>AR_comb_assmDRAFT_10014668_pt1 | contig 11889 bp, 9 predicted proteins | sample ArasoioldDNA_FD_10543 | JGI IMG/M metagenome (IMG submission 10543) | reverse complement strand
CTGGAAGTATTTCTCGAAGCATTCGAAGGACCGCTGGACCTGCTGCTGTACCTGATCCGCCGCCAGAATCTGGACGTCCTCGATATCCCGATTGCGGAGATCACACGCCAGTACATGGAGTACATCGAGCTCATGCAGGAACTGGAGCTCGAGCTCGCGGGCGAATACCTGCTGATGGCTGCCATGCTGGCCGAGATCAAGTCGCGCATGCTCCTGCCGCGTGCGCACGAGGCCGACCAAGAAGAAGAGGATCCGCGCGCTGAACTGGTGCGGCGGCTTCAGGAATACGAACGCTTCAAGAAAGCGGCTGAAGACATCGACGCCTTGCGGCGCCTCGAGCGCGACGGCTGGATCGCCACGGCGGAACTTGCCGAGCGCAAAGTAGTGCACCTCGTCCCGCAGGTGACGCTGCAGGAGATGTTGGTCGCATTCAAGGAAGTGCTGGCGCGCTCGGCCATGTTTGCGCATCACCACGTGCAGCGCGAACCGCTCTCGGTCCGCGACCGCATGTCGCAGATCCTGGCGCAACTGCGGGAATCGAGCTTCGTGGAGTTCATCCGCCTGTTCCGGCCCGAGGAAGGGCGCATGGGAGTCACCGTGACGTTCGTTGCGATCCTGGAACTCTCGCGTGAGAACCTCATCGAGATCGTCCAGGCCGACGCTTACGCGCCCATTCACGTGCGGCCGGGGAGCGGTGCGCCGAACCTGATCGTCGTGGCCGATAACACCCGGCCAGATCATTGAGTGGAGACGGACGAATGCAGGAGCGATATCTCAAGAATGTGATCGAAGCGGCTCTCCTTGCGGCGGGGAGGCCCCTGTCGGTCGCGGAGCTGGTCGAGATGTTCGATGCGCGCGAGCAGCCAGAGGCAGGCGAAGTGCGCGCTGTGCTTGAGGAGCTCGAATCGGACTATACCGATCGCGGTATCGAGCTCAAGGAGGTGGCGAGTGGTTTTCGCATTCAAATCCGCCACACCATATCCGAGGCGGTGTCACGTCTCTGGCAGGAACGTCCGCAACGGTACTCGCGTGCACTCCTTGAGACGTTGGCATTGATTGCATACCGCCAACCGATCACACGCGCAGAGATCGAGGAAGTTCGCGGCGTGACGGTGAATCCCAACATCGTCCGTACCCTGTTCGAACGCAACTGGATCCGCGTGGTCGGGCACCGTGAGGTGCCGGGCCACCCCGAGCTCCTGGGTACGACACGCGAGTTTCTCGACTACTTCAATCTCAAGAATCTCGATGACCTGCCGAGCCTCGCGGAGCTGCGGGACATGGACAATCTGGGTGTGCAGCTCGAGTTGCCGGGTGAAGTCGCCGACTTGCCGGCTGCAAGTGAGCCGAGCGATTTGGCAGATGAGGGTGGTGTGTCAGCGGCCGTCGACGAAGAGATGGCTGATGGCGAGGAGGCCGCGCCCGATGCGAGCGAGGCGCCCGGCATGGTGGCGCGCGGTGTCGAGGACGGCTGAGGCGACCCCGGACAGACCGTAGGCTTCGACAATCCGAGGCTGTCCTGCAGCCAAGCGGAGTTCCTCTTGGGTGAGCGGATCCAGAAAGTGCTGGCGCGCGCTGGCGTCGCTTCGCGCCGCCAGGTGGAAGAGTGGATCAAGGCCGGCCGGCTCGCGATCAACGGCGTTCCAGCAACGCTCGGCGCGCAGCTGCGTGCACGGGATAAGGTTACCTTGGATGGGCGGGCCGTCCGGGTGCGCGAACCAGAATCGGCAGCGGCGGTCGTGATCTATCACCGCACGCCTGGGCGCGAACTCGCTCCCTCCGACGCCGCGGAATCCGGACGACTCTTCGACAAGCTACCCAAACGGGCTGGTCGTCGCTGGGTGCCGGTCAGCCCGCTGCCTCCCAACGACGGCGGGCTGGAACTGCTGACGAGCGATGGCGACCTGGCACAGGGTCTCATGCGCCGCCTGGCTACGTTGCGAATCCTGTTCTCGGTGCGTGTGCGTGGCGAACTGAGTCAAGAACAACTCGCACGATTGCAATCCGGCGTCATCGACGAGGCCGCCACGATCGAAGTCGAATCGATTGAGCCGGCGGGCGGCGAGGGCACTAATCGCTGGTACACCTTGAGTACCCGGGGCGCGCGTGCGCGCGACGTCCATCGGCTCGCGCAGGCAAGCGGCATAGATGTCAGTCGCCTGATGCGCATCGGCCTCGGTCCGGTGCGAATGGAGCGGGCGTTGGCCCGCGAGCGCTTTCGGACGCTGAATCCCGGTGAGAGCGCTCACCTCTACGAGATCGCAGGTATGACTCCGTCCGTGCAGCCAGAACGTTTGGCGCGGTCGCCATCGCGCCGTACTGGCAAGCATCGCACGGGTCGAAAGCCGGACACGCGCGGCCGGCGGCAACGCGGTGCGCGCCAGCCGTAGTAGTGCAGCGTTACGGCTCTTTCAGAAACAGTCGAAGCTCTGGCCGGAGATTCCGCGGCTGGCCGGTCCCAGTAGATACAAGTACGGACCGACGAGATCCGCAGGATCAGGGAGCGTGCTTCGATCTTCAGCGGGATAGGCTTCGAGTCGCATGCCGGTGCGTGCCCGCACCGGATTGATGCAATTCACGCGAATGCTGGTCGAGGCCAGTTCATCAGCCAGCACCTGCGCCAGGCCTTCGACCGCAAACTTGGATACCGAGTACGCGCCCCAAAGGGCACGGCCACGACGGCCAACACTGCTCGAGGTGAAGAGCACGCTGGCATCCGGGGACTTGCGCAGCAACGGCAGGCACACCTGCGTCAACGCAAACTCCGCGGTGACATTGACGTGCAGGACACGTACCCAGACCGGCACCTCGTAGTGATCGATCGGACTGAGCTGTCCGAGCATTGCGGCGTTGTGCAGCAGTCCGTCGAGTCGACCGTAATTGCTTTCGATCGCGGCCGCGACCGCGTCATAGTCATTTGCGAGGGCTCTTTCGAGATTGAGCGGCGCAATACTCGGCTGAGGTCCTTTCGCTGCGAGGATCTGATCGTGCACTGCCTCGAGCTTGCGCACCGTTCGACCGCTCAGGATCACGGTCGCCCCATGCGCGGCCAGTGCGAGCGCGACCGCGCGGCCAATGCCATCGCCCGCGCCGGTGACAAGGATGACACGCTCGCGCAGCTCATCATTCACTGGCCGGTAGTGCTCGAGATCGATGGCGGTCACTTTGCTTCTGACGAATCCGCTGCGGACGCATCCGGCGCATCGCTGCTCGGCGTTCTCGCGAGCTTGTCGATCGGATCAAGCATGTCGAGTTGGCGATCGGGCTTAAGGCCCAGATCGGTGAAGCGGCGCGCGGCGGGCAGCACTTGTCGCTCGAGCGAGCCGACGGCGCTGTTGTAGGCCTCAACGCTCGCATCGAGGCTCTTACCGACCCGGCCAAGGTGCGAGCCGAAGACACTCAGCCGCCGGTACAGCTCCTCGCCCAGATCGCGGATGGTTTCTGCATTCTGCGCCAGCGCCATCTGGCGCCAGCCATAAGCAATTGCCTTCAGCATCGCGATGAAGCTGGTGGGAGTCGCGAGGATCACGTTCTGCCGGATGGCGTCATCGAGTAAGCCAGGATTCTCGTTGAGTGCTGCCGCGAGGAACTGATCGCCAGGCACGAACAGGATTACGAAATCCGGGCTCTTCTCAAACTGTGCCCAATACCCCTTGGCGGCGAGCGCGCGCACCCGCTCGGCCATCAATTGCCCATGTCGCCGCAGGGCCAGCACGCGCGCCTCGTCGTTCGTAGCATCGACAGCTTCCAGATAGGCACCGAGCGGTGTCTTTACGTCCACGACCAGATCACGGCCGTCAGGCATGTGGATCACAAGATCGGGTCGGAGCGCGCCTTCCTCACCCGCCGTATGCACCTGCTCGGTGAAATCGCAATGCGGAGTCATACCGGCGAGCTCTACGAGTCGGCGCAGGGACATCTCGCCCCACTGGCCACGCACTTCCGGCCGGCGCAGAGCGTTTACCAGGTTGCGCGTCTCGCGCTGCAGCGCCGACTGGCTCTGATTCACGGATTCGAGGTACTGGCGCATGGCGCCGAAGGCCTCGTGCCGATCCTTTTCGATGTTGGCGATCTGCGATTGGGTTCGTCCCAACGCGTCCTGAATGGGCCTGAGCATCGATTCGATCGCCTGTTCGCGCTCCTTCAGGGCGTGCGTCGCCTGCAGGTGCTGTTGTCCGAAGCTCTCGTGCGCGAGCTTCAGAAACAGCTCGCTATTGCTGCGCAGTGTCCCGCGAGCGAGCCCGTCGAACGCAACTGTCAGCCGCTCCTGAGCACGCTCGAGTGCGCTGTTGCGCTCGAGCTCCAATGCTTCCTGCGATTTGAGTCGCGCGCGCGCGTTCTCGAGCTCGAGGCTGAGCTGCTGCTCCGCTCGCGAGGCGCGCAACGCCATGACCAGCCAGCCGAGAATGAAACCGATCACCGCGGCGAGCGCGAGCCAGACCCAAAGGGCGTTCGCACTCATAACGGCGACGCCGCCCCGTTGAGCCAGTCGATGAGCTGCTCTGGCTCGTCGATCAGAGCGTCGGCACCCCAGCTCTGGGGTCGGTCGTGCTCGCCCAGATAGCCGAAGAGCGCAATCAGGGCGCGCATGCCCGCAGCGTGCGCGGCGCGCACATCGCGTTCTGCATCGCCCAGGTACACGCAGTCGCCCGCCGCGAGCTCGAGGAGGCTGGCCGCGTGCAGGAGTGGTGCCGGATGAGGTTTGCGCTGGGGTAGGGTATCGCCACTCACGATGCACCGTGCACGTGTCGAGAGCTTGGTCGCCGCGAGCAACGGTTCAGTGAGAAACGCGGGCTTGTTGGTGACGACGCCCCAGGGCAGGCCGCGCGCCTCGAGCTCCGCCAGGACGGATTCAAATCCCGGAAACAACCTCGTCTCAGCCGCAAGATCCGCGCGGTACAGCTCGAGAAACCGGGCCCGCAGGCTCTCGACCCGCTCCTGGTCGGCGTCGGGAAATCCGATCCGGATCAGGGCAAGGGCACCGTGCGAGACGTGCGGGCGAATCTGGTCGAAGGCGATGGCTGGCCGGCCCTGTTCCTGGAGCAGGCGATTGAGAGCCAGGGCCATGTCGGGTGCCGTGTCGAGCAAGGTGCCATCGAGGTCGAACAACACGCCGCGGATGCTCATCTGCGTGGTCATCAGGCTCCGGCACGCGTGAGATGGGCGAGATAGTTCACCGTCGCGTCGTCACTTTGCGTGAAGCGTCGGGTGATCGGGTTGTATTCGATCCCCGCCAGATCGACCAGATCGAGGCCCGAGCTGCGGGCCCAGGTCCCGAGCTCGGATGGACGGATAAAGCGCTCGTAATCGTGAGTCCCGCGGGGCAAGAGGCGCAACAGGTACTCCGCGCCCACAATTGCCAGCAGGAATGCCTTCAGATTGCGATTGATCGTGGAGATGAACACGTGCCCGCCGCGACGTACGAGCGAGGCCAGTGCCGAGAGGACGTGCTCCGGCTCTGGGACGTGCTCGAGCATCTCCATGCAGGTGATAATGTCGAACTCGCCGGGCGAAGCCGCCGCGAGCTCCTCGGCCGAACTCAGTCGGTACTCCAGTTGCACGCCGTTCTCGAGCGCGTGCAGTTCGGCAACCTGCAAGGCAGCCTGCGCCATGTCGATTCCGAGGACCCGCGCGCCCTGGCGCGCCATGGCCTCGGCCAGTATGCCGCCTCCGCAACCCACATCGAGGACACGTGCTCCCGCGAGTGAAGCGCGCTCTTCGATGAAGGCAAGCCGGAGTGGATTGAGCTCGTGCAGTGGCCGGAATTCTCCTGCAGGATCCCACCAGCGCTGCGCCAGGGCCTCGAATTTGGCGATCTCGCCGGCATCGACATTGGGTGGGGATTGCATCGTTGCGGACATTCCTCAGGCAGGGCGCTCGACATGGGAGCCGATGCGCTCGTTCCAGCGGGTCGTCTGATGTCGTAAGCGATCGGGATCGAGCAACGTGAACTCGCGGTCTCTGACCAGGTGCTTGCCGGCGACCCAAACATCGCTCACCTGCTCGCGCGCCGCCGCATACACAACCTGGGAGAGAGGCGAGTAGACAGGAAGCGTCGCCGGCGCATCGAGATTCACGCAGCAGAGGTCCGCCCACTTGCCTGGAACGAGCGAACCAGTTTCAGAGTCAAGGCCCAGCGCACGAGCGCCGTTGAGCGTTGCCATACGCACCGCCGTAGCGGCGTCCAGCACGGTCGGATCGCGGCTGCTGCCCTTGGCCAGCAGTGCCGCGAGACGCATCTCGCCGAGCAGATCGAGAGTGTTGTTGCTGGCGGCGCCGTCGGTTCCAAGTGCCACGTTGAGACCTGCCTCCAACATCGCCTGCGCCGGTGCGACGCCATTGCCAAGCTTCAGGTTTGAGGCTGGGCAGTGCACGACGGAAATGCCGGCCTGCGCCGCCGTGGCAATGTCCACGGGTTCGGCTTGGGTGAAGTGCACAGCGATCATGCGGGGTGACAGAAGCCCGAGGCGACGCAGGCGTTCGATGGGCCGTAAGCCATGGACCGCAAGAGACTGCTCGATTTCTGCGGCGCTCTCATGAAGGTGAATCATCACCGTGGCGTCGAGCTGGTCGGCGTAGGTCCGGATGCGCTCGAAAGTCGCATCACCGACGAGATAAGGCGAGTGCGGTCCAAGCGCGGTCGTGATCAACGGGTGATCGCGCCACGCATCATGCAAGGCGAGGCCTTGTGACAGGTAATCACCGGCGCCACGCGACCAGGGCGCAGGGAAATCAGCGATCGGGGCGCCAATGCAGGCGCGCATATGCAGCTCGGCGGCAACCCGTGCGCTTTCGTCGGGATAGAAGTACCAGTCCGCCACACAGGTGGTGCCAGCGAGGAGCATCTCTGCAAAAGCGAGCTCGCTGCCCTCGCGCACGAATTCGGCGCTCACAAAGCGCTGCTCGAGCGGGAAGATCCGCTTGTGGAGCCAGGTGTCGAAGGGCAGATCGTCAGCTACACCCCGCAACAGGCTCATGGCGCCATGGGTGTGGGCGTTGATGAGCCCCGGGATCACGAGATGAGTGGAGCGTCGCACGTGCTCGTGCGTCGAAAAGCGACTCTGCATCTCGGCCGTAGGCAACAACGCCAGGATCCGACCGCCATGAATGACGATCGAATGATGCTCGAGCACCTGCCGGTCGGGCTCGACCGGGATGATCCAGCGTGCATCGATGATCAGATCGACAGATTCCATGTGTGCGGTGTGGGTGATGTTCCGGCTCGGCCCAAGGCTGTCTGAAAACGAGCACAAGTATAGCGGCGCAATCTCGCCACGACACGCTGCGCGGGTTCGGTGAGGCGAGTCGCTGTGATAAGATCGCTCGCTTGCCACGTCTCGTGAAAACACAGCTCGACTCACGCTCTACGGCACCGTCCGTAGCTCGATAACGGACCACTGAATGACGGACATCGCGCGCGAAATCCTCGCCGTCAACCTCGAAGACGAAATGCGCCGCTCCTATCTTGATTACGCCATGAGCGTGATCGTCGGGCGCGCATTGCCGGACGTGCGCGATGGCCTCAAGCCCGTGCATCGGCGCGTGCTGTACGCAATGCGCGTGCTTGGTAACGACTACAACAGGCCTTACAAGAAATCTGCGCGCGTGGTCGGCGATGTGATCGGCAAGTATCACCCGCACGGAGACACGGCCGTCTATGACACGATGGTCCGCATGGCGCAGGGCTTCTCCATGCGCTATGTGCTGGTGGACGGCCAGGGCAATTTCGGCTCGGTGGACGGCGATTTGCCGGCGGCGATGCGCTACACCGAAGTGCGCATGTCACGCATGGCGCACGAGCTGCTCGCGGACATCGACAAGGAAACCGTCGATTTCGTGCCGAATTACGATGAGTCCGAGAGCGAGCCGGCGGTACTGCCGACGCGCATCCCGAACCTGCTGATAAACGGCCAGACCGGCATCGCAGTTGGCATGGCGACCAACATCCCGCCTCACAACCTGACCGAGGTGGTGAATGCATGCGTTGCCCTGATCGACGACCCATCGCTATCGCTTGCGGGCCTGATGCAGCACATTCCCGGCCCCGATTTCCCGACCGCCGGCATCATCAACGGTGCCCAGGAGATTGTTGCCGGCTACAAGACCGGCCGCGGTCGGCTCTCGGTGCGCGCGCGAACTCACATAGAGGACCTGGAGCGCAGCGGTCGTCAGGCGATCGTGATCACCGAGCTTCCTTACCAGGTCAACAAGGCGCGGCTCATCGAGCGCATTGCCGAGCTCGTCAAGGACAAGCAGCTCGACGGCATCGCCAACGATGGGCTGCGCGATGAATCCGACAAGGATGGCATGCGCGTCGTCATCGAGCTCAGGAAGGGCGAAGTTCCCGACATCGTGCTCAACAACCTGTATGCGCAGACACCAATGGAGACGGTGTTCGGCATCAACATGGTTGCACTGGTCGAGGGTCAGCCGAGGCTGTTGTCACTCAAGGAGCTGCTGGAAGCGTTCGTACGCCATCGGCGTGAAGTCGTCACGCGACGCACCATCTTCGATCTGCGCAAAGCGCGCGAGCGTGCGCACGTCCTCGAAGGCCTGTCTGTGGCGCTTTCCAACATCGACGAGGTCATCGCGACCATCAAGCGCTCACCCTCGCCGGCCGAGGCGCGGACGGCGCTGATGGCACGCCCTTGGGAATCGGGTTCGGTCGCCGAGTTGCTGAAGCGCGCAGGAGACATCCATACGAGACCTGACGGCATCAGCGGCGAGGTGGGCCTGGTGAATGGAGAGTATCGGCTGTCGGAAGCGCAGGCGCAGGCGATCCTCGACATGCGACTGCATCGCCTGACCGGTCTCGAGCAGGACAAAATCGTCGCCGACTACCAGGAGCTGCTTACCCAGATCCGTGAGCTGGGCGAAATCCTTGCTCGCCCCGAGCGCCTGCTCGCTGTGATTCGAAATGAGCTCATCGAGCTGCGCGATGCGTACGGCGACGCTCGGCGCACCGAGATCATCCGTGATCATTCCGACCTCACCATCGAGGACCTCATCGAGCCCCAGGAAGTCGTGGTGACGTTGTCGCATTCGGGCTATGCGAAGTCGCAGCCGGTCTCCGCCTACCAGGCACAACGTCGCGGCGGACGCGGCAAGGCTGCAACGAGCGTCAAGGACGAGGACTTCATCGATAAGCTGTTCATCGCGAATACCCACGACACGCTGCTGTGCTTTTCGAGCCACGGCAAGGTGTACTGGCTCAAGGTCTACGAACTGCCCCAGGCGGGGCGCGGCGCGCGCGGCAAGCCCATGGTAAATCTGCTGCCGCTGCAGGAAGCCGAGCGGATCAATGCGGTGTTGCCGATTCGTGAGTATGACGAGCACCACTACCTGTTCATGGCTACGGCCCTCGGCACGGTCAAGAAGACGCCATTGGCGTCGTTCTCTCGTCCGCGCAGCACGGGCATCATAGCGGTGGACCTCGCGGCCGAGGACCGGCTGGTGGGTGTCGCGCTTACCGACGGACAACGCGAGATCATGTTGTGCACCAGCGGCGGCAAAGCGATTCGCTTTCGCGAAGATGAAGTGCGGCCGATGGGCCGTGAGGCCGCCGGTGTCCGCGGGGTCAAGCTTGCGATCGGGCAACGCGTGATCGCGCTCATCGTGGTTGATGAGGGTTTTGTCTTGACGGCGTCGGAAAACGGCTACGGCAAGCTCACCCCAGTCGAGGAATTCCCACAGCACGGCCGAGGGGGTCAAGGCGTCATTGCCTTGCAGACCACCGAGCGTAACGGCCAGATGGTCGGTGCACTGCACGTGGTTCGCGATCACGAGATCATGCTGATCAGTTCTACCGGCACTCTGGTCCGAACACCCGTAGCCGAGATTTCAGTGGTCGGACGAAACACGCAGGGCGTGCGCCTGATCCGCCTGGAAGTGGGTGAGAGGCTGGTCGGACTGGAGCGAGTGGAAGGACTGAACGACGAAGGCTCCGGAGATATCGACACAGGCGGCCTGGCCGCTGAAACACCCGAACTCGCCTGATACACTCCTTGCGCCTCTATTGAAGTGCGCCCAGCACGGGAAATTCATGCGTGTCTACAACTTCAGCGCCGGGCCGGCGGCGCTGCCTCTGGAAGTCCTCGAACAAGCACGGGATGAGCTGATCGACTGGCAGGGCGGTGGCATGTCCGTGATGGAGATCAGCCACCGCAGCAAGGCATTCATCGCGGTTGCTCAGAAAGCCGAGGCAGACCTGCGGGAGCTACTGTCGGTACCTGCAAACTACAAGGTGCTGTTCCTGCAGGGCGGCGCGACTGGACAGTTTTCGGCGATTCCCATGAACCTCGCGACCCAGGAGTCCGTCGTCGACTACGTCAATACGGGCAGCTGGTCGAAGAAGGCGCTGGGAGACGCCAAGCGCTATTGCCGGGTCAACGTGGTCGCAGATGCAGCTGACTCGGGATACAACACGATCCCGCCAGTGTCGAGCTGGAAACGCAGTCCTGATGCCGCGTATCTGCACTACACCCCGAATGAAACCATTGGCGGCGTCGAGTTTCATTTCGTGCCCGAAATCGGTGCAACGCCGCTCGTGGCTGACATGTCCTCGACGCTGTTATCACGGCCGGTCGACGTTTCCAGATTCGGACTGATCTATGCCGGTGCCCAGAAGAACATGGGCCCGTCGGGACTCACGCTCGTCATCGTGCGCGATGACCTGATCGGTCATGCGCGCGCGGGCACACCACTGGTGCTCGACTACAAAGGTATGGCTGACGAAGGGTCCATGCTCAACACGCCGCCGACCTTCGGCTGGTACTTTGCGGGGCTGGTATTTCAGTGGTTGAAGCGGTACGGCGGTCTTGCGGCGATGGCCGAGGTCAATGGGGCGAAGGCGGCGAAGCTCTATGCAGCGATCGACGGCTCCGGCTTTTACCGCAATCCGGTTGCCAAGGAGTGCCGGTCATGGATGAACGTGCCATTTACGCTTGCGCGACCAGAGCTCGATAAGCAGTTCGTCGCTGAAGCCAAAACAGCCGGCCTGACGAACCTTGAAGGCCATCGCTCCGTCGGTGGAATGCGCGCGAGCCTCTACAACGCCATGCCCATGGCGGGAGTGAATGCGCTGGTGGAATTCATGCAGGAGTTTGCGAGGAAGAATGGCTAGCACCGCTGTTGATGTTTTGCGAAAGACCATGACGTTCAAGATCCTGACGCTCAACAACATCTCGATTCGCGGGCTGGAGCGCCTGCCGCGCGATCGCTACGAAATTGCCTCTGAGATCGGGCATCCAGACGCGGTTCTGGTGCGCTCCGCAGACATGCACAAGATGCTGCTGCCCGATTCGGTCAAAGCAGTGGGACGCGCAGGTGCTGGTGTCAACAACATCCCGGTTGCGAGCCTCAGCAAGCGCGGCATTCCGGTGTTCAACTCCCCCGGCGCTAACGCGAACGCAGTGAAGGAGCTGGTGATCGCGGGCATGTTCCTGGCCGCGCGCAATATCTGTCCGGCGTGGAGTTACGTGCGCGCCCTCGAGGGTGACGATGACGCGGTAGAAGAGGCTGTCGAAAAAGGCAAGAAGAAGTTTGTAGGCTTCGAACTCCCCGGCCGGACGCTGGGTGTCGTCGGACTCGGCGCCATCGGCGTTGAGGTTGCGAATGCCGCACTTGGTTTGCGGATGAAAGTGCTGGGCTACGATCCGCAGATCACCGTGCAGCGTGCATGGCAGTTGTCGTCCGGTGTCGAGCAGGCCGTGAGCCTTGATGACCTGTTTGCGCGCTCCGACGTGATCAGTGTCCACGTGCCGCTCAACGATGTCACGCGTAAGCTCGTGAATGGTGCGCGGCTGCGCCTGATGCGCAAGGGCGGCGTCATTCTCAACTTTGCCCGGGCGCCGATCGTCGATGAGCCCGCGATCATCGAAGCGCTCGACC
>AR_comb_assmDRAFT_10139047_pt1 | contig 11892 bp, 10 predicted proteins | sample ArasoioldDNA_FD_10543 | JGI IMG/M metagenome (IMG submission 10543) | reverse complement strand
AGTGTAGATTCTTCAACACGCAAGGTCAGTGAGTTGGACTCTGCCCCGTTGGGGGAGCTAGAGGAGGCTCCCCGTCGTCTTCATCTCGGAATCGACATATGGGGCAAACCGTATACGCCCGTCAGTTCGCCCTGCGATGCGGTGATCCACAGCTTCGCATTTAATGATGAATTTGGCGATTATGGCGCAACGATCATTCTCTCGCACAATCTAGATGGAATTGCATTTCACACGCTGTATGGTCATCTTAGTTTAAATTCAATAAAGAACTTACGCGAAGGCGGAAATGTGCAAACAGGCGACGTAATTGGCGAGTTTGGAATTCCGATGGAGAATGGTCAATGGCCGCCTCATTTGCATTTCCAGGTGATTGATGACATGGGTGATTGGAAGGGCGACTATCCAGGAGTTTGTAAATATTCCGAGAGACAATTCTATTTGGATAATTGTCCTGATCCTGATTTGATTTTGGGAATGATGAAATATGCATTAAGGTGATGCTTCCGATTTTTACCTGAAATAATTGCTTATTCAGATTAAAAACTTTTTTCACGGTCGGATTTATGTTATTGCTAATCGTAGGCGAAGTGCAAAAAGTTAAGCCTCGCCGTGTCGGAATTGCCGGGCTCGCACATACGCATGTTGATGCTCGATGCCATTGATGATATAGTACTAAAATGAGCAGATATTTTACGTGATTTTACTTAGCTGATTGCAGCTTAGTTATTTCTTTATTCAGGATAAATGCAACTTGGTTCTATGAATTACAATAGACTTTACCTGCTTACCGCCGTTTTGTTTTGTGTGATCATTTCATTACATGCACAGACAAAAAATACTCGTGCAATGAAATTGAACAGTCTGGACTACCTCCAGTACCAGGGAGTAAACGTGATGCTCGCACACGATTTCTATCCCGAAAGCCACCAGGGTGGGGTGGGAGTGATTCAAAACGGATTGAGGGTGGCAACGAATGGTGATCTTCGTTTAGAACCAACGCCTGGCCAATGGCAACCAACGCCGAAAGTTGGAAAACGAATGATTGATAAACAAAAACAGGAGGTTAGTGTTCAATACGAGTATCCAAACGAAGAAATTGATCGCAAAGGATTTAATCCGATCATTTATCCAGATCTTCATTTCAGTTATACAACAAGAGTAGTTCCTGCAGGCAAAGGATTTCGCATCATTGTCGACCTTGACCAACCACTTCCCGACGAGTGGATCGGCAAAGTGGGTTTCAATTTTGAATTGTTCCCGGGAATTCTTTTTGGCAAGTCATATTACATGGATGATCACTTTGGAGTTTTCCCGAAGCAGGCAAATGGCCCAATGTATAAAGATGATGAAGGAGAAACTCAAATTGTTCCGATGGCCAAAGGAAGCAAATTAACAATAGCTCCTGAGTTGGAACGGCAGCGAATGATTATTGAAAATCTGAAGGGTGATGAATTGCAACTCATCGACGGGAGAGGTAAACACAATAACGGTTGGTTTGTTGTACGATCACTGGTTCAGAAAGGTGCAACAAAAAACGCCATTGAATGGCTGGTCACACCACATGCAATCGATGGATGGAAGACAGATCCCGTTGTACAGGTTTCGCAGGTGGGTTATCATCCCGTTCAACAAAAAATTGCAGTGATTGAACTGGATGAAAATGATAAGAACATTCGACAGGCAAGTTTAGTAAGAGTAGCAGAGGAAGGCGGTTATCAAACAATAGTGCAAAAAACGCCAAGGTCATGGGGCAAGTTTCTTCGCTATAATTACCTGCAGTTTGATTTTACCAGTGTACAGAAGCCGGGCATGTATATTATCAGATATGGCAAAACGCAGACAGAACCTTTCCAGATCAGTAGCGAAGTATTTGAAAGAAATGTTTGGCAGCCGACGCTTGAGTATTTTCTCCCTGTGCAAATGTGTCATATGCGTGTGAATGAGCGTTACCGCGTATGGCATAACTGGTGTCATTTGGATGATGCACGAATGGCGCCGACCGATTCGAATCATTTTGACGGATACATCCAGGGACATTCAACACTCACAAAATTCAAAGGCGGTGACAATGTTCCCGGTCTTGACAAGGGTGGTTGGCATGATGCCGGTGATTTTGATTTGCGTGTAGAGTCGCAAGCGGAGACCGTACAGGGACTTGGTTTGGCCTATGAAGAATTTGGATTGAATTATGACAATACCAGTATCGATCAGCAAAACCGTGTTGTTGAAATCCAGGAACCCGATGGGAAACCTGATGCATTACAACAAATGGAACATGGTTTATTGTCAATCATTGGGGGATATAAATCGATGGGGAGATTGTATCGCGGCATCATTGAACCAACCAAACGACAATATGTTCATTTGGGAGACGCTTCGGCGATAACGGATAACATTCCTTTTAAATCAACAAATGGTGGCAATATTCCGCCGACCGGCTTGCCGGGTTCTGCTGACGACCGCTGGGTATTCACTGAAGAAAACCCTTCACGTGAATTAGAAGTGGCATCTTGTTTATCAACTGCTGCAAGAGTGATAAAGGGTTTCAACGATACGCTTGCAGCACAAAGCCTGCAAATTGCAGAAGAGCTTTGGAACATCACCAAAGAAAAAAATCCAATGAGTCGTGTTAATGCGGCCGTTGAGTTGTTTCTCACAACAAAAGATAAAAAGTATGCAGACTTTCTTATTCAGCACACCAATGATATTGCAAATAGCTTTGGTTATCTTGGCTGGTCTGCGTCGAAAGTGATTAATGTCATTAACGATAACAATTACAAACAGGCATTGGCCGAAGCCGCAAAAAAATATTACGCAAACATTGTTGAGCAGGGAAAGAAAACTCCGTACGGTGTTCCTTACGAACCAAATATTTGGGGCGCTGGCTGGACCATTCAAAACTTTGGTTTCCGTCAATATTTTTTACATAAAGCATTCCCGCAAATTTTCCCGATCGATTACATGCTCAATGCCATGAATTTTATTTTGGGTTGTCATCCCGGGTCCAACACAGCTTCGTTTGCGTCAGGCGTTGGCGCGAACTCATTAACAACAGCCTATGGCTTCAATCGTGCCGATTGGTCCTATATTCCCGGCGGCATTGGTTCGGGCACTGCGTTGATTCGTCCTGATCTTCCCGAGTTACTCACCTGGCCCTTCTTGTGGCAGCAAACGGAGTATGTGTTAGGCGGCGGCACAACTGACTATTTGTTTTTGATTTTGGCAGCAGATCATGTGTTGAATAAAAAAGATTCGAGTGTCATGGAATGAGGGAGGACGCAGAATAACATCGATGCAAGTAGATGCGAACACTAATTTTCCATAATCTTCGGAGCTGAAACAATTGCTTATGTACATCAAAACATTTCTGACCATTGGATTTATGTCCTCCCTTATTGCCGTCGCCGGGCAAAAAGTCAAACCTCTGCGAATTGGAATCGCCGGACTTACACACGCTCATGTGGGTTGGCTGCTGAGCAGGGCTCATGACAGCGACATCGTAATTGTGGGAATTGCCGAATCCAATCGCCAAGTTGCTGAAAAATATTTGAAGCAATACAATTTGCCAGAATCTTTAGTGTATTCGTCGCTCAACGAAATGCTTGATAAATGCAAACCAGAGGCAGTTTGTGCGTTCAATAGCATTTACGACCATCTCGAAGTCGTGAAGGCCTGTGCACCCAGAGGGATTCATATTATGGTTGAGAAGCCCCTCGCCGTTAGTTTCGACCATGCAAAGCAAATGCAGGCACTGGCGTTGAAGTACAAGATTCATCTTTTGACCAATTATGAAACCACATGGTATGGTAGTAACCAGAAAGCACATGGAATGGTTGATTCCATCGGCGAGATTCGAAAACTTGTGGTGCATGATGGCCACCAGGGGCCGAAAGAAATCAATGTGCCACCGGAATTTTTTGAATGGTTGACGGACCCAGTCAAGAACGGTGCAGGCGCCTTGACAGATTTTGGTTGTTATGGTGCGAACCAAATCACCTGGCTGATGAACGGAGAAAGACCGTTGTCGGTGTTTGCAGTGACGCAACAGATCAAGCCAGACATTTATCCTAAGGTGGATGACGAAGCTACTATCGTTGTGACTTATCCAAAGGCGCAGGGCATTATACAGGCATCATGGAACTGGCCATTCGGTCGAAAGGATATCGAGATCTATGGACAACATGGTTACATGATCGCTGATCGAAACGGTTTGAGAACAAGATTTACGGAGAAAGCGAAGGAGGAATATCAAGCTGTTCCATTTCCTTCTCCACCCTTCAATGATCCTTTTGCTTATTTCGCTGCGGTTGTGCATGGACAAATCATAGTCAAGTCGACTGATCTTTCATCCCTGGAAAATAACATGATTGTTGTAGAAATCCTGGACGCCGCAAAAAAATCAGCGAAAGAAGGGAAGGTTGTCTATCTGAAATGACTTCAAGTTAGCTATGTGACCCTATGTGCCTGATGTTCCTATGTTTAAATAAGATTCACCAAATAGGCACATAGAAACACCTAGATAATACGTATTTCTAGAACCCCCTTATTTCCCGGGTTTAAAAAGTATCGCGTCAGCAACCACACCACCATCCGCATTCTTATTGGTTATTGTTACCGACGATTTTACTCCGGCTACCAGTTTATATTTTCCCAGGAAAATCCATTCACCCGAAGTTTGACCTTGCACTTTCACATTTGACGTACGAACGAAAATAGTTTTTGAAGATTTGCCGTCAAAAATTACGAACTGTGCCTTTGACGCGCCATGTTCAATTTTCGGAATGTATGCATACAACATGTAAGAGCCTTGAACTTTGATGTTGGGTTTGAATTCAATTCGTGCCAGGCCATTCCCTGGTTCTGCAATTAGGAAGGACGGACCATAGGCGCCCGCTGTTACTTTTTTCCAACTGCCCGAAATATTCACGTGAAGAGTATCATCATTGTCTGCTAATATTTCGGGAGCGCTTCCATCGAGGAAAGGATTTTCTTCTAGGATTCTTTGCAGCTTTTTTACATCCACCTGCTGTACCGTTGCTTCGGCATCGATGGCCAAGGTTGCAGCGATGGCTGCTGATTGGGCCAATTCCATAAACACAGGTTCCATTCTTATCGATCCGTAAGCGATGTGTGACGCAGATAAGCACACCGGCACATAAAGATTTTTACAATCTGAATCTTTGGGAATAATTGAACGGTATGAAATCGGGTAAGGACCAAACCCGGCAATTTCAACATTCCCCTCGTTTTTCACCATTCTATTGACCACTATTCTTTCGCAGTTGTGCGAATCCATGGTATATGCCGCCATTCCCACTGCGTCACTGACTGCTTCGCGTCCCTGGCAGTTCGCCTGTGTCATAACATAAGAACCGACTAACCTCCGGCACTCTCTGATGTATAGTTGACGCGACCAATGATCATTGTCTTTGTATTCGTCCTTTGGATAACCATATTTCAACATCGCCATTTTCAGTCGTTCGGGCACACGCGGGTCATGCCCATAGAAATACAGGAGTCCTTTGGTGTATTCTTCATGCTGCTGAACAATTTTTTCACGTTGCTGGTAGTCAGCTTCAGGATAATTGTAATTCATCCCAATCATGTCGGTTGAAAAGCCACCGCGATTATTTATGTCTGTCTTCCCGTTCGGCATTGCGCTCACAATGAAATAATCGTTCAATGCTCGTTTGGCAGGTTGCGCTTTGAACAACCGCACCAGCAGCTCGTACCGCGTAGAATCATAATTTGCGGGCCTTCCGATTGACAGCCTGTTTTTTACATCATTTGTTAGGCAAATTCTATAATTATAAGCTTGCACTTTGTTATCCCCGGCACCAGTTGCACCAAGCGTTTGATTGCTGATTCCCCATACCAGGCCACTTGTTGAATCACCCGGTATTTTGTAAGGATCAACCCCATCAGGGAATTGGTGTCCTTCCATTAGCTGAACACCGTTATATGTTTCATTGTAAACATTGTTCCCTTCTCTTCCCACCGTATAAGAGACTGCGGCTTTTGCCATGAGGTCGCCCTCATAACTGCAGTCGATGAACATTTTTGCAGAAATGCTCTTGTTTGAAGTTTGAGAAGGTCTAATTGAATTCTCCACGATAATTTGCCGGATAAGGCCATTATTCTTTTCAGCATGGATGATTCGATACGTGTACAAGACTTCCATGTTTGTATGGCTGACATAGCTATTAAATATTGTTTTGGCAACGTGTGGCTCAAAGATCCATTGCTCAAATTTTCCATAATGCTTTCCCATTCGCCTGTAAAAATCAAGAGCCAGGCCAGTGATCGCGTATTTATTTCCTATGTCTGTATAACCAAGTCCACCAGAAGAAAGACCACCGAGGTGTCTGCCGGGTTCAATCAAAATAACTGACTTCCCCATTTTTGCTGCGCTATAAGCAGCTATCACCCCTGCCGATGTGCCGCCGTATACACATACATCATACTTCACTTTATTTTGTGCAGATGTAAACAGAGTAAAGCAGCAAGTGAAGAAGATTAGAAAAAATTTCATTTGCGTTGTGTGCTATGTGATGCTATGTGTCGATGTCCCTATGTATTTAATTCACCACAGGGGAACAAATTGGGGTCATTATTTATAGCAGCGCTTGCACAATGTTTTCCCATTCACTGTCCAGAGAACCACTTGGCCTGGTTTTGCCAGCTCTTCGATACCAATAATCCGCATTTCCAATGTCGCCCTCTTTGCGATGCAGATAAGCATGCACCCATGCCGCTTTCTTGTCTTCAATATTCTGAATGATTGAATGAGCCTTGTTCCAATCACCTTTAGCATCGTGCCACATGGACTGTAAATAAGCTGAGAGTTCCGAAGGAGGTGATGAATCACTCATCGATTGCTTAAAGTCTGGCAGACTCATCATTGAGTAAAAGTATGAAGTTTGGGAACCAGTATTGCCACAAAGAAACCAAAACGCAAAGAAAAAAGGGCTTTAACTTTTGCATCTTAGCGCCTTCGTGGCAATATTTATTAAACCTCTGTGCTACATCTTGAGAAGCTTAAAAGCATGCGTCCATTGGTTGTGAAGAAACCCAGGAATGCACCACAAGATAGCTAGTGGTTCAATGGCTCTTGCGGCTTCCATCTTACCCATGTCCTCGGTCTCCCACCCAAATAAGAGGAGGATATCCTTCACCACAGTTTTTGCGCGATCATCATTGCCGCAGATAAACATGGTTGGTGTTCCGCCAGGAAACTTTGGTTTATACATGAACGAATTGCCAACGATATTGAATGCCTTCACAATTTTTGCATCGGGAACTAATCGCTGAATTCTTTCCATCAATGACTCCTCCAGAGTCGTAAAATAATGTATGACGCCATTGGTTGGAGGCGCGGTCTCTGAAATAGGATTTGTTGTATCAATGACAACTTTATTGCTGAAGTTGTTGAGACCAGCCAGCCTGATAGCTTCTTCCGTACCGGACCCTTTTGTTGCAAGTACAATTATTTCGGCTCCTTGTGAAACTTCCTGGAAGGTGCCAACAGCGATACCTGTTTCTTTATTGAATTTTACTACTTCTTCTTTTGAAGTGTTCCTCGTGCCCAGGGTCACATCATAACCTTCGGCTTTAAATGCTCTTGCTAAGGCCTGGCCAACAACACCGGACCCAATAATTCCAATTTTCATAATTTTTTTATTAGGTGATCAGTTAAGGTTGTAAACGTAAGCGAATGTTTTTGCAAACTCCTCAATAGTGGTTTCAGTGGTGGAATTTGAATCGCGTTTTTCAGTGTTGAAATAACCGAGGTTGATTCCTTCCGTCATTTCCACAAAAGCCTGCGCTACACTTTCGCTGATTCCCCATTGGATCATGGATTGCTTGGCCTGATCGTCGGGGAACCGAACATATTGGAGTTCGGGCTTATTGATGGCTGCTCCCAATGCCCTTGTAACTTCGCTCATGTTATAATCCTTTGGGCCCAATAGAGGTAGAATCGCTTTTCCTCTCCAGCTTAAATCATCCAACAATTCCGCCGCAGTTTTTGCAATATCGACCGTCGCGATAATGGGAAAATGTTTTTCGCTCAAAATGGTCGAGCCATTGATGCCCATATTTTTAATGAGGGAAATGTTACTGAAAAAGTTTTCCATAAAGTAAGATGGTCGCAGAATTAACACGTCCACATCTGCCAATTGCTTTAAACGCAGTTCCTGCCTGGCCAGGCCCGCTACCATTCCTGTGTGCTCCTCGGTGTGGCCGCCGACAGAACTAAGGAACAATACCTTTTTAATTCCGCTTTTTTTGATGGCTTCCATTTGTGCATTGCCCATCTTATCCTGGTAGTCGCCAGCATTTTGAGCATCTAAACTTGTTGGCATCATCAAAAACGCCACATCACTTCCGCTCATCACATGGGCCATGAAATCACTGTCGAATGAATCACCTGCGTGAATTTCTACACCCGGTTTATTTGCAAATTCTTGAAGTTTGTCGGCATGTCGGGCAATCAGTCGAAGAGTGTGACCCTTTCCCAACAAATTGTTGACAGTTTTGCTGCCCACCTTCCCGGTGGCACCTAAAATTGTAATCGTACTCATGTTCTATTTTTTTATGAATGAAAGAATAAGCATAATAAGAGTTATAGAATTGATCAATAACGTCACCAACGATTTCAAAAAAGGAAATATCATGAAACAATAAACAATCATACTTATCAGCGTCGCGACTGCCACCCCATATGCGTACTGATCCCCTGAACGAACTCCAACACTCACCAGCAGTAAAATAGATCCGCAGGTGATCAGTATGTGTCCATCCATTAGCAAACGCAACAAATTCCTGTCGTACTGTCTACCGTGCTCCGATCTCAGCACGAACACATCATGCAAAATTCCATTCGCCAGGTTCCAACCACCAGCTACTAATACGACAGACGAAACATAGCCTATAATATTTTCCATTATTTGCGGACTATGGTTTAGATCAAGAACAAAATTTTACACCTCCAGCTTGTCGGCTATACGCCCCATATTTTGGACCAATCTTGCGCTTTCGTCCTTTCCTAATATTTCAGAATATCGGCTGTAAAACTCAACCAGGCATTCCTTCAACTTTGGCAGCAGGTCTTTTCCTTTGGACGTTGGGTAAACCTTGGTGAGTTTGCCTTCATATGTGCGGGCTAACAGTTTTTTGCTCTCGAGTTTTTCAAGCAAACGGGTAATCGTGCTTGGTTGAAGTTGTAAGTGCTCCGACAGGGACGTGGGTTGAATACCGGCCTCTTCGACAACCAGCATCAACAAGTATGCATGACTGGGCGAGAGATCAACCCTGCTCCAGCTTTCGATGGCTAACTTTTCAATTTTTCGCGCCAACGCATTCGCGGTAAAGTAAAGACACTTACAATATTTACTATCTGACGTTTTCATGGACGCCAAAGATAAAGTGATTTCATTTGTATATACAAATATCATGCGGAATTTTTTTTGAGCTGATGCGCCCGGTATCGCTAAATTTACACGATGCCTAATTCAAATCTAAATAGTGGTAAAGACAACCTTACTGCGATTGATAAAGAGTTTGAAAACAATATTCGCCCGGTTCACATGGAGGAATTTGCAGGGCAGCCGCAAATCATCGAGAACCTGAAAGTTTTTATCAAGGCTGCCAAGATGAGATCTGAGGCATTGGACCATGTACTTTTTCACGGTCCGCCTGGATTAGGAAAGACCACTTTATCGCGAATTGTGGCAAACGAGTTGGGAGTAAGTATTAAGGAAACATCAGGTCCCGTAATTGAGAAGCCCGGCGATCTTGCGGGGCTGCTTACGAACCTCGAGCCTCACGACGTTTTATTTATTGACGAGATTCATCGCCTGAGCACCGTAGTCGAAGAATATCTCTATGCTGCGATGGAAGATTATCGAATTGACATTATGATCGACAGCGGTCCCAGCGCAAGGAGTATTCAGCTTACATTAAATCCGTTCACATTAATTGGCGCGACTACAAGAAGCGGATTGCTTACTGCGCCCTTACTCTCTCGTTTCGGAATCAAATCAAGATTAGAATATTACTCAGCTGAAACTTTACAAAAAATTGTCAATCGTTCTGCGAATATTTTGGGTGTGAGAATTACCTCGGATGCTGCACAAGAGATTTCCCGCCGAAGTCGAGGAACTCCTAGGATTGCGAATGGTCTATTGCGGCGCGTAAGAGATTTTGCCCAGGTACTTAGCAATGGAGTCGTTGATCTTGGTATCACCCAACATTCATTAAAGGCACTGAACGTGGATGAATACGGTTTAGATGATATGGACAACAAGATTCTTCTTACCATAATTGAAAAATTTAAGGGGGGACCCGTGGGAATTACAACCATCGCCACAGCCGTCGGCGAGGAAGGTGGAACCTTAGAAGAGGTGTATGAACCTTTCTTGATCCAGGAAGGTTTCTTGCAGCGTACACCACGGGGGAGAGAAGTAACTGCTAAAGCTTATGAGCATTTGGGAAAGAAACCGCACCGACCTGGGACAAGCAATCTCCTTTTTTCGTGATATCAGAGTTGCTAAGCCCCCATCCCCTGAAGGGGAGCTTTCGAACGCACTGTAAGTTGTAAATTTCATCCCTACGCGACCGGAGATTTCAAAAACGCCCGTTTAGGGGATGGGGGCTGGTTTCCATTAAAATTTTACCGAAATTTAAGAGTGCAGCCAACATCATGATCTACCAGAAATTTGAACCGGATCAATCACTAAAACCATTTGTTGAATGCTATTTCGCGTGGGAATCTAAAATACCACTCGAAAAGGAAATGCTCATTGAGTCACCTCCAAACGGATTTTGCTCTATAGTCATCAACTCTGGCGATCCCTATTTTCTTCAAAACAAAAAATACAATCGGCTGCAGGTACCGCAACAATTTGTTTCCGGCCAGGCGATCTACAGCTATAAGCTTTTCTTGAATGGCATGATTGAAATGGTGGGCGTCGTTTTTAAACCTGCTGCATTGTCAACCTTTTGGGGATTAGATGGATTTCTTTTTGTTGAAGAGAGGATAGACCTGTTTACCGTGCTGACCCAGGAATACGTGAAGAAATATTTTGAGATAATAAAAAATGCCGTTGGCGTTGTACAAAAAATAAAGGTTCTTGAAGAATTTTTGCTCCATCATTTCAATGTAACAAAACCTCAGCTTGATTATATTGACACAGCAGCGAACGCTATTGTTGAGAAATGGGGAATGCTGCATGTTCAGCAACTCGTAAAGGAGAGCTGCATGAGTCGCCGGACATTTGAACGGCGGTTTTTTCAAAAGGTAGGGCTCAGTCCAAAATATTACGCACGAATTCGGCGGATAGGTTATGTCTGTAGCCTGTTCATCGGCAAAAAGAAAGTGAACTGGCCCGAAATTTTTTACGAAGCCGGATTTTATGACCAGGCTCATTTTATTAAGGACTTTGAAGAATTTACTGGCCGCAGCCCTCAACAGTATCTGGCTGAAAATACAGAGCTGGCGAATTTCGTCGAAAAGCCAAAGACACAGCAACTTCACTAGCTGACGCAATTTTACAACAGGTTGTCGCACTTTTACAATGTTTGATCCCTAGTGGTAAAATATCTTAGCGACATCAATTCTACAATTCTTCACGAACAAAAACTTTCTTATGACAACAATCATTGAACAGCAACGAGAGTTAAGTTTGAAAAATGCATGCGTGTCTTTTATGTTTGCCTACCAGCAGCGAAATGTTGACAAGATGCTGAGCTTTTGCGATCCGGGCGGCGATGTGTTTTTTAAACCGCTGGGTGAGTCAGGCAAGGGAAAGATCATGGAGTTGGGCAAAGCAATTTGGACTTCGTTGATTGACTGTTTCCCGGACATCGACAACACGGTTGACGCGGCCATAG
>AR_comb_assmDRAFT_10559009_pt1 | contig 11894 bp, 12 predicted proteins | sample ArasoioldDNA_FD_10543 | JGI IMG/M metagenome (IMG submission 10543) | reverse complement strand
GCGCAGTCGCAGAAGCGCTCCGCGGTCTACGACATCATCACCAACCCGACCAACGTTACGGTCGAGGTGGCGTAGCCCCGCGTCGCGGCATCGACGCCGCGCCGGGTGCGTACGACTGCCGTCGTCATCGGCGCGGGCCAGGCTGGCTTGGCCATAAGCTGGTGGCTCGCCGAGCGCTCGATCGACCATGTTGTCCTCGAGCGAGGCGAAGTCGCCAACACCTGGCGCACCGAGCGGTGGGATTCGCTCACCTTGCTCACGCCGAACTGGCAAAGCCGGCTGCCGGGCCATGGCTACGAGGGCGACGACCCGGACGGCTTCCGGACGATGGCCGAGACGATCGCGTTCATAAAACGCTACGCGACGCTGGTGTCGCCGCCGTTGCTTACGCACTGCCCCGTCACTTCCGTCCGGAGCGCCAGCGATGGCTATCAGGTCGTCACGGAGCAGGGCACATGGCATTGCAAGGCGGTCGTGCTTGCCACCGGCGCGTTCAACATCGCGCAGATACCGAAGCTCTCGGAAGAGATCCCCTCCGGCATTGCCCAACTGACCACTGCCCAGTACCGCAACCCCGAGAGCCTCGAATCGGGCGGCGTCATCGTCGTCGGGGCGGCTGCCTCCGGTGCGCAAATCGCCGGCGAGATCCACAGTTCCGGACGTCCTGTGACGCTGGCGGTAGGCGAGCACGTGCGCGCGCCCCGGATGTACCGCGGCCGCGACATCCAGTGGTGGATGGACGCCACGGGCCTGAACGACGAGCGCTACGACCAGGTCGAGAACCTGAGGCGCGCTCGCGCCCTGTCCTCGTTCCAGATCGCCGGCTATGCCGACCGGCGCAACATCGATCTGAATGCGCTCACATCTCTCGGGGTCGCGCTCGTCGGCCGGCTGGCCGTTGTTCGGGATGGCAAGGCCCAGTTCTCCGGATCGTTGCGCAATCTGTGCGAGCTCGCCGATCTCAAGCAGAACCGGCTGCTGAACACGTTCGATGAGTGGGCCGCGAACAACGGCGTGAGCGACGCGGTCGACCCTCCGCATCGTCCTGAGCCGACGCGGGTCGAAGCATCGCCGCCGCTCGGGCTCGATTTGCGTCGCGCCGGGATCAAGACGATTGTCTGGGCGACCGGGTTCCGGCCCGACTATTCCTGGCTGGACGTTCCCGTACTCGACCCGAAGGGCAACATCCGCCACGACGGTGGCGTTGTGACGGAAGCGCCAGGCCTGTACGTGATGGGCCTGCCGTTCCTGCGGCGCCGGAAATCGAGCCTCATGGACGGGGTCGGCGACGATGCGCGTGATCTGAGCGCTCACCTCGCCTCTCATCTCGGAGCGCGAAGCGCAGCGCCTGAGTGAACAACCCAAGGCACCGCGCGGGTTGCAGATGGACCATTAACCGGATCGACCCTTGATACACAGAGGGACGCGGGCCGAATCACGATCCCTGAGCGGCGCGGGCGCCCGGTGCCACCTCGTTGAGCGCCCTTTAGTCCGCGACCATGTCCTGCGCATGCTGGCCGGCCTCCTCGACGCCGGCGAGGGGAACGATCTGGCCCACCGCTTGTGTGTCAACGCGCGCTCCTTGCTTGAGCGAGGCGTGGACCGGACAGCGCTCAGCGATCTCGATCAGTCGCGACCGCTCTTCGTCCGTCAGATCGCCCTCCAGGGCGACCTCGCGCAGGAAACCATCGGGTGGGTCTTCCCCTTTCGTTCGGGCGTGGCCGACACAGACGCGCACCCGACGAAGGGGCAATGCCTTGCGCCGTGCGTACATTCGTACCGTCATCGCGGTGCATGCACCCAGCGCGGCACAGAGCAGGTCGTAGGGGGTTGGACCTGATCCCATCCCGCCCACCTCGACCGGCTCGTCGGCAAGGAAGCGCACCTCGCCGGCCAGCACCTCGACCTGGAAGTCCCCTTCCCCCGTCTCTTCGACCACTACTTGCCCTGGCTCCCTTGCGCTGCGGGGAGGCGCCTTGCCTAGGTAGCGCGTGGCCCAGGCAGAAATGACTTCGGCCGCGTAGGCCGAGTCAGTGGACCGCGTGAGCAGATGGTCCGCGCTATCCAGGGAGACAAAGCTCTTCGGATGTTTCGCGGCCAAGAAGATCTGCGCCGCGTTGTCGATGTCGACCGTGCGATCCGTCGGCGCGTGCATGACGAGGAGGGCGCGCCGCAGGCTGCCGATGCGTTGCTTCTGGTCGTGCGAGCTCAGATCGTCGACGAACGAACGGCGCATTTTGAAGGGACGGCCGCCCAGCTTCACCTCGGCCTCGCCCTGCTCGAGCAGCGTCTTGAGGTCCTCACCAAACAATCGCGTGACGTGATGAACGTCGCAAGGCGCGCCGATGGTTGCGATCGCCTTCACGTTCGGCAATTCGGCGGCCGCAGCCAATACCGCGGCCCCACCGAGGCTGTGGCCGATGAGCAGGGCGGGAGCCTTGCCGGCGTCGCCCATGGCACGCGCCGCGGCCAGCAGGTCCTGGACGCTGCCGCTGAACGTGCTGTCGGCGAAGTCGCCTCCGCTTTGGCCGAGGCCGGTGAAGTCGAAACGCAGCACGCCAATGCCCTGGCCCGCGAGCGCGCGCCCGATACGGACCGCGGCGAGCGACTCCTTGGTGCAGGTGAAGCAGTGAGCGAACAGCGCATAGGCATGCGGCGGCCCGTCTGGAAGATCGAGCCTGCCGACCAGGCGCGACCCGTGCTCGCCCTGGAATTCGAACGGTTCGGTGCGCATCATGCGGCTCCAGGTGGATGGAGGGTGGTCCGGACTTCGACGCCGCCCTTCAAAGTCAGCGTCACGGGCGTCTTTTCGCTGACGTCGAGCAAGCGCGCCGTCTGCGCCTGGTCGAGCTCGCCGTACAGGGAGATGCTCCGGTCGATGTGAGACTCGGCGCCGTGCCGAAAGATCTGCGCCTCGACCTCGACCGCGGCAAGTTTCCAGCCCTTGCGCTGCGCGTACATCCGCAATGTGATCGCGGTGCAGGCTGCCAGTCCCGATAACAGCAGCGTGTACGGGCCCGGGCCGGCATTGGCGCCGCCGTGACCGGCCGGCTCGTCGGCAACGAGTCGGTGCTTTCCGGCCTGCAGGTCGACGGCGTAGTCGACCTCCCCGCTACGAGCACGCACGCGTCCCAAGAGGATTTGTTCTTCACTCATCGCGAGAGACTACGCCCGTGCCAGCGACAGGTCTATTGTTGGAAGCGACGAAGCCGACCGCCGCGGATAGGCGCAAGCCGGTCGGCTCGCATCGCAAGGTGGCGCCGTAGGCGCGCCGGCCGCCAGGATTGGTATATCGGCCTTGTAAGACCGTCTGCTTGCCTGCTGCAGCGCAAAACTGATCGCCTATAAACGGAGGTGCTACGCTGCCGGCAAATGAAGCGGCGAGACGTCTGGGCGGCGACTGCGATCCTCGCATCGCCAATCTTCGGAAGCGCCGCGACAGTGGACGCTCGGACCTCTCGCCTTGGAATCCTGGCCTTTTCCGCCGCCGAGATCTCGGGATGGGATGCGTTCGTCGCCGAATTGGCGAAGCAGGGCCATGCGGTTGGCCGCAATCTCGTCATCGAGCGACAGTACTGGCGAGAGGTCGGACTGGATGCCGCCGCATCGGCGCTGGTCGCCCTGAAGGTGGATGTCATCTTTGCCATCGGCGGAACGCCGCCCGCTCTGGCCGTAAAGCGAGCGACTTCATCGATCCCTATCGTCTTTGAGAGTGCCGACCCCGTTGGCTTTGGGCTGGTTTCGAGTCTCGCTCGTCCGGGCGGGAATCTCACCGGAGTCTCGATGCAAGGGTCGGCCATCACGTCGAAGCAAATGGAGTCCATGGCGGCCGCGCTCGGAACGTTGAAGAGCATGGCCTACATACTTCCATCCGGAGCACGCTCGTTTTCGTGGTACCCAAGCTATGTCGCCGCCGCCACCGCGGCCGCGACGGCCCTCGGCGTTCGGATCGAGTTCCACGACGTTTCGGGTTTGGCGGGGTTCGAGCCGCTGATACGACAACTCGTCAACCGAGACATCAACGCTGTCGAAGTGTTCGATGGTGGAACAGCCGCGGGAATTGACTACGAACGAGTTGCGGCGCTGTGCCTGCGTTACCGACTGCCCGCGATCGGGCCTGCGCGCCTTGGCTTCTTGCTCGAATGTCGATTTGCGGCTGAGTTGATCGAGCAACGGCTCGCCTACTTTGTGAGCCGCATCCTCAATGGCGCGAAGCCGGCCGAGTTGCCGGTAGAAGAGTTTTCTACTCTCCAGTTGGTCCTCAACATGAAGACCGCTCGGGCGCTTGGACTGTCAATCTCGAGATCACTCGTGATTCGGGCAGATGAGGTGATCGAGTAGATGCGGAGGACGCTGGCGGCACCAGGGTGCCTGGTCGATCGTCGGTGAAGGTTGGTCGACGAGCTGCGCCAACGGGCGGTCTAAGCATTCGCGAACAAGCGCTCGCCGCCTGAAGTCATTGCAATCGGCTGGCGAAGCGCCTACTCCGTTCGGCCTGTCGGCGAGCGTCCCGTCCGGGCTTGCGCTTCGCGAGGATCTCGCGTCGGCTGCCCGGAGGGCGTGTCCTTCATGTTGAGGGCGCGCACCGGTCGCGGCCGGCACATGATCCAGCGCAGTCTCATCCGACAGGATCCACCATGTGCGCATCATCGAAGTTCCTTTTGCTTGCCGTTGCGCTGGCTGCACTCGGCACGGTCGCGCATGCCAGCGACTTTTTCTGCAACAACTACGTCGCGGGCGCGCCGGCTCAACATTTCCAATGCGTGCAGACCACTGTCGGACCCGGTGCCGTGAGCATCATCTCGCCCGATCAGGCCGGCTCGGGTCTGCTTACCGCTGCCGGCGTCAGCGCCGGCAGCAGCGCCTTCGCGTCGGCGGCGAGCGCCAGCGCCGAAGCCAGCCCGGGCGTGCTTCGCGGTTTCGCCTCGGCCGAGATGCTCGGCGGGAGCATTCCGGACGCGCAAGCGGTGGCACGCTCGGACGCGTGGTTCGCCGCGGGGGGCACGTTGATCGGTGCTGCTGGCGCCGCGACCGGGACGCCCGTCATGCTGCGCTTCATCATCGAGGTCGCAGGTACCTTCGCCGGAGGCGCCACATTCACCGCGCTCAGCGAAGCCACTGTCGATCTCATCGCCGTGCGGGCCGACGTGCTGGCCCTCCACACCGGGGCGGTGATCAACCGGTTCCAGCCGACCGGATTTGTCACGACCGACGTCGCCGCGCTGGTTGGCGACAGCTTCGAGATGCTTATGAAGCTGCACGTCGCAGCAGGCGCCATCAACAGCGCTCAACCCGGCAATACCCTGTCCGTCGCCGATGTGCGCAATACCAGCCATCTTTATGTCGATGCGCTGTCGAGCGATGCCGAATTCGTCGGCTCCGACGGTCACCGCTACGCAACCCCGACGGTCGCGGCGGCGGTGCCCGAGCCTTCCGCGCTCGCCTTCATGATCGCCGGCCTGGCCTGGATCGGCATGCTGGTGAGGCGACGTCGACCGTGAGCATCTTTGGCAGGCCCTGGGGCAGCCCTCCCTCAGAGGATGCTCCCGCGCCCTCGGCATGGCCTCAACAGCGGAGCAGGCAAACTTCATGGTCGCCTGACGGGAACGAGGCCGCCCGCGTGCCCAGGCTCGTGCCGGCGAGATGACGCGCAGACGACGGAGACACTAAAGAAGGCTTGGTTTCTTGGTCCCGTCGGTAGTTCAGGGTCGCCTTGCGTTGGCGGCGGTGGCCTGCGAGCCGTTTCCGGCCGGCGCCCCGACCGCCGGCACGTAACGCGCGAAGAAGTCGGCAATCTTGCGGTCGACCTCGGCCATGCGGCCGCGGTCAAAGCCGGGCGGGTCGTTCAGCAATTCGCCGGCGATGCCGCGGATGTCGGGCGGCAGCGGCGAGAGCATCGAGCCATGCCCGGCATCCGGCATGTCGGCGATCACCACGCACGTCCGGCACGCGTTTCGTACCGCGCCGCCGTGGAAGCGCGGGGCGAGCCAGCGATCTTTCTCGGCCAGTACCAGCGCCAAGGGCACGCGCGGCAAGGCCAGCGACGACAGGTCGTAGTCGGCCGCCGCCGGCACCGCGGCGACGATCGCCGCGACGCGTGCGTCCTGGTATTCGCGCAACCGCTCGTCGTCAAATCGGGATCGGATGACCTTCACCGCCAGCCATTGCTTGAAGTCGTCGAGCGGGCTGCCGGTGAGATGCGTGAGGAGGCCTACGCATGCGGGGAAGTCCGCGGCGATGTGCTCGGCACAGTGCTGCGCGAACCGGGCCGGCGACCAGCGTCCGCCCGCCAGCGTCAGCGCGGTATGGCCGCCAGCCGACATGCCGTAGACGCCCACCTTGTCGAGCTGCAGCAGAGGCGCGAATCGGACGTCGCGGCCCACCGCATCGATTGCCCGCGACACCTCGGCCGGCCGCACGGTCCAGCTGTCTGGGCCGGGCTTGCTGTCGTCGAGGTAGTTGTCGGCGTGGTGCTCCGGCACGGCGACCACGAACCCTGCGTTGACCAGCGCCCGCGCCAAGTCGGCGTGCACCCAGGGTGAGCCGCCTGATCCGTGCGAGATCACGACCAGCCGGCCGTTGCCTGGATCGGCCGGAGCATCGACTGCCAATTGCAGCATCACTCGGCCGCGCCGAACCGACTGTTCTGGTCCCTCGCTTGCGTAGTAGACGGTGACTGGACCGTCTTCGCCGCTGGGCCGCAGCGTGGTCTGCCCGAGCGAGGCCGCAAAGACCGTTTGCGCCACAGCGCTGGTCAGCGCCAGAACCCAACCGCCCAGCATCGCCAAGGAACGGGTCGAACGGTTCATAAGTCGTCTCCGCATCGGCGGCACCTTGCCCCCGGTGCGTTGACGATCGTCGACGGCCAGCGGAAAGTCTCGCCAGAAGCTGCGAGGTGCGCCATTCGGCTGGTCGATCTTAAGAATCGGCGATGTTTTCCTTGCGAAACTCTGTCGGTGTCATCCCCGTGACGGCCTTGAAGGCGCGGTTGAAGGGACCGATCGATTGAAAGCCCGCGGTCAGCGCGATCGTTAGTACCGGCACATTGCGCGCGGCGGGATCGGCCAGCGCGGCCTTGGCTTCGTCCAGCCGCAGACCATTGACGTACGCATTGAAGTTGCGATGACCCAGCCGCTGGTTGATGTGGCGGCGCAGACGGTACTCCGGTACGGAAAGTTTCGCCGCCAGGGAGGCAACGGTCAGATTCTCCGAGCGGTAGGCGCGTTCGTGCCGCATCAGCGTGTGCAGCGCTTGTCCCAGCCGTTGCTCAGCGGCGTCGGGCGGTGGCAGCGGCCGCGGCCCGACGTCCTCGGCGGGCGGTATCTCGTGGGCAGGCGCCAGGCTCGCGGTCGACGCCAGAAACAGCTCGGTGGACGCCAATCGCAACAGCCGCCAGACGACGCCGACGGCGATGACGAGCAATATCGACATGTCGGCCAGCGCCGCGCCGTCGCTCAGGCGGCCATCTCGCGCTCCCAGCCGCAGGCCCAATTGCACCAGCGTGTACGCCACGCCGGTCACGAGCACGAAGAGACGCAGGCGGCGCCGCGCTTCCACCAGATCCTCCCGCCAGTGCTGCGCCGCCGCTTGAACGGCCAGCAGCGCGGCGGCAACCGGCACGGACCGCAGCAGTACTCGAAGCAGGAGGCTGACAAAGGTCGGCGCACCGGTGAGCAGGTTGCAGTTCAGCGCTCCGACAGCGAAAGCCAGAGCCCAGACCACGAACTGCCAAGGACGCCAGCGGAAGTCATCGTCAAAGAGGGTACGCACGAACAACCAGAACAGCACGGCATTGGCCACCGAGATGCCGACCAGGGGCGATTGCGCCGAACACGCCACGCGCTGCTCGAAACTCGGCGTCGAGCTGAAGACCTGCACGATGAGGCCGACCGCAAGCAACGCGCCGGCCTGCGCCGCGGGCAGTCGCGGCCGGTCGCGAAGCATCAAGCCCGCGGCCAGCAATAGCAGCGCGACGACCATGCCGCGCAGCGCGGCATCGACCAGCACGAGGGGCGCGGGCATCCAGGTGTTCAGGGCGGTGGGCCGATCCACGATAGCAGCCGGCCGTCTCGTCGCCCGTACGAGCCGCGAGCGGCCTCCGTGGCGACTGCGTACAGGTGCATACGGAAACCTGCAGCCAGCAGCGGATTCCTGGCCGATGGACTCTCAGGTGGACGACGATGTCTTGCGCCGTTCCGCGTGCACTTCGAACCGGGCGGTCAGCGCCTCTCCGTCAGCAATCGCGATGACGAAGCAAAGAAGTAGGGCGGCTGCGATGAAATTGAGAAACGGCGTGATTTGAGCCGTCACCTGCTGACGGCATCGTTGGATCACCTCGGCGCGTTGCGGCAGCGACGGCGGAATCGTCAGGGCGAGGGCCTTGGCGGCCTTGAGGTTGATCTGGTGGTTGCCACGGTGCATCTCCAATAGTTGCCCAACGTGATGCAGGGCGCCGCATTGTGCGCTTGCGCAGACGGCGCATCCCTGCGCTCCTTCTGGAGGTCAGCCGCTGACCAGCGTTGAGTCGAGTGGTTGTGCCTACTCGGGATAGAAGCCCGAAGCAACCAATCCTGGAACGCCGTCGATCTTCACGGCCTTGACGAAGGCCCACTTCTGCGATGGCTGTGCCTGCCCAGGTTTGGGAAACATGTAGTCAACCCACCCCGATCCCTTGGTTTCGGCTGTCCGGATAAGGGCATCGTGAAATAGCTTCCCGTTGGCGTCCTTTTGACCGCTGACGTTGGTTCCCTCGCGTGCCGGGAAAGCGGGGTTCAGCAGGACATTCCCTTTCAAATCGTATGCGAACAAATACGTATCGCCGTGGAACCACGCGGTTCCCTTCATCCTGAATTCAGAGAATGCGGCGCGTCCTTTGGCGTCGATCAGCGCTGCCGCGTTGTTGACCAGCGCTTCCGTCTCTTGTGCTTTAGGCGAGGGTGGCGGAGAGGACTGAGCCATCGCCGACGTTGTACCAAGCAGAGCAAGGAACACGATTCCAATAGACGCCGCTTTCCATCGCATCACAATCACCTCCGTAGCGAGCGCGGGTGGGATCAAAGCGGACTTCCCAGGCCGCAGTTCCGATGGCGTAAAGAGGGTAGCTCAGCTACTGGATCCCCTCGTCCGCCCGAGCCATTATTGAATCCGAAAGCTTGATACCGAGCGCGTTCGCGGTCTTCATGTTGATGATCAACTCGAAGGCAGTCGGCTGCTCAACCGGAAGATCGCCGGGCTTGGCACCGTTCAAGATCTTGTCGATGTAGGTTGCGGAGCGACGTTGCATGGCGACGAGGTTCGGTCCATAGCTGATCAGACCACCGGCTTCGACGAACTCCCTTGTCTCGTAGATTGCCGGCAAACGCGATCTCGCGGCGAAATCGACGATCCGCTGGCGATTTGCTCGCGTGAATGGATCAGCAAGTGTCAACATCGCGGAGGGGCTTCCTCCTCGAATCGCGGCGAAGGAGGCGTCGAAATCAACCAAGTCGTGCACACCCAGAGATTGAACGATTAGACCGAGACTCCTTCCTGCTTCCTGAGCGTATCGCGCGCCCGTCTTCATGCTCGGATTGGTGTCGTTCCAAAGCATGGCGATACGGGTCATGTTTGGAACCAGTTGATGCAGCAGGTCCAGTCGTTTTGCGCTGAGCTCCGGTTCCAGCGTGGCGAAGCCGGTCGCATTCCCTCCCGGATGCGCGAGACTTTGAACCACGCCCGTTCCGACAGGATCACCGACACCCGTAAAGACGATCGGGATGCTGGAAGTCGCTCGGCGCGCGGCGAGGGCCGCTGGCGTGCTGAGCGTCGTAATAACGTCGACATTCGCGCGAACCATATCCCGGGCGCCTTCGTCCAGCTTGTCCGTCCTCCCTTCTGCCCACCGTACTAGGAAAGCGATGTTTCGTCCCTCGACATAGCCGAGATCCCGCAATCCCTCCTTGATGGCTTCCATGAGCGGTTGTGGCGGCGCTCCTGGCTGAAGCACACCAAGGAGAACAACCTTCGTCACTCGCTGCTGCGCGAACAGGAGCAGTGGTGCGAGCGTGCTCGCACCTAGGCCGACGATAAGCCTGCGTCGACTACTCATCGTTCTGTCGCTGGTGGGATCGAATCATGCTCGCTGACGCGAGGAGAAGCAGTACGAAGGCGGCTCACCCTTCGAGGTCGAGGGTGACTTCACCCAGTACGGTGAGATCTCCGTGACTGCCTGAGGCGGCGTTGCCGCGAGCTACGTTGAGCTGCGCGAGGAGATATGTAGTGTCGATGACAGTAGCTATGTTGGGGCTACGTTCGAGCCCGACCTGGCTCCCGAGTTGTCGAATTGCCATCTGTTCATAGCATCCTTATCATGCGTCAGTCAAGCGGGCGGTCGGTACGCGTTCGTGAGGCTTCACCAGAGCTTGCGTTGCGGTGTCGGGCGCGGAAATCGACCTTGGAGCGGCCATGAAACTGAATCGACGCGACTTTCTCTCGAACGGGGTCGTCGTCCCGACGGCTGTCTTTGCCGGCGCAGTTGCGCCCGGCTTTGCAGCGGCGGCGACGCACGATCGGTCTGCCGAGGCATCCGAAGCTCAGTGTGGCAAATTCAGGCATGAATCGTCCGGCTTTTCGAGGGTCAACGGGTACAAGCTCTTCCACGTGACCCTGGGTCGGGGAATGCCTGTGATATTCATGCATGGCGGGCTGGGATTCGATCATCAGTACTTCCGACCCTTCGTCGACCCGCTATCCCGAAGCGCAAAGGTCGTCTACTACGATCATCTGGGGCATGGGAGGTCGGATCGGCCCGCGAGCTTCAATGAAATCACCCTGGCCCGCCTGAGTGCCGATTGCGACGGTCTCGCAACGGCGCTGGGCTTCGACAAGTTCGTTCTCGTGGGTCATTCCTATGGTGGCTTCATCGCGCTGGACTTTGCACTCCGATTTCCCGATCGCCTAGCAGGCCTTGTTCTCTCCTGCACCGCAGCAGACCTCGCGTCATTCGTGATGCGGAGTCCGCTAGGTGGGACAGCGGCACAGCAGGCGGCCTTGGCACAGCTGTTTGCCGGCCCCGCAGCGAATGCCACCGACGCGGCGCTTAGGGCGAACTGGGTCGCGGCCGTGCCGCTCTACTACAACAATGAAATGCCGCCGGCAGGTGTCACGGCAGCGGTCGACGCCCGGACCATCTACTCGGCGGCCGCGTTCAATCGAGGCAACGAGATTCTCGGTGGCTACGACTTCGTCGGTCAGTTGCCGAGCATCAAGGTGCCGACCGCCGTGCACTACGGATTGGGTGATATCTGGCGCTTCGGTGACAACGAGAAGATCGCCAAGAACATACCCGGGGCGACGCTCAAGTACTTCCCGCACAGCGGGCATTGGCCATTTCAGGAAGAACAGGCTGCCTACGTCGCCTATATGCGCGGGTTCGTGGCTTCCGTGGAGACGGATGACTTGCGCGACTGTTGACCGGACGCAGAGGTCTCCGGACGCGCTGCGCGCCGCCTGGGTTTGCAGTACAGCGCGGATCACGGCTTCCCGGCAGTCGAGATCAGCGAGCCAATCGGCTCTGATCGACCCGGAGCGGTCCCACGCTTGGCTCAAGAGCGGACGATCGTAGTACGCGTGTACGGGAGTTCGCACGATCGGGAGAGGCGGGAGCGCTGCGGATTGCGATTCTGTTGCAATCGACGTTCATCTCCGTGACTCGGTTTGCCTGGTTGTGACAGGACCCTGCACTTCACTGCATCTGTCGACCCTGCGGCCATCTTTGCTATGCTGATTCCTCGGTGGCATGCTTCGTCGGTGAGTCGGACGAAGTCACGGGAAAAGAGGGCCCGTCACAGCCTCGGTCTATTCGTCGAGGGCGGCGACGACCTCGTCGGGGTTCTCTTCCGCGTAGTGAAGAGCCA
>AR_comb_assmDRAFT_10153127_pt1 | contig 11896 bp, 9 predicted proteins | sample ArasoioldDNA_FD_10543 | JGI IMG/M metagenome (IMG submission 10543) | reverse complement strand
CGGCAGGCATGTTCGGGCCAGCCGTACACGCCGGGCTCGAAGAAGGCGCGATAGACAATCAACTGACGGCGGCCCTCGAATAGGTCGAGCAAGCTCACCCTGCCTTTGGGACCCTCGAACGTGTACTTCTTCTCCACAGCCATCCACGGCATCCGGCGACGCTCGGCGGCCAGCGCGTCACGGGCGTACGTCAAGGCCTTCTCTTTCGCGAGGAGCTGCTCCCGCGAGGCTTCCCATTCTTGCGGTGACACGATCGGCGGTGTGTTCACTGGGAAATTTCCTTTCAGCTGTTCCATGTTCTGTCTCCTTGTCCGTTGGTTCCTGCTCATGACCGCCGCAGTGAGGCCGCCCATCGAGGTGGCGCCCGCGGTGATCACAGCCAGTGTCGTGATGCATACCGGGCACATCGCTTGGTTCCCCAGATAGATGTAGCCCGGCGATGGAAACCGTGGGAGTGACAAATCTGGCGCGATTCCGATCGCCTGTCACCACGTGCTCGGCACGTAGCCGACGACTACTGGCGTATGGCCAACAGGATCGCCACCAGGATTCCTGTGCCGATCCACAAGACCGCCCGAATTGCCATCGCTCGCCGCGGGTCGTTGGGCGCGAGAAGGCGGCTCACGGCACGCATCGTGAGGATCGTCAGCGCGAGCATTACCGCCATCGCGAAGAAGCCAAGCGCGAGTGAACTCATGGCTAGACTCGTACCGCCGAATCGGTGAAGGCTGCAACTAGTCCCAGCGTGCAGAGGAGCAGTGCTGCAGTTTTAGAAGCGCCCCAAAAAAGGGGATCGTTCCGTTTCTAGGGCGCACGCTGTTGCGGCGCGGATGCCTGGTAGTATGCGATCCGCGTGAAGAGCATGGATCCCTGGCCGATCTCCTTCGGATCGGAGAGCCCGGCTTCCTTCATATAGACGAGGATTTGGTCGGTGGAATTGGCCGCCATGCGTTCGTGCGAGTGAAAGAGGCGCGACAAGAAGCCGGTCGCACCGGCATCCGTCAGATCGAGCAAGTGCAGCGAGCCGCCGGGTTTCAGGACCCGTCGCACCGCGTGCATCGTTGCCGCCTTCTCGTTCTCTGCCAGATGGTGAAACATGAACGAGGAGAACACCCGATCGAAGGAAGCATCCGCATATGACAGCTGGTCCGAAAAGCCGCGATCGAGTTGGATCGGAAGCCCCGCTCGCTTCGCTTTCTCGCTCGCCCGAGCGAGCGCCTTCGGATCAGGATCGATGCCTACCACCTCGACGTCCGGATGAAGTTGCTTGATCAGCACGACGAAGGTGCCTGTGCCGCAGCCGAGATCAAGCAGGCGTTCGCTCGGTCGAATGGAGGCCTGATCGAGAAGCGTTCGGCGAGCGTCATCTCCGCCGAGGAGCTTCACGAAAGGGTCGTAGAGGGGCAGAAGCCAATCGTGCCCGGCCGCAGGCAAATAGGTCCTTCGACTTTCGCGGTCCGTCTCCATCGATGATCGACTAGATCCTCCGTCAAGCAACTCTTCGCAAGCAGGTATGCGAAAAGGACCAGCGGCGCTGTGTTCAGCGACGGACGGCCTGTTCGCCGCGAGCGCCATCCTGCTCGGGCAGTCCTGTCACGGTGATCGTCCCCAGGGAGATGGACTTCTCCCCGGCCTGGAACCATTTGCGACGGGCTCGGAGCTTTTCCCCGGCGGGATCCAGAACACCGATCCGGAGCTCATAGGAATCGGGAGCCAATTGAGCAGGGATCCGGATCTGGTCTCCTTCCAGGATGATATCCCCTCGAACCCAGCTAGAGGTGGGAAGGACGCCATCCAGAGGGAAGTGGTCATGCCCCGACACGCGGCTGCCGTCCTTCGTCAAATGGGCGAAGACAGAGAATTCTTGCTTGGGGTCGCGCAATACCTTCCAGAGCAACACATACTGCAGTGCATCACCCTGGCGAACCGTCCTCGACTCGATTTGGTGTCCCACTAGTTCGAGGACCCCGCCGAACTGCGGGCCCGTAGGCATTGCGCTGCCAAACCGGCGGCGAATTTCGTCGTTCACGTTCTCGGCGTCGACTGTTCGTCGCAAGGCGGAGTAAGTCGATCGAAGCGCGATCCACGGCTCACGGCGAAACGGCTGGCGCTCGACGAGGTGCTCATAGTGGGGCAGAGCTTCCTCCCACTTTTCTTTGCCGGCCAGCCATGTGGCCACGTACTCCTCGGCCGCGCATAGGGAAGGCGACAGGCCTAGGTTTCGTGCCAGAAGACGGACGAGCAGATGGACCTCTTCCAGATCCGGATATCGATAGTTGAGATTCAAGGACTCCGCCAAGGCCTGGAGGCTCTGCTCGTTCTCCCCTTCCGTCAGCACGATGTCCCACAGGGAGGGTGAGGGGAGGGGTACGTCGCTCTCGTCGGCCGTGTAGGCGAATAGCTCCTCGACCCTCCAGAGTGGGGGCCGGGGTCCTCGCGGGAGCTGAACTTTGAGGTATCTCACCTTCGTCGGCTGCCATGCGAGGAAGATCCGTCCTGTCTCCTCGAAGATGAGTCGATCGCCGATCCGCATCAATCCGGGAAACGGCGGCCCCGTCAGCGCAAGCCGATTCCACCGCGTCCCATCCTCCGACCCCATGACTTCGATACCGTGACGAACGTGAAAACTCTCGCCGAGATAGAGCGAGATTCCAACCAGCGATGAGAGTTTTCCCAGGTCGACGACCATGGGCTCAGCGGGCCTCCCCTGCCACGTTGTTCCGAAGTCACGATCGAACGCCTCGCGCCCTGAGCTGCCTACTGACCGCCATGTCGCGGCCGGAAGGCTCTGGTTTCTACGATCGGGGGCACGCTTGAAATCGTAAAAAAGAGTGAAGCGCCCGGCCTCCAGTTTTTGAGGATGCTCTCCTGCTGCTGCCAGCGTTTGTTCGAACTCGGTGTCCCCGCCCCACACCACATAGGCCGATCGCGGGCTCTGGCTCGCGAGTTGAGTGTATTCGGGGCGTCTTCGCACATCCTTCGAATGGAATAGCGGCGGCGTCGCAAAGATCATCGATTCGCCGGCGTCAAAAGTTAGACGGTAGCTCAGCCAATAGTCGGGCACGAATGCATACTGTAGACCGCGTTCCCTCATCGCGGCGAACAGCGCGTGATCGTCCGCGACGTATGATTCGGAGCGCGGCAGACCCCCGAACGTGGTCGCGTGACCGTAGAGGTTCGACGCGAGCAGGACCGCTAACACCAAGCCGCCAAGCAGTCGTGAGAAGCGCGCCGAAGCAGTGACGAGAGCGGCCATCAAGATCGTCGTCGAGGTATACAGGGGCAGAAAGTAGCGGGCATCGCTTCCGGCCGTGAATCCCTCAGCTGTAACGATCGCGAGAACGACGATTGGGAGTAGAACGAGCATCTCGATGCCCAGGTGAGATCGCTGAGCGCGCCTCTTCGTGAGAAGGCGCACGGCCAAGACGAGACTCGACAGATAGAGAGCTAGGATCGGCCACCATAGGAAGGCCACCTGGCGAGTGACGATCGGTTCATAGTTGTATTGGAAGTCCGAGATTCCGAGGATCGTCGGGACAGTCGAGTGGAGCAGGAGCGAAATGGATTCTCGGATCGAAGAGCGTTGCGACGCCGCTTCAATCGCGGCCACGGAAGAGAAGCCGGTGGACAGATTGTGGATCCAGAGGGGAATGCTCCCTAGCAAAAACCCGGCGATGCAGACCCAGCTCTGCCGAAGAAGGACTCGAACCTGACCGCGCCACAAGAGAAAAACGGCCGAGGTCAAGAGGTAGTGGATGCTCTGAAAGTTCATGTAGAAAGCGAAACCGGCGACGAACCCGTAGATCCCCAAGGTTTGCAGGTGATCGCTCGCGCGCAGGCCGGGGCGGGCCAGCCGAATGGCAATCAGGAACAAGAGATTGCCGAACACGAGATTTTCGATGTAGTTCGCGCGCGCGAGAACGCTGTACCAGATGAGAAACATCGGTGGGACAGCGGCCAGTGCTAGGGAAGCAAGCCCGGTCCTGCGGTCGAAGACGGTTTCCGCAAGCCGCCAAGTCGACAGCAGGAAAAGCAAAGAGAAGAGGAAGGGCGCCAAATTGAGAGTGAGCCGCGAGACTCCGAACAGAGAAAAGAGAAGCGCCGCTACGAACGATTCCAATGTGCCGGCATATGACTGACCCCAAAAAAAGGCAGGAAACTCACCCTTCAAAATGTGGATTCCCATGAGGCCAACGACCGCCTGGTCGGAATCGAGTAACGGGTAGCGGAGAAAGACGATTCTCAAAGCGGCCCCCACGAGGATCAGGAGCAGAACCGCTAGAGTGTTTCTCGAGCGGCTCGCGCGAGGAACCTGCGCTTGACCGCTCGACGGTGGTCGGGGCTGGCTCTGGCGAACTGCCAGAGGTCGGGCTCGATTTTCGGTGCGGAGATCTGCAGCAGACGTCACGGCTTTTGGGCGACCAGAGCAGTTGAGGTTTCGATTGGGAGATTGACCATGCGGCTCACGACCCCAATCCAAAGTAGAGACCTCAGGTGAGTGAGCATTTGCTACGTGACCTATTTCCTTGTCGTGATCGGGTTCGATGCGGCGCGAGGATAGCCGGTACAAACGACCGAGTCATACGATCATCTCGGACGCTAGCCTCTCTGACTCCTCCTATGCTACGTGCCGACATCCGTTTACTTCCTGGCAGAGCCGACGCACGCGGCGCCATAATGCGGCGAATAGATCGCACGCGATGCACCATCTTCGCTTCTTTCTCCCTTCGAAAGGTCCATCACGAAGGCCAGCGTTGGCGAGCTTCAATCGGGCGTGCACGGAGACGGTGGTGAGCTTTGGAGTGTGATCCCGGTGCTGACTTGTCGACGATCCGCTGACCGCGTGGCTGGAAAATCAGTATCTCTCGGCAAACCGCGGCACTTCAAGAATCTCGTCGCGCTGCTCGTGGCGATCTGTCCACTAGCTGTCGGCCCGTCGATTGCTTGGGCGACAGAGGCGAAGGGGCCAGCCGCGGGTCAAGCGGCCGCGTCCGCCGCCCGACCTCTTTCCCAATTCGCGCCGAAGAGTGCCGGTGCGGCGATCAAGGACGTGAGCCTCTGCTCCAGCGAAACGAGCCGGTTCGACCCGAGAACTGTCGGCACCACGTTTCGTCAAGGGGTGAAGAACGTCGTCGTCTGGTATCGCTGGGACGGATCGCCGATGGGCCGCCGCATGGAAGTGCGCTGGTCGAGGGAAGGCAAGGTGCTTCTCACGCAGGGCGAGAACGTCGACGAGGTATCCGGAGAATCGTCCTGGACGTTGGCGATGAGCAGCGGCGGTACGCTGCCGACGGGCAGCTACAGGGTGGAACTCATCGAGGACGGCAAGACGGTCACGGCGATCCCGTTCCAAATCAAGTAAGCGTGTCCGCGGCTCGTTCCGGAGCCCGCCCCCGGCGCTGCACGGTCTTTCAGACCCGCATTCTCGACACAAGTCAGCTCATCCAGCAAGTTGACCTCCGCCATGGAAGCGACGCGCCGATCGGAGAAGAGGGAGGAGCAGCGCGTTGCGTCTGTAGTTTCCGTTGGCGAGGAACCGACCGGGGCTCGGCTTCACGTCATCACGGGCGCGCTCATGCTGAGCTTGTTCCTCGCCGCGACCGAGACGACGTTCGTGACGACGGCGATGCCGACGATCGTAGGCCAGCTCGGCGGCCTGGCAACGTTTTCGTGGGTGTTCTCCGGCTTCATGCTGTCCTTCACCGCGAGCATCGCCGTGTTCGGCAAGCTCTCCGATCTTTTTGGCCGGCAACGCATCTACATCGCCGCGATGGCGATTTTTCTTGCCGGGTCGCTGCTTTGCGGCATTGCACGCAACATGACCGAGCTGATCGTCTACCGGATCCTCCAGGGTGTCGGCGCCGGCGGGTTGATGCCGCTCATCTTCGCGATCATCGGCGACGTGTATTCGTTCGAACAGCGAGCGCGTGTGCAGGGCCTGTTCGCGAGCGTATGGGGCCTGGCATCGATCCTCGGTCCGGTCGTCGGCGGCTTCCTCGTCGACGGGCTCTCCTGGCGGTGGGTGTTCTTATTGAACCTTCCCGCCGGCCTACTCGCGACGATCGTCCTGCTGCTTGTGTGGGCGGACACGAGCTCGCGCGGCGGTGGACGGATCGACTACCCCGGTGCAATCGCGCTGGTCGGCGGGATCGTTTCCTTGTTGCTCGCGTTACTTGCGATGGAGCGCGTCGGCGCGTGGCGCTCGCCATCGACTTGGGTATTGGTCGCGGTCGCGGCGCTGCTGTGGACCACACTCTGGCGTGTCGAGCGCAGCGCGGATGACCCCATCGTGCCGGTCGATCTGTTCGGCGATCGGCTGTTCTTCGCGGCGTGTGGACAGGCGTTCGCGGCGGGGTTCGCCGTGTTCGGCAGTCTGACGTTCATTCCGCTCTTCGTGCAGACGAGCTTCGGCGTCGGCGCGACCGAGGCGGGCGCGGCGTTGATACCGCTGCTCCTCCCCTGGGTCGTATCGAGCAACGTCGGAAGCCGTCTGATCTTGCGCTTCCCGTTTCGCACCGTTGCGCTCTGGGGCGTCGCGTTCGTCGCGGTCGGGCTCGCCGGCCTGACGATCTCGGGAATTGCAACGTCGCACGCGCTCTACATCGTCGAGACGGCTCTCGTCGGGATCGGCATGGGATTGTCTTCGCCGATCTTTCTGATCGCGGTACAGACCTCGCTGCCGAGAGCGAGGCTCGGGACCGCGACCTCGACCTTGCAGCTCTGCAGGAGCATCGGCGTAGCGATCGGCGTGACCGTCATGGGAGCGATTCTCAGCTACCAGGTGGGGAGCGGGCTCGAGAGCTTGCGCAATGAGCCTGCCGCGTCGCGAAGTGTGGCTGTGCCACCGCTCTCTGCGGAGGTGCGTGCAGGGCTCGCCGCGGCCGAGCGAGGCGTGTTTGGCGCCGCGTTCTTGGCGGCGCTCGGCAGCGTGGCCTTCACGCTGCTGGCGCCGCGCCGGTATTTGCGAGGACGCGTCGAGGATCTCCCGATCGCAACCGTCGTCGCCGATTCGGTGTGAGGCGGGCGGTCTAGGGGCGAGAGGAAGCTTCGTGCGGCGAAGCCGAACGCGGCTCGAGCAACTCGACGCTCACGGCTTTCCGGCCGAAGCGTTTCGCTTCGGCGTCGTTCCGAATGTAGATATCGTCTCGTGCCCCTTGATCTCGCGACCGGTGTCCGCGACGGTGTATTCGCCGTCGTAAGCGCCAGCGTCGCTTACACGGATGCGAGACCCCAGCGGCAAGATCTTCGGGTCCGCGGCAACGATCCCTTTGTGCGTCTGGGTGCCTGACGCCGTTTCACCTTCGATCGTGTACGCCGTGGCCTCGAACGGCGTCGTCGCAGGAGCTTCGACCCTGGGCGGCTCAAGCGGCGGAGGAAGAGGAGCAGGAGGCGGAGCCGCAGGTCGGCAGCCGCACAGGGTGAGAATCGTCACGAGCACTGCGACACGATAGCCGGCTTTTTCCACAGTCCTTCCGTCCGGTCCGCTGTTCGTTTCCTGTGCAAACAGAAATCGGAGCGTGCGGTTGCTCTTCACTGTCGCGACGTCGGGCTTCGCCCGCGTTGAAACTGTGTCAAGCGACAGGGGACGGTCGAACCAGGAAGGAAGGCAACATGAAGAGATCTGCCGTCATCACGATGGCGCTGCTGCTCGCGACACTAGCGAACGCCCGCGGCGTCGAATGCGACAACGCCACCAAGGTCACTGAGAACAGAAGGGTCGTCCTTCCCGAACGTGTCCACAGCAGCCAGTACGCTAGACGCGGATTGTGGCTTCAGAACACGGGGGACAACGGCGCCTTGTGCGCCGTGGGAGCCGAGACGAAGCGCCGACTGTTGCCGGGAGAAGTTTGGGAGGAAAAGGCTTCCGCCGGCTATCTGAGCGGAGACCTCGAGTTCTCAGAGGTTTCGTGCGTCACGTCGCACGGAGACACGACTCTCAAAGGCTGTGACTATTGACCGTCCAGACTCCGCGAAGAGATCGTCTCGGGAGTACGGCCCAAGCGATCGAGCGCTTCGAAGTTGATCAGGAATCTCGACTCAAAAACACGACACCGTAAGCGGCGAGAACGATTCCGCCTAAGATGAGAAACGTAATCGGCGTCATCGCAGGGCTTGAGCCGATCCGCGAAGAACTCCAGACCAATGCTTCGTTGAGGCACTCCGTCATCTCTTCGACGCGGTACCAAAAATCGGCCATCAACGCGCTCATATTTGCTACCTCCGACGCTTATCGAACTGGAACAGCAAATACGGTGCCGTGAACTTCCAGCGCACCTTCTTCTTGTTGCGCGGAGCGTCTCCTGCGCTGGAGAGGAGCTCTGGCACCCGCGCGCCCAGCTCGTGCGTCGTCTTCTGGTCTTGGACAGCTGCTAGACGACGCGTCGAAGGATCAAACCGCAGTTCCCCTTGGCCGTCGCGCGGCCGAACCGTACGAACCGGATTTGTTCACCGTGCGAGGCCGGCCGCCTAGCTCGCTGGGGCGTCGGTGTCACGTCGAACCAGAGGTCGCTGGTGCCTGGTAAATGCGCCACGCGCCGAGTGGCACTGCGCTTCTAGTCGATACGGCGCCGGCCGTCGTCTCCGCTGGAAACGGGCCTTCACCTCGACGATCGCAGGACGCCGGAACCTACGGCAGCGGTCGGCCCAGCCAGTCCCGGTAGAACGCTTCGAGGTCCGGCGTGAAGTTCGCGAGGATGGGATATCCGGGCGGAACGGCGTCGACCTCCAGCTGCCGGCCGCAGTCGGGGCAGAAGAACTCGCGAATCTCGTTCTTCTCGGGGTCCGGACAACGCGGTCCCGGCCACAGCTCCTCAAGCTTCTCTTGCGTGTCGCGCACGTTCATCAGCGCCGAACGCTTCCAGTTGTGCCGGTAGTCGCCGAAATCGTGACCGCAGAGGCATTTCACCGCGTAGACCCCCGCCGTGTTCTTCACGATCGAGAGGTACGGGGAGAGGGGCAACACGATCGGGTCGGTCCAAGAGACCCGCGACTGCAATACCTTCACGTAAGTGTCGAACCGCTTGGGATCCTTGTACGACGACTGAATGTGATGCACGTCATCCCACGGCAGCTGGCCGTCGATCAGCAACCCGAGCGTGCTCTCGTCGACCTCGACTACGTGCCCAGCCATGATCAGAACTCCAGCGGGTTGTCGGCGACCCGCGACTTGCCCGAGCGCAGAGCGAATGGATTGACGTCGCGAATCTCGGGAACGTCGAACGAGAACGACTCGTCGAAGCCCCAAGACGCACGATACTCGCGCATCCATTTTTCCGAATGCGAGCTGACATCCTTGTAAATCTCGAGCACGACGTCGGGGAGCGCGTGCTCTTCGATGCGCGCTTTCTGCGCCGCGATCCAGGTCTTGGCAGGGACCGCGTTCTTGATGCGCGCCTTGCGCATCTCGTCCCGTCGGGTCGCCGTCGCTTCGCGGTTCACGACCCACAGATCGCCGTCGGCGAGGCGCTCGATCACCGCGCCGCAAATTCGCTCCGCCATGTTGCGAGTGACGATCCCGTTCTCGAGATCTTGCTCGATCAGCGCCGGATCGCGATCGAGCGGATCTCCGAAGCCCCCCATTCCGCGGTATTGCATGAGGACGATGTCCCCGTCCTTGAGCGGCTTGTCGGCCGTCATGTTGCCATGGGACACACGGAGCTTGCCTTTCACCAGCCGCGCGAGCTCGGGGTCCAATGGGTCATCGCCTTCGCCGGTCGGCAGCTCCAGGCCTTTCGCGATGCGCTCTTTGATGTCCGTGTCCGTCAGTAGATAGATGTAGTGGACCTTGCCCGGGTAGCCGCCGAAGATCCCCTGGTGGTCGAACGCCCGTGCCTGACACAGCTCGGTCGTGATCACCATCTGGTTCGAGTTGTGCGTCAGCAGCAGCGACTGCCACCCGTTGCCGCCGCGGTATTTACCGAAGCCGTGAGCGTTCGGGAGGATCTTTCGCGACAGGTAGAGCTGCGGGAAGAGCTGCTCCCAGATCTCGGCATTGCCCATGTCGGATTCCGGGTTCCAGAGCACGTACCCGAAGTCGATCCCGTCGCAGATGCCGCGCGCGCCGCTACCTTGCGCGGCTAGCTCGAAGTTCGTGCCGCCGAACACCCGGCCGTATTGGTCGATGCCGCCGGCGTCGTAGCACGGCGTGAGCGCACCGAAGAGGAACGTCTCCTCGACGAAGCCGCGCATGTAAGTCGCGCGCGCCATCATGCGGTACCAGTTCGCCCAGGTCGGCATCACGAGGTTCCAGCCGAGCGAGGTCGATGCATACTTGTTGTCGGGCCACACCACGGTGCCCTGCGGAAACTTGAGCTCGGTCGCGAGGTAGCTGCCGTGATTGATGCGCCCGTCGAAGTTGAGCGCCTGTGACATCGACACGAAGAGCCCGCCCTCGAGGGCCGCCGGCGTCGCGTTGCCCGACCAGTACCGCCAGGAGCCAAAGCCGTCGAAGTCGATCGTCATCTTGCCCGTTCCGTCGATCGTCATCTCGAGCGGCTCGATGATCGTGACGTTTCCGTCGGCGAGCGGTGAGAGGCCCGGCTGACCCTCCATGATCTGATCGCAGGTCGTCACTTCCTTGTAGACGCCTGGCACCAACATGGTTTTCACGCGCTCGAGCTGTGCGCGCCGCGCACTCTCGATGTATTCGTTGACCGCCTCGGTGTAGTAGTCGATGCCGAATTCGCGGATCGTGGCGACGATCTCGTCGCGTGCCATGAGCGCCCCGGTGACGCGCGCCTTCGCGTCGAGGATCCACAGGTCGGGCGAGCGCACGCTGCGCTCCGCTCGGACCTCGTAGTGCTTGTAGAGCTGGTCGTTCTCGCCGACTTTCTCGGCGCAGATGATCAGGCCTTCGGTGAAGCGCTCGGCGGACAGCACCGGCATGCTCCCCGGCGTGATCCCGCCGACTTCGAGCACGTGTGTCACCATTCCGGTCCAGCCGATGAGCTCGCCTTCCCAGAAGATCGGTGTGACGTCCATGATGTCGGGAATGTGCACGCCGCCGATGTAGGTGTCGTTGTTCTCGAAGATGTCGCCGTGCTTGAAGCCGGGATTGGTCTCGTAATCGTGCGCGATCATCCACTTGATGAAGCGGCTCATCGTGTGGACGTGCACCATGATGCCGCCGGAGAACACGACCGCATCGCCTTCCGGCGTGTAGAGACCGATCACCGATTCGCCGACTTCGCGCGTGCCGGGCGAGCAGGCGACCTTGGAGCCGACCTGCTGGGAGCCGATCACGATCGACTGCAGACGAGAGTACAGGAGCTCGAAGCGGATGACGTCCCGCTCCTTGAGCCGTAGGTCACGGATTCCCTTGTAGTGACCCGTCGTCTTGAGCTGCTGCTTCACAGCTTCCGTGCGTGCGCGCATCGACACGTAAACCGGGGCATCGTGTGCAGGCTCGATCGCTCTCATCGTGATGTCTCCTATCTTCCGCCCGAAGGCTCGCGGCCGTTCGTATCGGGTACTATCACAGGTCTTCCAGCCAGATGAACTTGCGCTCGTCGACACGCGCGCGGCGTGTGCCTGGCACCAGAAGAGTGGTTGCGGGATGCTCGAGGATCGCGAGTCCTTTGATCACGTTACCGGGCTCGAGCAGCTCCATGTCGTAGATGGCCGCCTTCTGCCAGGCTGCGTCGCGGTACACGTCGCGGTCGCCTTTCCTCGCTTCGGGCGGCGGCGTCGGGCCGCGGTCGGGATAGCAGGCGAGCTCCGGCTTGCGGGTTTCGATCGAGGCGACCAGCGCGACCTGCAGGATCGCGTAGCCGGCCTTCGGGTACTTGGCGGCCTTGGCGAAGATCTTCGTGTACAGATCCTCGAAGCGGTCGATCAGGTGATCGATGTCGCTCGCGGTTCCCTGCCATGGCCGGTCGAACGGCACCTCGATCTCGTC
>AR_comb_assmDRAFT_10036371_pt1 | contig 11900 bp, 14 predicted proteins | sample ArasoioldDNA_FD_10543 | JGI IMG/M metagenome (IMG submission 10543) | reverse complement strand
CCGCGGCGCGCGCATTTCGATGCGGGCCGATTCGTGAAGCAGTTTGGCGACGATGGCCACCGGCAAGGTTGGTGTCTTTACAAAATGGGCTGTAAGGGACCGGTGACGCACGCATCGTGTTCAACCCGGCACTTCAACGAAGTACCGGATGTGTGGCCGATCGGCGTGGGGTCGCCCTGCGTGGGATGCACGGAAAAGTCTGTGGCGTTTCATGTGCCGATTTTCGAAGTGGCGGACATCCATGGCGCAACTCCGCCCGAGGCCCTGCCTCTCATCAACACACGGGTGGGAACGATTGGTACGGCGGCCGCGGCAATGGTAGGCGCAATTGCAGGCGGCATCGGAGGCGCTGCGCTGATGGCGTCGCGAAGACTGCCGGGCAAGACAACAGCAACCGAAAGTCAGGAACAAAACCACGAGAAGAGTGGCACTCCAACGGGGAGAGAGTAGTCATGGGCATCACGCGCCGGGATGCATTACGCAGGCTCACGACGGGGACGGTTTCCGCGGTGGCAACGGGAGCTGCAGGCGGGCTGGCATTGTCGGGAGTCGCAGCCTCGGAGGAGAAACCGCAAGCTCCGGCTGAAGCGCTCGGCATGTTGTATGACGCGACTCGCTGCGTAGGATGCCAATCGTGCGTGGCGGCGTGCGCTAAAGCCAATAACCTAGCGCCCGATATCCGAGTGAATGGACTCCACCAGATTGCATACGACCTGAATGCGACAACCAAGAACATCATCAAGCTTTACAAGCCCGCGGACGGGAAGTCCTATTCGTATGTGAAGCAGCAATGCATGCATTGCGTGGATCCGGCGTGCGTTGCGGGCTGCATGTTCAAGGGGCTGAAGAAAGATCCGCAGACCGGAGTGGTCAGCTGGAATTCCAAGTTATGCGTGGGCTGCCGCTACTGCGAGATCGCATGTCCGTACCACATCCCGAAATTTCAATGGGAAGGTTTCAATCCAAAAATTGTGAAGTGCGAGTTGTGTAAGGAAAGGCTGGCGAAGGGCGTGCAGCCGGCATGTACCGAAGTGTGCCCGAAGAACGCGGTGATCTTTGGCAAACGCCAGGAACTTCTGGCGGAAGCCAATCGCCGGATCGCGGAGTCGCCGGGAAAATATTTTGAAGACCGCGTGTATGGTGAACATTAGGGCGGCGGAACGCAGGTGCTGTATCTGTCGGCGGTGCCCTTCAAGAACCTGGGATTGCCTGAATTGCCGGAAGAATCGATCCCCCAGAAGTATTTGAAGTGGCAGAAGCGTGTGTACAGCTACCTCGCCGTGCCAGCGGTTCTCTATGCGTCGATGGTGGGAGTGATTCACGGTAACTGGAGAGCACACCTCGACCACATGAAAGAGGATGAAGAAAAAACCGGACTGAGGCCCCAACTATGATCGAAAAATGGGGAAGAGCCGTTCCTGTATTTGACGTGCCGCTGTGGACGCGCCCATTTCAGGTGGTGTGCGCGCTGGCGGCACTCGCGCTTGGGCTAGTCACGTATCGCGAGTTGGCGGGCCTGGGTCCGGCGAGCGGCATGAATGACGCGTATGCGTGGGGGATCTGGAAAACGTTCAACACCATGACGCTGACCGGTCTAGGCTCGGGTGGCTTTGCCGTCGGCATCGCGGCGTGGTTGTTCCGGCGACACAATTTGCACGTGGTCATGCGGACCGCACTGCTAACCAGCTTTCTGGCGTACCTGTCGGGGCTGATGCTGCTAGGCGTGGATGTGGGGCGGCCCTGGAACTTTTACTGGATTCTCACGCCGTGGCGATGGAACGTACACTCCCCGCTGCTCGAAGTGGCGCTGTGCATGCCGGTGTATGCGATGGTGCCGCTGCTGCTCGAGAACGTGCCGCCGGTGCTGGATTGGGTGTACACCAACCGCCCGCAATATCGTGGATCTGAAAGCGTGCAGAGAAGATCATGGTGCGCTTCTATCCATGGATTGTGGGGCTCGCGTACTTGTTGCCCGCGATGCACCAATCTTCCCTAGGCGCGCTGATGCTGCTGGGGGGTGATCGGGTATATCCGCTCTGGCAGACACCCTGGCTGCCATTGCTTTATCTGTGGGCGGCAGCGTTTATGGGCTTCTCGTGCGTGGCGGACACGTTGTTGTTCTGCTCGCTGATGTGGAAGCGGCCGATCGATCTCGACATTCTGAGCGAGATGAACCGTATCACGGCCGGACTAATCAGTTGGTGGCTGATTTTTCGCGGAGCGGACTTGATCTTCCGCGGCCAGATTTTGATGGCCTTCAAGCTGAACGTGTACAGCGGCCTGTTCTGGATTGAAGTGCTGTTCCTCGGCGTGGCGGTATTCATGCTACGCGATTCGGCGCGACGACGGGATGCCCGGCTGATGTTTCACGCGCACGTGGTAGCGGCGATCGGCGGAATGCTGTACCGGTTCAATCCGACAACGCTCGCGTTTCAGCCACGGCCGGGAGCGTTTTATTTTCCAACGCCGGTGGAGTTGCTGATTTCGGTGGGATTTGTATCCCTCGCAGTGGCGGGATTTGTGTTCGCGGTAAAAGTGCTGGCAATTCTCCCTGCGCCGATGCGGTTGTGGTATCGGATGGAGAGGTCGACCGAAGCCGGTCGTTCGAATGTTGCAGCGGGTATTGGGAATCGCGAACTCGTCGCGGGAGATTAACGCCCACGTGGTCGGTGGCCATTCAAGGGCGGCGAATGGGGCGGCGGTAGAAGCGTGGCCAGTAGAGAACGGCGGTGAGCAGTGGAGAAGTTACGAGATCAATCAAGACAGAGTGAAACACTATGACGAAGCGCATCACGATCGATCCAATCACCCGCATTGAGGGGCACCTGCGGGTGGATGTCGAAGTGGAGAACAACGCGGTTTCCGACGCGTGGGCGTCCTGCACCATGTGGCGAGGCATCGAGCGGATTCTCCAGGGCCGCGATCCGCGGGAAGCCTGGTTGTTCACGCAGCGCTTTTGCGGCGTGTGTACGACGGTGCATGCACTGGCCAGCGTACGGGCAGTCGAAGATGCGCTGAAGTTAGAGATCCCCGCGAATGCGCAATACATTCGCAACCTGATCCTGATCAATCACGGGCTGCACGATCACACCGTGCACTTCTACCACCTGTCGGCGCTCGATTGGGTGGATGTTCTCGAGATCCCAAAGGCCGATCCGGCGAAGACCTCGGCGCTGGCGGAAAGCATTTCGCCCTGGACCGGAAACTCACGCAACCAGATGAAAGCGGCGCAGGACAAGGTGAAGGGCGTCGCAGCCAGCGGGCAGTTAGGAATCTTCACCAATGGGTACTGGGGACATCCGCAGATGCGGCTTGATCCGAATTGTGAACCTATTAGCGTTTTCGCACTACCTGCAGGCGCTTGAATATCAGCGAAAGGCGAACCAGGTAGTGGGCATGCTCGGCGGGAAGACGCCGCATATCCAGAACCTTACGGTGGGGGGAGTATCGAACGCCATCAATCTCGACAGCCAGGCGACCTTGGGCTTGGAGCGCCTGGAATCGATCCGCGTGCTCATGGATGAAGTGACGTCGTTTGTCCAACAGGTGTACTTCGTCGATGCGTGCGCGATTGCGGCGTTTTATCCGGACTGGCTCCGCATCGGTGGTGGCGTGCGGAACTATATGGCGGTACCGGATCTTCCTATGGACGCAGCCGCGACCACTTTCGACCTGCCGGGTGGATACATTTTGGATGGAAATCTGGCGTCGGTGAAGCCGTTCCAGCGCGCCGCGGACCAAACCTTCCGGGATGGCGTAACCGAAGACGTCACGCATGCCTACTACGAGGGAAGAAAGCCGTTGCATCCCTGGAGAGGCGAGACGGTTCCGCAGGTGACGGAGTGGGAGGGTGACAAGAAGTATTCGTGGGTGAAGGCGCCGCGCTTCCAGGGCAAGCCGATGCAGGTGGGACCGTTGGCGCAGGTGCTGATTGGGTATGCACAGGGACATCCGCTCACGCGCAAGTGGACGGACAAGGCGCTGGACACGGTGTCTGCGGTCTCCGGCCGCAAGGCGACCATCCATGACATTCAATCCACGATGGGGCGGCACCTGGCACGCGCGATTCGGGCAGCGATGCTCTCGGAGTTGGCGACGCGGCACTGGCAGTTTCTCATGGACAACATTGCGCGCGGCGATACTGCGATCCACAACAATCCGCTATTCCCGAGCGGTGAAATCGAGGGGGTGGGCACGCACGAAGCGCCGCGCGGCACGCTCTCGCACTGGGTGGTCGTTGATGGCGGGAAGATCAGAAACTACCAGGCCGTCGTTCCATCGACGTGGAATGCGAGCCCACGCGATAACGCCGGTACGCCGGGGCCGTATGAAGCTTCGCTGCTGCGGAATCCGATTGCGGATCCCGAAAAGCCTTTGGAAGTGATTCGCACAATTCATTCGTTTGATCCCTGCATGGCGTGCGCGTGCCATACGTTCGATTCTTCGGGTATGCCACACGCCACGGTGAGGGTACTATGAAGCGCATTCTGATCGCGGGCGTGGGTAATATTCTGCTCGGGGACGATGGCATCGGTCCGTACGTGGTTCGAAAGCTGGCTGCGAATTATGTCTTCGAAGAGGGCGTGGAACTCGAAGACCTGGGGACCCCGGCGCTGGACTTCATCGACCACATTGCGGGTTTGGATGCGCTCATCGTAGTCGATGCAGTGAAGAACGGAGAGGCTCCGGGCACGATCGTGCTTTACGGTAAAGCTGAACTGCTGCGTCATTCGCCGACGCTACGGATGGACCCGCATTCGCCGGCACTCATCGAGTCGCTGATGGCAGCGGATCTGTTTGGTCAAAGCCCTGAGAACGTCATTCTCGTAGGCATCGCCGGCGAATCGTACAGTCCCACTTGCGCGCTCAGTCCAGCCGTGGCAGCCGCTGTGGATGCGGCGATTCGGCGGATCCTGCAACTCCTTGACAGCCTGGACGTCGGATTTTTCCGACGATTCGAGGAAGCCGACCCCAGCATCTGGTGGGCGGAAGTTGGGGCGGCCGATCTGGCTTGAACCTAAGTCAATGACAAGGCAGAGGAAAGCCTGGGGCCCGGCGATGGAAGCAGCCAGTGTGATGGCCATCACTGAAGCAAGGTTAAAACCCACCAATACTAACCCTGCCAGAAAGTCTTGCGATCCCGGCCAGAAAGATCGAAGATTAGCGGCGGTGGAGAGCGGTTCCACGACTTCGGCGCGGAGGAGTACTGGGATGACACGTCCATCGGTTAATGGGCATGCGGCCCCAATTCTGGTTCTCGGACTCGGAAACAAGTTGATGCACGACGATGGTGTTGGGCCGTGTCTATTGTGTGATCTGGCAAAGGGGTATCACTCGGACTCGGTGGAGTTTCTCGATGGCGGAACACAAGGCCTCGAATTGTTGAGCCGCTTCGCCGACCGCAGGGCACTGGTAATCCTGGATGCCGTTGCCACCGGTCACGCGCCGGGTTCGGTCTGCGTTCTCGAAGGAGCCGATGTGATCCGGTTTGCGACCAGCCGCTCGACCACCGAGCGCGAGGGAAACGCGGGCGAGTTGCTCGCGACGGCTGCCTTTCTTGGGGAATTGCCCGACAAGTGCTACATCATCGCGGTGGAACCGAAAGATGTGGAAGCCGGAGCCGGTCTTTCGCGGGATGTGCACCGCTCGCTGAAGTCCGCCTTGAAACAAGCACAGCATGTTCTGGATGAGTTGCTTCACGATGCCGGTGAGGCGGTCGGAGCTTAAGGGAGGCGACGAGATGTGCCTGGCCATTCCAGGCCGAGTGCTGAGTAAGCAAAGCATCGGCGGTGTTGACGTAGGCCAGGTACAGTTTGGCGGTATCGTGCGTCAAGTGGCCCTGGGATTTGTTCCCGAGGTTGAGGTAGGCGACTATGTGATGGTCCACGTAGGTTTCGCCATCAGTCGCGTGGACGAAGCGGAAGCGAAACGAACTTACGAATTGCTTGAGCAACTGGGCGCACTCGAAGAAGAATTAGGGCCCGCGCCCGTGGGCCCGGTATAACAAGCCCGCGTTAAAGAGGATGGTTTCTTCTCACCCCTCCTTGTGATCTCCATCACGGCCTCATTGTTCATGCGGGGCTAGAGTCGGCTCATCGGGATCGAACCCGGGGCCTCCGTGAAATATATCGACGAATATCGAGATGGCCGCATTGCGCTTGCCCTGGCGGCGCAGTTGGGCGAGGCCTGCACTCGTCCCTGGGTGCTGATGGAAATTTGCGGCGGACAAACCCACACCATCATGCGTTATGGGCTGGACGAGTTGCTTCCGAAGGGAGTGGAACTCGTGCACGGGCCAGGTTGTCCGGTGTGCGTTACTCCGCTCGAGACGATTGACAAAGCGCTGGCTCTCGCCGAAATGCCCGATGTCACGCTGGTGTCTTACGGAGACATGCTGCGCGTGCCCGGATCGCACTCGGATTTGTTTCGCGCGAAGGCCAAGGGTGCGGATGTTCGGATTGCCTATTCTCCAACCGAAGCAGTGCGCCTGGCGAGAACGATGCCGGAGAGGCATGTGGTTTTTCTCGCGATTGGATTTGAAACAACTGCTCCGGCGAATGCGATGGCGGCGTGGATGGCGAAGAGGGAAGAACTGAAGAATTTTTCGCTTCTGGTGTCGCATGTGCTGGTGCCGCCCGCGATCCGGGCATTGATGGCATCGCCTGCGAACCGGGTGCAAGGATTTATTGCGCCCGGGCACGTGTGCACGGTGATGGGATGCGGCGAGTATGAGGCGCTGATCCGGGATTTTCACGTCCCCATTGTGGTTGGTGGATTTGAGCCGGTGGATCTTTTGGAAGCGACGCTGATGCTGGTGAAACAGCTGGAAGCCGGCGAGGCTCGGCTCGAGAACCAGTATGTGCGCTCCGTGAGTTATGAGGGCAATCGCACCGCCCATGGGATTATGCGTGCGGTATTTGAGGTCGCCGACCAGAAGTGGCGGGGGATTGGAACGATTCCGGAAAGTGGGCTCCACTTGCGGCCCGAGTATGCCGACTATGACGCGAATGTGATTTTCCATCTTGCACCGATTACGGCGGAGGAACCGGCCGAGTGCATAAGTGCACAGGTACTGCAGGGATTGCGAAAGCCCACGGACTGTCCGGCGTTTGCCATGCGATGCACGCCGGACAATCCGCTGGGCGCGCCGATGGTTTCGTCGGAAGGCGCGTGTGCCGCCTATTACCGCTATCGCCGGCATACGCGGGCAAGTTAGGGGAAGATTCGATGAAGACGATTGCCGATATCGTGTGCCCCACGCCGCTGCCGACGAAGGATACCGTGCTGCTTGGACACGGCAGCGGCGGAAAGTTGAGCGGCGATCTGGTGCGCGAGATTTTTCTTCCGGCGTTTCAGAATCCCGTGCTGGCGCGGTTGGATGATCAGGCTGTGTTCGCTGTCGATAAATGCCGTCTTGCCATGACGACGGATTCGTTCGTGGTGAAGCCGCTGTTTTTCCCTGGAGGAGACATTGGCTCGCTCGCGGTGAATGGAACGATCAACGATCTCGCGATGGGCGGGGCGCGCCCTCTATATCTGAGTGCTGCGTTCATATTGGAAGAAGGCTTGTCGTTCGAAGTGCTGCGGCGGGTGGTGCAATCCATGCGAGAGGCGGCCGCGGAGGCAGGGGTTGCGATCGTAACCGGCGATACCAAAGTGGTGGAGAGGGGTAGCGGCGACGAGATTTTTGTCACGACGACCGGAATCGGTGTGGTGCCCGACGGAGTGAGCCTCTCCGCAGACCAGGCGAAGCCCGGCGACAAGGTGTTGTTGAGCGGAAGCATAGGCGATCACGGCATCGCAATTCTTGCGCAGCGCGAGGGATTAGAGTTCGAGTCGGAGATAGAGAGCGACAGCGCCGCCCTGCACACGCTGGTGGCTGGGATGCTGTCTGTGGGCGGAGGAATTCGATGCATGCGCGATCCGACTCGGGGCGGGCTCTCGAGCACGCTGAATGAGATTGCGGCGCAGTCAGGAGTCGGGATTGAGTTGGTCGAGCAGGAAATTCCCGTCCGCGAAGAGGTGCGTGGAGCGTGCGAGATGTTGGGACTGGATCCGCTCTACGTCGCGAATGAAGGGAAACTGGTGGCAATCGTAGAGCCTGGAGCGGCAAGGGGAATTTTGACGGCGATGCGGCAGCACCCACTCGGGCGGGAGGCGCGCATGGTGGGCACGATCACAGCTGCGAACCGCGGGCTGGTGATTATGCGCACAGCGCTGGGCACGACTCGCATTGTAGACATGCTTGCTGGAGATCAATTGCCGCGGATTTGTTGAGTTCGGAGCCGATAGAGAGCCTAGCGTCGAGTCATGCACGAAATGGGGATTGCCAATTCGATCCTGGAGGCGGCGCGAACCGAGATGGCGGGCCGTCCGGAGAGCCGTGCCACAGGCGTGGGCGTGCGGATCGGCGAGCTAACGGCCATTGACAGCGAGTCGCTACGGTTCTGCTTTGACGCTTTGAAGCGGGATACAGAGTTCAGCGGGCTGGCGTTGGAGATTGAAATTCGTCCGCGGATCCATCGTTGCCGGGAGTGTGGCAATGAATTCAAGGTGCGCGACTACGACTTCGAATGTCCCGGGTGTCATGCATTTTTATCCGAGTGCGTGAGCGGAGACGAACTTGAATTGATGTACGTGGAGGTTAAAGAGAATGAACCGACTACCGTTGGAGCGCAAGGTTCTCAGTGAAAACGACCAGGTGGCGGCCAAACTGCGGGAGCGGTTTCGCGAGCACGGTGTTCTATGCGTGAACTTGATCAGTTCGCCGGGATCAGGGAAAACCACCCTGCTCGAACGAACGCTGGGGATGTTGCCGAAATCGGCCCGCGCCGCAGTGCTCACCGGAGACCTGCAGACGGAGAACGACGCGGCGCGATTGCGGCGGTTCGGATTTCCGGTGAAGCAGATTACGACAGGCAGCACCTGTCATCTGGATGCGCGGATGATCGAACGGCAATTGGAAGATTGGAATCTTGAGGATCTGGATACCTTGATCATTGAGAACGTGGGAAACCTGGTCTGTCCATCGAGCTACGACCTGGGCGAGGCGGCGAAGATCGTTATGCTCAGCGTGACTGAGGGCGAGGACAAGCCGCTGAAGTACCCATCGATTTTCTTCAAGTCGGAGCTAATGATTCTGAACAAAGTGGATCTGCTTCCATACGTTCCATTTGATGTGGAAGAAGCTGTGGAGAATGCGCGCCTGGTGCATCCGGGTATGGAAGTGATTCGCGTGTCGTGCTTGACGGGTCATGGAGTGCGCGAGTGGCAGGCGTGGCTCGAGGGACGCCGTCAGGCATTTCTGCACGCCAGCGAACAACCGGTGGGGTAGGAGGCGTGTGGCGGTTCGACGCCAAATCGAAGTGGCAGGCATAGTGCAGGGGGTAGGTTTCCGGCCTTTCGTGTATCGCTTGGCGCTGGAACGGAACCTGGGTGGACATATCGCAAATACGCCGTCGGGCGTGGCGATCGAGGTGGAAGGCCCGGAATTGATTGTCGCCGGGTTCGTTGCCCATTTGCGGGAATCGGCGCCTCCCCTGGCAAGAATCACCGGGATGGCCGTACGCGAAATTGTCTGCAACGGCGAGCACGAGTTTCGGATTCTGGCGAGCCAGCGCGGTGCTCGTGTCCAAACTCTTATTTCGCCGGACGTTGCTACTTGCCCAGACTGCCGCCGGGAATTGTTCGACCCTGCCGACCGGCGCTACGGATATCCGTTCATCAACTGCACCAATTGCGGGCCGCGCTTCACCATCGAACGCGACATTCCCTACGACCGTCCCCACACCTCGATGGCGGCCTTTCCCATGTGTCCGGCGTGCCAGGCGGAATACGACGATCCGCTAAACCGGCGCTTCCACGCACAGCCGAATGCGTGTTGGGATTGTGGACCGCAGGTGGAGTTGTGGTCTCGGCAAGGAGAAAAGATCGACTGCGACGATCCGATTGCGGCTGCCACGGAGGGGTTAGAAAGTGGACAGGTCGTTGCCGTCAAAGGGCTGGGTGGATTTCACCTTGCCGTGAATGCTGACGATGACGCAGCGGTTGCGCTTTTGCGTGAGCGAAAACATCGCGTGGAGAAGCCGTTCGCGGTCATGGTTTGCGATCTGGCCACGGCGGACGAGCTTTGCGTCATCGACGCCTGTGCGCGACAAACACTCGAACAAGAAGAGCGGCCGATTGTCCTGCTACCGTGGAAAAAACATGCGGGAATCTCGGAGGCGGTGGCGCCCGGCAATCGTTATCTCGGAGTGTTCTTACCGTACACGCCACTCCATCATCTGCTCTTTTCCAGGACCGCGATCCGCGCGCTAGTGATGACCAGCGGCAACCGGAGCGAGGAGCCGATCGCGATCAACAATTGCGAAGCGGTGCGACGCCTAAGCGATTTGGCCGATTGCTTCCTGGTGCACAACCGCGACATCCTGCTGCGCTGCGACGATTCGGTCGTACGTGTGGTGGAGGGCAGATCCTGTCAGTTGCGGCGGTCGCGCGGATTCGTTCCCACGCCGGTGTTTTTGAACGAGAAGATGCCCGTCCTCCTCGCAGTGGGTGGGCAACTAAAAAACACGATCTGCCTTACGAAAGATAAGCATGCTTTTCTGAGCCAACATCTGGGCGACCTCGAGAACCTGGAAGGCTACAGATTCTTTGAAGAGGCCATTGAGCATCTGGGACGCGTGCTCGAAATCAAGCCCGAGATCGTCGCCTACGATCTGCATCCGGATTATTTCTCGAGCAAGTGGGCTCTGAGGCAAAAGGGGGTGCAACTGATCGGAGTGCAGCACCATCACGCCCACGTTGCGAGTTGCATGGCAGAGAACCATGTGACAGGGAAGGTCATCGGGTTCGCGATGGACGGTACTGGCTACGGGACCGATGGCAAGATCTGGGGCGGAGAAGTGATGGTGGCCGGCTATGCCGACTTCGAGCGAATGGCGCACCTCGAGTACGTGCGGATGCCGGGAAGTTCCGAAGCGATCCGCGAGCCCTGGCGTATGGCGCTAAGTTATCTAGTGCATCACTTCGGCAACGATTGGGAGCGATTGGATGTTCCATTTATAAATCACCTCGACCAAAAAAAGGCAGCCCTGATGCTGCGCATGATGGAACGCGATGTGAATTCCCCATGGACTTCGAGCTGCGGCCGGCTCTTTGACGCGGTGGCTGCACTCGCCGGAATTCGGCAGGTGGTGAACTACGAAGCGCAGGCAGCAATCGAATTAGAGATGGCCATCAAAGATGACCAACCCCTCGAAGACGTGTATCCATTCGAACTGGTGGGTGAGGGAAGCGGGTGGGTCATCGGAACGAAGCCGCTGTTTCGCGCAATCGTTCGCGATCTGCTGCTCGGATGCGGAAGCAATGTCATCAGCCGGCGATTTCACATGGGTCTTGTGCAGACCTTCGTGCAGGTGGCGCAACTGGTTCGCGAACGAACCTGGATTGACCAGGTTTGTCTGAGCGGCGGCACGTTCCACAACGCGGTCCTGCTGACAAATCTTCGCGTGCAATTGGAGAAATGCGGGTTTCGAGTGTGGACGCACGCCGAAGTTCCTGCGGGGGATGGCGGTCTGAGTCTCGGACAAGCACTGGTAGCGGCGCATCGCGTCGCCTTAATCGAAAATCCGGAGCTCAACGTCCAAGATTCTTCATCGGAGACGCCACGTCCTAACGTCACCAGCCAAAGCCAACTCTGAATCGTGCCTGCGTGACATCGATCACATACGCTCCGCTGGCAGGAGCCTAGTCTGGGATGTTCCAGAGCAAACGCGCCAGCGTTTGTTGGGGAAGGCAGCTTGCGCGGCGAGCGCAGGCGGGAGCGGGCCATGATTACCGACTTCACCAAGCCGACGCCTCCAAGCCAGGACAAGCGGTGGCGTTTGGTCGATACCACC
>AR_comb_assmDRAFT_10594153_pt1 | contig 11903 bp, 11 predicted proteins | sample ArasoioldDNA_FD_10543 | JGI IMG/M metagenome (IMG submission 10543) | reverse complement strand
GCGGATTTCGTCGAATGGAACGAAACGCTGCTGCGCGTCGGGCTCGGCGCTCCGGATGTCATGGCTGCGGTTCGCGCGCTGCAGGCGCGCGGCATCGTGTTCGTCGACCGCGATCCGGTGCGCCCGTCGGACAAGGGCGCGCTGACGCAGATCTACCTCGGTGGATTCTGCGTCGAGCTCGTTGTGAGTGCGCCGCCCACCCCTGCGTTGAGGGTCGCCTCGTGAAGCTCGAGGATTTCGGCATGGACACGATCACCCTCGCGGGTCCGATCGAGGCCAAGCTCAAGGCGATGCGTGAAGCGGGATTTACCCAGGTGATGTTATCCGCGCGCGACCTGGTCGACCATCCGAACGGAGAAAAGGCCGCGATCGACGCCGTGCGCAAGAGCGGCCTGCGCGTGACGGGGCTGCAGGTGCTGCGCGACTTCGAGGGCTTGTCGGGGCCGCTGCACTCATACAAGGTCGATGTCGCCAAGTCGATGCTCCAGCTGGCCCGCGATGTCGGAGCGCCACTGGTTCTGGCTTGCTCGAGCACGTCGGCGCACGCGACGGGTAATTTCGACGCGCAGGTCGCCGACCTGCGCAAGCTGGCGATGCTGGCTGTTCCCATGGGATTGCGCATTGCCTATGAGGCGCTGTCGTGGGGCCGTATCGTCGACGACCTTGGCGCCGCGTGGGCGAGGGTACAGGCAGCCGACCGCGCGAATCTCGGAGTCGCTATCGATTCGTTCCACATGCTTGCGCGCGAAACCCCGCTCGCGGTGCTCGACGAACTCAATCCTGAAAAGCTGTTTTTCGTGCAGCTCTCCGACTTCATGTGGAGCGCGCCGGCGACGCCTGAGGAACGCCGTGAAACCGCCCGTCATGCGCGCGTGTTTCCCGGCGAAGGCGCGCACAGCGACACGCTCAGCGACATGATCCGCGCGATCGATGCGCTGGGCTACGAAGGCGACATCAGCTTCGAGGTCTTCAACGACGACTACGTGCAGATGCCGCTGCCCGTCGTCGCCCAGCGCGCCCGTCGATCGGTGCAGTGGATCGTCGACCACGTGTCGCGGCGCAGCCTGCCCGTGCGCCGCCGGGTCGCAGGTCAGGCGAGCTAGGCTGAGAGCTCGCGCTCGTCCAGGTGCTGGACGGCGCCGAGATCAGGAGGCGAGCCCGTCAGCATCGCCTTCGCGACCTTGAACAGCATCACCGGCCGCGAATCCTTGGACTTGAAATAGGTCACGCTGTGCGCGTGCACGTCGATCAGCACGATGCGCGGATCATCGGGGCCGCCATCGTACGGTGCGCCGCGGTCGCCAAGCCATGCCTTCCAGTCGCGGTGGTAGAGCTCGCGGATGCGCTGCGGGTTGCGCGACAGCGTCGCGGTTCCGCTGACAGACACCCATTCCTTCGTCCCGCTGGCGAAGTACATGACGTTGACCTCGGGGTGGCCCTGCAACGAATCGACCTTGTGCGTCTCGGAACTGGTCATGAACCAGAGGTCGACGCCCGGCGTGGCCTTCTGCGTCGCCATCGGCCGGCACACCAGCGAGCCGTCGGGTTCCCAGGTCGTGAGCATCGCGGTATCGATCTTCTCGATCAGCGAATAGAGTTCCTCGATGCGCTTGGCGCCGCGCGCGGGCGCGGCGTTGTCTTGCCGCGCCTCATGGCGGGCTTCTTTTGGAACAACGGATTCGAACTTGACGTCGGCAGGGTTCATTGCGATTCCTCTCTGGTGGGCACCATCGTCGCCATTGTTCGAGCGCAACGCACGCGATGCCATCGGACGGATTCTGAAACCTGCGTAGGAATTGAAGCGACGCAGCGCGTGAGCGTCGCGGTGCGACCGGACGACTTAGTTCGTGAGATCGTGGTCGCGAGTACGCATTTCGGCACGACGGCCGGTTCGCGATTGCATGATGCTGTCCCAGCTCTCATCGGGGACCTGCGCGGTTACGTCGCGCGCGTGCGCCAGGCTCTGGCGCAGAAGCTCCGCGGTCGGGCCGGCGGGCAGCGGACGTCCCAGCATGTAGCCTTGCACCGTGGTACATCCCAGCGCGACCAGGAAATCGATCTGCGCCTGCGTTTCCACGCCTTCCGCGACGACCGAGAGCTGCAGGCTCTGCGCGATCGCGAGCACCGCCTTGATGATCACGCCGTCGCCTTCCTCGGTGCCGACGTCGCGCGTGAACGACTGGTCGAGCTTGAGCTTGTCGACGGGCAGGCGGCGAAGGTACGCCAGTGACGAGTAGCCGGTGCCGAAGTCGTCGATCGCGATCTTCACCCCCATCGTACGCAGCGCCGAGAGGGTGTTGAGCGTGGCATCGAAGTCGCGCATCAGCATCGACTCGGTGACCTCGAGCTCGAGATAGTCCAGCGGGACGCCGACCACGCGCGCGCTTTCCCGGACGCGCTCGGCGAGCGCGGGATCGTCGAACTGAACACTCGACAGGTTCACCGCGATGGTGACCGCGGGGAGACCCTGTTCCAGCCACGCGTTGTGCTGGATGAGCGCCGTGACCATCACCCATTCCCAGATGTCCATGATCAGCCCCGCCTCTTCGGCGACACCGATGAAGTGGCCCGGCGTGAGCAATCCCAGCGTGGGGTGGTTCCATCGGATCAAGGCCTCGATGCCCACGATCCTGCCGGTGCGCACCTCGATCTGCGGCTGGTAGTAAAGTTCGAACTGACCGCCTTCGAGTGCCTTTCGCAGGTCGTGCTCGAGCGACAGCCGTTGCGCGGTCGCGGCGCGCATCGCCTCGCGATAGAAAAAGCACCGGTTGCGGCCCTCGCCCTTGGCATGCGACATCGCGACGTCGGCGTTCTTGAGCAGCGTGTCGAGGTCGTCGCCATCGCGCGGATAGAGCACGATCCCGATCGACGCCGACACGAAGACTTCCTGCGTGCCGAGCACGATGGGCTGAGCCAGCGTCGCGAGCAGGCGATTGGCGGCGCGCGATGCCTCCTGCTCGGTGGCTACGCCATTGAGCAGAACGATGAACTCGTCGCCGCCTTGCCGGCACACGTCGCGCTCGACGGCCTTGGCGCTCGTCGGACCAGCCATGTCTTCGGCACGGAGGCTCCGCGTCAGGCGCTGCGCGATGATGCGCAGCAGGTCGTCGCCGACCGCATGCCCCAGCGCATCGTTGATGCGTTTGAAATGGTCGAGGTCGAGAAACATGATCGCAAACGGCCGGCCGTCGCGGCGCGCGGCCTCCAGCGTCTCGGCGAGCTTTTCGTGAAAGCGCGAGCGGTTGGGCAGCTCGGTGAGCACGTCGAAATGCGCCAGCCGGTGGATCTGCTGGATGGCACGCGTCTGCTCGGTCGAATCCTGGATGGTGCCGGCGACGCCGATGCACAGTCCGTCGTCGCCGAGTATGCCTTCACCGAGCAGGTGCACGTGGCGCAGATCGGTCTCGCCGAGCAGCACCCGCAGGTCGATGCCTTCGACGCTGGCGCCACGCGCGAGCTTGATCATCCATCGGCGAAATGCGCGCCGGTCGTCGCGGTGGAGCAGCGCCTCGATGGTGGCCGGCCGCGGTCGGAACGACGCCGGGTTGAATCCAAGGATGCGGCACACTTCGTCAGAGCAGGTGATCGCGTCGGTGTCGCGATCCCACTGCCAGCTGCCGAGGCGGGCAATGCGCTGAGCGCGCGTGAGCTGACCCACCTGCGCGCGCTGAGATTTCGCCTCGTTCTCCGCGGCGTCGCGGTCCACCTTGAGCCTGTGCACGCGACGCAGCGCGCGCCGGTGCGCGCTTTCGAATCCATGCTGCAGATGGCGCAGTCCGCCGTACGCGACGCTGCGCGCATCGTCGGCTTGTCTTTGGCCACCGAATTGCAGGAGCACCGCGCGCAATCCGTTGAGCGTGCGCGACCAGCGCTGTCCGAGGACGGCGAGCGCGGCACACGACAGCGCCAACGTGACCAGCGCGAAACCCACTCCGCCTACCCAGCCTTGCAGCAGCAACGGGAGCGTGGCTGCGTGCGCAAAAGCGACCGCTGCCATCGCCTGTAGCGTCAGGTTGTCCGCGAGCTCGACCCAGCGCCGCCGCGGTGCCGTTCCCAGGCCGCCGCTCGACGGGGTAATGGTCTTCGGATTGGAAATCGCAGCTCGTTCCACGCTCGCCTCGTGCGGACGCGGTCCCGCCGCGAGGCTTGGATACGCGTCCAGCTCCGCACACACCGTGCGTGAAACACCAGAGCGCAAGCTCCATGCCAGCGCTCACAGGCACCGGGAAGATGACCCGGGCGCCGCGGCGCGGCCGAAGCTGCCTTAGTCCGTCACTCAGCCGTCTCCGGCGGTCTGCCTCAACCCGCGGCGGGCCGCGCCGGCCCAAGGGGTTACGGCGGGTCGGTTGCGGCCGCCTGGAGTACAGTAGCGAGGACAGCCCGGACGTTCGAATCCGGACCCATTTGCCGTGGTGTCCTCAAGGAGGAATTGCATGAAAACGATGGGTGCGCTCATCTGCGCCGGACTGGTTGCCATCGCCGCCCCGGCGCGCGCAGAAATGAGCGAGCTGAGCGTCGCGCAGCAGTATGGTGTCGCCTTTCTTCCCCTCATGGTCATGGAGCGCGACAGGCTGGTCGAGAAGCACGCCAAGGCCGAAGGCCTGGGCGAGATCAAGGTCAAGTGGGTCAGCGTCGCCGGCCCCAGCGTGATGAACGATGGCGTGATCAGCGGCGCGATCCAATTCATCGCCGTCGGCGCGCCATCGCTGATCACGCTCTGGGACAAGACCAAGACCAATGTGCAGGTCAAGGGCATGTCGGCGATGACCACGTACCCTCTCTACCTCAACGTGCGCAATCCCGACCTCAAGTCGGTCAAGGACTTCACCGACAAGGACCGCATCGCGGTGCCGTCGGTCAAGGTATCGACGCAGGCGATCATGCTGCAAATGGAAGCGGCGAAGATCTACGGCGAGGCCAACTACGCCAAGCTCGATCCTCTCACCGTCGGCCTGTCGCACCCGGACGCCATGCTCGCGTTCATGAACAATACCGGCGGGGTCGACGCACATTTCGCGACGTCGCCGTTCCACGAGCAGGAAATCAAGATGCCCGGTGTGCGCACGCTGACCACCAACTACGAAATCCTCGGCGGGCCGGCGACGGCGCTGGTGATCGCGACGTCGACGCGGTTTCGCGAAGCCAATCCCAAGCTCTACAAGGCTTTCTACGACGCGCTGAACGAAGCCATCGACGGCATCAATCGCGACAAGCGCGCCGCGGCGAAGGTCTATCTCGAGCAGGCCAAGGACACCAAGAACAGCGTCGACGACATCTACGCGATGATCAGCGCGCCCGACTACGCGTATACCCTGATGCCGCAAAAGGTCGGCAAGACGGCGGACTTCATGTACAAGATCGGAAGCGTCAAGAGCAAGCCCGCGACGTGGCAGGAGCTGTTCTTCCCGGAAGTGCACAACCTGCCCGGGGATTGACCGCGTGATGCGGCGGGTGCGCATCGGCAGCGGTGCCGGGTTCGCCGGCGATCGCCTCGAGCCGGCGGTAATCCTGGTGGAGCAGGGCGGCATCGACTATCTCGGGCTCGAATGCCTCGCCGAGCGCACCATCGCGCTCGGGCAGCTGCGGCGCCGCGCCGATCCCGATGGTGGCTACGATCCACTGCTCGAGCGGCGCATGGAAATGCTGCTGCCGCTCCTGCGCCGCAAGCGTGTGCGCGTGATCAGCAATTTCGGCTCCGCCAACCCGCGTGCGGCAGGACAGCGCATCGTGCGCATCGCGCAGCGTCTCGGCGTGCCCGTCAGGGTCGCGGTAGTGACCGGCGACGATGTGTTCGACCGCGTTTCGCCGGACGCGATCGCACTCGAAACCGGGGGTCCGCTGCGGGCATTCGGCGAGCTCATTTCCGCCAACGCCTATCTCGGCGCCGACGCGCTCATGGCGGCGCTGCGCTCCGACGCCGACGTGATCGTCACCGGGCGCGTCGCCGATCCGTCGCTGTTCGTGGCGCCGATCGCGCACCATTTCGGCTGGTCGCTCGACGATCTGGAACGCATGGCACGCGCCACCGTGGTCGGGCATCTGCTCGAGTGCGCCGCGCAAGTCAGCGGCGGGTACTTCGCCGATCCTGGGTACAAGGACGTCGACGACCTCGCGCACGTGGGCTTTCCCTACGCGGACGTCGATGCCGACGGCAATGCAGTGATTGCCAAAGTACCCGGGACCGGCGGCCTGATCAGCCTTGCCACCGTCAAGGAGCAGTTGCTCTACGAGGTCACCGATCCGGCGGCGTACGTGACGCCTGACGTCACCGCCGATTTCAGCGGCGTCGAGCTTAACGCGATCGCTCGTGACCAGGTCGGCGTACGCGGCGCTCGCGCACGTGGTCGCACGCGCACGCTCAAGGTGAGCGTGGGCTATGTCGCCGGTTACCTGGGTGAAGGCGAGATGAGCTACGCCGGCCCCAACGCGCTGTCGCGGGCACGTCTTGCGGGCGAGATCATCCGTGAGCGCATCGGCGAGGCGTATTCCGAGCTGCGCATCGACCTGGTCGGAAGCACGTCGGCGCACGGGCGCTCGTTCGACGACGCCGAGCGGCCATACGAGATACGCCTCAGAGTGGCTGCGCGCGCGCCTACCCGCGATGCCGCGGCACGCATCGGAGAGGAGGTCGAGGCGCTTTATCTCAATGGGCCGGCGGGCGGCGGAGGCGCGCGGAAATACGTGAGCGAGCAGGTGGGCATCGCCTCGACGCTGATAGAGCGCAGCCTCGTGGCATTCGAGACTTCCTTTCTGGCGTGGAGCGATGAGCCGGCGATTGCATGACATCGCGCACTGTCGCGCCGGCGACAAGGGCAATACATCGATCCTGTCGGTGATTGCGTATCGCGGCGAAGACTATCCGCTGCTGGTCGAGCGCGTGACCGTCGAGGCGGTGAAGCGTCATCTGCGCGGCATCGTCCATGGCGAGGTGCGGCGCTTCGAACTTCCGGGACTCGGCGCGTTGCAATTCGTCTGCGAGCGCGCGCTCGGCGGTGGCGTGACCACGTCGCTCGCACAGGATGCGCACGGCAAGACGTTGAGCTACGCGCTGCTCGAGCTCCCGCTCTGACGCCTGGCCAACGGCACGACGCGACATGCCATAATGCACGCAACGCTGGTCATCGCGCTCGCGCTTCGCGAAACCGGTGCAGCTCGAGATCAGGCAGCACGCTTCGCCGCAGGAGGTTCCACATGATCGACAAGACGTCACCTTCGGCGGAGGCCGCCGTCGCCGACATGCCCGACGGCGCTACTGTCATGATCGGCGGCTTCGGCACAGCCGGCATGCCCTCCGAGCTGATCGATGCGCTGATCGCGCGGGGATCGCGCGATCTCACCATCGTCAACAACAACGCGGGCAACGGCGAGACCGGTTTGGCCGCGCTGCTCAAGGCGGGCCGGGTTCGCAAGATCATCTGCTCGTTCCCCCGACAGGCCGACTCGCACGTCTTCGATGCACTTTATCGCGCCGGCAAGATCGAGCTCGAGCTTGTGCCGCAAGGCAACCTGGCGGTGCGCATCCAGGCGGCAGGAGCCGGCCTGGGCGCCATCTTTACGCCGACAGGCTACGGCACGCTGCTCGCCGAGGGTAAGGAGACGCGAAAAATCAATGGCCGCGACTACGTGCTGGAGATGCCGATCGCTGCGGACTTCGCGCTCATCAAAGCCGATCGCGGCGATCGCTGGGGCAACCTCGTCTACCGCAAGACGGCGCGCAATTTCGGTCCCATCATGGCCGCCGCCGCCAAGACAACCATCGCGCAGGTACGCGAGATCGTTCCGCTGGGCGGCCTCGATCCCGAGTCGATCATCACACCGGGCATTTTCGTCAAGCGCGTCGTGCGTGTAGCGATGCCGCAACGCGCCGCCGCCTGAAGGGCCTACCATGAAGCGACTGACACGAGACCAGCTGGCCGCGCGCGTCGCGCGCGACATTCCCGAAGGTGCGTACGTCAACCTCGGCATCGGACTGCCGACGACCGTCGCCAATCAGCTTCCCGCCGATCGCGAGATTTTCCTGCAGAGCGAGAACGGCCTCCTCGGCATGGGTCCGGCGCCCTCGCCGGGACACGAGGATTTCGATCTCATCAATGCCGGGAAGCAGCCGGTGACGCTGCTCACCGGCGGTGCATACTTCCATCACGGTGACTCGTTCGCGATGATGCGTGGGGGCCATCTCGACATCTGCGTGCTCGGTGCGTTCCAGGTGTCGGCGAACGGTGATCTTGCGAACTGGCACACTGGAGCGCCCGACGCGATCCCCGCGGTCGGCGGCGCGATGGATCTGGCGATCGGCGCCAAGCGCGTCTACGTGATGATGGATCACCAGACCAAGAGCGGAGAATCGAAGATCGTGGCGAAATGCACATATCCGCTGACGGGCATAGCCTGCGTGCATCGCATCTATACCGACCTTGCCGTGCTAGACGTGACGCCCAAGGGCCTGCAGGTGGTGGAAATGGTCGAAGGCCTGAGCTTCGGCGAGCTGGAGCGCCTCACCGGCGTGCCGCTCATTCCGACCCACGCCGCCGCCGCGTAGTACGGGAGTCCCCATGCAGGAAGCCTATATTTGCGATGCGTTGCGCACGCCCTTCGGTCGCTATGGCGGGGCGCTGGCGAGTGTTCGCCCGGACGACCTCGCGGCGGTCCCGCTGCGCGCGTTGATGGAGCGCAACCGCGGCGTCGACTGGGGCGCGGTCGACGACGTGATCTACGGCTGCGCCAATCAGGCGGGCGAGGACAACCGCAACGTTGCGCGCATGGCGCTGCTGCTGGCCGGTCTTCCCGTCGACGTGCCCGGCACGACCGTGAACCGACTGTGCGGATCGAGCATGGACGCGATCGGCATCGCCGCGCGCGCGATCAAGGCCGGAGAGACCTCGCTCATGATCGCCGGCGGGGTTGAGAGCATGTCGCGTGCACCGTTCGTCCTGGCAAAAGCAGACTCGGCGTATTCGCGCGCGGCGAAGATCGAGGACACCACCATCGGCTGGCGCTTCGTCAATCCGCTGATGAAGGCGAAATACGGCGTCGACTCGATGCCCGAGACCGCCGAGAACGTCGCGAGCGATTTCAAGGTGTCGCGCGCCGACCAGGACGCGTTTGCGCTGCGCAGCCAGCAACGAACGGCGACGGCGATCATCGCGGGTCGATTCGCCGACGAGCTCACGCCGGTGTCGATCGCACAGAAAAAAGGCGATCCGGTCGTGGTATCGCGCGACGAGCATCCGCGTGAAACCACGCTCGAGGCGCTGGCCAAGCTCAAGGGCGTGGTCAAGCCCGAGGGCACCGTGACCGCGGGCAACGCGTCGGGCGTCAACGACGGCGCATGTGCATTGCTGCTTGCGTCGGCCGACGCCGCGAAGCGGTTCGGGCTCACGCCGAAGGCTCGCGTCATCGCGAGCGCGGTTGCCGGCGTAGCGCCTCGTATCATGGGTTTCGGCCCGGCCCCGGCGATGCGCAAGGTCCTCGCCCAGGCGGGGCTCGAGCTCGCCGATGTCGACGTCGTCGAACTCAACGAGGCATTCGCTTCGCAGGCGCTTGCGGTGCTGCGCGATCACGGCATCGCCGACGACGCGCCCAATGTGAATCCCAACGGCGGCGCCATCGCGCTCGGCCACCCGCTCGGCGCCAGCGGCGCGCGTCTGGTGACCACCGCGATGTACCAGCTGCACCGCACCGGGGGCCGCTATGCGCTGTGCACCATGTGCATCGGCGTCGGCCAGGGCATAGCGATGATCATCGAGCGGATGTAGCCGCACCGACATTTCTTCTGGAGGACCAACGCATGGACGAACGCGAGCTCTACGAAGCGGGACTGAAGGTGCGACGCGAAGTGCTGGGCGATGCGCACGTAGACCGCACGCTGACGCACAGGAACGAGTTCAACGCCGAGTTCCAGGAGATGATCACGCGCCACGCGTGGGGTGACATCTGGACGCGACCCGGGCTGCCGCGTCACACCCGCAGCCTTATCACCATTGCCATGATGATCGCTCTCAACCGCGCCGATGAGTTCAAGCTGCACGTCCGAGCATCGTTCAACAACGGCGTGACGCGCGACCAGATCAAGGAAGTCATCCTGCAGGCGGCGATCTACTGCGGCGTGCCGGCATCGAATACCGCGATGCATCTCGCCGAAGACGTTTTCGCGCAGATGCAACAGGCACCGAAATAGCGCGCCGGCTCATGCCGGTCCCCACGTGACTGCGCGCACGCAGGTCGCCATCGTCGGCGCGGGCCCGGCGGGCTTGCTGCTTTCGCACCTGCTGCACCTCGCTGGCATCGAGTCGGTCATCCTCGAGAATCGCAGCCGCGAGTACGTCGAGCATCGTGTGCGCGCCGGTGTGCTGGAGCAGGGCAGTGTCGATCTCCTGAACGAATGCGGGCTCGGCGAGCGGATGCAGCGCGAAGGCTTGGTGCATCACGGTATCGAACTTCGCTTCGACGGCGCCGGCCACCGCATCGATTTCCCGTCGCTGACTGGCGGGCGTGCCATCACGGTGTACGGGCAGCAGGAGGTGGTCAAGGACCTGATCGCTGCACGCCTCGGCGCCGGGGGCGTCATCCATTTCGGGGTGAGCGACGTCGCGGTCCACGATTTTCACACCCGGGCCCCGCGCGTCACGTATCGCAGTGGCGGCGAGAACGTCGATCTCGCCTGCGATGTCATCGCGGGTTGCGACGGATTCCACGGCATCTGCCGACAGGCGATACCGACGTCGGCGCTATCCGTGTTCGAACGGGTCTACCCATTCGCCTGGCTGGGCATCCTGGCGCAGGCGGCACCCACACACGATGAGCTGATCTATGCGTACCACCCGCGCGGGTTCGCGCTCTACAGCATGCGTTCGCCAGAAATCACCCGCCTGTATCTGCAGGTCTCGCCGGAGGAAGATGTCGCGGGCTGGCCCGACGAGCGCATCTGGGCCGAGCTGCACCGGCGCCTCGAGACCGGTGACGGCTGGAAGCTGCGCGAAGGTGCAGTGCTAGAAAAGGGTGTCACCGGAATGCGGAGCTTCGTGACCGAGCCGATGCAGCACGGGCGCCTGTTTCTCGCCGGCGACGCGGCGCACATCGTTCCGCCGACCGGTGCCAAAGGCATGAATCTCGCAGTCGCCGACGTGAAGGTGCTTGCACGCGCGTTGCGCTCATTTTTCACGGAGCGCCGAAGCGACGAGCTGGACGCTTATTCCGCGACATGTCTGAAACGCGTGTGGCGGGCGGAGCACTTTTCGTGGTGGATGACCACCATGCTGCACCGCTTTCCCACCGACGACGCCTTCCAGCAGCGACTGCAGATCTCGCAGCTGCGCTATGTCACCAGCTCGCGCTCCGCCGCGGCGTCGCTCGCGGAGAACTACGTGGGGCTGCCGTTCGAGTGACCAGCCGGGTACCGCCTAGGCGCTGCCCCAGACTTCGCGTGCAGTGTCGACGACCAGGCGCAGCTTCGCCGCCTGCGCCTCCATATGGATTGCGTTGCCGTGCACGGTGCTCGAGAATCCGCACTGCGGCGACAGGCAAAGCTGATCGAGCGGGATGCGCTTGGCGGCCTCGTCGATCTTGCGCTTGAGCGCGTCGGATGATTCCAGCGCGTCGAGCTTGGTCGTGACCAGGCCGAGTACCACGGTCTTGCCCTTGGGCACGAAGCGCAGCGGCGCGAAGTCCCCCGATCGCGCATCGTCGTATTCCAGGAAATAGCCGTCGACGTCGAGATCATTGAACAGCACTTCCGCGACGGGTTCATAGCCGCCTTCGGCCACCCAGGCGCTCTTGAAATTGCCGCGGCACAGATGCACGCACACCGCCATGTCGGCAGGACGGTCGGTGATTGCGGCATTGATCAGCCGCGCGTAGCGGCGCGGCAACTCGTTGGGATCGTCGCCGCGCTTGCGCGCGCCCTC
>AR_comb_assmDRAFT_10173392_pt1 | contig 11903 bp, 8 predicted proteins | sample ArasoioldDNA_FD_10543 | JGI IMG/M metagenome (IMG submission 10543) | reverse complement strand
ACGGAAATGTAGATTCCCAGGCTCACTCTGATCATTATCCCAAACCTTTTCCATCTTCCCTGCCGTCCGGGCCATCTATTTGAGGTACCCTGTTGAAAGGCGCCCCTCCGCCTTTTCTTCGATCAGCGATCTAGACCCGATGGCCCAGGAAGAAGAAGTATTAGGCAAAGCGTATGACAGCCGTCTGATGCGGCGGCTGCTCACCTACCTGCGTCCGTACCGGTGGCAGGTGGGAATCGCCATTGTCTCGATCATTCTCAAATCATTCGCCGACGTGCTCGGACCGTACCTCGTCAAGGTCGCCGTGGACCGCTACCTCGCCCCGTCCAAGGGATCGACCTCAGGAATGTGGGACTGGCTGAGCCCGAGCCCGCTGACTGGGATCGCGCAAATCTCCACGATATATTTCGGCCTGCTGATTTTCACCTTCGTGCTGGAATTCCTGCAGACTTATTACATGCAGTGGACTGGCCAGCAGATCATGTTCGATCTGCGCAGCCAGATCTTCCGCCACCTGCAGCGCATGCATGTGTCGTTCTACGACAAGAATCCCGTGGGCCGACTAGTTACTCGCGTCACGACTGACGTTGACGCCTTGAACGAAATGTTCACCTCGGGCGTGGTCTCGATCTTCGAAGACCTGTTCGTCCTCGCCGGGATTCTTGCCATCATGCTGTGCATGAACTGGAAGCTGGCGTTGATAACCTTCGCGGTGCTGCCATTCATAGTCTTCGCGACGAAAATCTTCCGTGACAAAGTCCGCGACTCCTACCGTCGCATTCGCACCGCCATCGCCCGCATCAACTCGTATCTGCAGGAGCACGTCAGCGGCATGGTGGTGCTACAGCTGTTCAATCGCGAACGCCGCGCCTATAACCGCTTCTCAGAAATCAACCGCAGCCACATGGACGCGTTCAAAGACGCGATCCTCGCCTATTCCGTTTACTACCCGGTGGTCGATTTCTTCTCGGCAGTGGCGATCGCATCGGTGATCTGGTGGGGCGGCAAGGATGTGATCGCGAAAGTGGTCGTCAGCAGTGTCAGCATCGAGTTCAATCCGCACACGCTGATCTCATTCCACACGGTCGCTACGGCGGCCTCACTCGGCGTGCTGATTGCGTTTACCCAATACGCGATGCGCTTCTTCCGCCCGATCATGGATTTCAGTGAGAAGTACAATATCCTGCAATCGGCGATGGCCGCCAGCGAACGCATCTTCAAGATGCTGGACAAGCCGGTAGAGGTCGTCTCGCCCGCGGTAACGAAGAAGCCCGCAGGACCAGGCCGAATCGAATTTGACCACGTCTGGTTCGCCTATAAAGATGTTCCTGTAGAAGACAAGACCGTCGGAAGTGGCAATGACCATGTGGGGACAGCCGCCCCCGGCCGTCCGGGCGAGCGAAGCTCGGCAGCTGCCCCGAGTAATAGCGATGCTGCAGAAAGCACCGCAACACCCGACTGGGTCCTCCGCGATGTCACCTTCGCCATCGAACCCGGAGAAACCGCCGCAGTAGTCGGCCACACCGGCGCCGGCAAGACTACTCTCATTTCCCTGCTTCTCCGTTTCTATGACGTCCAGAAAGGCGCCGTCCGCATCGACGGCGTCGACGTCAAAGACATGGACCTCGCCGAGCTACGAGCCCGCATGGGAGTGGTCCTGCAGGATCCATTTCTTTTCACCGGCACAATCGGAGGCAACATCCGCCTGGGCACCGACCGCATCCAGAACGCTCACGTTCAGCAGGCCGCCGAAGATGTCAACCTCGCCGAGTTCATTCGATCGCTGCCCAAAGGGTTCGACGAAGAAGTCCGCGAGCGCGGATCGACGCTCTCGACTGGACAGAAGCAGCTCATCTCGTTCGCCCGCGCCCTGGCCCACGAGCCGAAGATTCTGATCCTCGACGAAGCCACGTCCAGCGTCGACACGGAGACCGAGTTCAAAGTCCGCGACGCTCTTGCCCGCATGGTCGAAGGACGCACCTCGCTGATCATCGCCCACCGTCTCTCGACCATCCAGCGCGCCGACAAGATTATCGTCATGCACAAAGGACAACTCCGCGAAATGGGCACCCACCAGGAACTCCTCGCCCATCGTGGCATCTACTACAAGCTGTACCAACTGCAATACAAGGATCAGGAGATCAGCGTGGCGCGGGCGATTTCTCCAACGAACGGCTCGAGCGGACTTCAGCAACCAGAAGTCACCGCCAAAGGAGACGATTAGAACCGCGCGTATTGCTCTTCTCAAATTGACTCCCCTGCCGCAACCGATGCTAGCCCCGCTCCGTGGAACCCCCGAGTTCAGGCAGTTGCTCTCCGCCGCCAAACAGTCCCAGGACAAGTTCCTAGCCGAAAGAGCACAGCTGTCCCACTGAAACCCAGCCGGGAACCCTCACTGACACCTCCCGGTATCTTGGAGTAGCATTATCCGTCCTAGAGGAGACTCTCTCCCGCTTATGAGAAAAATCGATATTCTTCTTCGCTCAATCCTTTGCCTCATCCTGCTCTATTCCATCTCGCTAACCGCACAAAAGAAGACCACTAAGCCTTCGACCGCGCAGGAAAAATCCACCCAGGCTTCGCCAGCGGAGGACGCTCCGAAATACAAGAACCCCACTCTTCCCATCGATGACCGGGTCGGCGACCTGCTCTCGCGGATGACGCTGGAAGAGAAAATCGGCCAGATCGCGCCCCGAGGGGACAACCGAACCCACCTCATTGACCCGACCGGCACCTACACCGATGAATCCGCAAGCGCCGTGCTGAACCGCTGGTGGGATCCCGACATTGCCTTCCCCGCCCGCAAAGCTGCCATCCTGCGCAATGGCGTGCAGCGTTATCTGAAAGAGAAAACTCGCCTCGGCATTCCCGAACTCTTCATGGGCGAGGCCCTCCACGGATTCATGGAGTACGGCAGCACCAGCTTCCCGCAGGCTCTTAGCCTCGCCAGCACGTGGGATCCCGACCTGGTCCACCAGGTCTTCACCGCCGCCGGCGACGAAGCCGGATCAGCCGGCATGGGGCAGGTTTTCTCCCCGGTGCTCGACATCGCCCGCGACCCGCGCTGGGGGCGCACGGAAGAAACCTACGGCGAAGATCCATTCCTGGCGTCACGTATGGGCGTCGCCGCCATCACCGGCCTGCAAGGCGATTCATTTCTGATCAACCGTCATCACGTCGTGGCCACTGCCAAACACTTCGCCGCCCACGGGCAGCCCGAAGGCGGCACCAACACTGCGCCCGCCAACTACTCCGAGCGAATCATTCGAGAGAATTTCCTCGTGCCGTTCCAGGCCGCGATTGAAGAAGCCCACGCCGGTAGCGTAATGGCCTCCTACAACGAGATCGATGGAGTGCCATCGCACATCAACCCGTGGCTGCTGGACAAAGTCCTGCGTCAGGAGTGGGGATTCCGCGGCTATGTCGTCTCCGACGGCAATGGCCTGCAAATGCTCACCGAGACGCACCACATCGCCGCGAATAATGCCGACGCCGCTCGCATGGCTCTCGCAGCCGGGGTTGACTACGACCTCTCCGACGGCTCTGTCTATCGGACGCTGCTCTGGCAGGTAAAGCAAGGAACTGTTTCCGAAGCGATGGTCAACCGCGCCGTCGCGCGGGTGCTGGCGACGAAGTTCCGTCTCGGCCTGTTCGACAATCCCTATGTCGATCCGGACTATGCCGAAAAAACCACCAACAGCGCCGAGCATCGCGCGCTCGCGCTGAAGACGGCTCAGAAAGCAGTCGTCCTACTTAAGAACGACAAGAATCTTTTGCCGCTCGACCTCACCAAGCTTAAGACAATCGCCGTGATCGGCCCCAATGCCGATGGCATCCACCTCGGGGGCTACAGCCGCGAACCCGCGCACGGCGTTAGCATCCTGCAAGGAATCAAGGACCGCGTGGGCACGAAGGCTAATGTCGTCTATGCCGAAGGCTGCAAGATCACCGACGCTAAAAACGACTGGCACGGATGGTTCGCGAACGACGTAAAACTGATCGACCCGGCCACGCAGCAAGAAAGCGTGAAAGCCGCCGCTGAAGCCGCCAAGAAAGCTGACGTCGCGATTCTCGTGGTCGGAGAAAACGAATCGACCAACCGCGAAGCCTGGGCCGAGAATCACCTCGGCGACCGCGACTCTCTCGAACTTCTCGGCGCGCAAAACGATCTGGTGAAGGCCGTCGTCGAGACCGGCACTCCCACCGTCGTCCTGTTGATCAACGGCCGCCCACTCTCTATCAACTACATCGCCGAGAAGGTCCCCGCCATTCTCGAGGGCTGGTATCTCGGCCAGGAAGGCGGCACCGCCGCGGCGAATGTGTTGTTCGGTGATGTCAATCCCGGCGGCAAACTCCCAATCACCTTCCCGCGCTCGGTTGGTGATCTTCCTGACTTCTACAATCACAAGCCGTCCGCCAACCGCACTTACGCATTCAGCACGCGCAAACCGCTCTATCCATTCGGCTACGGGCTGAGCTATACCACGTTCGGGTTCACCAATCTCCGCGTCGCGCCAACGCAAATCCTCTCTGACGGAACCGCAAAAGTTAGCGTGGATATCACCAACTCCGGCTCCCGCGAAGGCGACGAAGTCCCGCAACTTTACATTCACCAGCGCGTCGCTGAGGTCACCCAACCCGTCATGCAACTGAAAGGATTTCAGCGGATCACGCTGAAACCCGGCGAGAAGAAGACTGTCGAGTTCACCATCACGCCCGACATGCTGAGCATGCTGAATATCGACATGCATCGCGTGGTCGAGCCCGGAGTTTTCGACGTCATGGTCGGCCCGAGTTCCGACCAAATCAGCACGGTCGCGCTCACGGTGCTCGGTCCGCATGGCGAAACGGGCAAGCCGCTGCCACCGCCGCCTCCAGCAGGATCAGAGTCCGGGATCGTCAGCACCTTCGACGATGGCAAGGTCGCGGCAAATTTCGGTTCCTGGATCACCAGCACCGACGAGACGATCGGGGGGAAGTCCAAGGCATCGATTGAGGTCGCGCAACCGGGCGCGAACGGCTCGAAAGGAGCTCTCAGGATTTCCGGCGAAATCATTCCCGGCGGCGGACAGTTCAGTTGGGCTGGAGCGATGTTCGCCCCGGGCAGCGTTCCCATGGAACCCGTCAATCTTTCTGGCAAGAAGGAAATCAGCTTCTGGGCCAAAGGAGACGGCGACAACTATATGCTTGTTGTCCTCACGGCAGCCCGCTCAGGACAAAACGGCATGCCTGCCATGACGCAGTTCGTGGCCGGCAAGGAGTGGAAGCAGTTCACGTTCCCCTTCACAACGTTTCAGACGGACGGCGGCGACTTATCCGGATTACTCTTCGCCGCGTCTCAACCACCTGGGAAGTTCGAATTCGAAATCGACGACGTGGAAATCAAATAGCCGATACCTGGCGGACTCTTGCGGACGAAAACTGCAAGAGTCCGACGGCATGTATGGAAGGTGGAAGCGTTTCCTTTAGCTCACACTGGCCAGCTGGGCTTTCTGCTCCGCCGCGGCTCGCAGGCCAGTGAGGTAGTCGCGAGCCATTTCAGTCTGCCGGTGAACATAATCAATCCCAACCGGCTTCCCGTTCTCCATGCCCGGATGGCAGAACTCCCAATTCATGTAGCCCCGGTATCCATGCGCAACGAGCGCATCGACATAAGCCGGATATGCGACCTGACGTCCCCAGAAATGTTCGTCGAAGTATCCGCCGGCCACCAACTCTACGGTGCCATCGGGCCGCCGGGTAAACTCTCCGTTCATGTGCGAGTTGACCTGCAGCGTCCCGCTCGCATCGGCCATCTGCCGTGCGTGCTCCGATGAATCCGCCAACGGTTCGATGTTGATATCCATGCAAGCTTTGAATGCAGACGAGCCGACCTCTTCGATCATCTCCAGCACATCCTGATAGCGGTTTACAATGTCCGGCCCATGATTCTGCATCGCGAGTACGATTCCGTAGTCCTCCGCCACTTTGCAGAGTTCGCGCATCGACTCAACCACGAACCCGCGACGGTCGCCCTTCCAGAAACCGTACTGGTTGTAGCCGTAGGTGTCGTGGTAAGTCGCCAGGCCATCATGGAGCGTGATGCCGCGCCAGGCCGCAAATACCTTGCAGATCGGCGATCCGAGATCATGGGCGAGCTTAATGCACTCGCGCACGTAGGAGATCATGACCTCGCGCTGAACCGGCACTGGGCTCGACAGATCGCAGTTCGGAGAAACTGCACACAGCTCAAGCCCTACTTCGGCCGCGAGATCTCGTAGCCTCTTTCTGTCGTCCGCTGAGAGATCCATAGGAGCCGCATGCGGCCGCTCCGCATCCAGTTCCAACCCTTCCCATCCCTGCCGTTTCGCCAGACGGACCAGGCTGAAAATGTCCACCGCTTCCCCGCGATACCAGACTCCACGATAAGTGATGCTGTATAGGCCGATTTTCATGGCTCGCTCCCGGATACCGATGCTGACAAGTTTCGCACAGACGCCGGCGCCCGGTCATTCAGAAGATACGACCCTGGGCTAATTGCCGTGGCCTCTCCCTTACAATTGCTGCGTGCTCATCCTGATCTCCGCCGGGGAGGCTTCCGGTGAAATGTACGGCGCGCAACTGATCGAAGCGCTGCGCCGCGCCTATGCTCATGTGGGAACAGCCGCCATCGGCTGTCTGGCGGAGCAAAGCTACCCGGGCCCTGAACTGTCTTCACCGTCCGACCTCGACTTCTTCGGTGTCGGCGGGGACCGCATGCGCGCCGCCGGCTGCGACACCGTCATCGACACCAAAGACCTCGCGGTTGTCGGCATCACCGAAATCTTGAGCCACCTCCCAAAAATTCTCGGGCTTTACAAGAACCTCCTCCGCGAAGTCGACCGCCGGAAACCTGACCTCGCCATCGTGATCGACTCGCCCGCTTTCAACTGGCGTGTCGCCCGTCAAATGAAAAAGCGCGGCATCCCGACGGTGTACTATGTCGCTCCGCAATTCTGGGCCTGGCGCCAGGGACGCGTTCGCCTGTTGCGCGATTACATCGACAAAGCGCTGGTCATCTTCCCGTTTGAAGAGAAGTTTTATCGTGACCGGGGCGTTGATGCGACTTTCGTCGGCCATCCCCTGGCGGAACTACCGAACCCGACGATCACACGCGCTGAATACGCCGAGCAATTCAAGCTCGATCCGAAGAAATTCTGGATCACGCTCATGCCCGGCAGCCGCGTCAAAGAAGTACGCATGAACCTGCCTACGCTCCTTGAATCAGCAGCCCAGCTCGGCCGTAATCACGAATTTCTTCTTCCTGTCGCACCTACCTTGGATCGCGACTCTCTGCGCAACGCCATCGGGAAACAGAAGATCATATTGGTTCCTGACGCCCTACCCGCACTGTTTCATTCGCGCGCCGGCATCATCGCCAGCGGCACGGCGACGGTAGAGGCGGCCATGATGAACACTCCCTTTGTAATGGTCTACCGCGTCTCGCCTCTCACCTACATACTCGGAAAACCCAGAGTCAAAGTCCCGCGATTTGCCATGGTCAACCTGATCGCAGAGGACGAAATCGTACCGGAGTTGGTGCAACACGATTTCACGGCGGTAAACGTCGTCGCCCACTTGAGAGAAATTCTCCCGGACGGCCCCGCTCGAACCCGAATGCTGGAAGGTCTGGCCCGAGTGAAATCCCGCCTTCGATCCCCCAAAGACGCCGAGCCTCCCGCGGACCGAGCCGCAAAAATCATCTTGTCGGTTCGCAAAAGCGGCGCATCCAAGGAAGTGTAGCGGTCTCTCACACATTCGTCCGAATAGGATCTGACTGATATCAGCGACGCGTGCCACCCAGAAGGCTTTCAGTGCGTGGAAGTAACGCCCTTGGCATTCGTCGCAAGTTCCCAAAAGGGAGGGCATGCGTGGTACCCCGCAAGACTCTGCTCTGTCGACGAAATCGTATTCGTCCCGAGCTGTCTCAAACCATTCGGATCGCCACTTTTTGCATCGCATCCTGGACCGTGATTCTAGGACTGTGCAACGCCCCAGTGGCGGCGCAATCGCAGGTTTCCGAGCCCGCAATTATCGAGGCACAATCGAACCGGCCGGCTCCGAACCCAGCTTCGGCGCCAAAAACAGGGAACATTAGCGGCACTGTAGTGGACAAAGACGGGGCCGTGATCGCCAATGCGAAGGTGAGTCTGACCTCGGGAGCATTCACCGCCACGGTGAACTCCGGTGGTGATGGCACTTTCATGTTTGCGAACGTGCCGTCCGGACCGTTTGAACTCTCATTCTCTGCGCCCGGATTCGCGAGTCAGAAGGAGCATGGCACTTTGCAACCCGGAGAGAACTCGGGTCCTCCTCCAGCTAAGCTTGCGGTGGCGACCACCATAGAGGTGAATGTCACACAGACGCGCGAGGAAATCGCCGAGCAACAGATCCAGGAGCAGGAGAAACAGCGCGTGTTTGGCGTGGTCCCAAATTATTACGTCACCTATCGTCAGGACGCCGTTCCCTTAAACACACGGCAGAAGCTTCAACTCGGATGGAAATCGACGCTGGACCCAGTCACGATCGGAATTGCGGGAGCGATCGCAGGAGTCGAACAAGCCACCAATGCCTACAGCGGCTACGGGCAGGGTGCGCAAGGATACGCCAAACGACTGGGGGCAACCTACGCTGATTTTGTGGCGGGAACGTTCATCGGGAGTGTGATTCTGCCATCGGTTTTGAAGCAGGACCCGCGTTATTTCTACAAAGGAACCGGCAGCCGAAAATCCAGATTTTTCTATGCCGTGGCCAGCGCAGTCACCTGCAAGGGCGACAACGGACACTGGCAGCCCAATTACTCCAATATGCTCGGAAGCCTTGCCGCAGGCGGCATTTCCAACCTGTACTACCCCGCATCGGATCGCAGTGGCGTCGGTTTGACATTTGAGAATGCCCTGATTGGGATCGGAGGCAGTGCGGCGGGCGCTGTCATTGAGGAGTTCTTTATTCGCAAGGTCACGCCCCACGCGGACAATCGACCGCCGGCCCAAAACTGAGCAATGGGCGTAAGTTGCAGCGTTTCGTGGCCTCACGCGCCTCGCAGGCGATCGTTCGCTGGAACCTTGTGCTCCCAGCATCTTTTAGTTCAGAATCTTCATCATAGGAAATGGGTTATCATTTCCTGGAGATCCTCCTGAATGCCAATGGACCTGCGACGCGTTCTAGGCGTCCTTACTAGTTCCCTGACCTTGTGCCTGCTGGTCCTACTGGCCCAGCCCTCGTGGGCAGCAGAAAAAGCTCGGCTGCGGGTCGACGACTACCAGATTGAGGCGACTCTCGAGCCGCACCTTCACCAGATTACCGCTCGCGCAAAGGTCAAATTCACCGCCCTGCAGGACCTGAGCGTAGCGGTCTTTGAGCTCCATAACGATCTCCGGGTCACGAAGGTGCTCGACGATAAGAACCAACCGCTCTCAGCCGAGCGCGTCACCCAAGATTCAACAGTGCGTGTACCGCTCCCCAGCGGCTTAGCCAAAGATGCTTCCACTACACTGACTTTTGAGTACGAAGGGCAACTCGAGAGCGCAGACAACAGTCCAGTCCCGGGCCTGAATCTGGCTTATATCGGGGATGACACGTCCTTCCTCTTCTATGCCGGGCGCTGGTTCCCGGTCAGCGGTTATGGCCTGAATCGCTTCACTTCGACCATCAGCATTACCTTGCCCGCGCATATGCTGGCCATTGGCAGCGGAAAGGCCACCGTCTCGAACGTTGCTCCAGCCAAGAAAGCCGCAGCTACGGTTCTGCCCACGAAGACATTCACCTTTGTTTCCGATAAGCCAAGTTTCCCTGGCATGATCGTCGCCGGGGTTTTTCAGGAGTACAAGAGCGACGAGGCTGGCATGGAATTGCACGTCTACTTCAAGCCGACCCATCAGAGCGTGGCTCCGGCCTACACTACCACGGCCGTTCAGGAGTTCACCTACTTCACAACGCTGTACGGCCCGCTGCCAACGCCGAAACTCAACGTCGTTGAACTGCCCTCGGACACGCTCCCCTACGCATGGGCCCCGGAAGTTGTCGGCCTCGCAAGTTCCTCGATCACGGAAAAAACCAACTATCGCCTGCTTGCGGACGGCATCGCGCACCAGTGGTGGGGAGTCTCCGTGAGTCCCGCGACCAGGGACGATTGGTGGATCAGCGACGGATTCTCGCGTTATTCGGAAGCGATGTACGTCGAAAATGCGGCCGGCGCCGCGGGACTGGAAGAAGCTGTAAAGGACATGTCAGTCGGCGCGCTCGCTTACGATACTGTGCCGCTGTCGAGCGCGAGCAAGCTAGACACTTTCTCCACCGAATTTCAATCGCTCACCACCGACAAGGGGGCGATGATCCTGCACATGCTGCGCTGGGTGCTCGGAGAAGACAAGTACAACAAGACCATGCGCGAGTTCGCTAGCGAGTTCGCCGGCAAATCGGCTTCCACCGATGATTTCCGCGCGATTGCCGAGAAGTATTACGGCGACCAGCTCACATGGTTCTTCTCGCAGTGGCTCGACTCGACCGGCGCACCTGAATTCAAGGTGAAATACACGACGTATCGCTTGGGCGGGGCTGCGGCGCAAACTCCCAAAGACGATAAGGCCGGCGACAAAATACAGGAAGAAAAACTCCCGGGATTCCGCGTCACCGGCGAGATCGCGCAGGATCTTGATCTCTTTCGTATGCCGGTCGATCTCCGCATCGATACCGACGGCCGAACGGAAAACAAGCGCATCGACGTCGTGGGCATGAATTCTCCATTCACCATTGAGACCTTCGGCAGGCCGCGCCGCATCTCGGTCGATCCCGACCATCACGTTCTAACCAACTCCAGCGATGTGAAGCTGCGCTCTTCCATCCTGCGCGGCCAGGCGATGCAGCAGCAGGGAGACCTTTCAGGAGCGTTGACCGAGTTCAACAAGGCTCTCGATCTCAACAAAAACAGTTCTCTGGCGCACTATCGCATCGCCGAAATTTTCTTCTTCCAGCGGAACTATCAATCCTCGGCGAATGCCTACCGCGCGGCTCTCGATGGCGACGGCGATCCGCGCTGGACTGAAGTCTGGAGCCGCATCCAACTCGGGAAGATTTTCGATATTACCGGCCAGCGCGAACGCGCCGTCGGCCAATACCGTCAGGCGCTGCAGACCAACGACAACACCTTCGGTGCGTTGGAGGAGGCGCGAAAGTATTTGCAGAAGGCTTACGAGCGGCCTAAGGAAAAACAGCAGTAGCAACTGCATTCGCACCTTAGGAGTCGATCCAGCGCTCTGCCTCTTCAAGCGTTTGGAATATTCCGATATTTCTCTGTGATCGCAGGATCTTATGCATGCGAACTGCATGATTCTGGACCGTGGTTCTCGCGACAAATGCACGTTTGGCTTCCGGCGAAAACGGATCAACCTGATCGGCCAGCTTCAGAAAATCGTCCGCCTGCAAATCAATGTCTTTCGCTTCTCTTATGTCTACGATTTCGGAGAATGTCGGCTGGAACGACGGCTGGACAAGCAGTTCCTCAACGTATTTTCCGATTTCTTCGGCCGTCACTCTGTTTCCGAACTTGACCGTCACGAGTTGCCGTTCGACATCCACATGAAATCGAAATGCCTCGCCGGAAAGCAAATTTTCAGACCTGAGCTGTAGATCGCCGGAGTTCGAAATCCGCCCTTGCGCCAAACAAAACCTCCCGACTACGAGAGTTCCGGATGTACCTATTACCATCGGCAGCCTGACGAAAAGATTGAGTTGTCTAGAGTTGTAGTCGGTCGCTTTGCATCCGTCTGCAGCTAACCTTTCCCGCCTCGGGATGTCTAACTAGCCACATGCAGTAGGGAACTTTAACGGACCCGGCTGCGTACTTCTGATCAGATGGTTGGGCGGGATTGAGACCCCTCGCCTGA
>AR_comb_assmDRAFT_10070098_pt1 | contig 11904 bp, 8 predicted proteins | sample ArasoioldDNA_FD_10543 | JGI IMG/M metagenome (IMG submission 10543) | reverse complement strand
GCCAGCGATCTCGGCCGGCAACTGCAGTACACCTTCTTCCCGCAGCGCATGGGCTTCGTGCGCAACACGCTGCGGATGAAAGACGAGAGCACGAATCAATACAAGTGCGACCTCATTATCGGCGTGCCGAAAGGCTACGAACTGACCGCGACCACGCAGCCCTACATGCACTCGACTTACGCGATCGTGCTGCCGTCGGGCGGCAAGCTGGCAGCGGTCCAGAGCCCGGATGACTTGTTGAAGCTCGCCCCCGAGCAGCTGCATGCGCTCAAGGTCGGAGCATTCGCTGGCTCGCCCGGCGTCGACTGGCTGCTGCGCAACAAGATGGTCGACCAAGGTGTGTTCTACACGCGCCAGAGTGGCGACGTGCACGAGAATCCAGCGCTGATCGTCGAACGCGATCTGACCGCCGGCACGATCGACCTGGCGGTGGTCTGGGGGCCGATTGCCGGCTATCTTGCAAGCCGACATGGTGGAACTAACGGCTGGCGTACGATCGCCTTCAGGCCGGATCCAGCTATAACATTCGATTACGAGATTTCGATGGGTGTGCGTTTTGGCGAGAAGGAGTGGAAAGACACTCTCGACGCCTGGATCGCCGGCCATCGCGGGGAGATCAACGCCATCCTGACGAGTTACGGGATCCCGTTGGTCGATAACGGCAACCTGATCGCACCGGCGGCAAAAGATTCAACGATGTAGGCAGGTTGGCACCGACGCGATTCGGTGCGCTTGTCGCGGCCGCCTGAGGAGAAAAAACGTATGAAGTCCAAAGCAGCCATTGCCTACGCAGCCGGTAAGCCGCTGGAGGTGGTGGAGGTCGACCTTGAGGGCCCCAAGGCCGGAGAGGTCCTGGTCGAGATAAAGGCCTCGGGGATCTGCCATACGGATGAGTTCACGCGCTCCGGCGCCGACCCTGAGGGGCTCTTCCCGGTAGTCTTCGGCCACGAAGGCGCGGGAATCGTTGTAGATGTCGGTCCGGGCGTCACCTCGGTGAAGAAGGGCGATCACGTGATTCCGCTCTACACACCCGAATGCCGGCAATGCAAGTCGTGCCTCTCTGGCAAGACCAACCTGTGCACGGCGATCCGCGCGACACAGGGCAAGGGCGTGATGCCCGACGGCACCAGCCGCTTCTCGATCGGCGGCAAGATGGTGCATCACTACATGGGTTGTTCGACCTTCTCGAACTACACCGTGCTGCCCGAGATTGCGGTCGCGAAAATCCGCGACGACGCCCCGTTCGAGAAGGTGTGCTACATCGGCTGCGGTGTGACGACCGGTATCGGCGCCGTGATGAACACCGCGAAGGTGGAACCCGGCGCGAATGTCGTGGTCTTCGGACTCGGCGGCATCGGGCTCAACGTGATCCAGGGTGCACGGCTGGTCGGCGCCAACAAGATCATCGGTGTGGACATCAACCCGCGGCGCAAGGCGCTTGCCGAGAAGTTCGGCATGACCCACTTCGTAAATCCGAAGGAGGTCGGTGGCGATGTGGTGGCTCACCTCGTCTCGATCACCGACGGCGGCGCGGACTACAGCTTCGAGTGCGTGGGCAACGTCGACTTGATGCGCCAGGCGCTCGAGTGCTGTCACCGCGGCTGGGGCGTCTCGGTGATCATCGGCGTTGCCGGTGCGGGGCAGGAGATCAAGACCCGGCCGTTCCAGCTGGTGACGGGCCGGGTGTGGAAAGGCACTGCGTTCGGCGGAGCGCGCGGACGCAGGGACGTGCCGAAGATCGTCGACTGGTACATGGATAAGAAGATCAACATCGACGACCTCATTACTCACGTCATGCCGCTCAAGGAGATCAACAAGGCTTTCGATCTGATGCATGCGGGTGAGTCAATCCGCAGCGTGGTCACGTTCTGATAAACGTCCGAGGAGGGAAACCATCATGGCTGTTTCAATTCATCCGTCCGTAGATCAGGGCGTCAAACCCGGATCGAAGGACTTTGCAGGTGGCACACTCACGTGCCAGTGCACGTCGTCGCCGGTCACGGTCAGCCTCAAGGGCAACGTCGCACACAATCATGCGTGCGGTTGCACCAAGTGCTGGAAGCCGGAGGGCGCGAACTTCTCGGTGGTCGCGGTCATTTCACGCGACAACCTGAACGTCAGCGCCAACGGCAACAAGCTGAAGATCGTGGACCCGAGCGCGGCGATTCAGCGCTATGCCTGCACTGGTTGCGGAGTGCACATGTACGGGCGCATCGAGAACAAGAACCATCCGTTCTATGGTCTCGACTTCGTGCACGTCGAGCTCTCGAAGGACAAGGGCTGGTCAGCCCCTGAGTTCGCGGCGTTCGTGTCGTCCGCCATCGAGGCGGGCACACCGGCATCGCAGATGGGCGCGATCCGCTCACGCCTGAAGGAGCTGGGCCTGGAGCCCTATGACTGCCTGTCGCCGCCGCTCATGGACGCGATCGCGACACACACGGCCAAGGCGAAGGGCACGTTCAAGGCGTAACGCCGTACGCGTCGACAAGGGCAGAGCCGACCGCGGCTCTGCCTGTATCGACGCAGACGGCGACTTAAAGCTTGACCATGACGTGCCTCGGGACCGAGTAGTCCTCGAGCGCGTACAGTGACAGGTCCTTGCCGTAGCCTGAGCGCTTCAGGCCTCCGTGCGGCATTTCGCTCACCAGCATGAAGTGCGTGTTGATCCACGTGCACCCGTATTGCAGGCGCGCCGCGACCTGCATCGCCTTGCCGATGTCCTTGGTCCAGACCGACGACGCCAGTCCGTAGTCGGACTGGTTCGCCCACTCGATCGCCTGGTCCACGTCCTTGAAGCGTGTGATTGAAACGACCGGGCCGAACACTTCACGCTGCACGATCTCGTCGGATTGCTTGGCTCCTGCCACCACGGTGGGTTCGTAGAAGAAGCCGCCGCCGCTGCGTGCCTTGCCGCCGGTCGTCACATCGACGTGCCTGAGATCGGCCGCGCGCTCGACGAAGCCCGCGACGCGCGAACGCTGACGCGAACTGATGAGCGGGCCCATCTCCACGCCGTCCTCCTGCTGTGTGCCGACCTTGATCGACTCCACCGCCGAGGTGAGGTCCGACACGAGTCGGTCGAAGATCTTTGGACCGGCGTACAGGCGACAGGCAGCCGTACAGTCCTGGCCCGCGTTGTAAAAGCCAAAAGTGCGCACGCCTGAGACCACCGACTTGAGGTCGGCATCGTCGAACACGATCACCGGCGCCTTGCCGCCGAGCTCGAGGTGAGTTCGCTTCACGCCTTTCGAAGCCGCCTGCAGAATTCTCTCACCTGTCGACACATCGCCCGTGAGCGAGACCATACGCACCTGGGGATGTGAAACCAGCGGAGCGCCCACGCTCTTGCCGCGTCCGGTGATGATGTTGATCACCCCGGTGGGGAAGAGCTCGGCGATGAGCTCTGCGAGCTTCAGGGTCGTGAGCGGCGTCTGCTCGGAAGGCTTCAACACGACCGTGTTCCCCGCAGCGACCGCCGGTGACAGCTTCCAGGCCGCCATCATCAGGGGATAGTTCCACGGCGCGATCGACGCCACGACACCCACCGGGTCGCGCCGAATCATGCTGGTGAAGCCGGCGATGTACTCGCCCGCGATTGCACCGGTCACCGTGCGCGCGGCGCCGGCGAAAAACCGAAACACATCAGCGATCGCCGGGATTTCATCGTTCTTCACCGCGGCGAGCGGCTTGCCGCAATTGCGCGACTCGAGTTCCGCAAACGTCTCGGCTTGCGCTTCGATCCTGTCGGCAAGCTTCAGTAGCAGCGTGGCGCGGTCTTTTGGGGGAGTCCGGGACCAGCCATCAAAAGCGCCGGCAGCCGCGAGCACCGCGGCATTCACCTGCTCCACGGAAGCCTCTGGAACTTCCACGATGGTCTTGCCCGTGGCCGGATCGAGGATTTTCTCGGGGTCTCCTTTGCCGGTGGTGAACTTGCCCTTGATCAGGAGCTTGGTTTGCATGTCAGCCTCGCAGCAAGAAGCGCCCCGCGACCTGCGGTCGGGGGCTATCTGGATTCGAATTCTCGCGGTCGGGTCAGATAGTACGCCAACAGTATCGGTACCAACGTCACGGCGATGACGGCTACTGCGACCACGTTGGTGATCGGACGCTCACGCGGCCGGAACAGCTCGTTGAAGAACCAGATCGGCAAGGTTTGCTGATGGCCAGCGGTAAAGAGCGTGACGATGATCTCGTCGAATGAGAGCGCGAACGCCAGCATGCCGCCCGCGAGCAGTGCCGTCGCGATCTGCGGCAACAGCACGTGGCGGAAGGTCTGCCAGCCATCCGCGCCGAGATCCATCGACGCCTCGATCCAGTTCTTCGGCAGGCGTCGCAATCGTGCGATGACGTTGTTGTGCACGATCACCAGGCAGAAGGTGGCGTGACCCGCGACAATGGTCCAGAAGCCCGGAGACACGCCCGCCAGGCGCATCGCCGAGAGCAGCGCGATGCCGGTGATTATGCCGGGCAGCGCAATCGGCAGGACGAAGAGCAGCGTGATCGTGTTCTTGCCGGCAAACTCCGCGCGTGCCAGTGCGAAGGCCGCCAGAGTGCCGAGGAACAGCGCGAGCAGTGTCGCAGCAGCGGCGACGCTCAGGGACAGGCGTAACGCGGCCCAGATGTCTTCACGCGCAAAGGCGACCGAGAACCAGTGGAGGGTCAATCCGGGCGGCGGGAACTGGTAGGTGCGATCCTCAGTGGTGAACGCGTACAGGATGATGATCAGCACCGGGAAATGCAGGAATGCGAGGCCCGCGAATGCCGCAAGCTTCTGACCCAGCGACGCACTGTTCCAATCTCTCCTAGAGCGCATCGAACGCCCCGAGACGCCGTGCGAGAGTCAGGTATACCGAAATGAGGATGATGGGAACGACGGAAAACGCCGCGGCCAGTGGAATGTTTCCGGCAGTGCCCTGCTGTTGATACACCATCATGCCGATGAAATAGCCGGGCGCGCCGACGACGCTCGGGATGATGTAGTCGCCGAGTGTGAGCGAGAACGTAAATATTGAACCTGCCGCGAGCCCGGGCAGCGCCAACGGCAGGATCACGTTGCGGAACGTTTGACCCGGTCGCGCGCCCAGATCCGCGGAGGCCTGGATCATCGACTGCGGAACGCGCTCGAGTGCTGCCGCGAGCGGCAGGATCATGAACGGCAGCCACATGTAGACAAACACGATGAACATGCCGAGGTAAGAGGAAGCGAGCGACGGGCCGCCAATGACCGGTGTCCTGAGCGCGGCCTCGAGCACCGGCTCTACGCCGACCGTCGTCAGTATCCAGCTCAGGATTCCCTGCTTGGCGAGAATCAGCCGCCACGCGTACACCTTGACGAGATAGCTGGTCCACATCGGCAGCATGACGCCGACGTAGAGAAACGCTTTCATGCGAGGACTCGCATAGCGAGCCATGTAGTTCGCGAGCGGGAACGCGATCGCGGCGCTCGCGATGGTGACTGCGATCGCCATGCCCAGTGTTCGCAGGATGATGTCGACATTGGCCGGGTGCGAGAAGAGCTGCCGGTACGTCGCAAGCGTAACCTTGGGTACCACGGTCGCCGTGAACTCATCGATCGCATAGAAGCTCTGTAACAGCAGCGCAAAAAGCGACCCTAGGTACACGGTGCCGAGCCACAGTAGCGGCGGCAGCAGCAGAAGCAGCAGATAGAACGTGCTGCGGCGATAGAAGAACGTCGAGACCTCGCGTCCAACCGATCCGCCAGCCGTGACGGCCGCAGCTGTCGCGCTGGTCATGAGCGCACCGTGATCCTGCGAGGCATGGTCACGTCGCCTCTAAGGGCACCATCTGATTGGCGGGCCAGGATACGAAGACCTTGCTGCCGATCTCGTGATGGGTCGACCCGGAACCCGATTCCGGCCTTACCACCGCGAGGACCGATCCGTCCTCGGTGCGGACCTGCCAGCGGCTGCTGGCGCCGTGATATTGAACGTCGATCACCGTGGCGGCGCAGCCGACCGCTCCGTCCCGCGCAGCGCCGTCAAGCGCCATCGCTTCCGCGCGAATCGCGAACGCGCGCGCCGTGCCATTGAGGCGCTGCGCGAGCTCGCCTTCGACAACATTCGCACCGCCGACGAAGCGGGCGACGAATGCAGTGCGCGGGCGCATGTAGAGTCCCCGCGGCGTGTCGAGCTGCTCGATGCGACCACGGTCGAACACCGCAACGCGATCCGCCATGCTGAGTGCCTCACCCTGATCGTGGGTCACGTACACAAAAGTGATCTTGAGCTTGCGCTGCAGATTCTTGAGCTCGATCTGCATCGCCTCGCGCAGTTTCAGGTCGAGTGCACCGAGCGGCTCATCGAGAAGCAGTACCGCAGGGTGATTGATGAGTGCACGTGCCAGGGCTACGCGTTGCTTCTGGCCACCGGAGAGTTGCAACGGCGAACGCTCCCCCATGCCTTCGAGCTGCACCAGCGCCAGCATCTCCTCGGCGCGCTTGCGTCGCTCTTCCGAAGCAACGCCGCGGACGCGCAGACCGTACGCCACGTTCTCCGCCACGCTCATGTGCGGGAACAGCGCGTAGTCCTGGAACACGGTATTGACGTTGCGCTCGTACGGCGGAACGCCGGTGACGTCCGCTGCGTCGAGCAGCACGTGACCGGAGGAGGGCTGCTCGAAGCCCGCGATCAGCCGCAGGCATGTCGTCTTGCCGGAACCCGATGGCCCGAGGAGTGCGAAGAACTCGCCGGGTGCAATCGTGAGGTCGACTTCATCGACAGCCTTCACGCTGCCGAAGCGGCGCGAGACCTTAAGAAATTCGATGGCCGCCGGCATCCGTTTATCCGGCCCCTCTCCCGGCGCAGCGGGAGAGGGGATTGATCAAAGAGGGGTCAGCGTCCGCCCATCAATGCCACGTAGTCGGTCGACCAGCGGCTGTAGGGAATGCACGTCCCCTGTTCGCAGGTCGACTCGGGCGTGCGCCAGAACCAGATCTTGTCGAAGTTTTCGAAGCCATTGGTCTTGCAGCCCTCGGCACCGAGGAGTTCATTGTTCTCGCAGCCCGCAGGCACCGCCGGCACCGAGCCGAACCAAGCTGCCACATCGCCCTGCACCTTCGGGCTCAGCGACCACTCCATCCACTTATAGGCACAGTTCGGGTGTGCAGCTTTCGCGTGCATCATCGTCGTGTCCGCCCAACCCGTGGCACCCTCGGCGGGCACCACGCTGTCGACGGGCTGCTTGTTCGACTTGAGCGTATTTACCTGGAATGGCCAGGAGCTCGAGGCGACGATCCCTTCGGAGGTGAAGTCCTGCACCTGCACGTTGGCGTCGTGCCAATAGCGCTGCACCAACGGATGCTGCTTGCGCAGCAGGTCGAGCGCGGCGCTGTACTGCGCCTCGGTGAGCTCATAAGGATTCTTGATGCCGAGGTCCGGCTTCTTCGTCATCAGGTAGAGCGCCGCATCGGCGATGTAAATCGGGCCATCGTAGGCCTGGACCCGACCCTTGTTGGGTTTGCCATCCGAGAGATTTTGCGGCTCGAGGACGGCTGACCACGAGGTCGGCGCGGTCTTGAACACCTTGGTGTTGTACATGAGCACGTTCGGTCCCCACTGGTAGGGCGTGCCGTAGTGCTTGCCGTCGACGAAATGCCACGGCGCTTCCTGCAAACGCTTATCGACGGTCCCGTAGCTCGGAACCAGGCTGACGTCGATCGGTTGCACGGTATTGCCGCGAATCAGCCGCAACGTAGCGTCACCCGAGGCCGTCACCAGGTCGTAGCCGCCCTGTGTCATCAGGGACACCATTTCGTCGGAGGTCCCGGCCACTTTCACGTTGACCTTGCAACCGCTCGATTTCTCGAAGCCGGTCACCCAGTCGTAGGCCTTGTCGGTATCGCCGCGCTCGATGTACCCGGGCCAGGCGACGATATCGAGCTGGCCCTCCGCTGCCCCGAGCTCTTTCTTCGCAGGCTCTGCCGCTGGCGCAGGCGTTTCGGGCTTCTTCTGGCAGGCGATTACCAGCAGCGCCGGCAGGCACAGGGCCGCGCAGCGAATCCAGAGGGTCGAGAAATTGAACGGACGCATACGATCTCCCTGACTCTTGTTTTGACGTTCGAAGACGTGGCCGCCGGATCGTGCCGATCGGCGGGCGCTGTGAGGTCATGTATTGTAGGAGGCACTGGCGCAAAAGGCCAAAGCAACTGAAACTTCGCCGGCGCCCGAGAGGTCTATCGAGCGCCGCAGGCGAGGATTTCCGATGAAGATCTCCGAGTTCTCCGTTCACCGTCCGGTGTTCGCGATCGTACTCAGCCTGTTGCTGGTGGTCGTCGGGCTGGTGTGCCTCAGTCGCCTGTGGCAGACGGTGCGCGAGTTTCCGGATATCAATCCGCCGATCGTTTCCATCGACACCAATTACCGCGGCGCCTCTGCACAGATTGTCGAGACCAAGATCACCCAGCCGATCGAGGATCGAATCGCCGGCGTCGAGTTGATCGACAAGCTCCGTTCCTCGAGTGCGGACGAGCGCTCGCGCATCACGGTGGAGTTCGATCTGGAGCGCAATGTCGACGAGGCCGCGAACGATATCCGCGATCGTGTCGGCCGGGTGATCGACGATCTGCCGCTCGAGGCGAGTCCGCCCGAGATCGCCAAGGCCGATTCTGGCGATGATCCCATCATTTATCTGAACCTCTCCAGCAGCACGATGAACGTGCTTGATCTAACCGACTTCGCCGAGCGCAACATTGTCGATCGATTCGCTGCGCTTCCGGGCGTAGCGCGCGTGAACCTGACGGGTTCGCGCCGTTACGCAATGCGCGTGTGGATCGATCGCCAGGCGCTCGCCGCGCGCGGCATGACGGTTGGCGACATCGAGAGTGCGCTGCGGCGCGAGAACGTTCAGGTGCCCGCGGGACGGCTCGAGTCACAGCTGCGAGAATTCACGCTCAACACAGCAACCGGTCTTGATTCGCAGGAGGATTTTCGCGGGCTCGTTCTCGGCCGCGGTGCGGACGGCTATCTCGTCAGACTAGGGGAGGTCGCGAGCGTGGAGCTCGCCGCGGAGAACGAGCGCAGCGCCGCGCGCACCAACGGGATTCCTGGCATCAACATCGGCATGGTGGCCCAGTCCAAAGCCAGCACCCTCGAGGTTGCGCGTGCGGTTCGCAACGAAGTCGCTGTCGTCAGCCAGGACCTGCCCAAGGGCACCGAGCTTGCCGTACACGTGGACCGGGCGGTGTTCATTGAAGCGTCCATGCACGAAGTGATGATCGCGCTCGGCATCTCGCTGATTCTCGTCCTGACCGTGATCTATGCATTCCTCGGCAACTGGCGCGCGACGCTGATCCCGGCCGTGACCATCCCGATCTCGATCATCGCGGCCTGCGCGGCGATGTACGCGATGGGCTTCACGATCAACGTGCTGACGTTGCTCGGCATGGTGCTCGCCATAGGGTTGGTGGTGGACGATGCGATCGTCGTGCTCGAGAACATCTATCGGCGCATCGAGCACGGTGAGCGAAGCTTGCTGGCGGCGATCGATGGCAGCCGGGAGATCGGCTTTGCCGTCATCGCCACCACGCTCGTCCTGTCGGCAGTGTTCGTGCCGATTTCGTTTCAGACCGGTCGTGTCGGGAGGCTCTTCAGCGAGTTCGGTTTCACGCTCGCTGCTTCCATTCTCTTTTCCTGCCTGATTGCACTCACGCTCACGCCCATGATGACCTCCCAGCTCTTTGCGGGCGGCGCGATGCGTAGCCGCACGAGCGAGCTGGTGGATTCCGCCTTTGCCAGGCTGAGCGGCGTCTACAGCGGCGTGCTGGCGCGCGCCATCGCACGACCCTGGGCGGTAATCGGCGCCGCCGCGATTCTCTTCGCGGCCACGATCTTCGTATTTCTGCGCCTTCCGCAGGAGACCACTCCCAACGAGGACCGGGGCGTCATCCGCATCCTTCTCACGGGTCCCGAGGGCGCCACCATGGAATACATGGAGCGCTACGCACGGCAGCTCGAGGACATCATGCGAGCCGAAGCTGCCGCCCACGGTGACATCAAGCGCTACAACACGCGCATCGCTCCTGGCGGGCTGTCCGGTAACGGTGAGGTCAATCGTGCGGTCGGTTTCATCGTGCTCGAGGACTGGGACAAGCGCAGCCGCAGTGCGAGCGAGATCGCGGCCATCATGCAGCGCAAGGCATCCTTGATGCCGGGTGTGCGTGCCGCCGTGTTCACACCGACCGCATTCAACTGGGGCGCAACCGCGCCCGTGCAAGCGGTGCTGCAGGGTCCTGACTACGAGCAGCTGCGCCAGTGGAGCGAGAAGATCGTCGCGCGCGCCGAGCAGAACCCGGGACTCGACAACATCGACACCGATTACAAGGAGCGCAAGCCCGAGATGAAAGTATCGGTGGATCGCAATCGCGCCGCTGACCTCGGTGTATCGCTTGATACCATCGGCCACACGCTCGAAACTATGCTTGGCTCACGCATCGTCACCACCTTCGTGAAGCAGGGTCGCGAGTATTACGTGATCCTGCAGGGTCGCAGCCAGGACCGGGCATCGCCGAACGATCTCGACAACCTCTACGTGCGCTCGGATCGTACCGGGGAGCTCATTCCGCTCAGCAGCATGGTCAGACTGGACGAGTCAGCCACCGCCACGCAACTCAACCGCTTCGATCGCTTGCGGGCGATCACCATCAGTGCCGGGCTGGCGTCCAACTATTCCATGGGCGAGGCCATCGAGTTCTTTCGCGACGCCGTCAAGGAGGAGTTGCCGCCCAGTGCCAAGCTCGCATTTGACGGCGAGTCGCGTGAATATCTGAGATCGAGCCAGGCGCTCTACTGGACGTTCCTCGGTGCTTTGCTCATCGTGTTCCTGGTGCTGGCGGCACAGTTCGAGAGCTTTACGCTGCCGTTCGTGATCATGACCACCGTGCCGTTGGCGATCGTCGGCGCCATTATCGGTCTGTGGCTCAGCGGGATGTCGATCAACATCTTCAGCCAGATTGCGATCGTGATGCTGGTGGGACTGGCGGCAAAGAACGGCGTGCTCATCGTCGAGTTTGCCAATCAGCTGCGTGATCGCGGCGTGGAGTTCGTCGATGCAGTCAAGCAGGCGTCGCTGACGCGGCTGCGCCCGGTGCTGATGACCAGCCTCTGCAGCGCTTTCGGATCGATTCCGCTGCTGCTCGCAGCCGGCGCGGGTGCCGAAAGCCGCCAGTCGATCGGAGTGGTGGTGATGTGGGGTGTACTGCTCTCGATGGTGCTGACGCTGGTGGTGGTGCCGGCCGTGTATGCGGTCACCGCGCGTAACACGCGCTCGCCGAAGTACTGGACACGCGTCATAGAACGCATGAAGCTCACTCAGCCTGCAGCGCAGTCCGAGTCGATACCGGAGGCCCGAAACTGATGCAAGCTTGGCCCGCATTGCCGTATCGCGCGTGGCGGGACACCTGCACCAACCTGCAGCTGCGCAGCCAGATCGTCGGCAAGATCAGGCTCGCGCAGACACCGTGGATCAATCATTCCTGGCACGTCACGCTGTACGTCACGGGACGGGGCCTGACTACCGGGCCCATCCCCTATGAGACGCAGACGTTCCAGATCGACTTTGACTTTGTCGAGCATCAGCTCGACGTTCGTCTGGACAGCGGGCGTACAGGATCGATGCCGCTGATCGAGCAGACGATTGCTGACTTCTACGCCGAGCTCTTCAGCGTGCTCGAGCAGCTCGGGCTCAGGATTACGATCGTCCGCACGCCGAACGAAGTCTCGAACCCGATCCCGTTCGATCGCGATCGTGAGCATCGGGCTTATGACGCCCCCGCCGCGCAGCGTTTCTGGCAGGCGCTGGTGCAGATCGATCGGGTATTCACGCTGTTTCGCAGCGGGTTTCTCGGCAAGGTGAGCCCGGTGCATTTCTTCTGGGGCAGCTTCGACCTTG
>AR_comb_assmDRAFT_10031750_pt1 | contig 11905 bp, 8 predicted proteins | sample ArasoioldDNA_FD_10543 | JGI IMG/M metagenome (IMG submission 10543) | reverse complement strand
GTGTTGTCTTACACGTTGGCAACAATGTTTGTTGAGTTAGGCGAGAAAGATAAAGCCTTCGCAGAACTCGAAAAGGCCTTTGAGAACCGAGAGTATCAAATGCGATTCATCAAAATCGATCCAAGTGTCGATGCCCTCCGCGACGATCCCCGTTTCAAGGATCTGACGCGCCGTGTGAAGATGCCAGAATAGTACCCAACAGACTATCAGCTACAACATCAATTGGCCGCCATTAATTTCGATCGTCTCACCCACCACATAACTCGCGGCGTCCGAAGCTAGGAACGCTATTACCATCGCACATTCAATTGGATTGCCTACACGGCCCAGCGGAATCGTTGACACAAAATTCTTGATCATCTCCGGAGTGGAAAACACTTCGTGAAACGGTGTATCGATGACACCAGGCGAAACCGCATTAACTCTTATACCGTGTGGCGCAAGCTCTTTGGCAAGCGCCTTCGTTAACGTCACGACGCCGGCTTTGGCAACCGAGTACGCGCCGGCACCTGGGCCACCTCCTGTGTGGCCCGCGATGGAACCAACATTTATGATTGCGCCCGCCTTTCGTTCAGCCATTGACGGCGCAACAGCACGCGAACACAACATCGCGCTCCGAAGATTAAGGTTCATTACTTCGTCCCAACGATCTACGGTCATTTGTTTAAGCGTTTGGCGTTCGATGAGTGAACCGGCGTTGTTGACGAGAATGTCGATGGCCCCCAATTCATCAGTAGTTCGCTTCACAAGACTCTCGATGTCGACTGGCTCGCGGACATCAGCTCTGATCGTGATTGCCGTGCCATGCTCTCCATTGATCGCGTCACGTACGGCTTCCGCGCCAGCGTGGTTGTGGTAATAACCAATCGCCACGCGCGCGCCCAGGTCAGCGAACACTTTCGCGCAAGCAGCACCGATACCGGATGAAGCCCCGGTGATTAAGGCAACTCTGTCAGAAAGGTCCAGGTAGTTTTTCATTGCTATGAAGACGACGAAGGTCGCCGGTCAAACGACAAAGTTCGTGTTGCTGTGACAATATAATGTCGTCGAGACTGGTGTCACGTCGCAGTAGAAAAGTTCTAAGAAGGCGATCATGAGGAAACCAATCTTAGCAGCAGCCGTTCTTCTTGCGTCTATTCTCTTTTTCGGCGCAACCGCCGAAGCACAAAGCCCCAAGTCAACTACCAGACCGGATTTCAGTGGCACGTGGCTGCTGGATACTAAGAAGAGTAACACCGGTGCCCTCACAACAAGGCCCGATCTGCCAATTACGATTTCGCATCAAGATCCTGAGTTCAAAATGGTGACTTCGTCTGAAACGAGTGGTCAGATTAAGAAACATGAGTTTATCTATTTTACAGACGGCCGTGGAGAAACAAACGAAGCCACCTCTATAATTACCAGCGATCCATCTTCATTCAAACCTGAGGACCTACGGAATAAGACAACTGAGTCGAAAACGAAATGGAGCGGCAACAAGATCGTTACGCGGTCTCGCTACAGGTTGCATGTTCCCGGCGGCTCTTTTGTCGAATTCGAGCAGGTCGATGAATGGAAGCTTTCGGACGACGGCAAAACCCTGACTCAAACGAGCCGAGTTAATGTGGAGAGTAGCAACACAGCATTCTTTCCTTCGAACGCACCCGACAAAAAGAGGGTCTTCATTCGTCAATGATGATGAAAGTCGGCACTCAATCATTCAAACACCCTGACGTATGACGTCGACGGTTCGGATGCCACGGGACAAGCCCGTGGCATGCTTCATCCTTGCAACTTCTGGTAATCAGTGAGCTATACCAGTAGAATGGCACGCGCTTGGCCCAGTCCTTCAGTAGCTAGTCTGAACAGTACCTTCGCCCTTAAAGGTCCCAAAACAGATATTGAACGGCACGTGACGCGACACGACGCTTAACCCAGTAGTTCGAGCCTCTCTGATCTCGGCGACCGCACACAGTTTGAGCTGTGTGTTGCTCAATGTTTCGAACAGAAGAACCAACAGATGAAACGTTGTCCCCAATATAGTCGAGAAAGTGAACACCGCTCACCTTCTGTCGTGACAACAACACGCTGCTCGTTTATTAGCGCGGTACGTTCAGTGACGAAGAAGGTACGACGCGACTTGGCTCCGCGTTGACAGAAGCCCGCAATCTGCCTAACAAGCCAAGATCGATATCGATCGTGTGTTGCGAGTACCAGGACCATCATAAGGAAGTGAACTAATGAATGACTCATCAACAGCTAGCCCGGCAACCACTGGCCGCCAAATCGTTCTTGCTGCTCGACCGAAGGGGAAGCCAACTCTTAGCGATTTTCGGTTGGAGGAGGTTGCAATCCCGACGCCCGGCCCCGGTCAGTTTCTTGTTCGCGTGCAGTATCTTTCCCTCGATCCTTACATGCGCGGACGGATGGAAGACCGCAAGTCGTATGCGCCGCCGACAAAACTCGACACGGTGATGCCAGGCGAATCCGTAGCTACAGTTGTGGCTTCGAATCATTCCAACTATTCCGCAGGCGACATCGTCCTGGCTCCAACAGGTTGGCGCACTCACGCGATTTTCGATCGCGGAGACCTGCGCAAGCTTGACCCGTCCGTTGCTCCGGTCACTACCGGACTTGGCGCGCTGGGGATGCCTGGCTTCACCGCATATGGTGGACTACGGGTGATCGGCAGGCCAAAACCCGGTGAGACCGTTGTTGTCGCGGCCGCAAGCGGCCCGGTTGGATCAATGGTGGGCCAACTTGCCAGGCTAGGTGGCGCAAGAGCCGTTGGCATCGCCGGTGGTTCCGAGAAGTGTGCATTCGTGAAAAGCGAGCTCGGTTTCGACGCGGCGGTCGATCACAAGGCACCCGATTTCGCAACGCAGTTGTCAGCGGCTTGTCCAAAGGGCATTGACGTTTACTTCGAGAACGTCGGCGGCGCAGTTTGGCAAGCCGTGTTGCCTTTGCTCAATCCTTTCGCGCGTGTTCCTGTTTGCGGCCTAATCGCACACTACAACGCCACTGGATCAGATCAGGATCGCAATCTCTTGCCGGCAACTATGCTCACGATCTTGTCGAAAAGTCTCACTGTGCGCGGCTTCATAAACTACGAATTTGCAGCCGAGCACTTTGCCGCTTTTCTGAGTGAGGTCGGTGAGGGCATCGCAAGCGGCGCCATCCGGTATCGCGAAGACTTTGTCGATGGTTTGGAAAACGCGCCTGAGGCTTTCATCGGCATGCTGGAGGGACGCAACTTCGGCAAGCTCCTTGTCCGAGTCGATAAACAATCAAACGCATAAACGCAGAGAAGCGAAGCATGGCAAGCCAGCGTGGACCTTGTTGACGCGATCTGGTTCGACGAAGATTTCGTTCACTGGGAGGCAAACTGAGTTACGAAATGCTCGTCCTCTTGCCTGAGGTCTTATGGCAAAGTTCTGGAGGTTCCGCCGATCCTTAATCATCTTGATTGTTGTCGCCATCGTCGATTTTGTCGGACGACTGGCTTTGAGTTTCCAGATGAAGCGTGTGGCTCTCTTCGAGGCGGTGCTGTTCGCGGTCGCTGCTATCTTGCTAATTTGGCCAGCCAGCCGCGATAGAGTTTTCTTGATTAATGTCTGGCTCGCTTTGGCATTCGGACTATGTAGCTTGCGGGCAGCGCTTTGGTCCGCGGGGCTGTCTGTGGGCCTGGCTAACCTGATAGTCTTCGCAGTGTTCTTACTCGTACTGATTGGTTATGCGTTTCGACGTTGGCTACTTCATCGTGGCACCGCAGTCTAAGACGAAAGGATCAGGGGGAATTAATACCCGCGCTAATTAACTGTGCGAATGCTGCAGGTCGTCCGAGCCAGGAAGACGTCGTGACCAGAATGTTCAAATCATAGTTTTAGGCTACAATGCGGCACCGCCCGCTCGCCCAGAAAATAAATCTTGACGCAAACTATCTCCCCCAATTCAAAAGTTGCTCACTACACCATTGTGTCCAAAATCGGCGCGGGCGGTATGGGTGAAGTTTATCGAGCTCGAGACGATCGCTTAGCGCGTGAAGTTGCAATCAAGCTTCTGCCCCCCGATGTCGCCACTAATGCGGACCGATTGCAGCGATTCGAACAGGAAGCACGTGCAACCTCGGCACTCAATCATCCAAACATCCTGACTGTCTACGACATCGGCACGCACAATGGCGCGCCATACCTTGTCTCCGAGTTACTCACCGGCGAAGAACTCCGTGAAGAACTCAAGAATGGGCCGCTACCTCAACGCAAAGCAGTTGATTACGGACAACAGATCTCTCAGGGATTGGCTGCGGCGCACGAGAAAGGCATAACGCACCGCGATCTGAAACCTGAGAACCTCTTCGTAACAGCCGATGGTCGCGTGAAGATTCTCGATTTTGGTTTGGCGAAGTTGCGCCCTCAGCGGAATGAGCCGGTTAGTTCAGAAGTGTTGACGGAGAAACAGATTACGGATCCTGGAACCGTAATGGGAACCGTTGGATATATGTCACCGGAACAGGTTCGTGGACAAGTTGTCGATCATCGATCAGATATCTTCAGCTTCGGCTCGATCCTCTACGAGATGCTTACCGGACAACGAGCTTTTCAACGCGAGACCGCGGCTGAAACGATGACGGCGATTCTCAAAGACGAGCCCAAAGAGTTAGCTGAGTCCAATGCACTCTTCGGCCCGCCGCTTGAAAGAATTCTGCAACGTTGCCTTCACAAAAAACCAGAACGCAGATTTCATTCTGCGCACGATCTCTCGTTTGCGCTCGACACTTTATCAACGTTGTCAGGCGCGAAGCCTGAGTTAAATTCTTCGCAGATTGCCGCGGCCTCAAATGCAAGGTTCTTTAGCAGCGCGCGCCTCGCTTGGATCATCGCCGGCATTTTTCTAGTCGGTTTGTTGACGACGTTGTCATTCGCGATTGCCCGCTTTCGAGGGCTACAGCCCCCATCTTTACCGACCGTTCGCTATAACGTTCTAACTCCAGATAAATCTACTCTGGCACTCGTTAGATGGCCGGCGATAGCTCTTTCGCCGGATGGTTCAACGCTCGCTTTTGTAGCTACTGTCGATGGCGTCAACCGGATCTACGTTCGTAAACGTGATGAAACTGAGCCAAGAGTTCTGTCTGGAACGGAACGGGCTGCTGAACCGGTTTTTTCACCGAATGGCAAGTGGATCGCCTTTATGGCTGACTTCACTATTAAGAAAGTATCGCTTGACGGACCCGCTTCAACGGTTGTGAGCGTTGGCGATGCTCGAGGGATAAGTTGGGCAAGCGATGATACTTTGATTTACGCCCCCGAACCCGCCTCCGGTTTGTCGAGAATCTCGGTGAATGGCGACGACAAACCGACTCAGGTTTCAAAACTGGATGGAAATAAAAACGAACGAACGCATCGTTGGCCCGAGGTTTTGCCAAATGGCAAGGCTGTTATCTTTACCGTAGGCACCCTCGATAGTCCAGACAGTTATGAGCGCGCAAACATCGACGCAGTAATTCTCGCCACAGGCGAACGCCGCACGGTTATGCAGAACGCGAGCATGGCGCGGTACGCACCCAGTGGCCACCTTGTCTTCTCCCGTGGAGGAAGCCTTTACGCGATTCGGTTTGATATCGACACTCTGACCACTCAAGGAAACGCTGAACAAGTGGCGCCAGGCGTCGCCGGAGACGTAACCACCGGAACAACCCATTTTTCGATCGCGAACGATGGCACGCTTGCATATATTCCCGGAGGGACGGGAGCAAATGATCGCAAGCTCTTTTGGGCCGATCGCACCGGCACAGCCCAGCCGATCAGTTTGGTCACGGCACAATACAACGACGTGCGCCTCTCACCTGACGGTTCCCGAGTAGCATTCATCATGGGCTCCAGTGGCACAGGAGACGTCTGGGTTTATGATCTGGCCCGTACGACCTCCGCTCGTTTGACCTATAACTCGAAGAATGCATCACCAATTTGGTCGCGAGATAGCAAGACCATCTACTACTCGGAGATTGAGAGCACCGGTACAACCTCGACCTTGTATCGCAGAGCGGCTGATGGGAGTCGCGAAGCTGAAAAGGTAGCCTCCCTGGAAAACACAGCATATGTAAAGGCGATCAAGAACGATGACAGCGCGGCAATTTTCGACTATCAGATGAATACAAACAGCGGCGATGTTATCGAGTTAGCCTTACAGTCAAATGGATCGATGGCCCGATTGGTAAACAGTCAGTTCAATGAATATGCTGCCGCACTCTCTCCTGACGGCCATTGGCTTGCCTATCAATCTAATGAGAGCGGACGTCCAGAGATTTATGTGCGTGACCTGTCGGCGGTAGGTGGACGTACACCTATTTCGACGGATGGCGGTGAAGAGCCGCGTTGGGCGCATGACGGACGTGAGTTGTTTTATCGCAAGCAGGATTCTTTCATGAGCGTGGTGTGTGAGACTAATCCGACCTTCCGCGCCGGTACCCCAAAAGAGCTTTTCAAGGGAGTCTTTGATCTTCGCTCCAACAGTGGAGTGACTTATGACGTCGACCCAAAAGGTGGGCGGTTTCTGATGATTCGTCCCGCAGAAGAGACTGCCCCGGCAACGCATGTGACAGTCGTTTTGAACTGGTTCGAGGAAATTAAGCGTGTCGTGCCCTGACGGTTCCATGTCGATCGGCAATCGATAATCAAACCATGTCTCTTAACCAAAGCTCGACGCTCGGACACTACACGATCATCTCCAAAATCGGCGCTGGTGGTATGGGCGAGGTTTATCGCGCTCGTGACACCCGCCTGGATCGTGAAGTCGCAATTAAACTTTTGCCTGTGGAAGTTTCCAGTCGTCCTGATCGCCTACAACGTTTTGAACAGGAAGCGCGCGCGACATCTGCGTTGAACCATCCAAACATTCTCACTGTCTACGACATCGGCGCGGACAACGGTTCACCTTACATCGTTGCGGAGTTACTCGAAGGTGGAGAACTTCGCGAGATTTTGGACGCCGGTTCCCTTCCCTTGCGCAAGGCAATCGACTACGCACAGCAGATAGTGAATGGTCTGTCTGCCGCGCACGGGAAAGGAATTATTCACCGCGACCTCAAACCGGAAAATTTGTTCATCACCAACGATGATCGTGTAAAGATTCTGGACTTCGGTTTGGCGAAGTTGTCAGAAGCAGGCACTTCGACAGGCTCAGAAGACGCAACGCGCAAAGTGCTAACCAATCCAGGCGTTGTGATGGGAACTGTTGGTTACATGTCACCGGAGCAGGTGCGTGGCGAAAAAGCAGATCACCGATCAGACATCTTCTCATTCGGGGCGATCTTTCACGAGATGATTACGGGTCAACGTGCGTTTCGTCGCGACACGATGGCCGAGACGATGACGGCGATCCTGAAAGAAGAACCGGAAGACCTGAACACAACGAATCCGAATATCAATCCAGCGCTGCAACGCATAGTTAATCGTTGTCTGGAAAAGAAACCCGAGCGGCGTTTTCATTCGGCATACGATCTAGGGTTTGCGCTTGAGTCGTTATCTGCTCCAACAAGTTCGTCCGGTAGTGATCTGACAGCTGCAGCGAGCGTTGCGAGTGTTTCGAAAATCACAAAGTCAACCTGGCGTTCACGAATTCCCTGGATTGCTGTTGCGGTGTTGGCCGTGGCACTGGTTGCTTTTGCCGCAATATATCTGATGACGAGATCTTCTTCATCGGAAGGCAGTGCGGCACGTCTCTCGTTTGTCCCACCAGCAGAACTCTCATTCAACGATATGTCTCCGGATTTCGCAGTGATCTCGCCCGATGGTAAGAAAGTCGCATTCACAGCGAGCGCTTCCGACGGAAAGTGGATGCTCTACGTTCGCGATCTAGATTCTACTGAAGCAAAGCTTTTGCCCGGTTCCGACTACGCTATCGAGCCATTCTGGTCACCCGATAGTCGTTCGATTGCCTTCGGCTCAAACGGCAAACTCAAGCGCTCAGATCTGTCGGGAGGTAACGCGCAGGTGTTGTGTGATGCCGCACGACTAGTTGGAGGAACATGGAATAAGGACGGCGTTATTGTATTCGCACCTGACTATCGGACTTCGCTGGTCCAAACTTCTGCAGAAGGCGGAGAACCTAAACCTCTCCCAATGCAAGCCAGCTATTCCGATGACGAACGACATCGGTTTCCGTATTTTCTGCCAGATGGTCGGCATTTTCTTTTCCTCAGAGAGGTGGGTGATCAGCTTAATCCAACGACGCGAGGAATCTCGGCAGGCTCACTGGATTCGCCGGAAATAAAACAAATCTCGTCTGACGACTCAGGAGTTGTTTATGCGCCGCAAGGCGATCTGATTTTTGTACGCAATGATGTGTTAGTCGCACAAGCATTCGACGTGTCAAAACTCGCGCTTAGTGGAGATGCGACTCCCTTAGTGACAGGACAGCAAAACATGCGTGGAGGTCGGCGGTTCTCTGTTTCCGACAACGGTATTTTGATCTGCCAGGGCCAGTGGCAACGGGATTATCAGCTTGTCTGGTTCGACCGCCAGGGAAAACAGATCGGTGCAATTGATACGCCGACGAAGGTTGCTGTCGGACAGGATCCGCATCTTTCACCTGACGGGAAACGACTGGTGGTAAAGCGAGATTCGAATCTCTGGGTAATCGATCTTGAAAAAGGTACAGCCCTTCGAATCACTTCTACCTTCAGCCAAATTCCCGCCTGGTCGCCAGATGGAAGCCGAATTGTCTACAGCGGTGGAAATGGGGGAATGAGCGTGAAGGCGGCGAATGGTCTGGGCGCTGAAGAATTACTTCTTCGCGGAGCAAACTTTCCTGCAGTGTGGTCACCCGACGGCCGCTTCATCATTTATGTACATCGGGGAGTGAAGACGCGCCGCGATCTGTGGGTGTATCCAACGTTCGGAGATAAAAAAGAGTACGCCTTACTGGATTCTCCGTTCGATGACCAACAACCGAAGCTTTCGCCAAATGGACGATGGCTCGCCTACAACTCGGATGAAACAGGTAAGTCTGAGATTTACGTTCAATCGTTTTCCAACGAAGGCAAACTCGGCTCCGACAGGAAACTAATCTCGAGCGTAGGTGGCATGCTTCCAGTCTGGCGGGCCGACGGAAGCGAACTCTTTTTTGTAGCCCCCGATGGTCAAATGATGGCGACTGCGGTCAAAACTGATGGGAGTGAGTTTGAGTTTGCTACACCAAAAGCGCTTTTCAAGACACGCATGATGGCATGGATCAGTTTCCATGAATTCGACGTCACACCCGACGGTCAACGCTTTTTGATCGGAACATTGATTGGCGAATCAAAGGCGGCTCCGCCGACGATGATCATGAATTGGCCCGCGCTGTTGAAGAAGTGACAAGCAATTTGTAGTGCGGCGGCTTGACGCCGCTTTTTCTAGTTCGAACAGTATCCGCCGTGTTAGAAATCACCGACGATTACAAAGCTGCGTCAAGGCGCAGCACTCCAAAATGAAACGCTGCCCCCAATGTAATCGCGTTGAGGCTGACGAGTCGCTGAAGTTTTGTCGCGCTGATGGTGCGACGCTGGTCAATGATTCGTCATCGATCGGCAGCGAAGTAGGAACTGCGCAGTTTGGTTCACTGGGTGCGAGCGAAGTTCATACGAGCATTCTTCCTCATAACACGGAACCCCATGTCAATCGCGCGACCGGGCCAACTACGGTTCTTCCTCAGCAGGCAGCACCAAGCAGCACCACGCATGAGTTTATAAGACCGAGTCGACGTAAGGGTTTGATAGCACCAGCCATCCTGGTAGTGGTAGTCATTTTGGCGATCGCGATTGGCGGATACTTCTACGTCACCCGAAGAAGCGGTACCGCTATCGAATCGATCGCCGTTCTGCCCTTCGAAAATCGCAGCGGTAATTCGGATACGGATTACTTGTCTGATGGTTTGGCTGACTCTTTGATTTATCGACTCTCCCAGCTGCCCAATCTTAAGGTCAGTCCGACCAGTTCCGTGATGCAATACAAAGGCAAAGCGACGGATGTTGCCGGAATCGCCAGGGAGCTTCAGGTCGACGCGGTGATGTCCGGCAGACTCATGCAACGCGGCGATGATCTTTCAATCAGCGTTCAGCTTATTGATTCGCGCAGCAACAAACTCATCTGGGCCGAACAGTATGAACGCAAGATGTCTGATCTACTCGCCACCCAGCGTGAGATCGCCACGGTGATCGCCCAGAAGCTCGAAATGAAGCTGGCGGGTAACGAGAAAGCTATCACCAAGAAATATACCAACAGCAACGAGGCCTATCAGCTATACATGAAAGGTCGATACTACTTCGCACGACGAACAAAGGAGGATGTCGAGAAGGCGATCGAGTCGTATAAACAGGCGATAGATCTAGACCCGAACTTCGCACTCGCATACGCGCGCCTGGCCGAGGTTTACAACCAATTGCCTGCCTACCCCTATTCATCACCGCAGGAAGCTTTTCCGCTGGCGAAAGCGGCGGCAACCCGTGCCCTTCAGATCGACCCGAATCTGTCCGAAGGACACACCGCGCTCGCAAACACTCTCGCTGCGTATGACTGGAACTGGCCCTTATCTGAACGTGAATTCAAGCGGGCCATAGAACTCGATCCTAACAGCGCGGTTGCTCACTTTCGTTACGGCCAGACCTACCTCGCGGCAACCGGCCAGTTGGCCGTAGGGATAGACGAAATGAGTCGCGCGATCGAGATAGAACCGCTCGACGTCAATTTTGGAGCGACATCAGCCTGGTGGATGTCCGCCGCGGGGCAGCGCGCAAAAGCCATTGAGCTGGGAAGGAAGAGCTATGACCTCGATCCAAATCATCCTGTGGCTCGAAACGTATTAACCCAGATCTATCTGCATAACGGTATGAATGCCGAGGCATTGGAGTTCATCGAGCAAAATCGAATGCGCGGGCCGAATGGGCAATGGGAACTCCAGAATCAGGGTGTTGCCTATGCGAAACTGGGCCGCAGAAACGAAGCTGTCGAGATAATCAGCGAGCTTAAGACATTATCAAAGTCACAGTACGTCGTTTCCTACTACATTGCATCGATTTATGCCGCGCTTGGTGATCGTGAAAACGCCTTCACCGAAATGGAGAATGCATTGAAGGCGCGGGATTGGCGACTTCTCTGGTTAAAGAGCGACCCGTTCATGGAGCCTTTGCGTAACGATCAGCGGTTTAAAAGTTTCGTTAGGCGTATGAATTTGCCTGAGTGAATGTAATGAAACGCTGCCCCCGATGTAATCGAACCGCTAGCAAATTCTTCGCTCCGGAGGAGCGCGATGTTTATAGCTTTGCAGCGCTTTTTAAATCGCACTCCAAAGGAGTGCCATGTGTTTCCTTCAGAACGGCTGCGGGTCGTATGGAAAGTCTGCACATTGCACTCCTAACGGAGTGCGGCTGCACAAAGACCCGGAGCTATAAACACGTCACTCCTCCGGAGTGACGATGCGACCTTGTAAAGAACTCCAAAGCGTATCGGACGCGCATCACATGGATCTAGACGCACTATGCCGAAAAAAAAGGACCTCTACAGTTCCCAAATTTCAATAACCTGCGTAATCTGTAGTGGCCCAGAAAAACATTTAACGGATTGACAAGCCCTATCTCCCCCAATACCAGGCTCGCTCACTATACCATCATCTCCAAAATTGGTGCCGGCGGAATGGGCGAAGTCTATCGCGCTCGTGACACCCGACTCGATCGTGAAGTGGCAATCAAACTGCTGTCTTCCGATGTCTCCAAAGATACGGATCGATTAAAGCGATTCGAGCAGGAAGCCAAAGCCACCTCTGCGCTCAATCATCCAAACATTCTTACGGTGCACGACATCGGTGAACATGAAGGCAACCCTTACATAGTTTCCGAACTGCTCGACGGTGAGGAACTCCGCCAGCTACTGGATCACGGAGCAATCCCTCT
>AR_comb_assmDRAFT_10001951_pt1 | contig 11905 bp, 12 predicted proteins | sample ArasoioldDNA_FD_10543 | JGI IMG/M metagenome (IMG submission 10543) | reverse complement strand
TCAGTAACAGCATAAGCAGCAGCCAATGCTGCGGCTCTTTTGGCCGAAATACGATTCGCCATGATGACTGCGGCAATCGTACCTCCTCCCACTACAGTCGGAGGGATGAACATCGGCCAAACAAGAATGGCCTTGGCCCTCTTGTCCAGCTTGATCATCTTCTCCGGATCGTCCTCAAGCGTCTTCTCGTTCTCTGAACGCTCGAAGTCAGCGATGACGTCCGCCGCCTTGAATGCGGCGCGTCCGGTTAGTACTGCTGTGCCGACGGTTCCAACGACACCCGTCGCTGTGAGGATGGCGGACGCGTTCTGATTGACCAGCGCCTGCCCTTTTGAAACTAGATCAGCGATCAACTAAATTCCTTTCAGAGCCTTTTGGGCTTCCAGCAGCTCCTTGTACTCGGCCACGACAGGCTCGAGCTCCTGCTTGCGGAACTCGATCAGCGCAAGGATACCGCGTCCCGTAAGACGAGGCTTTGGCTTCTGACGCCCATGAATACGAGCAGGCTTCTCTTCGGCACGACCGATCACATGACGGACCGGATCGCCCTTGTAGAAGTCCAACAGTTCAGGCGTTGACGTTGCCATGTTCCTCCTAGTCGAGGGTAATCGAGAGATGCACGTGAGCGCCTTCCTCAGTCAGAGGAAGAACATCCCACGTCTCCGGGCCACCGCGAAGCCGGTTCATATGCGGCATCGCTTGGTTTTTGGCAGCCTCCCGATCCGATGCAAACACCAATACATAGGACGGGTTGCTGTCGAACTCGGTTCCCGGAGCACGAATCAGAAACAACTTCATCGGCGCATCTCCCTTACGAATACCCAGATCAGCCAGAAGCCGCAGGTAAGTATGGTCATGCCAACGTCGAATATGAACTTGAACAGTCCATAGTTTCTGGTCTCGACCTTGACAATCAGGACATCGGGGTCTCTGCAGATAGTCCTAGGCACGGCGCGCCACTCCCAAAGCTGAGGGATTGCGCTTGAGTGCCCGAGCTTCTGCTACCTCTCGCGACGAGGCCTTGACCTGAATCGTTCTGGTCATAGGCCCCGGAAACTCGAGGGCGATCTTGAACAGCTGCTGCTTCTTAGGAGTTCTCACGATCGGCTCCGTACTCGCAGCACCTCACTCCGGAACCGCCGCAGTTCCAGCAACGGCGTAGCATGTTGAGAATGCCCTTCATGTAATTCCTCCAGTTTAGGTGGACAAAAAGGAGAGTGACTTGGACGACGCAATGAAGTCCAAGTCAACGCCAGGACAACACAATGAAGTCCTGACTCTCTCAAAACGAGATGGCTCATCCAGCTCCAAAGAACTGGCGGCTCCAAAGAACCGATACCATCTCACTATAGGTCGTGGAAAACTCGCGACTAAGCCGCTAGACACAACCTTTCGAAATGGTTCCCGGCAACATCAGGACGACGTCCATTGAGATGTTCCGAGAGGAGATTTTGAGGAAGCTCCATGTTCAACGCCGCTGAACGCTGTGACGTAAACACATCTCCCGTCTCCTTACAACGAACCACCCAGCTCGGCGGCCCTTGGCGATCAGCAGTGATGTAGTTGACCTTGTACATCATTACGTTCTTCCCTGCAGCGATGCTTTGAGAACCACTGGCCGTAGCTGTAATGGACACTCGCAAATTACTACGCGTGTACCACACGAACCCAGCAACTGCGGCAAGGGACCCTACGATGTAGAGACGCTTGTGCTTTCGTAGATGAATCAGAACTCTGTCCAGCATAGTAATTGCTCCAATTTGGGGTGGACAAAAAAGGTAAGAGGTGGGTTGCCTGGACGTGGATGTCTAGGTCCCGTGACACCAAAGGGTGCCTCCTCTCACTATTAGGTGTGGAAAACCTGCGAAAAGCTAGAGCCCTTGTGGGGCTCTAACTCTGTTACTCCGACTCGATGGTCTTCTCGGCCTTACGAATCTTGCGAGCGTTCCAGCGATCTGCGACACGGTCCACTGCCTTATCCGTACGCGACTTCAGAGCGAGGGCCATGGTGGCGCCGATCAACTGACTCGTAGCGCGAGGAGGATGAATCTCCTCGGTACGGTCGGTGGCGACGTCCATCACGGTCTCCGTTGCAAAGACGGTACTGGAATAGACAAGGGCACTCATGCCGAGCTTCGCGAGTTCACGCTTAAAGGTTGTTTCGGGCATAGTAATTCCTTTCGATTGGGGTCTCACTATAGCCCGTGTAAATTTTGCGATTTGCGAAAAAGAGAGGCCGTGTAAAACGACCCCTCTCTCTTCCCTGTCTTTGGGTTGAACTGTTATCTGGCTCGAAGCAAGAATCCCACCGCCTTCGTAGATATGACGTTGAGCTCTTCGTGCTTGAGGATCATGACGATGCCAGTGAGGTTGGCAATCACAATCGCCAGAGTGTCAGCGCTCAGAGGCTTTCGCTTCGTTTCGAAGTTCAGCTTCTGAAGACTGACAATCCGGTCAAGTGTTTGCTTGTACTCATCTGATTCCGGCTCATAACCCTTGAGCTTGAAGAACAGCAGGTCGATCTCTTTGTCGACGGGGCTCTTACTCTCAAGAAATTTGAACATTCAGCTCCTTCAAATAGGGTCTCACTATAGGCGGTGTAAGAACCGCGGAGACCCGGAACTAAATGTGATCGATCAGCTGCAGAAGCAGTACGAACGCGGCGATGAAGAGCAGAAAGTAGAAGAGAAGCGTGAGTGGTCTCTCCATCAGGAGTTCTTCTTTACTTCGAAGATGGCCTTCTTCGCACCGGCGATCTCCTCACGGGGATCTCCGTCGAAGTTCAGGCTGAACTTGCGTCCGTCCTCGGTCTCGTTCACTTCGATGACGCCCTTGGCAACGTCCTTGTTGAACGAATTCGAAGAGATCTGCAGTACGACGCCGAGGAAGGTATCCACGGCAACAATGGTTCCGACGACCTGCTCCGCTGAAGGAAGACCCCAGATGCCAGCCAGAGCAAAGTACAGAGTACCTGCCGCTGGGAGAACGATCTGAGTGAGGAACTTCAGCTGGTCGTACGTCTTACCGGTTATAGGGGTCAGGGTACTAACCTCGCTTTCGGAAATGCTGCAGAACAGTTGATCTTGGACCGCTTGGTCAAGCTCCCCGACGTTCTCTTGAACGTCCTTCGAGCTTTGCGAGCTGCCCGCTTCACATCCTCTTTGACCGAAGCTGCTTCGGTAACTGAGAATATGTACTGGGAGTGGGCCCTCTGGAACGCGGCGTTGTCAATGCGGTCGAGCTTCCCTCGCTCGCAGTCAGCTTTCTGTGCGGCGACCAGATCTTTACGACCTTCGTAGCTGGTCCAGAACACGTAGGCAACCAACCCGAGCTGAACCGCGAATATAGCGATCAGGATCCACTTGATGGACTTGAGTAGCTCATCCATCAGCAGACCAATACGATGGGTGCTACGGAACACACCCCGTCGACGATCTTGGGCACTACGCCTCCTGGATCTGGGGTTTCAGGTACAGACGGTGTGGGAGGAATCGGAGCTGGAGTCGAGCTTGGGCCTTGAGGTCCCTGTGGACCTGGCGGGCCTGTTGGTCCTTGTGGACCCTGATTTGGAGTAGGACTCGGGCTCGGATTCGAACGTGGTGCCGGGTTTGACGGTGTCGGCTGGGACGGGTTCTCGCCTCTTTGTCTGGCGATGCGCCCCGCTCGACGTGCCAATTCCCGTTCTCTCGTGGCAGGAATATGGCCTCTCGGCCTCTTAGGGTTTACCTGCCCCTTTTGCTTTGGGCTCCCCGAGTCGTTCAGGGGCTGAAGCACTGCTTCCGGTGTGGACGAATCGCAGTTAAGACCTTGGAGCGCAGTGATCGTGCGTTGCTGGTTGGTGATCTGGTCTACTATCGTCTTAGTTGGCACACCTGCAAGTCCTTCGGGGTGCTCTCTAAGGAATAAGATGGATCCAACAACTCGCGTTTCAAGGTCCGAACGAAACGTGCACAGCGTGTCCGTCGTGTGCTGGTTATCGATGTACACCTTGATACCAGCGGCGAACAGTATGACATACAACACGACCGTGGCTGCGGCCAACCATCTGAGCGCTCGTCGGAGAGCCCCAGCAGTCGTCTGCTCCTCCCGTTGGGGATCTGTCATTCTCTCTCCTTGAGGTGATGGTTCTCCTGTTTTAGTAGCCGATTCTCCTCCATCAGTTCGCGATTAGATCTTTCGAGCTCGGCGACACGAGCCTCCAGCTGGTCGATATGCTCGTTCAGCTCTTTGTTACGAGCTGTGGCCCATTCACGAATCGATCGAGATTCCTCCCAGAGCTCAGATGCATCTGAGTTTTTGATCTTGCCGGACAGCTGACGAACAGCAACCAGATACGCGCCCACAGGGCCTATGCAGGCAATAACCAATGCAATCAGTGCAGGGCTAGCCTCCATAGACCCCCTTTCTTGGTAGATATCTTGTTGGGACGGTTAGGCTTGGAACTTCTCTGCCATCCTTGCGCTCGATGTTGACAACCACGCGACCTCGAGGATCAACGTGGATGCCAACATCATTGCCTTCTTTGAGCGCACGATATGTGTACTTCTCGATGAGCTTGAACATCAGTGGATGGAGCAGAAGCCGGGTCATGCCAACCGGTACAGTCGGATGGCCACGCTTCCGTTATGAATCATGTGGTCCGGTAGATCATCGGGGTCGTAGTCCGGAGGCAGCTCTGCCCAGTCGAAGGTCACGCCTCCGTACTTGAGTTCCCATGAACCCATCCCATGATTGGGTGGGTAATAGCCACCTCGGGTACTCCAACCACCAGTAAGAAGCGTTGGTGAAGCTCCGTCACCACCCTCGGGCGAGACTACAGTCTTATGCCCGAGTTCAGGAGTCCATCCGTATGCTCCCGTTACCCCGATTATGCCCTTCTCAGCACCGTAGGAATCGTCTCCTCGATAGATGCTGACACCACCGCCACCAGATCCGGGATAGAACCCACCCGCAGGAGACTCTACGAATAGAGTCATTATCGCAGTGAAGAAGTAGTTTGTATCCAACGGGATATCAAACGTTCCTACTGTATGACCGGGTGAGAACATGGCGAAATCATCGAACGTACCTGGGTCAGTGCTTTCACTCCAAGCGAAGCGTTGCTCACTAACCAGAATGTACGTCCCCTCATCCGGATGTGGCCAGTTGTCCTCATCATCTGGATCAGGAGGAGGCCCTGGTGGGTCATACGGGTCGGGTGGTGGATCAGGCTCTCCGTCTGGGTCAACCGGCGGATACGGCTTGGGCTTCTTGGGCCGCTTCTTTGGATATGGATGCGGCTTGGGATCTCTTGGGTCTGGCGGATCAGGCGGATCCGGGTCGTCCCAGTCGTCATCGGGATCAGGATCCCAAGGATCACCGGGGTCGTCCGTCGGAGGCCAGTTCCCGCTGTCCAAGGGGTCTATGACCGAGACTGTCGGGTACTCGTGATCTCCCGTCTCATCCTCTGCACGGATGTACTCCGTGACTCGGGCCTTGGCGAGATTGCCGGTAATACCCTCGAGCTCGATGATGTCACCCAAGCGGTAGTCCACTTGGTATCTGTAGTCGCTGGGGATGGATGCCTGGCCGTCAATAGCCCGGATATAGTTGTTGTTGGCAAAGGCATCTGCAGCATGCTGAGCCAAGTACTCCGCCAGCAGCCCCACCGGAGGATCTCCCGTGGCTTCACGAACCATCACCCGTCGATCCAGTCCTTCGGGGATCGGTAGATCCGGCTCTGCGTAATACGTGTACACCGTACCGTCGAAATACACGTACGCCACGTTTTTGTACTCGGAGATCGACAGAACTTCCTTTGTGTCCAACAAAGAGTTCAGGTTCGGACTCAGCCGGACCAACGGGAAGTCATCCTGTCTACTGGTTAGGTCTCGGCCAAACCAAGCGCTGAAGACCAGACTGTAGTCAGTGTCGTCTGCCGAATCCAAATATATGCGGAAGCCCATACCTTGAGCCGTCGCAAAGGATCGGAGTCCATCCGAGAGTGGACCAATCGGGAAGGTACGAGGACGCTCCAACCCACCCTCAGATATGAAGCCAAGCGTAAGGTTGTCGATCTTGTCTCGATCCCAATCCAGATTGGAAGAGGCATAACCTCCGGTCCAATCCGCCGGACTGATAACCATGTCAGTCAACACCACAGCAAGCATCTCGCCAGGAAATGACGTCAGCTTGAACTCAGAGGTTGGTGGATCAGTACCGTCGGGGTTCTTGAACCAGGCCATGCGGTTCTTCAAGAGCGCCTCGTCCAGCATCGGACCAGTGACCTTGAGCATGCCTTCTTCGATCTCGTGGTTCTCGATCACTGCGACTTCTCGCGATGAACCATGACCAACCATCGTGCCCGGGCTTAGAAGCTCTACGAACTTCTTCTCCAACGGGCAGAGGAGCTCGATGTCACCGCTTTGAAAGAACCGCTCAGTCCAGATGGCCGAGTTGTAGCCATCAATGAGCTGATCCCTACGGAACCCTTCCGTCATGGTATAGAGCAGCATTAGATGCCCCCATACCTGTCGAAATATACGACCTCGAACTCAAGGCCGTTCTCCTCTGCAGAGACGGCGAAGAAGTTCGAACCGGGCATGATCTTGAGCCACTTGGATCCAGACTCGACCTGCTTGAGAATGGATGTGGCCGCATCGGGATCACCGGTATCGAACTCGACGATCTTGCGATCGTTATCCAGGGTCCCAAATATGAGATGGTGGCCAGGAGCCACATGAGCCTCGGTCAACTTGAAGGATTCCAGCGTGTCTGAAGTCTCAAGCACGAACCACAGTGGACCGGTGTAGTCCAAACTTGCCGACGGCTTGACCGTTACTTGAAAACCGGTTGGGGCTGAACCTGCGTAGTCGTACTCGTACTCGGTTGGTTCCCCATCGGTAATCGCGTTGGTAACCGCACCAACGAAAGATGTGCTCTCTATTGAGAGGAAGTCAGGTTGATGATTGATGACCGAGACTTGGATCTCAGGGTCTTGTGCGAATATGCTCGGCTCAACCGATTCACAGATGCCCTCGATCTCGAGATCGGGGTACTCATCGGTGAACATGCGAAGTTTGCAGGGCTGCTCCGGCATGAAATATCCGTAGAGCAGCTGGCGAAGGCTTGCGATCGTCTGGTCTGTCCAGTTAGGATTCAGACCAAGAGTCAGGACGATGTTTCGTTCCGGGATGCTGCCACCCTGGAAATATGATCCACGTCCCGTGGCGTAGGCTGTGGATGAAAGCGCGGCCTTGACCGGGCCCAGCCCGTCGATGTTACGGATCTGAATCGGATCGTCGCCCGCACCTGTCCCGATCGGAAGAGGTAGCGCCGGGGCATAGCTTTCAACTTCAACTCGTTGCAGCACTTCGCCTCCTTTCGGGATGCTGAGTCCCCGAGGAATCCTTTCTAGGAAAAGACCCCCCGGGGATTTTCAGCGTTTTTAACCGGTAGCCATCCCAAGGGCGCCCTTTACCTGCGAGAGCTGGTTCTTGGTCTGGCGGTAAATCTCGAGCGTCGACAACGCCTTCGGTGAGTTGTTGTTCTGCTCGAACTTGAAGTTGATCATCCCAGCGCCTCCAGCATGGGGCGTTTCGGCATCGCTCTGTTGCTGGGTACCCTGCGATATCGAAGCTCCCGCGTAAAGCAGGGGCCGTATCGGGATAACGTTGGGGTTGACCAACTTGTTGAACTCTCCCGCGTTCTTCTTCAACAACGTCAAATCCAAGACCGGTGTGATCTTCGGATTGGCGTCGATATCGCCCAACAGCTTGGGCAACACGGAGAGCGACTTCTTGGTGGCCTCTACGGCTTGGTCCGCGGTGGATGCTGCAGCCTTCTCGACCGTGTTTCCCCGATCTTGTAGGCCCTTCACCAAACCAAGCACAGCGAACTCGCCCAGATCCTGAGTAACCTTCGACGGTGACCCGATACCGAGTACGTCGATGATCTTGCCCGGGATCTTCTTGGCTAGATCGGCGGCCGATTGAGCAACCTTCCAGGCCAGCTGGGCCATACCCTTGACTAGGCCCTCGACGATTGCACTCGCGAGGTTATAGCCAGCGTTGACCATCTGCTGACGGTTCTGACGGATAGCTCGCGCTAGACCATTCATGAACCGAATAACGGCCTTGAAGCCCGCATCGGCAATGCGAGGCGCCTGCTGAGATATACCTCGTATCCACGAGATAACCAGGTTGGCACCCGACCGAATAATGCGCGGGAGCTGGTTCGCAATACCGTTAATGAACTTAACGATAATGTTTGCACCTGCCCGGACAATACTCGGAATCCGATTTGCGACGGCATTCAGGAACTTGGTGATCAGCTTGCCAGCCTGAACGACGACGCCACCGATCTTGTCGGCCATTGCCCCGAGGAATCGAACGATTACTCGAGCTCCGGCTGCGACAATGCCCGGCATCCGCTTGGCAATTCCGCTGAGGAAATTGACTATGAGCTTTGCGCCACCGGCCACGATCTGCGGTGCTTGGGTAGCCAAGGCACCTAGGAACCCGGCAACGATTCTGCCGACTTGTTCCGTAACCGGACCGATGTTGTCTGCCAGACCCTTAAGGAATGCCAAGAACAGGTGGTAACCCGCCTTGATCATGGGCTCGGCATGACGCTCGATCAAGGAGACAATCGTCCCCAGCAGAGCACCGATGAACTCGGAAGCCTTCGGTAACAACTGGATCAGACCATCCAAGAATATGCCGACGATCTTCACCATGTTGGTGACGATCTGGGGCATCAACTTGACCATTTGCTCGCCGATGTCGGCTAGGCCCTTGAGGAACTCGATGACCATCTTCGGGATAAGCGCGATCAGGGCTGTGATAGCCGTGATCATTACCGCCGCACCCTTCTGACCTTGGTCGCCGAGTAGCGCAAACGCCTTCGCTAGGACGTAGATACCGGTCGAGACCAGCAGGACACTGGCACCGATGACAACGAGGGCTACGCCCAGTGCAGTCAACGGTCCAGCAGCGAGAGCACCAACCGCCGCCAAGACACCCATTGTCGCTGCAATAGCAGCAAGGCCCTTGATGATGGTGCTCCACTTGAGGGAGCCCAGCACCACGAGTGAGGGTGTCAGGATGGCAAATCCCGCGGCAGCTGCCAGCAAGGCCACTGAACCTGGAATGGTTCCAGCCATAGCTGTGAGACCGGCAGCAAATACGATAAGGGTGGCTCCCATGGCGGCGAGACCCTTGATAATCGTGCCGATGTTCAGCGACCCAAATATCCCCATAGCCACCGCGATACCGTTGAGCGCGACAGCGAGGATAACTAGGCCAGCAGCTTGCAGCGCAATCGTCGGAGGAATGGCACTGACGGCCACGCCGATGACGACCAATGCTCCAGCAACAGCGATCAGGCTCTTGGCGATCTCGAATAGGCTCATGCCCCCAAAGGCCTTCATCGCTCCGGAGAGGAGAATGAGTCCTGTAGAGACAAGGATCAATCCTGGACCCGTAAGCAACAACTGAGGGCCGAGGCCCTTCGTTGCCACGCCTACGGCAACCAGAGCCGCCGTCATACCGATGAAGCCCTTGATGATCGTGCCCCAGTCCATGTTGCCGAATACAGCCATGGACACTGCGAGCAGATTCATTGCGATGGCAACAGCAATAAGACCGGGTCCGACCAACACGAGGCTGGGACCCATAAGTTTGGTGGCTGTACCAATCGCTACCAGAGCGCCGGTAATACCAAGAAGACCTCTTGCGAGCTCCTCCCAGTCGAGCTTGGCAAACGCGAACACAGCGATAGCAAGCACGTCGACTGCCGCGGCCAGAAGCAACATGCTGGTGGCCATGAACGGCAGAAGCAGGATGCCTGCTTTTCCGACTCGAGTCAGCAGGAACATGGCGCCCACCAGCTGGCCGATGCCAACCGAGACAGCCGCCATAGCCTTACCGAGCTTCTTCGCGTCAATGTTGGCGAACACGACGCAGGCAGCAGCCAGTGCAAGCACGGCTCCCGCGATAAGAAGCATGGTTCTCGCGTTGATGTTCTTCTGAATCGCTCCAAGCGTAGTACTGAGCTGGTCAGTGACTTCCTTGAAGCTCTTGATTGCTCCACCAGAGAAATCGATACCGATTCCCTTAAGGAGCTTCTTGACACCAACTGCGATACCACCCAAGAAGGTGGTCTGGATGAACGTCATCACATCGTCGTAACTGACGCTCTTGAGGCCGTTGACGATCGCGTGTCCGATTGATGCAAATATGTCGTGCACCTTGACGACAACCGGACGTACGACGTCCACGACTTCCTCAAGCGTGTCCTTGAAGCTCTCCCAGGCTCGAGTAACCCCGTCAAGGATTCGGCCTAGAGGACCAAGCGACTTCTTGAGTGAATCCAGATCGTTTGCTGCGCCTTCAGCGTCACCGGAGAACAGACCACTGAGGAGATTCGAGAGGTTCTTCAGGGCCTTTGCCGGGCCATCAAGACTGCCTGCCAGTTCGTCAAAGACGTCCTGGAACCCCTTACCGCGACCTATTGCCTTATCGAGCGCAACGATAAAGTCGCCGACAGATCCTGTGAATGCCAGGAATCCACCGGAGCCATTACCCACTATGCCAAGAAGGTGCGCGATGTTCGAGGCAATTGTCTTGGTGATCGTAAAGCCAAGATGCATCGTCGCGAACAACCCAGCGAAAGTTCGCCGGAGGTTATCCGCGGTTTCCGGACCGAGCTTGAGGCCCTCCATGAACTCACGGAACCGAACCGTGAGCTCGAAGAGATCCTGACCCGTCTTACGCGGGAATATGTCGCGGAATGCATCCTTGATCGGCTTGAGTACCGACAGAAGCGACTCAAAGGCTGCCTTGATCCCCTTAATAAGTTCTTCACGTCCGCCGAGCTTCTTCCACTCGGTAAGGATCTCGTTGCGCGTCTTTGCCGCATTGCCAATCATGTTCTGAATGGCATTGGACAAATCGGTGAACGTCTTCTTGGCTTCCTTGAAGTTACCGAATATGATCTGGAAGGTTGCTGCCCAACCAGACCCCATCGCTTCCTTCGCCACGTCGAAGACGCCACTGAGGGTCTTGACCTCGGTAGCTGCCTTCTTGGCGGTGGTCGCCGTCTGCTGAATGGCCTTGATCTGCTGATCGTTGAAGCCCTGAGCCTTGAGCTGAGCCTTTGTCAGGTCGCCCGTGAATTGCGAAAGAGTGTTTGTCAGGACGTCAGACGTCAGCCAGGACTTCTCGCCTGGGCGAGCAGTGATCGACTCTCGGAAAGACTGACCGTTGATGGTCGCCTTACCAGTGGCCTTATCGATCTTGACTGCGCCCTCGGCAACCGTACCCATGGCTTGGGCCGTGTTGACAAGAGCTCTCTGGAAGGTGGCGCCACCCATACCGGCGTTGACGACCGAGTTCCAGTCCTGCAGTGAGACTCGACCAGATGCAATGGCCTGAGACAGCTGATACATCGCGCCGGAGGCTTGCTCGGCACTTGAACCAGACAATGCTGCCAGGTTGGCAATACCCTTGATCGACTGGACCGCAGGCTCCAACTGAACACCGGCAGCCGTGAAGGTACCGATGTTCTTGGCCATCTGACCGAAGTTGTAGATCGTCTGGTCTGAATAATGGTTCAGCTGGTTGAGTGCCTTGTTTACATCTTGAAGGTTGGCACCCTCGAACTGAGTATTTGCCAGAATCGTCTGAATCGACTGCAGGTTGGTCGCGTACTCTTGAAGGCCACCAGTAATGGGGCCGAGAGTCAGCGACTTGGTGATCTCCTGCGCCTTCATGGTCGCAGTAGAGACCATCGTCCCCAATGCGGCAGTGAAGGCCACTGTCATGCCACTGAATTTGGCGGTGACATGATCCAGAGCCGAAGTCAAAGGCGCAAGCGTAACCTTGGCCGATGCTCGCTCGATTTCACCGAATGCTTCAGGAGCTCC
>AR_comb_assmDRAFT_10341591_pt1 | contig 11907 bp, 6 predicted proteins | sample ArasoioldDNA_FD_10543 | JGI IMG/M metagenome (IMG submission 10543) | reverse complement strand
TCGTAGAGATACCAGCAGAACGACCCGATGACGCCGACGTAGTCGTCGTACCACATATTGCCGTCGGTCACGATGTCGAGGCCCGCAGTTTCCTGATCGCGGATCACCGTGGCCACCGCGTCGTTGTATGCCTCTTCGTGCTGGACTTCCTTGAATGCGACCCGAATGTCGCGGCCCAGCAACTGGTGCTTGAACCAGTGCGGCCTCGGGTAGGACCCGACCATTGTGGTCGGAAGAATCTTGTCGACGATCTTCGTTGCCATGTAGCCCCTCTACTGGTTTAGGCGTATCGATATCGGCGGGACGCTGCGCGCTGGGAATGTTGCCCGCCCACCGGCCCGTCATGTCTCAGGCATCGCGGCCCGAGGCTTGTGCCCAAGCCGCCGATTATTGCACAAGGCAGCGACGTCAAGCCTCGCCTGAATGGGCGAGGCATGGCTCGTCCCGCTCTGGCGTGGTCGGCGACGGCTGGTTTCCGTAGGCTATGATGAAAATGTGTCGTTGAGGTTTCCGCCTTCGCCAAGGCTACGGCGGACAAGTTGATGCCGGAGACAGACTAAATGTTCATACGCGTTCGCGCTGGAATCGCCTCGTTCGCACTCCTCCTTGTCACCGTCGCGTGCGGCTCGCCAAGTCCCCAACCGAGCTCGGCTCCCGCAGCCACGGAGCCCGCGCCAACGGCCGCGCCGGCCGCTCCGCCGGCACCGCTGCCTGGTGAGAGCACGATTACCGGGACGATCAAGTACGAAGGCACTGCCGAGAAGCCGCGCGTGGTCCGCATGGACTCTGATCCGCTGTGTATGCCAGAGGGCCCGCAGACATCGGAAGTGTTGGTTGTGGGACCGGGAAATGGACTGCAGAACGCCTTCGTCTATGTGAAGGATGGGCTGAGCAGTGATCTCAAGTTCACCGCGCCGCAAACGCCGCTCGTGCTCGACCAGAAGGGATGCAAGTACCACCCGCATGTGTTTGGCATCCAAGTCGGCCAGCCCGTCATCATTCTCAACAGCGATCCCACGCTCCATAACGTCCACGCGGTTCCGAAGGCCAACAGTGAGTTCAACTTTGGCCAGGCCACGAAGGGCATGAAGACGACACGGATGTTCGACAAGCCGGAGGTGATGGTGCCGTTCCGCTGTGACGTGCACGGCTGGATGGCGGCCTATGGCGGCGTCCTCGCGCATCCGTACTTCGCGGTCACGAAACCGGATGGCACGTTCGAGATCAAGGGTCTGCCGGCGGGCACCTACACGATCGAGGTCTGGCACGAGCGGCTCGGCACGCAGACGACGAAGGTCACGGTCGACGGCAAGGGCGGCGCCACCGCGAACGTCGCGTTCAAGGGATAGCGGTTTATCGCCAATCGCCGGCCGCGACGAACGCGGCCCAGTAGAACGGAGCCGTGCTTAACCCCTTTGCGCGACGGTCGCGAAGCATCGCGATCGTTGCGCCATGCACGGCCGCAGCGGTACTGAGATGTTTTCGGAAGCGGCCTTCATAGAGCGCCACCATCCACTCGCGCGTGGCCTGATCGTCAACCGACCACAGGCTCATGATGACGGTGCGGGCGCCGGCGACTTGAAACGCGCGGCGCAGCCCGAACACGCCTTCGCCCGCCTTGATCGCGCCGAGCCCGGTCCCGCATGCTGACAGGACGGCCCACTCCACGCCACTGAGATTCAGCGACGCGACTTCTTCTGCGGTCAGGATTCCGTCGTCATCATCAGGACGCGCCGATGCGCGGCGATTCGCTCCCGCGAGCGCAAGTCCTGACAACAGCAGCGGATTCTCTCGACGCACCGCATCGACCATGGTGGACGACGCCGTCGCCAGCCCTCCAACCGCGCGGGTCGTCCCGCGCACGCCGGCGCGAGGCGGATCGCATGCGTCGCCGAGGAAGAAGCCGTGCGTCGCCAGATGCAGAACACCATAGCGCGACGCTTCATTCTTGAACGCACGCTCGTTGGCCTCGCTTCCGACGAGGACTCGCGCAGTGCGCTCAGCCGGTGCATTCCAGAGACGAGCGACCTCCTGCACTTCACGCAGCGATCCGTCGAGTCGCTGGAAGGTGATCCCATGGAGGTTCTCGCAATTGGTCGGCGTCGCTCCTCGACGAGCCGCCGTGCGGCTCGACGGCATTCCGTCGTCGAACGATGGCCCGCCGAGCGCGAGCAGGCCGTGTGGCGCAGCGCTGACATCGGCGACGTTTCGGGTCACGGCCAGGTCGCGTTCGGTAGAGACATAGTGCAGGACGGGGGCCTCATCGATCACGTATCGCGTTTGTTCAATGGGCAGCGCTGCGAACGGCACCAGACTCAGCGTCCCGTCAGGGACGATGAACACCTGGGACGTTCCCTTGAGCGCCGCGGTAATCGGATCCCAGATCGCGCGGCGAAGTCTCGAGCCGGATAGCCGCGAGCCCCGACTCGACCCTGGTGCGGCCTCCGCGACGACATCAGATCGCCACGCGGTTACCAATGGGTCGATGCTCGTGGCCGTTCCCAATGGGATGGCGATCGGCGCTTGATTCGGCCTCACGACAAACGCCAAGTACGATGGCGCGGACGCCGTACTCGAACCCGCCATGCGCCGATAACGGACGAAGCAGACCAGGGCGCTGTCTGCCGGCAGCGCTGAATGCACGTCGTCGAGTCCCACGTTCGCGGCATCGAGCTCGGCGCGGAACGCGGCGCTCCGCTGAGCGAGTAGCTGTTCGGCGCGCTCGCTGTCGCGGCGGGCTTCGTTGACCAGCGCCGTGTAGCGGCTCGGCGCGAGATCGCCCGGTCCGCGCACAACGACATTCACCAGGCGTTGACGGGCGCGAGCCAGATCCGCGACCAGGCCGGCGTCGCCAGCCGGCGCATGAACGGCATTCCGCCGCTTGGCCATCTCATCGAGCACCAGCGCTCGGCTTCTGATCAGGCTGTCGAGGGCAAGTGACGTCGCCTCTGAACCTGATACCGCGAACGTCAAGATCAAATCGAGTCCGCCCGGACGCGTGACCGCGTAGTTGAGCGCCTGACGTTCGGGCAGGTAACGCAGCATCAAGCGAAGATGCTCTCGCCCGGTGATCTCGGCGGCGCTCGCGGCCTTCAGTGCCTCGTTCGATTCGCCGAGCCGTGCGAGTTCGATCGCCAGCCTCGCTTGTGTCTCGGCGAACGACGGATGTTCCCGGCCGAACACACGCTGCTTGATCGACAGCGAGCGCTCCAATGACGTGCGCGCGCCGACGTGGTCTCCGCGATTGGCCTGCAGCCGCGCGTAGAGCTCGAGCACCGTGGCGAGGTCAGGTGTGTCCTGTGCATCAACGCGCTCGAGAATGGATAGCGCTCGGGTGGCGAGCGTCCATGCGCGCTCCGTCCGGCCCGTTTCCATCAGCAGCGCCGCGAGATCGGCCAGCGTCCGCGCGACGTAAGGATGGCTGGGTCCCAGACTGCGCTCGCGAATCGCCAGCGCGCGTTCGAGATTGCGAATCGCTTCGAGCGGCGCGCCCTGCTCGCGATGGGCGGCGGCCAATTCCATGAGTGCGACCGCGACAATCGGATGATCACGACCAAGTGCGCGTTCCCAGATAGCGGTTGCGCGGGCCTGCCGTTCTCTGGCACTCGCGTAGTCGCCGAGGTGCGCATCCACGAGAGCAAGGTTGTGAACGATGCTCGCGACCCAGACATCCTGACGCCCGAGACTCGCTTCGGCAATTGCCAACGCCCGCTCGTACATCGTGCGAGCGGCGAAGTAGTCGCCCATGAGTCGGTTCAAATCGCCGAGCGAATTCAAATACGCGGCATTTTCGTGATGCTCGGTTCCAAGGCTTCGCTGAACGATGCCAATCGCCCGTTCCTGCAGTGGCTTGGCCTGTGCCAGGTCGCCGAGGTCCAGCAGAGTCGCCGCGAGGTAGCGAAGCGCCAGGGCGATTGCCGGATGATCGGGCCGCAAAGCCCGTTCGGCGAGGTCGACGGCACGGGCCGACGCATCCCGCGCCTCGAGCCACGCCCCTTCGAACCACAGTTGCTGTCCCAGCAGCGTCTGGGTGGCGACGTAAATCGGATGAGCGCTGCCGCGTTGAAGACCGAGTGCGCGATCCAGTGTCGTTCGCGCTTCTGGATAATCGCCTTTCCGCTGAAGCGCAAGGGTCAGCGCGTTGAGCGTCGTGACCGTGTCGACGTCAGGAGGGCGAGTCGTCTCCTTGATGGCGAGGCTCTGGTGTAGAACAGTGAGGGCCTGATCCACGCGGCCGGCACGGACCATCTCGATGCCGAGGGCATCGAGTGACTCGGCGAGCAGCACAGTGCCGGCGTCCGTTCGCTGGCGCAGCGCCACAGCGCGCTCGAGCAACCCTAGTGCGCGCGAGTGCTGCGCTACCTCGCCCAAGGCGCTTCCCAGATTGATGAGTGATGGTGCGAGGTCGCGGTGGCTCGCGCCAAGCCGGGACTGTTTGATGTCGAGCGCGCGCTCTGCGATCGACCGGGTCGAGGCCTGGCTGCCCTTGCCATTCAGCAACAGCACGCGGACGAGTGCGTCAGACGCGGTTGCTTCGGCGAGCGCATCAACGCTGCGCCGCTGCGCCAATTCGGACCTGGCCACCACTTCCGCACGCTCGTACAGCCCGCGCTCGACCAGATCCGACACGTCCTCCGCGGGGTCCTGCGCGGCAGTCCACGTTCGTACACCAACCGCTGCCATGAGCACGGCAAGGATCACGAACGCGAACAAACGCCGCGCCCAAGAGGACATGGAACTAGTCTCGTTTCGGTCGCGACTGCAGCGATGCGATGAACGAGGCGATCAATTGTTCATCAGTCTGTTGCCGCCGCTGCGCCGATTCGTTCTCGCGGTCTTCCGCCTTTCGCGCCAGCGCTGAGAGTGCCAGCCCGCGCGGGCCGTTCCCGTTGCGGCCTCCGTATCCGCCGCCGGCCACTGGCGCGACGAATGCGACTACCAGCAGTCCTCCAAGTCCGCTCACGCGGCGGAAGACATCGCTGACGGGGCCTTCTCCATCGCTTCCGCGATCGACGTCCTTGCTCCGATCGACGTCCTTGCTCCGGTCGACGTCTTTGAACCGATCAACGTCCTTGAAGCGATCGACGTCCTTCCCGCGATCAACGTCCTTAGGGATGTCGCCCGACATGAGTCCCTCCTCAAATGATGGAATCGATTTGCGTCTTAATCCGGAAGTGCGAGCGCGTGGACGAACGCACTCCAGAGCGTCTCGCGTGCAAACACGAATTTCTCGTAGAAATGGCTCGCGCCTTCCCAGTCGTGATTGTCAGACACGTGCGGCGCATAAAGACTGACACCATGCAGTCCCGCGGTCTCCGCGCTGTTTCGGCAGTTCTCGACAACGAATGGACGGCCCGCACCGGTGGCGCTTCCTCCGCCTGAATCGGCCTGCTCCGGATTGGGGCTGATCAGTACGTCACCGAGGGCCATGGCCGCCCGCACGACATCGTCGTCGCGACAATGCCGCATCAGGTCCAGGCATAGCGCGGCGACATCGACAAAGGGTCGCTTGTCTGGTGTTCGCGCCCGGAGGAACAGGTCGTACACCACTCGAAGTTCATCGGGGTTCTGTGCCGCGCTGATGGCCAAGCGGCGGGCGAGCGTCTCGGTGAGTTCGAACAGTTGCTTCGCTTTCCGCAGATCGAGCATCGAGAGCGAAACCATGCGATCGTCGGCGGCGTATTTTGCGCAGAATCGGCGCGCGATGTACGAGCCCAGCTCCGCGGGTCCCATTACACGTCCCTTGGGGTCGGCGAGGCGGTCCAATACCTGGTCGTACGGCCAGCCCGGCAGCGGGATGCCGATCTGCGAGGCGAGGAGATACCTGGCGAACGGATAGAGCTGGTACGCCATCTCGACTGACGCCAGGTCGCAGGCGTCGAAGGCGACGATATCGAGCCTGGGTCTGTCCTCGTCCGCGTAGTACTGCGGATATTTGTTCTTGTGCTCTTCCTGGAAGTTCCTCAGTACCGTGGCCAGTTCCGCAAAATCGAGCGCATCGACACCGTGGCGCGTTGTTTGAGGTCCAATCCCGAATTTGTAGGCGTGACCCCACAACACCAGCATCGAGTGCTCACTCGGGTGGTGTTTGCTGGCCTCAATCGAATCGGCGATGAAGCTCGTCAGCGCTTTTCCGTTCGTCGCATCGTCCACCGCATCATCCACGTGCCGCTTGCCATGCCCAATGTGCAGTCGCTTGACGCCACCCCTGCGGTGTAGCTGTACGAAGATGTTGAGCCGCTCGCGCTCCTTGGCCTCTTTCGCTCTTTTGGCTTCTTTCTTCGCGACTTCCTCCATCTCCGCGATGTCGTCGTCGGCTTCACCGGACAGATCGGCGTCACCCTCGAGGCCGTCTGCGCCCATGAACACCATGACCAGCCAACGAGGGTCCTGGCCCTTTGCAGGGGCAGCCGGTGAACTCAGTTCAATCTCATGAGGCTGTGTCACGTTGCCTCCCTGATTTTGTGATGAGGAGTGCCAGTGCCTGGAAACGCAAAGTCTAACGCGTTCCTAATGAATTGCGATGAAGCACCTGCTTAGGTAACGGCGCTCCGGCACGTTTCTAACATCGCGCCGTGAGGTTTGCCATCCGTGGGCGTTGATCCCAGAAAAGGGCAGCCTCGTCACTGAGATGACGCCTCTTCCAGCGACCCCCGCCGTCCCGAGAACGGATATGATTGCCGCCGCGGCCGCCGTACGCGAAATACCCTTTATCACCGACCTACGCCGTCGCGGGTCGCGGGCGAGCATGGCTGAGACTCGGTCTAACGCCACCACCTCATTGGAGTTGGTGATCCGCGCCAACGCCGGCGACGATGCCGCGGTTGCGGCGTTGTACGAACGCTACAAGCCCCGCCTCCAGCGGTGGGCCCACAACCGCTTGCCGCCGATGGCCCGCGGCGCGCTCCAGACTGAAGATCTGGCACAGGACACGCTGACGCACGTCCTCGCGCACCTGTCCGCGTTCAATCCCCGTCACGAAGGCGCCTTCCAGGGCTATGTCAGAACGGCCCTCATGAATCGCATCCGCGACGTCGCGCGCTCGCAGAAACGCCGCGGCACACGTGATTCACTCGACGATCAACTACTCGCCGATGACGCCTCGCCGCTCGATGTCGCGATCGGCCGGGAGACACTCGACCGCTACGACCGTGCCCTCGAGCGACTGCGGCCCGAGGATAGAGAGTTGATCATCGCCCGCATCGAGATGGGTCTCTCGTACGAGGAGATGCGCGTCATGTTCGAAAGGGCCAGTGTCGGGGCCGTCCATATGGCGCTCAGCCGCGCCCTTGTCAAGCTTGCTGAGGAGATGGCCCATGAGCGCAAGCGATGAGGATACCCGTCTGCTGTCCGTGGCCGAGTCGATTTCAGAAGGCACGCCGGTCAACTGGAACGACGTCGACAAGCACGACGATCCCGCCTATCAGGACATCGTCACCGAGCTGAAAGTGCTCGAGGGCCTGGCCCGTGTTCATGAAGACAGCCCGAAGGCGTGGGGACCATTTGCGATCGTTGGTGAGATCGCACGCGGAGCGTTCGGGACGGTGTACATCGCCGACGATCGGTCTCTGAACTTGACGATGGCGCTGAAGGTCATTCGTCCGCGCAATCCAGAAGTGCCCCTCGATCCAGGCAAGGCGCTCACCGAGGCGCGCCTGCTCGCGAAGATCTCGCACCCGAACGTGGTACGTGTGTTCCGCGCCGATCGCATCGGCGACGAGGTCGGCGTCGCGATGGAATTAGTGAAGGGGCAGACGCTCGAGGATCTGGTGCAGAAGCAGTCGCGCTTCAGTGCACGCGAGGCCACGCTCATCGGCATCGATCTCTGTCAGGCGCTCGCGGCGGTGCATCGATCGGGCGCGCTGCACGGCGACATCAAGGCCCACAACGTGATGCGCAGCGAGGACGGCCGCATCGTCCTGATGGACTTCGGTGCAGGAAAGGATCTCAACATCGCGCCGCGGTACACCCGCCTGGACTTCGTCGGCACACCGCTGTACATGGCGCCAGAGGTCTTTGGCGGGCAACCGCGATCGAAGAACACCGATATCTACAGCCTCGGCGTGCTCCTCTACTACCTCGTGTCGAAAGCGTATCCGGTGGACGGAAGCACGCGAACCGAAGTTGAGCGCGCGCATCAGCATCCCGGGCAGCGCGTTCCGCTGCGCGACGTGCGGCCGGATTTGCCGGACGAGTTCGTGCGCGTGGTCGACCGCGCGGTCAGTGAACGGCCGGAGAGCAGGTACCAAAGCGCCGGCGAGTTCGAGGCCGCGCTGTCCGCGACGCTGCTCAGCGAAAACACGAACTGGTGGAAATACGCAGCGACGGCGGCCGCTGTTGTCGTGGGCATTGGTCTCGCGGCATGGGTCTATCGGTCGCCAGGGCAGCCGAGTGTCACCGCCAAGCCGGAGCCGACTCTGGCCACGGCGTCTGCGACCGTGCCGCCTGTCGCGGACAGCTATCGCATCAAGGCACTCTTGATGCGTGAACGCGACGGCGTGGAAGTACCGCTGGTGCAGGGCGCGCGTCTCGCGCCTTCCGAACACCTCTCGATGGATCTCGACCTCTCCGCGACGGCGCATGTGTATGTCGTCAACGAGGACGAACGCGGCAACTCGTATCTGCTGTTTCCGTTGCCAGGCCGTGAACCGGCCAACCCACTGCCTCCCGGACGCCATCGACTTCCGGGGATGCTCGACGATGAGAAGTTGTACTGGGAGGTGACCACCGCTGGAGGCCGCGAGCACTTCATGGTCATCGCGAGCCCGACACGCTCGGCGATGTTCGAGAAGATGTTTGCGTCGCTCCCATCGCCGGCACTGAATCAACCGATCAGCTATCCGAAGCTCTCGAGCGAAGGGCTGGGCGCGCTGCGAAGCGTCGGCGGTCTTGCGGTGGCACCATCAAAGAGTCGCGAACAATTACGCGCCACCCCGGGGTTCGCGTTGCCATTGACCGACAAGGAAGAGACCGCACAGGGCGTCTGGATCAGGCAGGCGACATTCGAGAACCCGGACTAACTGTCTATCTCCAATCTCCTGCAGCGACAAACGCTGCCCAATACACGGGCAGCGTGCTCTGCTTGTTCGCGCGGCGCTCGCTGAGAACGGCGACGCTCGCGGCATGCACGGCATCCGCGGTGCTGAGCCCGCGGCGAAAGCGCGCTTCGTAGAGGGCGCGCATCCACGCGCGCGTGGCCTGATCGTCGACGGGCCACAGGCTCATGATGATCGTGCGGGCACCGGCGACTTGAAACGCGCGCCGCAACCCGAACACACCTTCACCCGCTCTGATCTCTCCGAGTCCCGTGTCGCAGGCCGACAGCACGGCCCATTCGACGCCATTGAGGTTCAACCCCGCGACTTCTTCCGCGGTCAGAATCCCATCGTCCTCGTCGAGGCGCGCCGCGCCACGGCGATTCGCGCCGGCGAGTGCCAGCCCGGAAAGAAGCAACGGGTTCTCGCGGCCTTCCTCCGCAAATCGCGCTGCCGCGGATGAGCGCGCGACTCCGCCCTTGGACGCCGAAGCGCCACGCGCGGAGGCGGCAGACAGCGAACCGTCGGATGGACATTCGTCGCTGATGAAGAAGCCATGCGTGGCGAAATGCAGCACACGCCGGCCGGCCAGCGACTTCTTGACTGCGGTCTCGCTCGCCGTTGCCCCGCTCAAGACCGTCACGACGCTGGTGCCGGACCGGGGCCATATCTGGCTGATCTCGTTGACCTCACCGAGCGATCCCGGGAGGTTGCCGAATCGCGTCGGTCCTCCCGGCTCGCACACCGATCGTGTGGTCGCCGGTTGAGATCGAGAGGGCGCGCCGCCGTCGTCAAAGGCCGGATTGCCTACGGCGAGCAAGCTGCCCTGGCTCTTCGACGCGACCGAGCCGACGACAACGTCGCGCTCGGTCGACAGGTAGTGAATCACGGAATCGCGTTCCACGAAGTAGCGCCCCTGGCGGTCGGTCAACGCCGCAAGATTGACCAGGTTCAGCGTGCCGTCGGGCACGATAAAGATCTGTCGCGCATTGCCGATTTGCTTCTCGATCGGATCCCACACGGCGCTGCGCAGACGATCGGCGGCGGTTACGTAGAGTGTGTCAGCGCGATCGCGCGTCATCATTCCGATTGAGTTCTCACCGGTCGCGGCCTTACGCCATTCCGAGACGCGCGTTTCGATGGATTCGGCAGATCCGAGCGGAGTAAAGAAGACGTTCGTCGCCCCGCTGTGAAGCACGAACGCGCCATACGATGGCGAGACGCTCGTGGCCAACGGAGGACCCGACACGAACGTCCGTTCGTAGCGAACAAACGACACGAGGACCGCATCGCGCGGCAGGCCACGCCTCACATCTTCAATTCCTGCCGTGGTGAGATCGGTGCGCCCTTCGCCGGTGCGCTCGGCGAGCAGTCGCTCTGCATCCTCTTTTTGTTTTCTCGCCTCGTCCAGGAGCGCACGAGGGACCGGCTCGAGCAGACTGCGCATGACCAGATTCGCGAATCGCTGTCGCGCCGCCGTTGCTGTCGCGGTCGCGCCCTGCTCGGTACTGCTGTAGGAGGCGAAGCGCCGCGCGGCGAGCTCGTCGAGCACAACGCCACGCGAGCGGATCATGCTGTCGAATACACGGGAGACGTCGCTGGGGTTCGCGGGTGTGACTGAGAGCGCCAGATCCAGACCGTGTGGACGCTTCGCGGCGTAGGCCATCGCCTGCCGCTCTGGCAGATAGCGCACGGTGAAGCGCAAGTGATCGCGGCCGCTCTGTTCGGCCTCCAGGGCAGAGGCGAGCGCCGCGTCGCGCTGTCCGCGCGCGAGTTCCACGGCGGCGAGCGTCGCGCGCGTTTCCGCGGCCAGTGGGTGTGCGCGGCCGAAAATGCGTTCACGCTCGGCCAGCGCCTGTGTCAGATCGATGCGAGCCTGGGGCATGTTGCCGATGCGCATCTGCAAGGTGCCACGTAGTTCGAGGACGCGAGCGAAGTGATCGGGCTCGTCAGACGATCCTGATTTCTGGAAGATGGCGATCGCCTGGTCGACGTAGGCAATGGCCTGCGTCGTGTTCCCTTCGTCGGCGACGGTCCTCGCGAGATTGGTCAGCATCCACGCGACCTGCGGGTGATTGGCTCCGAGCTGTCGCCGAAGAATGGCCAATGCGCGCTCGTACAGCTCGCGCGATCGTTGCAGTTGTCCTCGCATCGCCGCGACTTCCGCCAGTGCGTCGAGTCCGCGGGCGACATAGGCATGGTCGGGGCCGAGGCCCTTGATCCATATCTGCAGCGCGCGGTCGTAGAGCGTGTCGGCTTCCGCGAGATCGCCGATCTCACGCGCCAACGAGGCGTCGTTGAAGGTGTACGTCGCGTACTCGGAATGCGTTTTCCCGAGGCACTGCTCGATGGTCGTCAGCGCGCGACCGTACAGCCTGCGGGCTTCGAAGTATTCGCCGTCGTAGCGGAACGACTCGGCCAGCGAGTTCATCAGGCGGGTCATTGCGGGGTCACAGCGCGCCAGCGTTCGCTCGCCGATGCGAAGCGCACGTTCGCGCAGCCGGCGCGCCTCGGTGAGATTGCCGGCGGAAAACGATGCGAAGCCAAGGCGACGAAGAAACTCCGCAATCGACGGGTGGTTGGCGCCAAGCGTACGCTCGGCCATCACCAGCGCTGTGGACCACAGTCGCTGCGCGCCGGCACTGTCGCCGCGCAGAAACAACACGTCGCCACGGATCTGCAACAGCGACGCGGTTTCCGGATGCCGAGGGGTACGCCGCTCGCGAATGGCGAGTGCGCGATCGAGCGGCGCGAGGGCGTCCGCATATGGGCCGGCGTATCGATAGAGCGTGCCGACCAATACCAGTGTCCGGCTCAGGCCGATGTCGTCTTGAGACGCTCGCGCCTCGCGAATGCGCATCGACGCATCGAG
>AR_comb_assmDRAFT_10064069_pt1 | contig 11907 bp, 9 predicted proteins | sample ArasoioldDNA_FD_10543 | JGI IMG/M metagenome (IMG submission 10543) | reverse complement strand
GAAGGCTGTAGCCGAGCGACCGCCGACCGCCGACCGCATCGTCAAGAACGGCCGGCTGAAGCAGTCGGTGTCGCGGTGGTGCTACAAATCGATCCCGATGCCCGATTTCTGCCGGGCAGTTGCCGACATGGGGCTCACCGCGATCGATTTGCTCGAAGAGCCCGAATGGACCATTGCGCGAGACCACGGGCTCGTCTGCTCCATGGGATACGCTGGCGGCGGCTCGATTCCCGATGGCCTCAACGTGACGGCGAATCATGACGCCATCGTGAAGAACTTCGAACGCCTCATCCCGCGCGCCGCCGCGCTGAAAGTGCCCAACGTCATCACGTTCTTTGGAAACCGGCGGGGGATGGCTGACGATGTGGCGATCGCGAACTGCATTACGGGACTCAACCGCGTGAAGAAGATCGCAGAGGACAACGGTGTCACGATCTGTGTGGAACTACTGAACAGCAGGGTGAACCATCCGGACTACCAGGGCGATCGGACGCCGTTCGGCGTGGCGGTGGTGAAAGCCGTTGGCTCGCCGCGTGTGAAGCTGCTGTACGACATCTACCACATGCAGATCATGGAAGGCGATCTGATCAAGACGATTCGCGACAACCGCGACTACATGGGTCACTACCACACGGGCGGCGTCCCCGGCCGGCACGAACTGGACGATTCCCAGGAAGTGAACTGGCGCGCAGTCTGTCGCGCAATTGTCGAGACCGGCTTTACGGGATACCTCGCGCACGAGTTCGTGCCGACGCGCGATCCGCTGACGTCGCTGCGGGAAGCCGTCGCGCTCTGCGACGTGTAAGTCCGGCCTCTTCTACCGAATCAACGGGCTCTCCCAGACCCGGAGCAGCAGCTCCTTGAGCTGAGTGAAATGCTTGACCCCCAGCTCGGCGCTCCATTCGCGTTCGATGTCCCGAAGGATCTCGTGGATCTTCGCGTACGCGGCGCGTCCGCGTTTTGTCAGGCGAACCATTCGCGCGCGGCCTTCATCGGGAGCGTCGGACCGGGCGAGATACCCGAGCCCTTCAAGACTCCGCAGCAGCTGATTCATGGCTTGCTTGCTCGTGCCGGCGCGCTCGGCGAGCAGCCCGGGGCGGCGCCCATCCGGACCCGGAAACTGCAGCACCGCCATGTGCGGCACGCGGAGCTCCTCGAATCCGGCCCGATTGAGCTCGTTGATGATTCGGCGGTGGATGGCCTGCGCCGGCACCCGGAGCAGTGCCCCAATCAGCATGTCCTTCGGATCGACGCGTGCGGGGGATGCGGGGGACGGTGATGAAGGGCTTGACATAGTAGTAAATCGCATTTACAGTATACACCGGTAAACGCGATTTACCTTCAGGAGCCGCCATGACACCGCATTCGACCGACGTCCACGTCAATCCCTCCGACGAGACCATCCGCATCGGGCCGCTCGCGATACGCTTCCTGATCACGGGAGAGGACGGAAACGGCAGCGTCGCCCTATTCGAGGTCACGGTTCCGGCCAAACAGCGGCTGGCGGGTCCGGCGCACAGCCACGATCGGTACGAAGAAACCATCTACGGCGTCGAGGGCGTTCTGACGTGGACCGTGGACGGCAAACGGATCGACGTCGGGCCAGGGCAGGCCATGTGCATTCCGCGAGGCGCCATTCACCGGTTCGACAACCACAGCAGCGAGGACGTGAAGGCCCTCTGCGCGATCACGCCGGCCGCGATCGGCCCACAGTTCTTCCGCGAGTCCGCCGACGTGATCAACGCGGCGGCGGGTGGGCCTCCGGACCGAGTCAAGATGGCCGACATCATGCGCCGGCACGGGCTGACGCCGGCGCCAACCGAGACCTAGCGTGCGTTACCGCCGCGCCTCGGCGTCGCGGGCCTTCTGTGTCGCGAGGAGATACTGCAGATAGGCGTTGTCCGGGTCGCTCTCGAGACCCGTCTCGAGAAACGCCCGCGCCTGGACGAAATAACCCGCGGCCGCGGCCTCGTGTTCCCGCCAGATCGCATTGACGACCGTTTCTGACTTGCGGAGCGCGGCTGCGTCGCGCAGCGGGTGGGTGAGGTACGTGTCGACCCGTTCCTGGTGTTTCGTGATGTCGTCGTAGCCCATCGGATCGATCGGATAGAGGTTGAAGTACTCGATCCTCGGGCGGTCGTCGGTCACGATGGGTCCATCGCCAATGAAGCGGCGCAAGGCTCCGTCGGCGGCAACAAATGAGGCGGCGACGTCTTCGGGAGATCGAACGCCGATTGCCGCCAGGTCGTCGCGGACCGTTGAGCGTTCCATCCGGCCGCGCCACGCGTCCAGATCCACCTTGAGCGGCTCCATCGATCCGATCGCGACACCCTCCATGCGGTTGGGGATCCACAACGATACGTGCGGAAACTCCGCCATCATCGTGCGCAGCATCATCCGCGGCAGCGCCTGCCTGGCAAAGTCGAGCGGCATCCACTGGGCCACGACGCCGCCGGGGGCCAGCCGCCGCTTGGCCAGTTCGTAGAACTCGCTCGTATAGAGATTGACGACGCCCGCGTCATGCGGCGGCGGAGGCTCGAATGTGATGACGTCGAACGTCCGGTCGGTGCGAAGCAGGTAGTGCCGGACGTCGGCGACCACGCGATCCACCTGGGGCTGCTCGTAAAAGCGGTGGTTGATCGGCACGAACAGCGGTGCGACGTCGAAAACGGCTTTCGAGAGATCGACCGCGGTGATCTGCCGCAAATCCGGGTGAACGGTCAGTGCGCCGACGGTCGTACCCGTGCCGATACAGCCGACAAGTGCCGATCGCGGACCGGGATGGACGAGCACCGGCAGGTGCGCGAGCGTGGCCATGTAGCGCCGGCCGGGAAGATCGTTGTTGGCGTAGCTCCATCCGTTGACGAGCAACTGCTGGTAGTTGCCGCTCGCCTCGGAGTGATAGCCCATCACGACGAACGTGGCGTCGCGCGTTTCCCGAAACGCGAGGACCTGGCCGTTCCGGAATCGCGTCTGCGCTTCTGCGAGGTACTGCGGACCGAGGATCCACGCGCCTGCGCAAACGAAGACGATGCCCTCGACGGTCAGCCGCCGGAGCCGGCCATCCTGCCACAGGACGGGCTGCGAAATCACGATCGCGGTGAACAGCACGAGGTTCAGTCCGACGATCAGCGTCAGGCTGGTCTGCGTGCCGAGGTACGGCACCAGCAGGAAACCCGCGGTCAGCGATCCGAGCGTGCCACCCAGCGTGTTCAACGCGTAGAGCCGTCCGAGGCGGCGGCCGAGTGCGGACAGGTGCTGAATCGTCAGCTCGCTGGCCAGCGGCAGGCCGATGCCGATCAATGTCGTGGGCACCAGCAGCACGACGATAGAGAGAAACATCGTCTCGGCGGAGCCAGCCAGCCGATCGAACAGTCCGGAATTCAGATCGAAGCGGCTCGCCAATCCGTCGAAGGCCAGTGAGATGTTGCGCGAGCGTCCGAGGAGGCCGACCGTCAATAGTCCGCCCATCGCGATCAGGAGCTGCAGCCGTGCAAAATACGCCAGCAAGCGATCCTTGCGAGGAGCGAGAAACCTCGCGCAGATGAAGGCTCCGAGGACAAGTCCAACGAGGTACGTCGACAGCATCGCGGAAAACGCGAAGACCGAATGCACCTGGAAGTTGGCGAGGACGCGGAACCAGAGCACCTCGTACGCGATCGAGGTGAAACCGCTCGCGGCAAAGACGATGACCAGGACGGTGTTTCGTTGTGGCGAGGTCTCGGCCGTGGCTGGCGCGTGCGGTGCCACGGCGTCGAGCGGCGGCGCCGGAGCGCCATTGCTCTCGTTCGATCGAAACGCGAGCACGCACGCCAGACCGGCGTTCAAGAGATAGATGACCGAGCCAACCATGGCGGACTGCACGACGCCGAGCGTGCCGATCAGGACGAAGCCGACGACCGCGCATCCGATCGCGGCGCCAAGCGTGTTGACGCCGTACAACACGCCGATCCGTTCGGCGAGCGCCGACTGCGCGCGGACGACGTGCCTCGCGAGCACCGGCAGCGTCGCTCCCATCAGCATCGTCGGGAGCGCAAGTGTGATGAATGAGAAACAGATGGTCAGCATGCCGCCGGCCGGCGACGCGTCGCCGATGAGGGGCACGAGCCCGGGCGCCCAGCTGGACCAGTTGGAAAGGAAGCGTGTGATCAGCATCGCGATGATGGCGAGGCTGAATTCGAGGCCGCTGTACGCCAGGAGCGGTCTGGCGGCGCGATCGGCCAGCTTCCCGCCGAGCCAGCTTCCGAGCGACAGGCCGCAGAAGAAGCTGGCCACCGTCATGCTCATCGCAAAGGTGGAGCTGCCGAGCACGAACTGGAGCTGCTTGAACCAGACGACCTGGAAGACGAGCGAGGCTGCCCCCGAGGCGAGAAACATTAAATAGATGGCAGCCATGGAATCCCCAGTTCGGTTGTCGGTCGCTGGGGGTGCGTACTTGAGCCGGGCACGCGCTCGCAATTCCCGTGATTGCACACCACGAAACGCTGCCGCGAGTATCCTACGCAGGCCTGCCGACACGGCCGGTTTCAAAAGAGTCTTTCGTGCCCAGGAGGGAGGGGTCATGTCACCGGATGCGCCGCAGCCATATGGTTTCCCCATCGGCATCGAGGCCGCAAAGGCCGCCGCCGCGCCAGCGGTCGCCGAGGCTGCGAAGAACAGCTGGGCGATGGCCGTCGCGGTCGTCGACACCGCCGGGGAGCTGGTCTACTTTGAAAAAATGGACGCGACGCAGAACGGCAGCGTCACCGTAGCGGTCGAGAAGGCCCGGTCGGCGGCGCGGTTCAAGCGCCCGACGAAAGTGTTTCAGGACATGCTTGCCGCGGGCGGCGACGGCTTGCGCGTGTACGGCATCGACGGTGCCGTGCCGGTGGAGGGCGGCGTGCCGATTGTGAGCGGCGGCAAGATCATCGGCGCTATCGGCATCTCGGGCGGCACGAGCGCGCAGGACGGTCTGTGCGCCAAGGCCGGCGCCGACGCGCTGTTACGCTGACGGCCGGGAGGCCGGGGCCTGCCGATTCTTGCCGAGACGCTCGTCCACGAGCGTGACGATCTCGTCGAGCGTGTCGGACTGCAGTCCCTGCTGGCGCGCAATCCGCCTGACCAGACAGTCGACGCGCTCGATGTGCTCGGCTCCGCCGAACAACGCGCGCGCAGCGGACGAGGGCTTGCGCAGGCCTTCCGCCGCCAGCGCGTATTTGTCGAAGGGGACCATGTCCTCGTCGGCGGCGCCGAGCGAAGCGCAGACCTTCCGAACCCAGTCGTAAACGGCGCGTGATTTGTCCAGATCGGTATGGACCGCGTCCCGGATCGGAATCATGTCGTCGCGCCGGATGCAGCGGTAGTTGCCGGCCATCAGCATCGGCCACTTGGCGAGCGGCACGAAGATGGAATCATGAACTTTCAGCTTGACGGGGATCTCGATCGCGCCGTCGCCTGGATCCAGTCGCGCCGCTTCGATGTCGGCTTCGAGGCGTCGCAAGAGCGCGGTCGCCTCGGCGCCGTCGAAGCGCGCCGCCTTGAAGTTCGTCGGCAATCCCACCTGCAGCACGTTCTTGGGCTGATCGGGCGGGCGGAAGGCTTGAGGATCCGGGCTCGCCAGCGTCACCAGAGCCGGATCGAAGTCCTTCCAGACGGCCGCGTCGGCGTAGCAGTCCCGGAGCGTGTCGGCGACCAGTCCGGGAATGCGTTTGAGGTACGGCAGCGGCGGCATGTTCATGATGGCCAGGCAGGGCTTGCCTGACCGCGAGACGCGGTCCATCAATTCGTGCACGCCGTCGGCCCCGTACTGCGCTTCCTGCATGCCCAGCACGACGAGATCGAATCCGGCTGGATCGATGCCATCGGGTGTGGAAGCGGACAGCTTTCCCGGAAGCTTCTTGGACTCGATATCCAGGAGCGCCGCGCGTCCCTTGATCGGCATCCGGACGACGGTTCCTTCGCGATTGATCAGGTCCGCAGTCGGTCTCGTACACACGAGCGACACGCGATGCCCTGCCATCAACAGCTTGGTTCCGAACAGAGAGCCATAAGAGGCCCCCAGGATGACAATGTTGAGAACGTTGATGGGGACGTTGTCACTCACGATGTAAATACCTCTCGTCTAGATCGCACCCTGCTGGCGCGCCGCCGAAATCTCTTCGTCGTTCATGCCCACAACCGTGCGGAGCACTTCCTCGGTGTGCTCGCCGAGCAGCGGCGAGCGGCGGACATCGGCGGGCGAGTCCGACAGCTTGATCGGATTGCCCACGGTCAGGTATTTGCCGCGTTTTGGATGGTCGACTTCGACCACGGTGCCCGTATTCCGAAGCGCCGGTTCTTCGGCAAGTTCCTTCATCGAGAGAATCGGGCCGCACGGAACGTTCAACGGATTGAGCGTCGCCATGACCTCCATCTTCGTCATGGTCATGGTCCACTTCTCGATTTCCGCGAACACGTGGGCCAGCCGGGGCAGGCGCGCGTCCGGTGTATTGAAGTTCGGGTCCTCGAGCCAGTCAGCGTGCCCGATGACTTTCGCCAGTACCGGAAATGCCTGCACCTGGGCGATCACGTAGATATATGCGTCCGGATCGGTCTCCCATCCCTTGCATTTGACAATCCACCCCGGGTGCCCGCCGCCGGACGCGTTGCCGGCGCGTGGCACCGCGTCGCCGAAGGTTCCGTTCGGATACTGCGGGTACTCCTTGAGTGGACCGTGGACCAGCCGCTGCTGGTCGCGCAGTTTCACGCGGCAGAGATTGAGGACGGCGTCCTGCATCGCGCAGGTCACTCTCTGGCCGCGCCCGCTCTTCTCGCGATGGAAGAGGGCGGCCAGGATGCCGGCCACCAAATGAATGCCGGTACCGGAGTCGCCGATCTGGGCGCCGGTGACCATCGGGACGCGATCGATCTCGCCGGTCGTGGAAGCCGAACCGCCCGTGCATTGCGCGACGTTTTCGTAGACCTTGCAGTCTTCGAACGGACCGGGGCCGAATCCCTTGACCGAGGCGTAGATCATGCGCGGGTTGATCTTCTGAATGGTCTCCCACGGAAAGCCCATGCGATCGATCGCGCCGGGCGCGAAGTTCTCGACCATCACATCGCACTTCTCGATCAGCTTCGAGAAGATCCGCTTGCCGGCTTCCGTCTTGGGATTCAACGTGATGCCGCGCTTGTTGCTGTTGAGCATCGTGAAGTACAGGCTGTCCACGCCTGGTTTGTCGCGCAGCTGGCCTCGCGTGGGATCGCCTTCGCCGGGGCGCTCCACCTTGATCACGTCGGCGCCGAACCACGCGAGAATCTGCGTGCACGTTGGTCCCGACTGCACGTGCGTCATATCCAGAATCCGGACACCCTCCAGGGCTTTCCCCATTGTTTGCCTCGTTGTCGACATGTTGAAGCGACTCGTACCGAACCAGAAATTTTATCTCAGAGGGAACGTTTGAGAAAAATGAGGGGCGTCAGGTCAGCGCCAGGTACTCGTGCGCGAGCCTGACCGTCATCGATCCCTCGCCGACCGCGGAGGCGACGCGGTTCATGGCACCGGCGCGAACGTCTCCGGCCGCGAACACGCCTGGCACGCTCGTCTCGAGCGGCAGCGGCTCGCGCGGTTCTTTCCAGACGCGCTCGTAGGCGTCGGCGGCCATCAACTCGCGGCCCGTCAGGACGAAGCCCTTGGCGTCGCGAATGACCTCCGGTGGCAGCCAGTCGGTCAGCGGGCGCGTGCCGATGAAGACGAAGAGCGCGTCGATATCCTCGATCGAGGTCGTGCGATCGTCGACTGCGCAGAGCGCCACGCGCTCGACGTGACCGTTGCCCTCGACGCCCACGAGCTCGGTGCGCGGCCGCAGCCGGATGTTCGGCGTCTTCGCGATCTGCTCGATGAGGTACTGGGACATCGTGGCGGCCAGGTTCTCGCGCCGTACCACGATCTGGACCTCTTGTGCGAAGCGTGCCAGGTGCATCGCGCCCTGGCCGGCGGAATTGCCTCCGCCCACGACCAGCACGCGCCGGCCGCTGAATGCCGGCGCCTCGGTCGTCGCCGCGCCGTAGTACACGCCGGCACCCGAATGCTCGGCGACTCCGGGCGCCGGATGCTCGCGATAGCTCATACCGGTTGCGGCCAGCATGGTTCTGGTCACGATCTCCCGGCCGTCGCCCAGCATCAGATGCTTGTAGCCCGCGTCGATCCGGACGCCGGTCACTTCGAGCGGCGCGAGAAACTCGGCGCCGAGTCGTTGTGCCTGCATCACAGCGCGTCGCGTGAGCTCGCTGCCGCTGACGCCGGCCGGGAAGCCGAGATAGTTCTCGATCCGCGAGCTCGTGCCCGCCTGGCCGCCCGGCGCATGGCGATCGACGAGCAGGGTTTTCAGCCCCTCGGAGGCGCCGTAAACGGCCGCTGCGAGCCCCGCGGGGCCGGCGCCGACGATGACGAGGTCGTAGAGGTCGTTTTTGGCGGTCAGCGGCTTCCCGAGGCGTTCGGCAACCTGCCGCGGTTCGGGATCGCACAGAAACGAACCGTCTTCGAAGAACAGGATCGGCAAACGCGCCGCGCTTCCCGATGCGGCGTCCAGCAGCGCGCTCGCCGTCTCCGGGTCGCGCTCGACATCGATCCAGCGATACGGCACGAGGCTGCCCGCGAGGAAGTCCTTGATCGCGTGGGACCGCGGCGACCATTGATGGCCGACCAGCCGCAGGCCCTTGGCTTCGGGCTGCGACTCGGCTTCCCATTCGGCGAGCAGGTCGTCGATGACCGGATAGAGATGCTCCTCGGGCGGGTCCCACGGTTTCGACAGATAGTGATCGAGGTGGGCTTCGTTGATGCCTTTGACCGCGGCCTCGATGTCGGAGTACGCCGTCAGGAGCACGCGCCGCGCCAATGGATAGATCTCACGCGAGTGTGCCAGCACTTCGTTGCCCAACAAGCCCGGCATTCGCTGATCGCTGATCAGCATCGCCAGCGCGTCACCGCGGCTCTTGAGCTCGCGTGCCGCCTCGAGTGCCTCCTCCCCGGATGTTGCGCTGGCGACCGTGTATCGATCTCGATATCGCGTCCGCAGATCGCGCCGGACCGCTGCGAGCACCTGCGCGTCGTCGTCAACCGCAAGAATGACGGGCTTGTTCACGCACGGACTCCGGCTGCGCTGTCGGCGACGACGAGCGCCACTCGAAACTCGGTATGGCCGGGACGCGAATCGACGTCGATCTGCCCGTCGTTGTGGCTGATCAGGCGGCGGACGATGTCGAGTCCCAGCCCCGTGCCGAGACCCACCGGTTTGGTCGTGACGAGCGGCTCGAAGATACGGCCGCGCACGTCCTCGCGAATCCCCGGGCCGTTGTCGATGATGCGTACGACCACCTGTCCACGCTCGAGATTCGCGCGCACATCGACGCGGCCTCCGTTCGGAATGGCGTCGAGGGCGTTGTCGATGAGGTTCGACCAGATCTGGTTCAGCTCTCCCGCGAACCCGCGAGCGCGCGGCAAACCGGGTTCGACGTTGACGGTGACGGTCGCAGACTTCCCGCGCGCCTTCGCACGCAGCACGGTGATTGAGTCGTTCAGCCCCCGCTCCACGTCGACCGGCTCGGCGACCGACGCCTGATCCATGTGGGTGAAGCCTTTGATCGCCGCGACCAGCGTCGCGATCCGCGTGGCTGCCTCCTGGATCTCGGAGGCGATGTGGTGCGCCGAGCAGCCACTCGCCGCCCAGCGCAGCACGGGGTTGAGCGCGGGTCCGTCAATCGTGCGCGCGACCGCGTCGAGCGCGTCGATCGTGACCGCGGTGTCGGCGAGCGCATCGATAGTGGACGATTGCACGCCGTGCCGGTCGAGCCAGTCGGCAAGCGCTTCTTCGTGTTCGGACTGTTCGAGGGGCGACCGCACGCCTTGCACGCGCGTGGCCAGGCACGAGCCGCGTATGCGGTCGGCGGCCGCCTGCTGTTCCGGCGAGAGCGGCGTGGCGCCGACGGCTCGCGCGGCGTCCATGGCTTCGTCCAGACGCGACTCCAGCAGCGCGGCGCTACGCTCGATCGCCGACGCCGGGTTGTTCAGCTCGTGCGCGAGCCCGGCCGACAGCTTGCCGAGCGAGACCATTTTTTCGTCGTGCAGTGCGCTCACGTTGAAGACTCGAGCGCGGTCGAGCATGGCGTGCACCAGCTGGCCCGTCAGCTGGTGACAGTCGCGGATCATCTCCGGCAGGTGATCGCGATGAACAGCGAAATACGTCGTCTTCTCCTGTGCGATCGAGTTGCCGGGTGCCTTCACGAGACGCGAATAGGGCAGGACGCCGGTCACGTCGCCGGCGCGCCACTCCATGGTCTTGTGTAGCCCTGCGCCACGATCGATGAAGATCGCGACGTGCCCGCTGAGCACGATGAACATCTCGTTGACCGGCTTGTCCTTCTCCGCGATGAAGCCGCCAGGCTCCAGTTCGTGCAGCTGGCCGTGCGCGGCCAGCCATTCGAGCTCCTGACGCGGGGCCGGGCCGATGGTGCGGTGCGCGGCCAGTCGATCGACGAGATCCGTTGCTGTGGTCATGGGTATGTCACTGCGAGTTTAGCTCGCCCAACCGGTCAACGGGCTAGACCGGCTTGAAATTGGTTTACGCCTGAGCAACGGTCAGAAAGATCGCACCTCGTTTTCGGATGCGCGCCGACGTGAAGCCGGCGAGGGCCAGGAACATTGCCAGTTCGTCGCGGGTGAACGCCCGCAAGACACTCTGATCCCGGAACGTGCGCCGGCGGCCCCCTTCTTCAACCAGATACCTGGCATCCCAGTTCCACGTCCAACCGGTCCGAAGATTCGCCGTGCGTGTCGACACGCGAGAGATTTTCTTGTCACCGACGCGGACGACGTCGCGCATCGGGTGTGACAGGTCCGCGAAGATCGTCCTCGCATCGAAGCTGTCGAAGACGAGCACGCCGTGCGGGCGCAGGGACCGACGGACGCACCGCAGCGTATTCAGCACGTCCTCGTTCTTCGTCATGTACGAGAAACTCCGGCCGGAGATCAGCACGGCATCGACCCTTCGACGCACGGTGAAGCGCCGCATGTCCGCGCGCAGGAATCGCGTGGTTGGGTGATTGCGGCGGGCGATCGCCAGCATCGGACCCGCTGCATCGATGCCTGTGTAGTCGTAGCCGGCGGCCTCGAACCACGGAGCAAGGTTTCCGGCACCGCAAGCGAGCTCCAGGATCCGGCGGCCAGAGCGGGCCTTGAAAATGGCGTGCGCCGTTCGGAACTGCGCGCGGTAGTCGAAGATCGACTGATACATCTCGTGATAGACGTCGGCGAGCTTCGTGTAAAGGGTGGGCATCAGCAATCGCAACCGTGGGCCAGCACAGCCACGCGGCAAGCTGACCGCGGACGTTCCAGCGGACGTGTGACTACAGAGGGGCGTGCAAATAGCGAGGAATCGAGCCTCTTATCGAGTCGGAGGTGACGCGTCGACGACCGAGCCCCAGAAGCCGATCATCATCTCTTCCCACGTTTGATCGCCCCACTTCACATCCTTCGTGGGATCGGGGTTGTACTTGTTGCCTGGCGAGTTGTCGTAGTGCGCCACGACCTCGACTTTGGTTCCCTTCGGCAGACGTTTCGGCGCGGCCAACTCGTACGTGATCTGCCAGTTGAAATCGTATTTCGGCACGCTCAGCAGTACCTCCGAGGTGCCATCCGGGTAGGTTGCCGTGTAGGTCATGTCCTTGCCTCGCACGTGCATGTGCGGAGTCAGGCTCATCATGATCGTGTCCTGCTTGATCTCGGCGACCGCTTTGACCTCTGCGTTCGGATCGCCGGCCGGGATCAGGAAGCGCGGCTGCACGGCCAGGCCGGTGACGTGCACCTGCTTTGGCGGCTCCTTGGCGAAAACAAACGCCACCTGCGTGCGATCGACGGCTTCCGTGCCGTTGGTCGTGTAGTGCATCTGCAGG
>AR_comb_assmDRAFT_10014532_pt1 | contig 11908 bp, 13 predicted proteins | sample ArasoioldDNA_FD_10543 | JGI IMG/M metagenome (IMG submission 10543) | reverse complement strand
GCGCTCCCCAACGTCCCGTCGGTCACTGCGGCTGCCACCGCCACCCACGCCGCGCAGCAGCTGGCGACCGCCCAGAAGCTGGCGCTGGTCCCCACGATCTCGGGCTTCTTCACCGAGAACGCCACGAATGCGCCGGGCTTCGAGCCCTCCCACTGGTTCTGGCAGGCAGGGCTGACCGCGGCCTGGTCGTTCGACCTGACCTACGTGGGCAACATCAAGAGCTTCGATGCCGCTGCCGCGGCGACGCTGGCCGCGGAGGAGAGAACCCGGCTGGCCGCCGGCGACGCCATCCACCGATACTGGCAGTCGGTCGTCGCCGGCATCGCCCAGAGCCAATCGGCGCGGGCCGGGCGCGACGCAGCAGCGCACGCCTCCGATCAGGCACGGGTCCAGTACATGGCAGGGAGCGCCACCCAGCTCGACCTCCTGCAGGCCCAGCGAGACGCCTTCTCTGCGGAGGTCACCCGCATCCAGACCGATGCGAACCTCCTCAATGCCCGGGCGCAGCTCCGCCTTGCCTCGGGATGGAGCCTGGTCCAGCCGCAGCAGCAACGCTGACGCCGTTCGAGCACGTTCGCTGCTTCCCCCGCTCGATTTGCTGCAGAATCCGCGACGAGCGTGACCAGCCCTTCTCCGACAGGATAGGGGTCTCGGCCGGCGCGCTCCACTGTGCGAGCGGCCGAAAGGAACCGTCGTGAGCACCGGCCTGCTGAGCTCGTCGGCACTCGTCGCTCTCGCCGCGATTCCCGGCGACGTCATCTGGTCGTACTCGGTCGCTGGAGTGGTCCTGGCGATCGGGCTCGGCGTCATCGTTCTCCGCGACGACTGGTCGAAGGCACAGGGGTTCGACAAGCTGCTCCTGCTGGGACCCGTCCTCTACGCGGCACCGCTCGCCGCATTCGGCACCGAGCACTTCACGCGAGCGGCTGCCGTCGCCTCCATCGTCCCCGAGTGGATTCCCGGGCATCTCTTCTGGACGTATCTCGTCGGGGCCTGCTTCATCGGGGCCGCGCTCAGCCTGGTGACGGGGATCCAGGCGCGTCTCGCGGCGAGCCTCCTCGCCCTGACGTTCTTCCTCTTCGTCGTGCTGATGGACATTCCGGCCTGGGCACAGGACCCGAAGGATCGGTTCGCGCTGACGCTCGTCCTGCGCGAGCTGTCCTTCAGCGGCGGCGCCCTGGCCCTGGCGGCCAGCCTCGCGCCGCAGTCGCGCGGCCGGAGCGCGGACCTCGCGGCGACGGTCGCACGGTACGTCATCGCGGTTGCGGTGCTGGTCTACAGCGTCCAGCAGTTCATGCACGGCGACCAGGTTCCCGGCGTTCCCCTGAACCGGATGACTCCAGACTACGTCTACGGTCACGGCCTCTGGACGTACCTGACCGCCGTCGTCTACGCGCTCGCAGGGGCTCTCCTGCTCGTGGGCCGGAAGACCCGCGCAGCCGCGACGTGCCTGGGGCTCACCGTGCTGCTGATCGTCCTGTTCGTCTACGTGCCGATCGGAGTGGTGGACCGCGCGAGCCTCGACCTGGGCTTCAACTTCCTGGCGGATACTCTGATGTTCTGCGGCGCCATCCTCCTGCTCGCGAACGCCATGCCGCGCGAGGCGTCCCTGCGTCAGCCCTCGGCCAGCGCCCCCCCCGGCTCGCCCAGGGGCACAGTCACCCACGTTCGACCGGACGCTGCGGACTGGCACCCGTCCCGCAGATGAGGAACGCTCAGGGTCGTCGCGGTCCGCCCAAGGGGGGCTTGCCATCGCCCTGTCGATCCAGACGTGCGCGTACCACCCAGATCGGGTCGGCCAGGCGCTCTGCATGCGCTGCCGCCGCGTCGTCTGCCAGGAGTGCGCGCTCACCTGGGACGGGGTGAATCACTGCCGCGCCTGCCTCGAGCTGCGGCGAGGGCAGACACGCGGGGGTCGCTCCTGGTTGCGCTGGGTGGGATGGGCGGCGCTCACCTCCGTGCTCTTTCTCGCCACCGGCTGGGCCATGGCCTGGACCGTCGGCCTCTGGGCGAGGCGCGGGTGAGCCTTCCCCGCGGAGTCACCCCGGGCGCGGTCGACCTCCTCGACGAGGGCCTGGAGCGCGTCACCCGGGCCTGGGGCGCGGTGGGCGCATTCTGGATGCTGGCGCTTCCGGCACGGGTGGCGCTGGTGGAGCTCATCCTGTTCGCGACCGCCCCCGGCGGCCGCTCCGCGCCGCTGCTCGAGCGGAGCTACGGGGTGCTCGCGCTGGGCCTCCTCACCGTGTACGGCCGCGTGGCCCTGGGGCGCGCACTGTCGGCCCGCCCACCCGTGCCGCCGGACCGCTGGCGAATCCTCGCCGTCCCCCCCGGCGGGTACGCCCGCGCCGTGACCGCCTCGCTCGCGGTGCTCCTCATCGCGATGCTCCTGGGGTTCACGGTGCTGGCGCCGCTCGCGCTGCTGCCGCTGCTGGGTCTGGTCGCGGTCGCCCCCGGAGAGCGGCCGCTGACCCTGCTCTCGGGTCCCGGGAGACTCCTCGGGCTGCACCTCCTGCTCCTGCCCGGGCTCCTGGTCGTGGCGGTGAACCTCCACGGCCTGGTCTCGCTCGTCGCCACGGCCCTCTCCAGCGTGCTGCCGGGAGATCCGCAGCGACTCGCACGAGCGCTGGCGCTGCAGAACCCACGCTACCTGGCGCTCCTGCTCGGAAGTGTGTCTCTGTGCATCGAGCCGGTCTGGCTCGGAGCCCTGACCGCGCATGTCGAGGCGGCCCGAGCCAGGACCGGAGGCGAGGATCTCCGGGTCTGGCTGGAGGAGCTACGGGCGCGCGCTCCGAGGAGGGCCGCGTGACCGTGCTGGTGGTGGTGCTCGCGGCGGCCCTCGGCGCGACGGAGCCCTCGATGGGCCTCGAGGCTTACCGCGACGCGCTCGACGCCATCGCTGCCCGCCTCGATGCGGGGGACGGCCGGGGCGCCGCCGAGCTGGCGTCGGGGCTGGAGGCCGCGCGGATCGACTGGGAGGGTGAACCGCTGCTTCCCGACCCGGGACTCCTCGGTGAGATCGCGCGGGGCCGGGGCGCCGAGGTGCGGCCGGCGCTGGATGCGCTCCGCGCCGCGCTGAGGGAGAAGCCCGGCACCGCTGCGGACGTCAGTGCCGAGGACCGACGCACGCTGGATCGACTCGCGGCCCAGCGGCTCGAGGCGCGGCGGAATGGTGCCGCAATGCCCGGGATGCCGGAGGTCGATCTCCCCATGCGGGAGCGCATCGCCCGATGGCTCTCCTCGGCCGTGCACTGGGTGGGACGGAAGCTCGTCGCGCTCTTCCGCTGGATCGCGAAGTGGTGGGGCTCGTCGGAGCGGCCGGTGCTGTCGGAGGGCGCGGTCACCGGCCTGGCGCGCGGGGTGCTGTTCGTGGTGGGCGCCGTGGCCGTGCTCCTCGTCGGCCTTGCCGTCTTCGTGCTCCTCCGGCGCCGGGCTCCGCGGGCCGAGCTCGTCGCGGCGCCGCCGGCATCGATCGCGGATGCGGACCCCACGAGCCGTGACGAGTCGGCCTGGCGAACTCGTGCCGACGCCCTCGCGGCGGAGGGACGTCACCGCGAGGCGATCCGCGCCTTCTACCACGCGCTCCTCGTTCGCTGCTTCCAGACCGGTGCGCTCCAGGCTCGACGCGGAACCACCAATCGCGAGTACGCGCGCGCGCTCGACACACGCGTGGCGTGGGCCCCCGATTTCGAGGAGCTGACGCTGCGCTTCGACCTCGAGTGGTATGGCCACGAGTCCAGCACCGCCGGCGCGTTCCGGGACTTCCTCCAGCGCACCGAGGCGCTGATGAGCCACGTGGGCCGCGCGGAGGCAGCATGAGAGCGCTGCCCTTCCTCGCCGCGCTGTGCTTCCTCGCGCTCGTCCTCGCCCTTCCCGCCCAGGACACCGGGCGGAGGGCGTCCCGGTTCACGGTGGGAAGCTCGTACGAGACCGGGCCCAGGGGCCTGTCGCTGGCCCGGGCCGTGCTCGCCGCGCGGCCCGATGCGAAGGTCGACGCGCTCGTGCGCCCTATCGGCCAGGCACACCTGCCTCCCGACGCGGTGGTGCTCCGGGTGCTCGGTGTGGATTCGGACTTCTTCGCCCCTGCGCCGGCGGTGACGGACCACGAGGGCGAGGACGATCAAGTCGGGGCCGACGAGGACGATGCGGACGAGGACGACTCCGACGAGAAAGCTGCTCCCGGCCCGGTGACGCTCGATCGGGAGCAGGGCGCCGATGCCGGCGTCCCCGCGAAGCCCCGGACGTTGCTCGGCGCCGGCGACGAACGGTGGATCGCGTCCGGGGGCCGCCTGGTGATCGCCACGGCCTTTTCCCTCCCCGAGGTGGACCTGCGCGCGACCGACGCTGCCGTGACCCGGAAGCACCTCCCCGTCTTACCCACAGTACGCGAGCTCCATCCCGATTCGGCCATGGGCCTCGACGGACCGCTGATGCACCGCGCGGCGGTCGTCTTCTCCCGGGGGGGAGTGCCGATCGCCGTTCGGTCGGCCATCGGCCGTGGCGAGCTGTGGGTGCTCTCGACGCCCGAGCTGCTGGACAACGCGCACCTCGCCAAGGCGGACCACCTCCCGCTCCTCACCGGGCTCGCGGGCCGGGGACGCCCGGTCTTCTTCGATGAGTCGGTGCATGGCGTGGAGGACCCGGTCGGTCCCGCCGAGCTGCTCCGCCGCTGGGGGCTCGGCCCGTCGGTGGTGCTGGCGGTCGTCGCCCTCGCGCTCCTCGTCTGGCGGCGCCGCGCCACGCTTGGCTCGCCCACGCCCTGGCAGGACCGGCGCACCGAATCCGTGGACCTCCTGGACTCTCTCTCGCTGCTCTACCTGCGTGCGCTTCGCCCCGCCCAGGCGCTGGCGCTCCACCGGGAACGTCTCCGCCAGGAGCTGCAGTGGCGCGAGCGGCTCGGCCCCGATCGCCTCGAAGCCCGCACCGGCGCGGTGCTGCCGGGCTGGACGCTCGACCCCGAGGAACGACTCCGTCCAGGAGAGTTCGCCCATCGTCTCCACAAGCTGAACGACGCCTTCCGGAGGATCCGTGACCCAGGCCATCGCTGACCCATTCATGCCGCTGGAGCAGGTGCGCAGCGCCTGGACGCAGCTCCGGGCCGGCCTCGACCGGGTGCTCCTCGGCCAGGACGCGGTCAAGGAGCGGGTGCTCACCGCCCTGCTCGCGGGCGGCCACGTGCTCATCGAGGGTCCACCCGGCACCGGCAAGACGCTCCTCGCGCTGGCCCTCTCGCGAGTCATCGGCGGCGAGTTCCGCCGCATCCAGTTCACTCCGGACCTCATGCCGGTGGACCTGCTGGGCACCAACGTCTTCGAGCAGCGGCGCCAGGAGTTCGTCTTCGTCCGCGGTCCGGTGTTCACCGATGTCCTGCTCGCGGACGAGGTCAACCGGACGCCCCCGCGCACGCAGTCCGCCCTCCTCGAGGCCATGCAGGAACGCGCGGTGACGGTGGACGGACAGCGCCACGCGCTCTCTCCCGTCTTCTTCGTCCTCGCCACCCAGAACCCGGTCGAGTACGAGGGCACCTATCCGCTGCCGGAAGCGCAGAAGGACCGCTTCCTCCTTCAGGTGGACCTCCCCTACCCCGCCCCGGGTGACGAGCTGGCGCTGCTGCGCGCCTACGCCTCGGGGCACTCGCTCCACGCCGACGAGGTCGCTGCGCTGCGCCCGGTGGTGACCCCGGCGGTTCTCGCGACGGCGATCCGGACGGTCTCGCGCACGGTCCGGGTCGAGGAGAACCTGCTCGGGTACATCAGGGACATCGTCGCCGCCACCCGTGACGACGACTCCGTGCAGCTGGGAGCGGGGCCGCGGGCCGCGCTGGCGCTGCTCTCCAGCTCCCGGGCGCTCGCCGCCATCCGTGGACGGGACTTCGTGAGCCCGGACGAGGTGAAGGAGCTCGCTCCGGCGGTGCTCGTGCATCGCATCACCCTCACCGCCGAGGCCGAGATGGAGGGAACGGACATCACCGGCCTCATGCGCCGGATCTTCGAGCGGATCGAGGTCCCCCGGTGAGACCCGGGCCGCGCCTGGTCCAGGGCTTCCTGGCCCTCGCCGTCCTCGGGACGGTGGGAGTCCTGTGGGCGGGGACGCCCGCGCTCCTGGCCGGCGGCGTCATCGGGCTCGCGCTTCTCGCGGTGGCCGAGGCCTGGCAGCTGCGACGGGTTCCCGTCCGCGTCGAGCGTCCGGCGACGGTGGCGCTCTCCCTCGGCGAGACCGAGCAGGTGCCGATCTCCGTCGGCCACGGCGCGGCGGCACCGATCCACTTCGCGCTCCGCTCCCCGTGGCCGCGGGTGCTGGGCGGTGGCGCAGGATGGCTCGAGGGCACCTGCCCGGCAGGGACGATGCTCCCGCTCACGCTGGAAGTTCGTGGCGTGACCCGCGGTGCCGAGCCGCTCCCGCCCGTCCACCTCGCCATCCGCCGCTGGGGCCTCGTGGAGCGGCGGCTGGAAGTGGATGCGCCGTGCATGGTCAGCGTCCTCCCCAATCTCCGCGCGGTGAAGCGCCTCCGGACGGCGCTGGACGCGTACTTCCTGAGGCGGACCGGGACGCGGACCGCGCCGCGGATCGGGCAGGGGCGCGAGTTCGACCGTCTCCGCGACTACGTCCCGGGAGACGACTTCCGGAAGATCGTCTGGAAGGCCTCGGCCCGGGCACGCAAGCTGATCGTCCGCGAGTTCCGGCTGGAGCGGTCGCAGGACGTGCTCCTCTGCGTGGATCGCGGTCACCGGATGGCAGGCCGGGTGGGCGACCTGAGCCGGAACGATCACGCGGTGAACGCCGCCGTCCTCACCGCCTACCTCTGCAACCGGCTGGAGGACAGGACCGGACTGCTCGCCTTCGGCGACACCGTGGAGCGCGGCGTCGGCCAGGGGCGTGGCGGCGGGCACCTCGCGGCGGTGACTCGCTTCGGGACGGGCATCCACCCCGAGTACGTCCACAGCGACTACCCCGCGCTCGCCGCGCACGTCCGCCGGCGGCTGAAGGCACGATCGCTGATCCTCGTGCTCACCGTGCTTCCCGAAGCCGGAGAGCAGCAGGCCATGCTCGAGGCGGTAGACGCGCTCGTCCCGCGACATCTGCCGCTCTTCGTCTCCCTGCGCGACCCCGCGCTCGAGGCCGCGGCGGAGCTCCTTCCCCGGAACCGCGAGGAGCTGGCGCGCTCGCTGGTCGCCTCGGACCTGGTCCAGGCGCGACGGCAGCTGGTCCGTGAGCTCCGGACTCTCGGAGCCCTGGTGGTGGAGACGCGACCCGAGGACGCCGGAGTCGAGGCGGTGAACGCCTACCTCGACGTGAAGCGGAGGCAGCTCCTGTGACCGCTCCGGCCGAGCTGGAGACCTTCGTGCAACGCCGCGAGGAGCGCTGGCGCGCACTGGAGACCCTGCTCGACGGCGCCGAGCGCGAGGCCGAGCTGGGCCCCGCGCGCCTGATGGAGCTGGTCCGGCTCTACCGGCTGTCCTGCTCGGACCTGAACCGACTCCGCACGCTCACCGCCAATCCGGACCTGCTGGGCCGGGTCAACCGCGTGGTCGCCCGAGGCTACCGCACCATCTACCAGCACCGGATGCGGCGCTGGCCTCGCATCGAGCTCCGCCGCTGGCTGGGACGGGAGATGCCGGACACGGTCCGGCGGGAGTGGCGCTTCGTCCTCGCCTCCGCGCTGGCCCTGCTGCTCGGAGCCGCGCTGGGATTCACCGCCGTGGCGCAGAACCCCGACGATGCCGCGGGGCTCGTTCCGCCCGGCCTCTACGTCGAGCACCCCCGCGAGCGCGTCGCAGCGCTGGAGAGCGGCCCGGAGCGCATCGACAGCGCTCGGAAGGCGACGAGCTTCGGGGCCTTTCTCTACTCCCACAACATCGAGGTCGCCTTCGTCGGCTTCACGCTGAGCGCGGCGACCCTGCTCCTCGGCTGGCTGCTGGTCTTCTACAACGGCGTGCTGCTGGGGGCGGTCGCTGCGCAGTACGCGGTCGAGGGCGTGGGCACGTTCTTCCTCGCCTGGGTCGGTCCCCACGGCGTGCTGGAGCTCCCCGCGATCGTCCTGGCGGCCGCGGCGGGACTGCGAATGGGGTGGGCGGTGGTTGTGCCCGGCGAGGTGGGCCGCCCGGCCGCCATTCGAGAGGCGCTCGCTCCGGCGGCGTGGTTGCTGGCCACCAGCGTCGTCCTGCTCGTGCTCGCCGGCATCATCGAGGGCTCGTTCTCCCAGTTCAGCGCCCGTCTCGTTCCGTACCCCTGGAAGATCGCCGCTGCCGGAGTGCTCGCTCTCGGCCTCGTGGGCTGGCTCGGCATCCCTCGCCGCAGGAGCGCCGGGACATGAGCGGCCGGCACACCGTCCTGGTGCACAGCCCCGAGCACGTGGAGATCGCGCTCGAGCCAGCCGGTCTCGGACGGAGGAGCGCGGCGATGGGCCTGGACCTCGCGCTGATCGGCGCCGGGTGCGGAATGCTCGCCACGATCTGCGCGGTGCTCCCCGCCAGCATTGCGGCCGCCGCGACGATCACGTCCTGCTTCGTCCTCTTCTGGGGGTACTGGCCGGTGTGCGAGCTTCGCTGGGGAGGACGGACGCTCGGAAAGCAGCTGCTCGGTCTTCGCGTGGTGGATGGCCGCGGGTTGCCCCTCGATGGTCGGCAGAGCGTCATCCGGACCGTCGCCCGTGCCCTGGACATGACGCCCTTCGGCGGCGTGGGATTCTTCACCGCGCTGCTCGACCGGCGCCGGCGTCGGATCGGCGATCTCCTGGCGGACACGCTCGTGGTCGAGGAGCGCTCTGGTCGATATCTCGCCTTCGCCGCGGCCGCCGGACGCCGCTACAACTCGCTCCGGACCCCCCGGATGCGACGGCTCATCGCGCACCGGCTCGGGACCGAAGACCGGGAATTCCTGCTCGCGGTCTGCCTCCGCGCCGACGGGATGGCGGAGGCCCCTCGCCACGATCTCTTCGAGGCCGCAGGCACACATTACCGCGCGGTGCTGGAGATCGACGACGACCGTCTCACCGGGGAGGCGGTGGTGCGAGGACTGGCGTCGGTGTGTCACGGCCGCGACGCGGATTGACCCACCTCCGTGGTTTCGCGCCGGAGTACCGGACTTGCTAGCCTTGCGGGACGGGAGCGACACATCCCGCTCCCACGGGGGACGATCGTCATGACGCAAGCCTCGGTGGGGCTCGCCCCATGTCCGAACCATCCTGACGTCCTGAGCGGACTGCAGCGCTGCGCACGGTGCGGAGTGGGCTACTGCGGTGACTGCCTGGTCCCGGTGCGAGGCCGGCTGCACTGCGCGAACTGCAAGGACGAGCAGCTGCGCGACGTGATGGCCGGGCGAGGAGTCGCGCTCGCGATCGCCAGCCCCGGTCGCCGCTTCCTGGCGCAGTTCGTGGACGGGCTGATCCTCACGGTGCCGTTCCTCGTCCTGCTCGTCGGATCGATCGTCACCAGCAAGGGCCGCGCCGACCCGGAGGCGTTGAGCAACCCCTTCGGCTTGATGATGATCCTCTGGTTGTTCGGCATCGTCCTGTACGAGGCGCTGTTCCTGAGCCGCAACGGGCAGACGCCGGGCAAGATGGCGTTCAAGCTCCGCGTGGTTCGTCCCGACGGCGGCAAGATCTCCGCCGGGCAGGCGTGGGGGCGCGCATTCTCGCGATCGGTCCTGAGCTTCACCCGCATCCTCGGCATCGTGGATGCGGTGATGGTCTTCTCCTCCGAGGGCCGGACGCTGCACGACCGGATGGCCAGGACGCGGGTGGTCGCGCTCGAGTGATCCTCGGCGAGCGCTCGCGACCATGACCGCTCCCCGAGAGGAATCTCTGCGCGCGCCCTGCCCGCGCTGCGGCGAGGACGTGGACGCGCCTCTCCGGCGGGCCTCGCTCCGCTGCAGCTGGGGGCACGCCTTCGAGGTCGCTCTCTTCTCGCCGCCCTCGGTCGTCGGGCGCTCCCGGCCGGCTGCGCTCGTCGCGTCTGCCCAGACGCCGTGTGCCCGGCACGCCCGGAACGCGGCGGTCGCGGCGTGCGAGCGATGCGGCACGTTCATGTGTGCTCTGTGCCGGGTGGAGCTGGAGGGGACACCCGTCTGTCTCCCGTGCTTCGAGCGCGCCCAGGCGGATCAGGGCCTCGGCGAGAGCGGGACGGTGCTCCGCGATTGGAACCGGCTCGCCCTGAATCTGGGCCTGTTCTCGATCGCGTTCTTTCCCTTCGCGCCGATCGGAGGACCGCTCGCGGTGGTGCTGGGCCTGCGCGGACGGCGCCAGGACCGGCGGACCGGTGAGCCGCTCCATCCGGTCCTCGGGATGGTGGGGATGGTGCTCGGCGTCATCGCGTTCGCGGTCGGGGTGCTGTTCTTCATGAGCCTGTTCAGGGAGACCGGACGTGGCGGCATCCGCGCGTGAGTTCCTCGGAAAGCGCCGGGCCTTCGGCGAGGTGCAACGAGCCTATCTCCGGGGCGCGGCGCTCGAGGTCGACACCTACGACTGGTACGACCTGCGTCGGAGACGCATCCAGCTCGACGAGGTCCAGCGGATCACGCTCCATCGCGAGCTCCGCCGGGGAAACCTGGTGGCCTTCCTGGCGTTCGGGCTGCTCTTCGCCGCCGTGGCGGCCCTGATCGCACTGGGGGCCCGTGAGGTCAGCGCGTGGATCACGTTCGCGATCTTCGCCGCCGTCGGATTACTGGGCGCGCTCTGGACACTCGTGTTCTGGAGCAGCGTGGTCACCGTGACGTCGCCCAGGGCGAAGGTGGTGATCGTGCACGCCGGGCGTCCGCGGCGCTCACGGGAGGTGTTCCGGCTCATCGCGGACCGGACGCGGGAGACTCAGGCGGCCTCGTCTTCTCCGAGCGACGCTCCGCGAGCCGGCTGATCGGGAACGAGCGACGTCACCGCTTCTTCGGACGTCTGACCGAGCGGACCCGGCCACTCGAGGCTCCGCCTGCATAGAAGAGATCCCGCTGGTCGGACTCGAGGCCGCTCACCACCATTCCCTGGGGCATGGCGAGGCGCGTGAGCACCTCGCCGGTCTCGGGATCGACCCGGCGAATCTCGGACTCCGAGTCCTCGAGGGTCGCGTGCCAGAGCTCACCATCGACCCACGTGACCCCGGTGACGAAGCGGTTGGACTCGAGGGTGCGCAGGATGGCGCCCGTCTTCGGATCGATCTGGTGGATCTTCCGCTCCCGGTACTGCCCGACCCAGAGCGTTCCCTCGGCCCAGGCCAGTCCGGAGTCGCGCCCACCCCCCGGAGCCGGGATCGTGGAGAGGACCTTGCCGGTGCTCGGGTCGACCTTCTGGATGCGGGCATCCGCGATCTGCCACAGGTATTTCCCGTCAAAGGCGGTGCCAGCGTCGCAGGTCACCTCGAGTGAGCGGCCGTTCTCACCGGTCGCCGGATCGAACGAGCGGAGCGTCTCCCCGGCCGCGAACCAGACCAGGCGGCCGTCGAAGCTGACTCCGGCCACGTCGGAGACGCCGGGGAACGGGCCGTATTCCCGGACGACCTCCGCCTCTTGCTCGGTCTTCGCCATGTCAGTCACCTCTAGCCGAATCCCTCCGAGCCGGGGAGCAACAACGTCGTCGCGAATCCGGCGAGCGGCGCGGCGAGCCAGCGCTGCGACCGACCGTGCCCCACGGACCGCACCTGGCGTGCCTCCTCGAGCGAGCGAAGCGCACGCTGGACGGTCCGCTGGCTCGACCCGAGCGCCAGGGCGAGCGCCGAGGTCGACCACCCTTCCCCGTCGGCGAGCAGTGCCAGAACCGCTGCATCGGGGCTCTCGATGGGCGGCGCCAGGAACTGGACCGAGGCGCCTCCGCGTGGCAGCAGCGCGAAGCCGTCGGGCGTGGCCTCGACCTCGGCGAGCGGACGGAGCTTCTGCCGCAAGCGCCCCATTTCCACACGGAGCCGGGCCCGGTGGGAGTCGTTCGTCC
>AR_comb_assmDRAFT_10516952_pt1 | contig 11909 bp, 5 predicted proteins | sample ArasoioldDNA_FD_10543 | JGI IMG/M metagenome (IMG submission 10543) | reverse complement strand
CATTCCATTGCAGAGTTACTTTCCGGGACGCACTCCGGTTATTAAATTGGATCCATTCTGCACCGAACAACGAAGGCGGCAACGAGTTAAAGAAAATATTGTCATCAGCGTATTGTTTATCGCCGATATCCATCCAGTGCTGCCATATCAAACCTTCACCGATGACCGACACATGCGGGTATGAAATTGTGTTTGTCGCAATAGCAATTGCCGAAATAAGAGCTTCTCCTGCTTTAGTGTGGGGAAACGAAATTACCATTTTACCACTACTGATCCTTGTATTCACTATTTTCTTCAATACTTTATTGGTGCCTGCTTCATTCCAGATATCGACATCATGTAACACAATAGAATCATTGATGGCAACATCAAACAATCGCATGTTTTTTCCATCAACGCCCCCGCCGATGCCGATCCAGGGTTCGATAAAATATAATTCAACGATATATTCGCCATCTGCCAATGGGAATTCGTATTTGAGTTTATCTTTTCCGTATCGAAATGTTTGAAACAGCTTCCAATCCTTCGTTGACTGAATTGGCGAAAACGTTCTCCGCTGACTGGCAAAATATTCAGGCATGCCGGGAAAATCATCGGACCATGATGAGGAAAAATGTTTATCGGCATCCCAGGTATTTCCGTTCTGATCCTTATATTCTGGTCCTCCGCAGTTGGCCCTATAAGCATAATCATATCCTGATTGCGGCGCTGTAATATTATTTGCGCCGGCATACAGCTTATCGAATTGAGGTGACTGCGGCAAATGATTTAATACAACGGTGTCTTTTGCTACTGCCCTTCCATTTACATAACCAACTGCATACAATACATTATACCGGATGTTGACGCCATCCCATTGAAAATGAGTGCCAATACCGTTTCGTTTTCGTTTACCTAATGAAACATCGTTTATGTCGTTGAACAATTCCACTTCATCACAATTGGAATAAACAATAACGCTATCTTTTATTCCCGGCTTTATCCACCTATTGGGCCAGGTGTGAGAAACGATATACACCATCGGCTCTTTTTCTTTTGATGCATAATTGGAACGAAACATATAAAACGCATCGGTGGGTTCTTCCCATGAAGTAAGCAATCCTTTATAATTCACCGGGCCGATCCTGTCCATTTCACGCAAGCCTTCCCCGCCCTGTACACGACCGGGATTGTCGTGTGATGCAAGCAGCCAAAAGAATTGGCCCGCACAACTATCTTTTACTGATTCGGCTAATCCTATTTTTTGTTCCATCAATTGGGTCATGCGGTCCTCACTCAATATCCCATTTTGTACAAATCCTCCCTCCGTGTGTAAGTCGATTGTTCGCCATGCACCGTACTCACCAATCAATACTTGTTTCTTTACGTCACTTGCGTATGTGTTGGGATCGCCACCATAAGTTCCGGTCCAGTTTTGAGGCACATCCCAATCGGTGCCACTGCCACCGTTGCAAGTTGTGACTAATCGTTGGGATGATGCAGTGGGATCTAATTGCCGGATGAGTCCAGTACATTCTTTTGCAAAATCCTCAGGCAGCTTGCTTTCGTTTTGCAAACCCCATAGTATTAGAGCCGGATCATTTCTTCTTTCAATCACCCACTCTTTCAATAATTGTTTGAAATTGTTTCTGAACTCCGGCGAATCGTACCAGATATGCGCTGAAAACTGTGACCACCATAAAATGCCCAACGAATCACATAATTGTCCATACAATAAATTATGAGGTTGATGTGCATCCCTGAAGGCATTGAATCCTGCTGCCTGCAGCCATTTCATTCGTGAAATGATCTGTTCATGACTAAATGCATGTGACTGCCCCAGCAAATGTTCATACTCTCCTACTCCATTAATAAAAACGGGCTCATCGTTTATCACAAATTGGTGAGTTGAGTTTTTCCAATTAATCGTCCTGAAGCCAAACGATGTTTCGATCTTATCTATCACCTGGCTGTTTTCTTCTAAATAAGTAACGATCCGGTATAAATAAGGATTCGATGGCGACCACAACTGAACGTTATTAATTTTATTGGATTGTTGGATTGTCAAAGAATCGGCTTCAGCAAAATACTGTCCTGTGTTATCTTCCATGACGATTTTCCCTTTTTCATCCAGCAGAAATGTATGTACAAAAATGTTTCTATCCCTGCGATGAGTTTTGACAGTAGTATTTATATTCAGGTAAGCGGTTCCGTTTTTTATACTTGAATACGCATGCACACCGAATGGAACTATTCTTGCATCATCGGTAACAATTAAATGGACAGGCCGGAAAATACCCATCGGTTGTGATCCTTCTGAAAAACCGCGTTCATCACTGCAACCGCCGCAAACCCAGGGAAGATCTTTGATATTTGCAGGATGAGAAGCTGTTACTTGCAATTGATTTTTTGTGCCATCTGTTTTAATTGCGTCCGTGACATCTATCGTGAACGTTGTTCTGCCGCCGGCATGTGATCCCACCTGCTTATTATTTAATGTAATCGTTGCATAAGTTCCCACGCCTTCAAAAAATAAGAAGAACCGCTTTCCTTGTTTGGATTGCTTAATCTCAAAAGTTTTTTTATACAAAGCATCTCCATGGAGGTTGCCATGTACTAATCGGCGGTAACCATAATAATCATCCCAATTATGAGGCACGTTTACCCTTTTCCAGGAGTTTGTGCCGGCTATTGATGTGAGCCAATTGTCGTTGAGTGATATATCGCTGCGTTGTGAAAAGGAGACGAACCACGAAAACACAAAAGCAAAAAGTAGTATGAAAGGCTTCATGCAACGTCGCAACGACGCAACGCGACCCAATGCAGGAAATTCCGTGCATGCGTGGCAAAGGTTACTTAATCTGTGTAAGCACTGAATCAAAATGATAAACTCCGTTTTTCGTTGTGGCTATCGTTATGACTTTGCCCTGGTAAAGTAAGTGCAATTTATTACCTGCTTTGGAGCGAACGGTCAATTGTTGTAATCTTCCATCTTTCCATTTTATATCCAACACAAAACCGCCTCGCGCACAAATACCTTTGACTTCGCCTTCCGGCAATGCAGATGGCAGGGCTGGTAAGATGTCAATAAACTGTGTATGGCTTTGCAATAACATTTCTCCCATGCCTGCGGCTCCGCCAAAATTTCCATCGATCTGGAAAGGAGGATGCGCATCAAATAAGTTGTTGTAACTACCCGCGCTTCCTTTCGTAGGACTCAATAACATTTGAATCAAACGAAATACATGATCGCCATCTTTGAAACGTGCCCAACAATTGATCTTCCATGCAAGGCTCCAACCGGTAGCCGCATCTCCGCGATAGATCAATGATTGCCGCGCAGCCTTCATCAGTTCAGGTGTTTCGTCCCAATTGATCTCATTGCCCGGATACATTCCCCACAAATGAGAAATATGACGATGCTTGTTCGCAGTATCATCTACATCCTGCATCCATTCCTGCAACTGGCCATATTTTCCAATTTGATTGGGTGCAATTTTATTATACTTGACCTTTAAAGTCTCTCTCAAATTTTTATCAATATTTAATATCACACTTGCTACAATCACATCCTTAAACAAATTTCTTATGATTTGGTGATCCATTGCAGGACCAGCAACCAATCCGCCTTGCTCAGGTGAATTGGATGGAGTACTAATCAACCAACCCGTCTTTGGATCTTTCACCAAAAATGAATTAAAGAAAAGCGCAGCTTGCTTCATGATCGGGTAAGCCCGGGTCCTTAAAAAATTTTTGTCCTGTGTAAACAGATAATGTTCCCACAAATGCTGGCACAACCATGCGCCACCGGTTACCCATATTCCATGGTTGGATGCGTTGATCGGTGCGGTGCCTCTCCACAAATCAGTGTTGTGATGCAAAACCCAACCCGGCGCATTGTAATATTCTTTAGCCGTTTCTTTCCCTGTTTGTGATAACTCACCAATCATTTCAAACAATGGTTCATGCATTGGCGAAAGATTCAGCAACTCGGCCGGCCAGTAATTCATTTCAGCGTTGATATTCGTAGTATACTTGCTCCCCCATGGAGGATTAAGAAGATCATTCCATATTCCCTGAAGATTGGCAGGTCTTGTTCCCGGTCGCGATGCGCTGATCAGCAGATAACGATCAAACTGCTGATATAAGGCAACGAAGGATGGATCGTTGGACGTGGCAAATTTTTCTAAGCGTTCATCAGTTGGCAGAGATTCGTTTTCGCTTGTTCCCAGGTCAATCGAATAAGTATTAAAATATTGTTGGTATTCTTTTATATGGGCAGCCTTGATTTCATCAAATGTTTTGTCAAGTACATCTTGCCGGCGAATCGATATTTCATTTGCCACCTTGCCATAGTTTATAAAATTGGTTTCCGCACTTACAAAAATTGTTAATTCGTCTGCCCCGGTAACCGTGACCGTATCGCCGTGTGCATGTATTATACCGTTGTTTGCTTTCAACTCCAGCGTAGCGAAACCAGACAATGTTCCATTCCTGACAGTAAAAGCAAGAGTAATGGGTCCGTTTTTGGAAAAGTGCATGTCATTTGGCTTATGAGGGCTGGTTATTGAAATATCAAGATTGATGCTGGCCTTTTGTGAAGCGGTAAGATTTATAGCCATCACCTGTCCAGGTTGGCTAACGAGATATTCTCTTTTGTAATCAACACCATTTACCGAATAAGAAGTTGTCGCCATTGCAGTGCGCAGATCCAATTCTCTCCTGTAATTTGCTGGCGTGCCTTCATGCTTAAAATCCAACCAAAGGTCCCCGAAGGGTTGATAGCTGGCCTGGTAAGTACCGACTTCGGGCGGATTATCATTCTGTATAAAATATCTCCATTTGCCATTCAAAGAAATCTTTGACGCTTCATCACCGGCTGGATAAACTCCGATATGTCGCGTTGTGTCCTTATAACCGGTGATACCGCCTTTATCAGTATAGTTCAAAACCTGGACGGAGATAACATTCTTACCCGCATGCAGCAATTCCTTTGGAATAATATATTTTCTTGGTTCATTGTTTTCCTGTGTACCTATCATTTTTCCGTTTACATAAGTCAGATCACGATCGCGGATACGATTGAGGTCAACAACAATTTCCTTTCCAAGCCACGATGCAGGTACTTCAAAACTCTTTCGTAGCCATACCGCTCCATCCAGTCCATCGAACCCAACTGCTTCCCATCCATCCCATGAAGGAACAGTCATTGTTTTCCATTGGCTATCATCAAACTTTTCAGCAGCTTCATTTTTATTTTGCAATACTTTCTTAAGCCACGCATCTCTTTGTCCTTCGTTTGATTTCAAACCCATGAATTCCTTTTCTGCCAGGGCTTCAGCTTCTTTTTGCTTTCCCCGGAAAAGTAATTGCCGGATCGTATCTAAATATTTGTAAGCGCCTTTGCGGTTATAATCACGCGGACCACCTGTCCACAATGTTTCTTCATTGAATTGTATCCTGTCCAGCCCCACTCCACCAAAGATCATGGCGCCGATACGACCATTGCCGATAGGCAATGCATCGGTCCATTTTTCGGCGGGCTTTTTATACCAAAGCTTTAATGGTTGTTCCTGGGAATACGCAATAGTAATAGCCAACCATTGCAATGCGAGTAATACAAGAAATGACTTAGATATTTTCCTGCTTAAGCGTTGGCGAACTACAGTTGCGCGAGCAGGAGCACGAAGAACACTAAGTAGCACGAAGAACTCGACGTTGTTTTCTTTGTGTCCTTCGTGGTCCATTGTGCTCTTTGTGTTCCCCTGTTTCTGGTTTAAGGTCACGACAAGGAATTTTTTCATTATTCAAATAACCAGTCTAATTCTTTGCTGGTTTCTTTTTCAGTCAAGCCCGCATCATATGGCCGAAACCTGGTATCGCCGGGAATGAAGCCAATCACCATGCAGGCGCCTTTTGGCAATATGAGCGTATTTTTTCCCGCCCCAAAATCATAACTATGAATATTCACGGGTGGCATTCCTCTGATCACTATGCCATGTGCAATCATTGTTTCTGCCTGGCCACGATCATTTGCATAGGCGTTTGTTTCCAACTCTGGTGCTTTCAAAAATACAGGCTCCTTTGAATCAAAAAAACCAACCAGCACTTTCACCGGTCGCGAACTGGTAAATTGATATTGCGTTCCTTGCTTCACCTGCTTGGCAAAAGACATTTTGATTCCAACAAGTCTATTTAATTCTTTGGCATATTTGATAATTATTCCACTCGTATCGCTAAATGCATTCGCCGAACTATCGATCTGATAAATATCGCCCGGAGATTTCGGCAACGCTTCTGCCGCATTAACAAATGATGCAATCTTTTGCGGAACTACGGTTGCCGATGTTTTTAATGAATCAATCTTCCGCGCAAAATGATTCAATTCATTTTCAAAAGGGATCAACACTTCTTTCCATGTTTTATATGTGCCATCCACTCCCCGAAGCGGTATCTTTCGTTGTTGTGTCTGCATGCTGTTTGCATACCGATAATGACTTTTGGTTAGCGCGACGAGTTGCTTATAACTCTCAACACTTTCCTTGAGTAATAGTAAAGCCGATTCAAGATCAGTGATGTCATTTGAATATTTATAGCGAAGAACAAACAATGCGGACTCTGTTTTTTCGGCAAAATGACTGGCGAGCATTTCATAGCAGTACATATCATTCTTTAGTCTTTCAAACTCCTGCTTGTTTCTTTTAATATATCGTGAGGCCGTTTCAATTGCCTTCCTGGCTTTATGTCCATGTTCCTGCACTTCAGTAATGATCTGCGCAGGCGTTTCTCCAACATGTGGTTCGTGATTCCATTCTTTTTCGGCATATTGACCGAGCATCTCACCTTCCGGACTTTCGCTTTCGTATAATAATGTAAACAAACCGTAACGAGTCGGATTGATTAATTGTGTCATCAACATACCCAATGTCAAGGTCTGTCGATTGCCGTCAGTAATCCCAAAGCGTCTTAATAATTTTGGCGCTATCTGCCCCGATTGCTCATATGCTTCTAAAATATTTTTTCCCTGTTCAACTGAACATCCATATTTTGAAGCGAGCAAAGTGGCCCAATAATTTATTTCTTCCTTTCTATTCCGTTTTGCTTTCCATGCGTAGCGTCCCCACGCTTTATACCATATCCAATCTCTCTCGATCTGCAGTAATTTTTTTCCCTTGACACTATCCGCGCTATATGGCCAATCCCAATAAGAAGCTTGCGGATAAAGATGCAAACCATTTCCTCCCATTACTTCGTGCATACCAATCACCGATTGCTGAATGAAATCTGTGGCGCCATAACGGAAAGGTTCCAGGTTGGCCATAATATGTACATTCTCTATTTGAATGCTTCCCAGTTGACTCAGCTTCTGATGCAATTCGGCCCATGCACCACGTGGCCTAGGTGTTGTCAGCGCTTCGCCATTAAACTTTGCTTCGGTGTAAAGATTTTTATATAATGGCAGTGCGGCTTTCATTACTGCAGGTGCATCTGTATCGTGTGCACGCAAAACAATCGGAACTTCTTTCGTCAGTCCCAATGCTTTTAAGCCATCTTTCACTCCGGGGATGATAGTTTTTGTAAACCACTCGATGTCATCATTGCCTGTCCCTTCCATCGCTTCACCCAAACAAACCATCAAACCTACATTCGGATATTTTTCTACAAAAGCAGCAATCGACTTTCTTGTGTAGTCGGCTATTAATGGAATGATCGGCCGGTCCCTGTCCTGTGTTTTAATCTTATGGTGCTCCGCAAATGGTTTCGATACAATAATATTATAGAACATCTGGATCACCCAAATGCCGCGCTTATCTGCTTCGGTAGTGAGGAATCGGAATATCTCCTCATTCTTTTTAAAAGTTTCATTACTCACTTCAACGGCGTAAGGATAATCTTTTAATCTTACGAGTGAAGCGAAAGGATGACCATTCCACAGGTATAATGAGTTCATCCGGTTATCAACCATCGAGTCGAGCACCTGGATCCATAATTTTTTATCGTAGAACCAGGGAAACGTTTCAGGAGTATAAGGATATTCATAAACGCCCCGGCCTGGTAAATAACTTGATTTCTGCAAACCGATGCATTGCCCGCGCAATACCATTTCGGGTTGATCGCTGATTGATATTTCTGATGGGAGCTTTCCAGTCTTTCTAATTCTATCTGCCAATTCTAAGCAACCATATAAAACACCGGAAGCATCGGCACCGCCGATCCTGATTCGTTTTTGATCAGAAACAATGCTGTAACCTTCTTTACCGGGCATGTTATCGACCGTACCATATCCTGTTTTTCTAAAAGCAGTAAAGATGACCGAATTCAGTTCTCCAGCTATGATCACCGGAAAATTTTTACCATCAGCATCACTCACTTTTTTCAGCGTGATAATAGTATATCCTGCATGGCGCAATGAAGCCATCAATTTTTGCGCACCAAAACTTATTCGCGGTGAACCTTGCTGAATATAAATTCCCACCGGTCCTTTTTCACGGCTATGAACACCTATCGAGAAAAAAAGGAACAGCCAAAAAATTGAAAACATCTTTCTCAATACACAACATCTCATTCGATTCAACTTGTTTTGAAATTAAAAAGGGGCAGCGGAGAACCGTTGCCCCGTGATTGCCTAAAGTTTCCTATCTGCTTGCGGAAACTGCTATATAAAACAAAATCATAAATCTCCTGGTCTAACACCGCCCTTTTCCGATGAGAGGTATGCGGCTTCCATGCACGCCATTGTCTGAATACAATCTTCCACGGAATTATCCGGCGTATCGATTGTTCCTTCGGCTGCAAGCATTACCTGCGACATGCTACCGATAAATGCATGCGGGAACCAGCTACCATCGATCTTGATTTCTTTCCACTGCGGCTGATCCGTATCATTCAGCAATACATATTCAAAACTGTCTGCCGCTCCCCTCGGGTAATTGATCAACGCTCCGAAATTTATTTTGATTGCCCCCTTGCTTCCTTCGATCTTGATATAGGATTGTTGTTTTGGCAATCCATAATTATGACAATGATTGGTCAGGATATTCGCCCGTATCATGTCTCCATAATCCATAATGATATTGCTTCTCACCGATGCCAGCTGCGGCATCGCCCGGTGCTTTGTCGTTTTTGCAAAAACCGATTGCGGGTTACCCAGCAGGTTCCGGATAAGGTCGATGTAATGAATGCTATGATATAAAATCTCCACCCTTGGTGAATTATTTAAAAAAGTCCATAGATGCCACGGCGTATAAACATTAACATTGATCTCGATATCATCAAGATTTCCAAGTTGGCCTTCCTCTATTAATTTCTTTGCAGCAAGTATATACGGCGCATACCGCAATTGAAAATTAACTGCCGCCAGCATCTTCTTACTTCTTGTTATTTCCAGTATTTCTTTTGCCTGCTCATAATTTTCACCCATTGGTTTCTGCAACAAAACTGTCGATCCTATTGGTAGCTGACGCAAGACAGGGATGGTTTCATGGCCCGGAACCGCCATATCAAACACGGCGTCTTTACCAGCATGCGTTAGCATTTCATCCAGGCTCTTAAAAACATTCGGTATTTTGAATGTCGCCGCTGTCGCTTTAGCTTTTTCAAACACTACATCAAACATCCCCTGCACATTAAACCCCGCAATCGCATAAGCCGGCAGGTGAGCCGTGTTGACAATACCACCTGCGCCGATCACATAGATGGGTCGTTTTACAGATGGTAATTGAGCAATCATAGCAATATTCGTTTTTGTGCAGGTTCGTTCTTATTCTCCCATCCAGTTTCCATAGGTCAACAATAAAATCGCTGATAGCAATACAAATAAGGCCAGGCCCAGCAGCTTTTTTGTTTTAGCACTGGTCGTTTTCCATTCCTTTAAGATCAAACCTACCAGTGAACTCAGCATTACCAACATGATCATATGTATTGCCCAACTTGTAAATTTAAATGTACCCATCCTGACATGACCGAGCCCATAGAAAAAAAATTGACCGTACCAAAGTAGACCCGTCAATAGCGCCATTAAATAATTTACACCAAGTCCATGTCCGCCCGATGAAACATATTGACCGAATGTTTTTTCTTTTGAGTGCAGGTATAAGCAATACAAAAGTGTTGTTACAAATGCACCGGTATTTGAAAAAATGTAAACAACATTTCCCTGGTAGTTTCCTGCACCATACTGGGCCGCTATATCTGCTATTGGTTTGCCCTGGTCCAATGAAAAACCATACAATGCAGATAAAACTCCAGCAACTAAACAAAGCGGTAATCCCTTTGCCAATGAGAATACCGGCTTGTTGTCTTGTTGCTTTTCGGACTCATCGCCCAAAGTAATTTTGTTTTTTTCCTGCAATTCAAGATCAATCTCTTTATTTCTTCCTGCCGCACCACACAAAGCGATGCCGACAGCTCCCATAGCAACGCCGCTGATTATAAATGCTGCCCCATTTGTTTTAAATACATCACTCAATGTACCGTTGACTAGTGGTGGTAATAAAGTTCCCAACACACAACTGATACCAACAGCGATCGCGTATGTCAGCGAAAAACCGACGTAACGAATTGCCATGCCAAATGCTGTGCCCCCGACGCCGTATGCCATGCCCAGAAAAAAAGATCGTTGCATTGCAGATGATGGCGCTTGCTTCAATACCTGCATCAATTCAGGAATGGTAAGATAAGCCACGACAAAAGGCAATACAAACCAACAGATAAAAGCCTGCGCGAGCCAATAGGTTTGCCATGACCAGCCCACCACTTTCTTTTGTGGAGTATAACACAAAGCTGCGCCCGAAGCACCTACTGCATGATATAAAACGCCGTTTATTACTTCCATTGCCGTTTATAAATTGTAAAACTTTACCGCGTTTGAATAGAATACTTTCTCCTGTTCCTTTTCATTTACCAAGCTACTCAATATATTTTCATACACCTGCCATGTCCCGGTATAACTATCCGCCAGTAATGATACCGGCCAGTCGCCACCGCAGAAGCACCTGTTGCTGGTAAAATGTTTCAGTGAAAATTCAACATAAGGTTTGATGTCGTCAGCAGTTCTTCCTTTAAAATTGCCGGATGCTGTTCCTAACCCGGAGATCTTTGCATAGAAATTTGGATGTTGCGATGCTTCTTTCATCAGATCACCCCATTGACCAAATTTTTCTTTCGCTGCAATGGGTGGCTGACTTAAATGATCGAATACCATTCTTAGGCCGGGAATCTGGGTTGCAACCTCTATTGCCGTTACAATGTGTACCGGCAATACGGCAACCACATCGTAAGGTATTCCATGTGCAGCCAGTATTTTCAAACTTTCAATCACCTGCGGCTGCAATAACCATTGCGGATTCTTTTCATCATGGATTTGATGACGAACACCTTTAAAATACTTTTCTTTCAAATATCTTTCTTCCAGTTGCCACTGCGTTTCTTGTGGATCCATCAAAGGAAGCCAGCATACTACGCCTTTTATCCATTCCGTGTTGACGGCTGTCTCCAGCATCACATTTGTATCTTCTGTATTACTACTGGCCTGCACCAATACCCCGGTTACAACACCGGTTTCACTTTTCTCCTTCTCTAATTGTTCGATCTGCCATGTCTGGTTTAAAATTGATTTATCTCCCGACAGCCATGGATATTCTGCCCGGTCAAGATCCCAAACATGAACATGTGTGTCGACAATTCGCTGCATATGGCCGGAAGACTCTTCAGCTTTTTATTACGGGTGAAAAATCCTTTACGAGGTTATACTGTTTTGTGATGGCATCATTATCTTCCCCGAGTACCGGCGCTCCTTTGGATGAAACCAACAGCTTTCCATCTACACGCAGGGGACAGCGGGTCGTTTTTATCGCCAAACCATTACTCGTCTTCACTGTAATTTCCATATTCAATACCCGGTAACCTTCTTCTTTTACCAGCTTATCATA
>AR_comb_assmDRAFT_10240591_pt1 | contig 11912 bp, 4 predicted proteins | sample ArasoioldDNA_FD_10543 | JGI IMG/M metagenome (IMG submission 10543) | reverse complement strand
GGTAGCGTAGAGCTTACCCAGTCCTGAACATTCAACAGTTTATTTCCATCCCAGTTGTTATAGCGCAGATCGTCCACCTTCATCCACGATCCATGCCAGCGCGTGAGTTGTTTGATGTTTCCGTTGCGGTCATACTCTCCTATCTCTTCATCATATCGCTGGGTCCAGTCCCAGTTGTTTGGACCCCATTCGTTCTCAAACTTAAATCCATAAGAAGCATGCTTGAAGCGGTTGGCTTTATCGTAATCGTATTTATAGCCCCTCAGGTATTCATCGTATCCTCCCTTCCATACCTGCTCTGCAATATTTCCATTGTACTGTGGCGTGGCAGCCATGTTCACTGTGTTGTAATGCAATTCAAAATTGAACAGGTCTGCCTCGTCATAATTCTGTGCATCATCGTACGGCTTGTTCACTGAGTTCAGCCAGCCGCGGATGTTATAGAAGTAGTCAAGCTTTTGAAGAGCTGTTGGATGTGAAGTGGATTGATGTAATTTCTTATTAAGCAGTTGGCCCATCTCGTTATAGGCATTGTCTGCAATGGTCACTTCTTCCGCGCTTCCTATTTTATGTTTGATCTGCAGCACACGATCTACATGATCATAAGTGTAAGTTCTTTTGGTAATAACAGGCGTGGAATAAAAACTGCTGGAGTGGCTCTGATATTCTGCGCTCACCTTGCCATCAAAAGTGAGGATCCGGGTGACCCTATCCTTTCCGCTTATGTTATTGTCACTGGTGATCTGCACCGGGCGGTATTTATCATCATAATAAGTAACCGATCTTAACCAGTTACTGGTGTTCAGTATCCGTGTTTGTACAGCCACCACCTGGCCGGTTAAAAAATTATTGTAGCTGGTCAGTCCATTCTCCGCTACAAAAGTATATTGACTTCCCCAGGAAGGAAGATTCGCATAGCTATCATAGTGAGTAATGGTGAGCAGCGTTAAAGTATAGCTCGCACTCGATGGATAGCTTTGATTTAGACTGTACCCTTCAGCAACTGAAGTGTTGAGTGATTCATATCTACCTGTAGCATTCATTACATCAGTGCGGATTGTAACTTCACTTCGGGTATCAGTGATCTTTCCGGTAATGACACGCCGGTTTAGTTCATCATACTTGGTGAACACCCATTCATTGGTGCTTCTGAGGTTCCCGTCCTGCGTGAGCACTACCCTGTCCCACTGGTCATACACCATCAACACCTTTGCAGCGCCAGGAATTTTTTTCTCGATCATCCGGTGACGTTCATCGTACTTATACACAAACATCCATTTGCCAGTGAACGTGGCATCAGCTGTCCAACTTGATGTCGTGATTGCTGCTACTCCCTCAGGCTGGATCACCGCTGCCAACTGCTCAAAATCATCATAGATATAATAGGTCTGCAGGACATCATTATCAATGAATACTTTTTTTACGATCACATGGCCTGTCTTATCGGTAAATTCTTTTATCACCCCGCCATGTTCATCAATCATCGTTTTTACCGTCAGTTCTCCTGCTGCATAAGTATTGGTTGTGCTGATGGATCCATCACTTCCTGCATTAAAAATTTTAATCGCATCAACACTAGTATTGATCTCGTATTTTACCTGCACCACCTTCTTCGTTGCATCATATGCATTACTCATATTCGGTTGCCACACAGTTCCCGGTGCCCCTTGAGCCAGCACGCGGTTCAGCGGTGAAGCTTCCAATACCGTTTGAGCATAGGGCATCGCATCCGCATCCACTCCCTGCAACTGTCCATTGTTGAACAATGGCTGCTTCGTTGACCAGTCATTCTTAATACCTCCATAGTTCCCACTGGCACCGATATCTGCGTACGGCAAATACTTCTTTATTTCTCTTCCATACTGGTCATACTCATTCGGCGTCACAATATCTTTCTGGCTGGAGCTACCCCTTGTCACTACCGTTTGAACTGGCCTTCCCAGTCCATCAAAGTACGCCACAGATTGAGACTTGCCCTGAGTCAAGATCGGCAGCCTGGCCACTACAGATTCGCTATACACCCCAGACGTCTTCACATCATTGGCAATAACATAATTTTCTGTCACTGACGGTTGGGCCAGTACATACAACGGACAGGTAAAACTTACCAATAGAATATTACTCAGGATTCTCATTGAATGCATGCTATTTGTTCTAAATGATTAGGGTTCTGGTTTAGTATCAATTCGCTTTATTGAAGCGTTGGACCCACATAAATATTCCAACCTTTTGATTTCAGCATATTAACCGCCACATCACTCGCCGATGTTCGGGTTGTGCCCTGTGGAATAATATTGATCAATCCATTTTGTACATACTGGCCAGCTCCTGCAGCTACTTGGATGAGTATATTATCAATTACCGCAGAAGGAATAGGAACTGCTGTTCCATTATAACCATGCTCAACGGTACCTGCACATATCACTACATTATTTAATTGGGTAAGCGCGGAGAGATCCTCCCTGTTCCAGTGATCATCATTAATTTGAATGGACTTCAGATTGGTGAAGTACGTATTCCAATCGGATTTCAACCTGCTGATCTTGAAGGTTGGGTCCGTTAAGCATGGAAGAAATGTCCCATAGGAGGTAAATATTGACTGCAGGTTTTTGTTATTGGACATAAAGTCCTGGGCAAAGCCAAGATTCAAAGCCAGGGTCTGCCCTCCATCTCCTGTGTTGATCCCAAATGCTGATACTGTATTAATGCTGCTCCAATTACTGATGTTTGCTACAGACCATGCCGTTGCTGATTGATAACTGGAACCCGCTACGCTGGTCATGTATTGAGGGAAATTCCCTCGGAAATTGGATAAGCGAGTCAGGCTAGTAGCAGGCATTTGTACATTGTCAAAAGCAGGGTTTTCATTCCCATCATTATGATAGATCGTGATTGTCTTCACGTCATTGCTGGGATAAGTATGAATAAAATATGGCACATCGTGCGGATTCCATCTATCGGCTGGCGGAAAGAAGTTCATTGTAGTATTGAGTGGAAGGACGATTCCCGATGTATCTGTTCTATGTATGCCCAGTTTCATTGAAGTGCCGTCGCCAAAATCCACATATGCTCCATTATTGTTTCTTATGCCGTCGAGATACGTGTACGCAATATCCATTTGATAGTATCTGCATCCAACAATAGCAGCGGGAGGCAGCTGATTTGCATTAAGACTGAGATTAAACTGCATCGGAATTGAACCTGCTGATAGCGTTCCAATTTGTTGGTTCGCCGAATTGCTATTCCATTTAAGAATGTATTGAATCTGATCAGATGCAGTATCGATCAGAGTTCCGTTGACACTAAACACGCCAACAGGATAACCAATAGTGTTACTCCCACTGAAGGTTTGCATCGAATAAATAAAACAGTTACTACCACAACTGCTTCTGTAGTTGTACTGGAAGTTCTTTACGATGTTTCCCTGATAATCCTTAATATTCTTTAATCGATTGAGTCCATCATATTCATAGGAAGTAATTTCTCCATTTGGATCTGCCGAACTTGTCAATCCAATTAAAGGTTCATATGAATATGTTGTCACCTGCGCACCTTCAGGATAAATTCTTAATTCATCGATAGATCCAGTCCCAGCGAGTTGGAGGGAGCCGTTGGTATTGGCGGAAATCAAATGCTCAAAATACGTCCAGCCATTGATAGTTCTACCCACTGCCTGTGCAAGATCTCCATTCATATGAGAACCATTCCTGCTCCAATAAGAGACTTTGTATTTTTTTCCTGGAGTCAAAGTATTATTAGGCAAGCTGATATTTCCGTTAACGAGGTTGTAGGATTTACGTCCAGTTATAGAAGAAGTAGTTTGAATATTAGCTGTGCTTATGTTCCAATTTCCAGAACCATCCGATTCAAAACTGGTATAGGCAACATCTTTGGCTTGACTATTAACCACCTTTGCTATCGGGTAACTATTCTGATAATCCCACAAGTAAGTGTCTGTAATCCCGTCTTTTTTTGTAAGTTGAGTGAGGTTACCTGAACTATAAGAAAGAGAAACCTCATTTTGATACCTACTGTCCTTACTAACCGAATGATTATTTACAATAGCGGGCGAGAAACTGGTAGATGGAGCTAATGGATTTATTCGCTGCACGGTCTTCAGATATACCGCGGTTGATGGATTAGTTCCATAGTCAAATTGACTAAAACTTGATGCCAACAATTTACCATCACTCCAATCTGCAACCTCCATAGGCGCATTATAAAACTGATCTTTTAGTTCAAGAATAGGCTTTAACAATCCATCGGCATTGCCTTTCTCCGCCGCGATGCAAGAATTGAAATTGTTTGTGGGATCGGTAAAGTTTTGCTTCCGATAATCAACATAACTGTTTCTTGAATTGGTTTTGCAAAGCAAATATGCAGAATAAGCATTGGTTAGGCACACAGAATTCCCTGCGCAACTATTCCGAGTTGTGTTGTATTGAGCGAGACATGCGCTATTGTCATTAGTTAATTGTTGTACACCATCCGCAATCGCATCGCAATTCACAACTCGAAAATCAAACGCATAAGTGTAGCGGTTTTCCTTAGTGAGCCCTTTGGAATCTGTTACTGTTTTTTTGGATAGCGAGCGATGGAATGAGCTATTGAAAAAGCTGGTTGTCGTAGTCGTGTGACTTCCGGTTGCATCAAATATGGTTTCCGCAACCGTTGACTGCACTTTCCTCGCATTGTTTATTGTGTAAAACGTACCTAGCGTCTGTGCAACCCCTCCATTTGTCCTTGTAGCAAGGACAAATCCCGGTGTTGAAATGGCACTATTCTCAAACAATGGCGTATAATTGATTTCTTTGACAGGATCACCATTCTCTTTAAAATGTCCTTCATACTTAAGTTCTCCCCGCATGAATTCAAATGGCAGGGGAGCAGAGGGATAATTTGGCGTATTCGCATCACATTGGTTAGTCACAATGGATCGATATGCTATATCATCAGTATTCAAATCCCAAAGATTGGAGCCATAATATCTATAGATGCTATATCCGTTGCCTGACTGGGAAACCTTGACTTCATTATATCCGATGTGATTGCCTTGAGAACTTCCCATTGGTCTGATTGAACCTCCGGACCTGTAGTATGGGAGTGTCGTCGAGCCATCACAAGCAGTGCAACCATTGAAGCTGCAAGATGGGGTAAATCCATTGACAGGATCCCAGTATCCAATATCTTTAACAAGATCATTCCTTATAGTTTGCACATATGTTGGCCGTCCGTATAAGATTCCAGTTGATTTATTTTGAGGCCCGCTGATATAGGAATAATTCGTGACGTGATTTTGAGAACCTCTTCCATCATTTGAGATGAGACTCTTTATTCTCAAACCTCCCACTGTTTCATTTTTTTGAACGGAGGTCGTCGACCACTCATCAAATTTTGCTTCGGCGCCTGAGCCCGTAGCAGCTGAGAGTTTTTGAAGTTCAACTTTATACGTTCCGGCAGCGTATGTTGAGCGTGTTTCAAATGATTGCCCTGGTTCTAACAGCCAACTCCCGACAATAACATCACTGCTGTTGTAAATTTTTAAGGTAGCCTGAGCTCCGATCGCACTATTCGTGAATTTTACCTTTACAGAATTACCACCAAAGGCAACAAAATTTGTCACGACGTTTGAACTACCATCAAATCCAGCACTAGCTGAGAGCCTATTTATTTCTTCACTCTTGCTAAAATTTATCCAGGTGCTATTCGACTCGAATTCAAATTCTGTAAATCCCCCAGTTGGGTAAGTTATTTTCTTTAGAACGCCACCCTTCATTGCAGAGAAAACGGCATCGCGATTCGCACCAGGAACTATCTTAAACTCATTGACAATAGTGTAAGTGGGAATTAGTGTAGTATTCGAGTTAACCCCATTATAAAACCCCCAATGATCCTGCGCAAAGCTCAGGCGACGCGGCACGGTGCCTGCTTCATATTCAAAAAGGTGCGGCGGAACACTCATGCTTTGATCACAGTTCACTTCCTGTAATTTGTCAAGTCGTAATCTCTTTTTGTCAGTCGTGAAACCGTACGTGCTGAAATTACCTGTTAAAGGATTTTCGTCCTCAGCGAAATAACTTGTGGAAAGAACGAATTTCTTGCATGCGGTCTGATCGGTACTTGCAATTTTTATTGCAGCGAGAGATTTTGCACTTTGATTGACGTTATCGGTCATTGACTGCACATTGTCACTCAAATCTGTCCTCAGATTCCCTGGCTCGAATGACACCGCGCCATTTGCAAAAATGATTGAATCTAATCTCACACCTTGAATAATGTTTCTTACCAGATTGTATTCAACAATCACCGGTGAGATAGGACCACCGCCAGGTGTACCAGGTGGAGCATCTATAGGGAAAATGGAAATCGTTGGATAACCATAAGATTCCTGCTTGTATGTAAACTTTATAGAGAATAATCCATCTGCAGACTGGATTTTATTTAGATACCAGCTAGAAATTGCCGTACCTGAGTTAGTTCCGGTTTGAGACGTATAACAACTCGTAATTTCTATAGGATCTACATCATTTGTTTCATCAGTTCTTCCAAAGAAATATTTTGTGCCATCTGGCGTCGTGATGGTAAAACCTTTGATGCTTTGGCCGGCACCTGGTGAATAACTACTCTGGATTCTAATATCACTTTCTGGAATAACAATAGGAGCTCCATCATCGTTAAAATAAAATTTGCCGGAATATCCTCCAAAATTGTAAAAGAACAGGTCAGGCTCACCGTCCTTTCTTCCCTGTGCAAAGCCCTGCCAGTCTTGCATTCCTGCATTGTACAAGAATTTATTATATCCATTGTCGCTGAAGTACCCATGCGTGTTATTCATACCAGTACTCGTTCCTTTCTCGTCAGGGGCACCCATTACTGTCCGAGTGATAACTCCGCCGGCGTTTAATGTCCATCCGGCTCCAACCCAGCTCGCGGGTTCCATAACTTTTAGGCCTGAAGCATGGTAACTCAAACTAATTGGCAATTCCAGTGTACCACTCTTTATCGTATAAATAGGTATGCTGATCTGTGGAATTCCTGTATGATAGTGCACAGGAATGTCTGCGTATTTTCCAAGTGATGCTGCAGTTGGGGAAGCAATTGAAACTTCTTTATAAGGTTGGTCCTGTGCAGCTGCAAGGTTCCCAATACAAAGTACTATTGTGCAGGCAATAGAAATAGGGAGGAAATTCCTGTTAGTTCTCGAACGACTCATAAAATTTTCTGTAATTAAAATGTATATCCAGCTCTAAAGAGGACTGGTTGTGATTTTGGAATTTGTTGATTAGAAAGGAAGTCATACAACAATTGTAGATTCCCTTTGAATTTTTTACCGATGCTATATTTTTTACTTAATCCAATTAATGCACTTTTCTGCCATGGAGTATAGTTATCAAAAATTGAAAGGTCATCGAATTGGCTTCGATAATTGAACTCCCCTCCTCCAGAAATCCAGAATGAACCCTTCAATCTAAAATCGACAAACGATCTTAGTCCAATCCCCTGGTGACTGATTTCAACATCATTCCAGTTCTTTCCAAGGCCGAGTTTATAACTCCCTCCAACTCCGATTACACTCTTGTCGTTCAGCTTATATCCGACCGATAATCCGATATCGGTCGTCATTGGAAACATTGCAGTACTCTTCACCGATTGAAGATTGGTTCCAAATTCTAATCGATTTAGAAAAGATTTTGTTCTTTGCATGTTAGGCTTAAAATCCGGAATCTCCCCATTGCTACTTCCACCTCTCGCAATCCTATCTCTCAATTGAGTGAGTGCAGATTGAGCAACATTGATATTTTGTTGAACAGTTTGATTTGCATTTGGACCTGCCATTGACATCCTATCATTTAGCATTGAACGAACTTGGCTGATCGTTTGCAAGCCGGTCATGTTCGTAGCATAGTCCGTGGGAATATTGAACAAACCAGCCAACTGTCCGTTTTCTTGCATGAATTTTTCAAACGCAGGAATTTTTCTCAGTAATGAGATGGCCTTTGATTCAATCTTGGTGGGATCATTAAGAATCTCCTTGTATTCATTGATCTGTTGCGAATAGTAGTAAACCTCCTTATTGAATTTCTGAAGATCTTTCGTGAGATTAAATCCTTTGAGTTGCTTAGCAAGCAATTCTTTTCTATTGCGGATGAATTCTTTGACATTCTCAGCTTGCTTGAATTTATCTTTTAATTCATCAACTCGATTTAGTGCACTCTCAATTTCCTTCGGGGAAACCGGCAGTTTTTGGGTGAATTGAGCGTTCTCGATGAATTTTAAAGTTGTAAGAGATGTATCAAGTCCAGGAAAATAGTCGCCGGAAGTTCTTAAAAGGCGGGAAGACTTGTTCTTCAGTTGGTTCTTAATTTCCTCATATTGCTGCTGTGACTTAGCAAATAAGAGATTTGCTTTCGTGGAATCAATCTTCGATAATTTCCTGTAAAGTTTTTGCTCTTGCTTCTGAAGTCTATTGAGGTATTTAACCGTTTGCTTGTCGATCTTGCTACTAAGCTTCTCTGATTTTTCACTCACAGAAGTGACATAGCTTTTAACAGATACCTGGCTTAGCGAGGGTGTGTCCTGCCCGGATGATTTATAGCAGAGAAAGGATAAGGCAAGCCCAATGAGTACGAATATCCTCATAATCGGTTTAGCGTTTGGGTCATCCCGTCAAACAGTCGGCCTGAGAGCCAAGTAAGTTTAGCGGAATGGGGTTTGGTTTAGAGGGTGCAAGATTAAGGGCAAAACCAATTTCCAAAAAAGAGAATATTTGTTTTCTAAGGAATTATACTTAGACGTGAGCATCGGCGAAAACCATTGACGGCACTGGATTTCATCTGTTTAGCGAATTTATTCACACCGACTCGACCGTAATGAACAATTTCAAAAAAAGGGGCTGTTAATGTTCTATTCATGGATAATATTTATGAAGTAGTTGGACTAGCAATGTATTGCAAGTAAACAAAACATCAACAAAGAATGAAAGCGACAAGCCGCTTCAGAATTAATAACCACAAACGCAAATAAAAATCGAGCAGAAGAATTTGAAATAACAAAAGTCTGAGTGAATCTTTCGATCATCAACTACTCACACTCAAATAGTCTTATTGACTCTGAAAAAATCTAAACTTGTTTAGTAAAGTCGAAACCCATTTTGCTCCTTGCTGGCTTTTTCGAACCTCAGATTAATATATTTTTGCAATAAGATTTGCGTTCCTCAAGCAATTAAGAAATAGTGAGTAATTCATGAGTTCATAAACTCGAGCTTCTTTAGAATATTGATTAGTAGAATATTTGAGGATGGGGTGTGACTCCCTCTCTCTCCGCTGAAAGCCCTCATAATCATGAATTATGAGGGCTTTTTTAATTCATATATTTCAGTTCCCTCAGAAATGAAAGCGTTCCGGCAAATGGAAAGCACGAAGAATTTTTCGGGATCGTGCAATAGTTTTTATTATCTTTTGGAATAAAGATTTTCTACCGATTCCACAATCTCAAGAAAGCTGTTTCCTGCCACTACCCTCTAAAGTGCCCAAGATTACTGCGCTCCCATAAGAATATCTGTAACGGAAAACAAAATTGCAGTCACGGTTTATGAAAGCAAAATCTGTTGTCATCATTAAACCAATCTATATGCCAACTCGAACCGTTTACCGTTTTATTGCTTGCCTGGTCCTGATTACCGGTTTTGCCAAAGCCACCTTGCATGCTCAACAAACTCCACGCCTTGACTCATGTAGTGCTTATGGATCAGGAAATCCTGTGACTGTGAGAGCGAAGGCAAAAGTGGTGGATGCCAATACTGGCAATCCTATCAGTGGGGCAAGCGTAACCATTACCGTTAGTGGCAAATCCACTACAGCCACCACGGATGCAGCCGGTAACTGCAGCGGTGGCATTGCCTTTCCCCAACTTTCAGATATGGACGGAACGGCCGTCACCATTTGCATAACGGGCACAACTACTTGCTGCGAATGCGTAGTTGGAGCCGGCACAAAGAAAAAGGGGAAAGGGCCTGGGCAAGTAGCACTTATTGTATTTGCAGTTCTTGCAATTTCCTGGTTTGGATGGAAGATTTATACAAAAAAATTAAATGTGGGTTAGACTTCGCTGGACATACAACTCTTTGCGCAGTACGATGTTTAAAAAGGTGCGTGTGCCTAACTGGTTAAGCAGACTACTTGGGCGATTGGCGATAGCGTCGGTCTTGGTGTTAGCCTGTTACCGGCTTGAATGGCATTGGTTAAGGAATATCACTGCGTCGATCATGGCTCGACTGTCTCATTCCCTTGGGTTGCCGGTGAACCAGACTGCTGATGATGTAATGGAAATGAGCGGCACCTACTATATTTTTTACATTTCATGTACCATGATCGATGTCTTCTTGGTTGCTGCAGCATTGACCTGGAATTCTCAACTGAAATTCGTAAGAAATCTACTGAGACTTGTATATTTATTCCTCTTTGTATTTGCGATAAATATTCTGAGGTTGGAAGCCGGATTTCAATTGCTATATCGTTTCCACGCTCCTGATATTGTAGAACATGAAATTGTTGGAGGCATTGCGTATTTTATAGTTTTGGTGAAGGTGGTCGACACGCGAAAGAACAGAGCGCATCAACATTCTGTCGTAGTTGAAAATTGAGTTTATTTTTTACGTGGTCTCTGCAGAGACTTGGCATCTTTTTCAACCCATCGTAGAGGCGCACGAAATCCTTTATCCTTTTCGGATTCTTTATCCGTCATAGCCGAATCTCTAAAAATAGGTTGTCTGCATATTTATTTTCATTCCGCTCGTAAAAGTTTAACGGGATTTGTCCTGACTGCCTGCCATACCTTAATTCCTGAAGTAATCCCTGCGATAGCGAATAACACCAGCACTGAATACATCAATGTAGACGGAGCGATACCTGAATTCACTTTGAATATCATGTCAAGCAAAAGCTTTGTCAGCGCATATCCAACGTAGCATCCTACTGCTGCTCCTATCAAAAAGATCAGGAAATAACCTCGGTTAACCAACAGAAGTATATGCTTCGCTCTGGCACCGGCTACTTTCCTCAACGCGATCTCTTTCATTCGTTTCATTACAGTGAGAGAAACCAGGGAAAACAACCCGGTAGCAGTGAGCATTACCGATATAATGGCAAACCAGAAAAATATTTTCGCGATATTATTTGTGGTCTCATAAGCTTCTTTTTTTATCTCATTTTGATAAAAGCCAGTGAAGGGTTTCATTGGCAATATCTTTTTCCATGCGTCTCTTGTTTTCGAATAAACAAGTTCAACGTCCTGGATCTTGGCCTGCATAATAAGAAACTGGTACCGATTCTCTTTCCCCAGCTTCACAGCAACCGGTTCCATCGGATCAAATAATTGATCAACTTTGAAGTCTTTCAGAACCCCAACTACTGAATAATTAGTACTGTCAATAAGAATCTTTTTACCAAGCGCTTCTCTATCTTTCCAACCATAATTTGCAGCTAGATTTTGTGTAATAAGGATCGAACTTGTAAAATCACCTTCCATTTGTGGATCAAACTCCCTTCCTTCGGCCATCTTAAGGTTCATCGTTTTTATATAGTCCCGGCCTACTTCCATAAAATTTGTTTCAACTTTCTTTTCCTCTGATTCTGCCACCACATTCCGGAAGCCATATCCAATATGACTTCTCGTACCTGCCAGTGCAGTTACCTCCGGAATTGCGGCGATTTCATTTCTAAGCGATGGAAATGCAGTACTGTCGGTTATTACGACACCAACAGTACTTTCTATATTATACCCATAATCATAATTTTTTTGAAATTCAGAATTGCGGGCAAAACCAATTCCGGCAATCACGGTAATGATGGCAATAGCCAGTTGAAAGCCCAGCATGATCCTTGAGAACAGATTTGTGCCGCCAAATTTTACGG
>AR_comb_assmDRAFT_10176559_pt1 | contig 11913 bp, 11 predicted proteins | sample ArasoioldDNA_FD_10543 | JGI IMG/M metagenome (IMG submission 10543) | reverse complement strand
GGCGTGACGCGCCGTCGCGGCCGCGCGCCGGATTTCCATCCCGCCGCGCGTCAAGCCGTTGCTGCCACCCGTCCCGCCTTGATCGGGGCAGAGGCCCGTATCGCCGTCGACAACCGAGATACGCGACGGCGCGATGCCGAGCTCCTCTCCAGCCATCTGGGCGACGGCGATGCGCATGCCGGTTCCGATGTCAACCTTGCCGGAGTACACCGTGACCGTTCCGTCGGCGTGGATGGCGATGAAGCTGTCCACCTGCTTTGGATCGAGCGGCTTCGCCGAATCGCTGACGGCGCCGCGGCTTTGCGCGAACACCGAACGGGGCAGCACGCCGTCGAAGGCGAAGGAGACGATGAGCGCGCCGCCGGCTTTGAGAACCTGACGACGGGAAGGAGAGGAGAGTGTGTTCATGATCCCCTCCTACGCCTGCGCCGCGCGCATGACCGCGCGCAGGATGCGTGTGTGCGTGCCGCAGCGGCACAGGTTGCCCGCAAGACCCTGCTTGACCTGTTCGAGCGTCGGCCTCGGCGTCCGCTGGAGGAGGGCCACCGACGCGACGATCATTCCGTTCGTGCAGTAACCGCATTGCGCGGCCTGCTCGGCGATGAACGCCACCTGCACGCGATCCGGCTTGTCAGGTGTGCCGAGGCCTTCGAGGGTCCTGATCGCGCGGCCGGCTGCGCGGCTCACCGGCAGCGTGCACGATCGGACTGCCTGGCCGTCGACGATGACAGTGCACGCGCCGCACTGTCCGAGGCCGCATCCGAACTTCGGCCCGTGCAGGCCCAGGGCGCCGCGCAACACGTAGAGAAGGGGCTGATTCGCGTCCCACGACTCGACGGTCGCGGAACGGCCATTGAGCCGGAAGCTGTAGGCGGGCATACAGGCGCCTCCTCGGGGATTCTAAGACAGGTGGGTTGGGCGGGAAGGGCAGGAAGGGCGGGAGGGGCAGGAGGGGCAGGAGGGAACGACGGCGGCGTCAGGGTGTCCGGTACGGCGCGAAGTCCTGCCAGATCTGCTCGATCACCTTGGCGTCTACGACTCGCGTGTCAGCTTTCTGCGGCTCTTTCTCGGAGTACACCGTCACCTTGACCGTCGCGCACGACGGTCCCAGCGCGCCGGGATCGAACACATAGAGGCCTTCGTAGATCGTTTCGGTTCCAGAGACGTGCTGTTCGATCTTCAGCGGATGGATCGGCGCGACTTCGGCGTCGCCGCAGGCGATCCGCATCCGGGAAAACCCGGAGCGCATCCGCTTGAACGGCGGCAGCGACACGCCCTGGGTCTGAGCGGCGCCACGCGCCACCTTGGTCCAGAAGCCTTCCACGAGCCTCGGCGTGACGCGCACGAGCAGCACCGGATGGACATCTGCCACGTACTCGGACCACTGACCGAAGTCCCGCAGCGGACGCAGCGCCGGACCGGGGTCTCCCGAATTGCCACCGGCACCGCGTCCTCGCACGTTCATCTGCTGCTCGAACTGGGTTTGAGCGCCGTAGACCATTACCGGCGTGATGAAGGAGATGTCGAAGTCCGTCGATGCGACCTGGTAAGGGCTCAGGCTGCCGACGCGACGTTTCGCCGCCTCTTTCAGCGCCTCGCCCGGAAAGGGCCGCGATGGCTCGACCGGAAGCCGCGCATCGGCAGGCGCGCTCGCCTCTTTCAGCTTCGCACGGGCTGCCGTGACGACCTCGCACACATCCTGGATCCGGACGACGCGCGCGCTCTGGCGCCTTCGATTCTCGTCGTCGTCCACGAGCGACGTGAGGCCGACCAGGCTGCCACCGGACGCAAAGACGGGACCGCCGGAGCTGCCAATTGGAATCGCGAGGTCTGTCGCGAGCGCGTGCGCGTCGACGCGGCTGACCGCGCCGAACGAAGGCCCTTTCGTCTCGCGCAGCGGCGATCCGATCGTGACGATTTCCTGGTCCTTGATGACGGAAAGGCTTGCCGCTTCCGCACAGCCGAGAGGTACCGGTCGCAGCGACGAAGCCGCCGCAGGATTGATCCGCAGGACCACCACGTCCTTGTCCGGGTTCGCGGCCAGGACGGTTGCTGCGATCTTGATTTCCGGCGACAGCTCGACTTCGACAGACGCCGACGCTCCGATGGCGCGCTGGTTCGTCGCGATTAGGCCGTCCGCGTCGACGACGAAGCCCGACGCGTGCGACGTGGGCGTCCACAGGGCGACGACGCTGGCCTGCCACTGACCGAGCAGGGTCGAGATGCTGACTTCCACGGAACTGTCGGCGCGCGTGCTACCAGGGGCGGCGTCCGTCACATCGGCGTTCGACGCCGTCAGCTCGATCGACACTTCCTGGCCCGCGGCGACGTCGATGAGCTGCCGCCATTCGTACGCTTTGCCGTCGAGTGCGAATGGGGCGTCCGATTCGACCAGGTAATTGCCGGGTCGCAGGCGGACGTGGACGGCGCCGTCGATGCCCGTCACGACGCGTCGAGGCGTGGTCGTCGGCGGGTTGTCGCTGATAAGCAGCGCGTGCCGCGGAACAGCCATCGGTGCCTGCCCGGCGCGCGTTATGACGACTTTGACATTGAGGACGCCTTCGGCGGCCTGAAATGTCACGGTGCCTGGCACTGGCGTCGAGAGATGAGTGCCTGGCACCAGTCGCACAAGATCGGTGCCGGGCACGGTCGATAAAACCGCGGCGAACGCCAGCGCGCGGAGCATTGACGGCCATCGTCACTCCCCGCGCGCGTCCGTGTCAAACGCAGGCGCTACTAACAATCTCTAGACGTAGTGACCGACGGCCATCATCACCAGCGCGAAGGCCTGTAGCGCGACGACGACTTTCGCGGCACGGTGAGCTCGGTGACGCAGGCCGGCGACCTGTTCCATCAAGGCGCCCTTCGCCGGACCGTCCGCCAGCGTCAACGCCTGGCGCATCGTGATCATGATCTTTTCAGCGGTGCGGCCGACGACGCCGCCACCGACGACCCCGGCCAGGATGCCCGACAGCCCACCGGCGCAGAACGCCAGTCCCGCATGAGTGGCGGCCACACCGGCGTCGAAGCCGCCGGTAAAGCGCCACAACAGATACAGACCGGTCGCAATCGTCGAGAAGCCGAGGCCGGCGAAGTACGTCGCCATACCGCGCTGGTTGATCCGCATCATGACGTGACCGCCGGACGCCCCGGCCCCGTCAACCGCCGGCTCCAGCAGGAACGTCATGAACACGGTCGAGCCGATCCAGAGGCCGGCGACGAGGACGTGCAACGCGCGGAGCGCAAGAAAGAAAAGGACGGCAGTCATCGGTCACCTCACTGTGTGATGACGAATATAGACACTTCGAAATTGTCGGGATGCTAAGAATTGCCTAGCCGGATCGGAAGAATTCGCTAGCGGGCGCCGTCGGACTGTGCCGGATCCTAAAGAGATCTTAAAATGGAGCGACCGTCTCTTCCCATGGCCAACCGATCGGCGCATCGCTGTCTCGATCCGGGCACCACCATCATCGTCGGCACCATCGACGGTCGGGGAACGCCCGACGTCTGCCGCGCAATCGCCGTCGCATCGCAAGACGGCCTGGCCACCGTCGTCGTGTACCTGCCGGTCGCCACGAGCCAGACGATGATCCAGAACCTGGCCGACACGAAACGGCTGGCGGTGACGGTCATGAATCCCGTCAATAACTGTGCGACGCAGCTGAAGGGATCGCTCGTCGGAGTCCGGCTGGCTGGCGATGACGAGGCAGGATTCGTCCGCGGCCAGTTCAGTGCGTTCACCGACGTGCTCGCTCGGATCGGTGTTCCGCGCCGGCTGTCTGGTAGCCTGCGGTACTGGCCGGCGTTCGCGGTCGAAATGCAGATCGAGCAGATGTTCGAGCAAACGCCCGGTCCGCAGGCGGGGACGCCGCTGAGATGACGCGCCTCGCTGATCTCTGGCGGTGCTTTCAGGGTGTCGTGCCGTCGGCGGTCGCGACAGCTGACAGGAACGGCATTCCCAACGTGACCTACTGCAGCCAGGTCTACTTCGTTGACGACAGCCATGTGGCGTTGTCGTGTCAGTTCTTCAACAAGACGCGTCGAAATCTCGATGAGAACCCGGCGGCGTCGGTCGAGGTCATCGATCCGCTGACGCTGCAGGCGTACCGGCTGCGCGTACGGTTTGAGCGTTCGGAAAAAAGCGGACCCCTGTTCGACTCGATGTCGCTGCGCATCGACGCCATCGCGTCGCACACGGGCATGCAGGGAATCTTTCGCCTGATCGCAGCGGACGTGTTCGAAGTGGTGGCTTGCGAAATAGTCGAGGGTTTTCTGACGGAAGCGCCGGCCGACGTTCCGGATCACGTGTCGCTCGAGGGCGCGCGGACGGAGATGCGCGGACTGCAGCTTGTCTCAGAGCGCATCAACGGCGCGACGAACCTCGAATCGCTGCTCGCGGTCGTGCTCGAGGCGCTGGAAGAGTATTTCGGATTCGCGCACACGTCGGTCCTGCTGTACGACGAGGCGAGCCGGCGCCTGACCGCGCTGGCGAGCCGCGGCTACGGCGAAAGCGGTATCGGCGCAGAGGTGGCGGTGGGGGAAGGGCTGATTGGCACCGTCGCGCGCGATCGAAAGCTGCTGCGGCTGACCAGCCTGGAGGGCGACCTGCGCTACGCGCGCGCAATCCGCCGCGAAGCTGCGGCTGACCGCAGCGTGTCGCCGGGCGAGGAGATCCCGCTGCCGGGCCTGCCGGGAGCGCAAAGCGTGCTCATCATCCCTTTGACCGTCGGTGCGCGCCTGATCGGTGTGATTGCCGCCGAGGACCGCGATCCGATGCGCTTCAATGAATGGCACGAGGCGTATCTCGGAGTCATCGCCAACCAGATCGCGCTCGGCATCGATCGCATGATCGAGCACACCGACGACGCGGTCGAGATGCCTGCGGCTGTCGGATCGGCGGCGGTCGTTGAAGCCGCATGCGCGGCGGCGCGCGGAGCGTGCCGGCGCCTGACCTACTACCGAAACGACGACTCGATTTTCGTGGACGACGAGTACTTGATTCGAAATATCCCGGCGAGAATCCTGTGGAAAGTCCTCGGCGAATCGAAACGTACCGGGCGGACGGAGTTTTCGAACCGTGAGCTGCGGGTCGATGTGGCGCTCGGGCTTCCGCCGGTCAAGGACAACCTCGAAAGCCGCCTGATCCTGCTGCGGCATCGCCTGCAGGAGAAGTGCCCGGAGCTTGCGATAGTGTCCACCGGCCGCGGCCGTTTCGCTCTCCGCGCCAACGTGGCGGTCGAGCTGACCGAACGCTGAGCGTGCGTCACCTGTCCCTGACGAACTGATTGGTGTAGACCTTCTCGGCGTCGACCTTCGCTGCGCGAACCCTGGGATCGGAAACTGCGACGAACCGCTCGACCGCTGCGGCGGAGCCAGGCGGCACCATCCCATCGGGCGACATCGAAGCCTGTGCCTCGCGTATCGCCCGGAAGTCCGCTTCTGCCGGCGTCATGCGCGACTCGGCGGGGATCATCTCGCGGACGCGTTCGACAGGCTGTTCGCGCACCCAGCGCATCGCCTTCTGCATCGCACGCACCAGTCGTTGCGCGGCATCGGCGTTTTGCTCGAGCCAGTCGATGTCGGCGAGAAGGCTGAGGGCCGGGAAATTGTCGGTTCCAAACGCGCGGCGCGCTCCTGAAGGAGTACGCGTGTCGGCCAGGAACGCCGTCGTCGGATTTCGGAGCTCAAACGTGGGGATGGCGCTCGCGAGCAGGACGGCAGCGTCGACCTGCGCGTGCTCCAGTGCGGAAATCGACGTGCTGGACATGCCGACCGAAACGGTGCTCACGTCGTCGGGCGACAGACCGTTCTTCACGAGCAGGAAGTTCAGAAACTGGTGACTGGCCGAGCCGGGCGCGGTGACACCCACCGTGCGGCCTTTCAGATCCGCGATCGATCGGATTTCGCCGCCTCGGGCGGGCGCGACCGCCAGCGCCTCCGTCGGCCGTGCATAAACGAGGAGAAACGAACGAACGGGGCGGTGCTGTGCGGCCAGTGCGATCGCATCCGACATCGAACCCGCCGCGACGTCTGCGCTGCCGCCGAGCATCGCCTCGATTGCCTTGGTTCCTCCGGTGAGTTCGGACGCTTCGACGGCAATGCCTTCCTGACGGTCGTAGCCGAGCATTCGCACGAGGTAGACGGGAAGAAAGGCTACCGGATCCCGATGGATCGCGATACGGATTGTCCGGACGTCGCCGGCGTGCCGAGGCTGACACCCCGCAACCGCGATAGCGAGGCACGGAAGCACGCAGAACAGCGCGCGGCTCACGGCCGCCGCCCCCAAACGGTCCACATAGTCGGCGAAGGCATCATGAAGTCGGGCGCCTCGATCCGGGCGACGTCCGCGTCGAATTCGTCCGGCGTGATGTAACCGGCGTCAGTCATCGCCGTCCGGCGAAGCTCGAAGCTGGCCCGTAACAGGATCGCGACCGGCGATCGCGCCTGGGCCACCGTCACGAATCCCTCCGCGCCAAGGTCGGTGAGGCCGAGGCTTCGAAATCGCTCGAAGAGCCGTCTGCCATACCGCGGATCCGTGCCGCTATCCTGACGGAGCCGCCGCATCGCAGCATAGGTCTTCAGCGTGACGTCCGCCGCTCCATCCAATTCTTCGCACACGAGCCAGCCTCCAGGTTTCAGTGCGGATGTCAGCCGCTTCAGGACGGCATCCGGCTCGGGCAGATGGACCAGGAGCATTCGTGTGTGCACCAGATCGAACGCCGCCGGGGGAAGCGGATCGCGCGTGATGTCGTGGCGCCTGATCTCGAGATTCGGCCGATCGATCGCGTCGAGGAACGCAATGTCGACATCCGTCGCGACGACCCGGCCGTTGTCGCCGACGCGCTCGCTCAGCCAGCGCGCGATGGAGCCCCCGCCGGCGCCGACTTCAAGGCACCTCCAGCCCGTCGTCACGCCGAGCGCGTTCAGGTGCCGCTTGGTCGACGCGTCGAACGTTTCGGAGATTGCCTGAAAGCGCGTCGCGGCGTTGGCGGCCAGATCCAGCATCGCCCGGCCACTGTAGCGGGGGATCACTTGTGCGACAAGCGCAAAGAATTCAATAATTATTGAGTAATCGTCAATGGTGGACTTCACGTCCCGGCAGCTCAGAGCCTTTCTGCTGGTCGCCACGCATCGAAACTTTACGCGCGCCGCGGAGGCCCTGTTCATTACGCCCTCCGGGCTGAGCGTCTTGATCCGCGAGCTGGAAAATCAGCTCGGGTTCAGGCTCTTCGATCGGACGACCAGGCAGGTGGCGATGACAGAGGCGGGCAACCGGCTCCTCGTCGTCGTTCGGAGGAGCCTCCAGGACCTGGATGATGCGACGTCTCGCATCGCGCAATCGGCCCGCGAGTCCAGCGATAACCTGTCGGTCGGCGCAGGGCTGTTGATGGCGGCGAATATCCTGCCTCAAGCCATCAAGGAATTTCGCGGGCAGAGACCCGAGCTGCGCATTCAGCTGGTGGATGCCGCTCCGGCAACAGTCGTGCAGCGCGTCCGGACCGGCACACTCGATATCGGTCTGGGATTTTACAAGAGCGCGCCGGGACTCCGGCGGATCCCGTTCTTCAGATTCTCGTTGATGGTCATCAAGCCCGACGATGCCACCGTCGCCCGGCGGGGTTCGATTACATGGTCGGCGTTGAAAGACGAGCGGCTGGTGCTGCAGAACCGGGCGACGCCTGTTCGCGGCCTGATAGACTTCCACCTCGCTCAGGCCGGCGTCGACGCGAAGTCGGCCCTCGTGGTCAACAGCCTGGAAATGCTCATTGCGATGGTCGAAGCAGGCGAAGGCGCGGGCATCGTCCCTTCGTATGCCCTGCCGGCGTGCCGGCGGCGAAACGTCACGATGACGCGGCTGATCAACCCCTCCGTGCCGGTCGACTTGTTCCAGATACGGCATCGCGGCCGCAAGCTTTCACTCGCGGCGGAGGAGTTCACGACGTTTCTGCAGGGCTACATCGCGAGGTGGGCCGGGCGGAGCGGCGTGCTCACTTCGAGCTCGGAATGACGTCCACACCGCATGACTTGCCGTTGACCGCAGCCTTGACGTTGATCACTTCAGCGGTCATCGTCAGGGAAACCCAGCGCGATCCGCCGTCGACCTTCTCGAAATCGTTCATCTGAATCGCGTAGAGGCCGCCCTTGTCGTGGAGCTTGGCCGCCGGAAGGGCATACGCTCCTGAAGGCTGCCTGCCCTGCGTCCCGAGCCGCTGATATCCTGAGGCGGTCACCTCGACGTCCTTCCAGGTGTCTCCATCCTCGTTCTTGAGCATCAGCATGTCGGTGGTGATGTTCAACGCCCGCGACGTCGGCGCGTCCCGCGTGACGATAGACGCAGACGCATGAACGCCGCAGTCACCGGTCGCGACGCCGGGCCGTTCCCGCCTCCAGACGACAACCGCAATGACGAGAACGATCACGAAAAGCCCGGCCCAGAGATACGAGCGGCTACCACCGGGGCGATTGGATCCTTGCGAGTCCGGCCGCGATGAGAGTGTTTCCATGTGTCAGCTCAGAAGCTCGTAGCGCAATTCGCGAAACCGGGGCAGCCCCGCGAGCTCGACGATCCGTTCGAGGCCGTCGCGCTCGTGGAACTCGATGCCGTCGCGATCGATGACGACGGCGCCGGGGCACGAGGATGCCAGCCGGCGGAATTCGCCGTCGATCAGGAGAAACCGGCGGACCATGTTCTCGACGGCCTCGTGCGGCCGGTTCCTCGCCCGGATGTGGCGTTCGATCGTATGGGTGCTCGATGTCAGCACGATGGTGCGATCGGGCCGCCACGATTCGCCGATGGTCAGCACGTCGCGAATGCCGGCGTGCGACTCGATCGGGTATTCAGCCATGTGCGCCTCGAGCGTAATCCGCGCGCCCTCGAGGAACGTGACGTCGCCCGGCTGCTCGCGGGCCCGGGCGTCGCGGTAATTCTCGTCGTACAGGCGCGCGAAGTACTTCGTGACGCCCACAGCATTGCGTCCAGCTTCGATGTCCGCGAGGATCCGCGGATCCCAGACGCCTTCTTCGCCTTCACCGTACGAGCCGTTGCGATACAGGTCGCCCAGTTGATGGAGCAGCGTGCTCTTGCCGATGCCGGGTCCCCCTACGATCGCGACGAGCATCAGCGGGCAGCCAACCGGGAGTGATGTCGCGGACGTACCATGGCGTCTGCGAATCTAGGATAATTCAGTTGCGTGGGGGTTGGAGAATTTCGAAGGAGGGAGGCCAGAACCTCTCCCACTAATAGTATCGAACAGGCGTCTTCAAAGTTCAAGACTGTTTGTTGAAGAAAGTTCCCCGTATCATCGGCAGCCCATGGCAAAGCGCGCCGATTCTCTTCGTCGCGACAGCCGCGACACTTCCGACAGTCAACACTCCCCACCCCAGACGAGCGCGCTCGCACGCCTGCTCGACGCGCCGCACCTGGCGCACGTCGTCCCACGGCTGACACCTGACGTCCTGCATCATCTCATCCGCCATCATGGCCTCGAGGCGTGCGGTGCGCTGGTCGCCGCGGCGACGCCGCAGCAGATTGCGTCGATTCTGGATCTCGATCTGTGGCACGCGGGTGGCCCAGGCAGCGACGACCGATTCGACGCGCACCGGTTCGGCACGTGGCTCGAAGCGCTGATGGAGGAAGGCGAGGCGGTTGCCGCCGGCGTCATCGCAAAAATGGACGAGCCGCTGGCGATCGCGGGCCTGTCGCGCTACGTGCGCGTGTTCGATCCCGGCGTGTTCGAACCAATCGATGCAAGTGATCTGGACTGGCGCGAGAACGTCGGGCGGGACTTCAATCCCGGCTCGTGGCGTCGAAACGACCGGGCGCTCGAAAGCGAGGTCGGCGGCTACGTGATCCGCGCTCGGACGCCGCGCGCGTGGGATGCGATCGTCGGACTGCTGGCCACGCTCGCGGACGAGCAGCCGGCGTGCTTCCACGCGTTGATGCAAGGATGCCGGCAGCTCTCGAACTCGACGCCCGAAGACGACGAACTCGACGAGCTGCTGCTGGAACCCGAGCAGGCGCTGCACGACGTCTCAGTGGGACGCGAGGAGCGACGGACGCAGCAGGGCTATCTGACGCCCGGCGACGCGCGCGCGTTTCTCGAGATGGCGCGGCAACCGCGCACGCGGCCGGGCAGCGCGCCGCGGAAAACGACCGACCCGATTGTGGCAGCGTACTTCCGCGCGCTCGACGAAGCCGTGAAATCCGCAGTAGCGCCAGACGCCACATCGACCGGCTCGGATGTCGAGGCATCGAGCGCTGCGATCGCGGCGTCGATGGAAACCGTCGCCGAGGTGCTTGCGGAGGCCGGCATCACGCCGGCGCAACCGCGCGCCCTGCTCGGACCTGCCGGTGCGGACGCGCCGATCGTCGTCCCGCTGCAGCCGCTGATGGCGCACCTGCACGACGCGAACTTCACCGTGTACCTGACGCGCAACCAGGAGCTGAGCTTTCTCGCGAATGCGCTTTTGGCCGGCTGTTCCGTCTACGACCGGCCGTTCACGATCCAGGAAGCGTGGGATGCGGCGGTCGGCGTCTGCAATATCGGCCTCGAGGCGTGGGCCGGCGGTGAGGGCGCAGCGCTGCCCGAGACATTCCTCGTCGACCACGATCTCGTCGCCGCGTTCGAAGACGGCTGGCAGCTCCTGCACAAAGAGATCAGCCTGCGCGTATGCGATCGGTTGATCGCTGTGCTGGGCGAGGTGCGTCATCTCGACTCGGAGGTCGCGCGCGATCTCGATCGCCTGCGCCGTACGCTCGTCCGTCGCCGTGCCGACGGCGCGCCATTGCGAGCCCAGGACGCCCTCGAGCCCATCGCCATCCTCGACACGCCCGCGTGGGCGGCGCTCTGCGGTCTGCTCAGCGAATGTCCCGTGCTGCCCGACGTCCTGCCGGCGATGCTCGGCGGCCGCGCCAGCGCCGTCAGCGCGACGGCGTTCGTCAGCTTCTCGACGCACGCGCAGATCCGAATGGCCCACCACTTCGCAGACCGACTGCGCGATCTCCTGATGTCGTGAGCGGTCGGTGACCGTGGCAACCCCTTGCCGTGCGGACCGAGTCCTATTGCGGTTTGCCGATCTTCGTGTTTGTCTGGACGCTGAACTTGCGGTAGTCCGAGAACTCCACCGTGCCGCCGATGCGCATCACCTTCACCAGCAGCACCCGCGCGCTGGCGGTGTAGGTGGCGCGGGCCGGCAGCCACTGCTCGCCGTTCACCTTGCGGCGCTCAAAGGTGGCCCTCGATCCCGTGTGCACGCGAGCCAGCAGCCCCAGGCCGAACGACGCGGTCTCAATCGCCTCGGCTTCCAGCCGCACCACCTCGTACTCCGACTCGCTCACCCACGCTTTTCCCGCGAAGTGGCGCATGATCTTGCCCTCGCTGGTCTGCGGACTGGCGTCCTTCCTGGGCGTGAACGAGACCACGATGGTCTCGTAGCCGTTCATCACCTCGCGGCCGAGCATCTTGATGTCGTAAACGCGCAGCGCGTCGCCCACTGCGCGCTCGGTGTCACGTCGCTGCTCGTCGCGCTTTTTCTGCTCGGCTGCGCGCACCTTCTCCGGGTTCTGCTCCAGCTGCTTGGCGTACTCCAGCACCGTCTTCTGGCGCTCGCGATCCACCTTGGCGAGATCCTCCGGCGACACGGGCTTGCCGTCCTTGACGGTCTGCCGCCGCCAGCGGGCCTCGTTCGGAAGCGCCGGGTAGCTCTCGAAGACGTCGAGCGTCTCCTTGGTGGACTTGCCGGTTTCGTCCAGCTTCTGCTGGCGCTGCGTCGCGACGTAGACGTACTCGCTTTGCCGGATATCGTCCGTCTCGAGGCGCTTGCGGACCTCGGCCATGAAGGTCGCATAGTTGGGCAACGGGCGGTCCTGCCCGGCGGCCGGAACGACCAAAATGGCGATGAGGCAGGCACAAA
>AR_comb_assmDRAFT_10011924_pt1 | contig 11916 bp, 12 predicted proteins | sample ArasoioldDNA_FD_10543 | JGI IMG/M metagenome (IMG submission 10543) | reverse complement strand
CGGCCCGGGGGCTTTGCCGGTTTGGGCGGAGGCGAAGTTTGCTGGGCAAAGAACGTCTCGGAAAAGGAACCGGCGTTACGCCAGATGCTCACGGACGCAATGAACAGAAACGCCACCGCTGCGATGACGAGGACACGATCGTAGTTAGCGCGCAGCCAGGGCATCATTGGAGGTTGAATCTCGGCAGCTCAATTCGGGCGGATATGTCGACGTGCTCGTTACCGACAATGAAATTGATCGCGCCCGGCTGCGACGGCTTGGCCGGAACCGGCTGTGCGGGAGCGGCGGCGGCGCCCGGCTGGGCAGGCTGTTCGTGGGCCGGCCCTTTGTCCTTCTCGTTTCGAACATGCAAGGTCCGCACGACATAGAATTGCTGGGGCGAACTGACGATCTGGTTCAACACTTTCCGTCCGGCACTGGGCGCAGACGCGACCGTCAGATCAATGACCCCACGCTGGATCAGTTCCGGACCAGCAGCAGCGTTGGTCGCCGTGGTTGGGCGCGCCGCTGGAGATGGAGCCACCGTGGCCCCGGCCGCGCCTCGTTCTTCAGGCAGCGGCCGCCGAACAAACGCACTGATACCGTCGACATGGGCATCAATGATGAGGTTCAGCAAACCTTCGATCTGGGTAAGTTCCTGCCCTAACAATGGCGCCGCGGCGGTGTTCGGCAGCGCGGCGGTATATTCATCGAATCCAAGGGCGAAATTGTCCGGCAGTTTTACCCGGTTGGCCCTTGCCCGTTCGGAAACTGTGACCATGGCCTGTCGCAGCCGCGTCTGAAACTCGTTAGGGGCCAGTGGCGGCGGAGAGGGCACGCGGGTTTTTAGTTCCTCCTTCAGTTTGTTGAGCGTGGCCCCGTAATTTTCCAGGTGAAGCTTCATTTTGCGGAAGTTTGCTTCACTTGGGAACGGATCGAGCCGCTCCAGCCGGATCTTCTCCGATATTGTCTCCTGGAACCGGGCCAGCGCCTCGTTCGCGCTGCTTCTGGCGCTAAACAAGAAGTAAAGCGCGCCGGCGACCAGAAGGCCAAACACGACCAGGAAGGTGCCTAACCAGCGATTTTGGCTGAACCAGTTCATGGCAGGGGAAGCGGCTTTTTCAAATCGAGCCGCAACTCGTAGGGATACGCCCACTCGGTATTGGTGGGGGTGCTCGGCTTGATTACCCGTGATTGGTTGTTCGGATCGATGACGAAAAACGGTGAATTAACCAGGTTACGAAAGAAATCGACCACCACTTCCTGCTGCTTCGGATTGAACAGATACAAGCCCCGAATCAAGATGCCATCGATAGCCGGCCCAGTAGGGCGCGTACCCGGACCGCGACGCGCGTTCGGGGCGGTTGCAATCGGTGGAGGAGTCGGCGTCCCAAGTTCATTCCCTCGTTTATCCTCCACGCCGACCGGTTTGCCACCTGCGGTGGGGATCAGTTCCGTGATCCAGATATCTTCTTTCGGCAAACGCGCATTCAGATCTTCAATGAGCTCGAGCCAAAAACTGCGATCGTTCAGCGCGTCGATAAGCGGACCGCTCTGGCTGTCGAGCGCAGCCGCTTGTTGCCGCAGTTTCGCCAGGCGTGTTTCCGCCGCCCGCATGGTATCAACCTTCTCTTGGAGACGCTCTGTAGCGCGACGGGTGACCTGGGCGGCACGGGTGTGATAAAAGCCCCAGCCTAGTAAAGCCAGGACGAAACAACCTGCCGCGATGATGAATGAAAGGCGCCGTTTCTCCAGAGTTTGCCGTTTCTTAACGCTGGCCGGTTGAAGGTTAAGCTCCATCGGACACGCGGTGACGGTTCGCAGAGCCAGGCCCACCAGTTCGCCCAGCAAATGAGCGGAACGCGAAAGCTCCTGCGTTGGAGCGGATTCAGCGACGGCTACATTCCGAAGGGGATTGAAGAACGCGATCGGCACCTGCAGTTTCTCCTGAAAGAATTCGCGCATGTAAGGCGTACTGGCGCTGCCGCCGCATAAAAACACCCGGTCTGGCGCCCCGCCCTCCTGCTGGCTTCGATAGTGGCTGATTGAGCGCATTAACTCGGCATGAAGCCGAGTCATGGTGCTGCGGATGATTTTTGACATTCTGGCCAGGTCAGGATCGGCCGGCTCAGCGTAAGAGCCGCCCAGACTAACGAATCCATCGCGCTTTTTGCGAAGCTCGGCGGCAGCAAAAGGTTCATCGAACTCTCGTGCAATAGCGGCGGTGATGGAACCGCCGCCAATCGGCACGCTACGCGAGAAAACTTTCGCCGATTCAATGAACAGAAGGTTGGTTGTGCGCGCGCCGATATCGACGAGCAGCGAGCAACCGGTCAGATCGCTGTAACTGTACCGGAACGCATTATAAAGAGCCATGGGCGCAACATCGACGATGTTCGTGCGGAGTTTGCTTGCTTCGACCGCGCCGTTGATCTCATCGAGGAGATCGGCCTTAATCGCCACCAGCACCACCTGGATCTGTTCGTCTGAGCCCGCGCCAACAAGCTGATAATCCCAAACCACTTCATCAATCGGGAACGGCACGTTTTGCTGGGCTTCAAAACTGATGATGCGCTCGATCTTTTCTTCGTCGACCGACGGCAACTTAACGAACCGAGCAAAAACAGACTGGCCCGGCACGGCATAATTCACATCGCCGGTTTTAATGTGCATGTCGTCCAGCGCTTCCCGCAGAATGGGCGCGAGATGGCTATAGCGCATGCCTTCGGTGCCAATGTCGGCCACGGTCTCGCGCAGCCGGTAGTTTTCGAGAACCAGGCCGCCGTTAGGCTGAGCGGAAAATTCGCCCAGCGCGATGGTCTGCGAGCCAAGGTTTAGACTGAGAATATGAGTCGGGGCCGGCACAATTCGAAAACGGAGTTAGGCGTTACAGGCTTCCAACACTCGCCAGCTCACCGCGCTGCCGGTTTGATTTGCTCGTAACGATCCCAGTACAACGGAGCAAATGGAGTTTCGTTTTTGTTCAATACCAGGCCGGACAAAGAAGGAATGCTTTTGTACCACTGCGAAGCTCCGCGCACGAGGCTTTGTTCGTCTTTGACTGCGCCCTGCTGGACGACCTGCACGGCAATGTTTTGAATCGAATTCGCCGCCATCGGCCGATTGCCCATCACCCGGTTAAGAGCGTGCGGCGGCACATACATGACCGAACGGCATTCTTTGCCGGCTGCCACATTGGTGTGCGTCACCTCGCCGGTAAGAAGTTTCCCGTTAACGAGGATAAAGTATCGCAGCGTAACTTCATCGCTAAATTCAGCGGTAGACGCGAACTCCACTTCCACTTCGAGCCAGCGATCACGCTGGTCGGCGACGTATTGCTGCGCGCCAGTGTAGGTGAATTGCGGGCTGGTGATCAGGTTCTTGGTAATCTTGGTCACCTGAAACTGCCCGGCCGGAACCTGCCCGAAAACATGGGAAGTGAGACACAAAAAGATCAGGCCTATGACAAACGCGCACGTCGGACGGCTTTCATGTGGCATCGGCTGCCAGCCGATGGGACATCGGCCAGCGGCCGATGCCACGATTCGCTTGAGTTTCATTCGCCCGCTACGATTCCACAGATCGTGGAGTCCACGCCAGCCGAAACCGCAGGGAGCTGGAGTATTGGAGTATTGGAGTGGTGGAATATTGGAGTATTGGACAGGATCGAGGGTGCTCTGACACCACTCCACCACTCCATCATTCCATTACTCCGACACTGCTACCCGGTCGCGGAAATAAGCGATTGTTTCCCGAATACCCTCGTCGAATTCCACCTTTGGCTGCCAGCCGAGCACCTTTTTGGCGCGGGTAATATCGGGCTGGCGAACCTTTGGATCGTCCACCGGTAGCGGTTTGTATTCGATTTGCGACTTCGTTCCGGTGATCCGGATAATCTCCTCAGCGAACTGTTTGATCGTCATTTCGCGGGGGTTGCCAATGTTCACTGGTTCGTGAAAGTCACTCATCGCCAGCCGGAAGATCCCGTCGATCAAGTCCGAGACATAGCAGAAGGACCGGGTCTGGGAACCATCGCCGAACACAGTCAACGGTTTCCCGCTGAGAGCCTGCCCGATGAAAGCCGGCACTACCCGCCCATCACGCAACCGCATTCGCGGGCCGTAGGTGTTAAAGATCCGGACAATCTTCGTATCCACCTTGTGATAGCGGTGATAGGCCATGGTCATGGCTTCGGCGAAACGCTTGGCTTCGTCATACACACCGCGCGGCCCGATCGGATTCACGTTTCCCCAGTAATCTTCCTTTTGCGGGTGAACCAACGGATCGCCGTAACATTCCGAGGTTGATGCGAGGAAAAACGTGGCCTTTTTGTCCTTGGCCAGGCCGAGCGTGTTGTGCGTTCCGAGCGCGCCGACCTTTAACGTCGGGATAGGCAGTTCTAGGTAATCGATCGGGCTCGCCGGCGACGCGAAATGAAAGACGTAATCGATTTTTTGTTCGGGCAGAAAAATGAAATTGGAGACGTTGTGTTTGATGAACCGGTAATCCTGGTTGCCGGCCAAATGACCGATGTTTTCCAGGTTACCGGTTATGAGATTATCGATCGCGATTACTCGATGTCCTTCAGCCAGTAAGCGATCGGTTAAATGCGATCCCAGGAAACCGGCGCCACCGGTCACGACGGATATTGGCTTAGCTTTCTGGTCTGCCATGCGCGGAAGTATCTAACGGCGGAGAACTGACTTTGCCAGCGCGAAACGCACTCAAATCAGGTCAGACCGAATATGAATAGGATTAAGAATAGGAATAAGGGAAACGGTCCGATTCCTATTCTTATTCTCATTTGGCGTATTCGACATTCGTCATTCGTCATTCTAATAAGTGAGATTCTTCGAGGTCGCTCCGCATGACAGATAAAAAGCCGCTCCGCATCCTCTCCGGCATTCAACCGACTGGTATCCTCCACATTGGAAACTATTTCGGCATGATGCGGCCATCGATCGCGCTGCAAAACGAAGGCGAGGCCTTCTATTTCATCGCCGATTATCACGCTCTGACCAGTATCCGCGACCCGAAGGTCCTGCGTGAAAACAGTTACCGGGTGGCACTGGATTTTTTGGCCTGTGGACTCGATCCGGAAAAAGGACCGCTGTTTCGCCAATCTGATGTACCACGAGTGACCGAGCTCACCTGGATTCTTTCTGCGGTCACTCCCGTCTCACGATTGGAACTCGCCCACTCCTACAAGGACAAGATTGCCCGCGGGATCCCGGCGTCAGCCGGCCTGTTCAATTACCCGGTGCTGATGGCGGCAGACATACTCATTTACGACAGCGACGTCGTGCCGGTCGGAAAAGACCAAAAGCAACACATCGAAATCACCCGGGATATTGCTGCGCGTATCAACGAAGTGTTTGGGTCGGCCCGCGGCGAGCCCGTACTGAAGCTGCCGGAGGCTCGAATTCAGCCTGCGACCGAAGTGGTCCCCGGGCTCGATGGCCAGAAGATGAGCAAGAGCTACGGCAACACCGTCGACATTTTTGGAGACGAAAAAGAGATCCGGAAGCGTGTCATGAGTGTTGTCACCGATTCGAAACCGGTGGAGGCGCCGAAGGATGCGGGCAGCTCTACGATTTTTCAGCTGTATTCGCTGTTCGCGTCCGATCAGGAAAAAGAAGAAATGCGGCAGCGGTTCGAGAAGGGCGGCACCGGTTACGGCGATTTTAAAAAAGAATTGTTTGGGAAACTGTGGGAATTCTTTGCCCCGATGCGAAAGCGACGGGAGGAGCTTTTAGCTGATAAAGGTTACGTCGATGAAGTTCTGGCCAGGGGAGCGGAGCGAGCTAACGCAGTGGCGGACACGGTAATTAAGCGTGTTCGCAATGCTGTTGGGCTGTGATGGCCCGCGCGTGATACCGAGCCGGAAACTCAGGCGGAATGTCGCGCCAGCGGTCGAATCGTAAGGGCTTCCTTCAGCTCGGCAAAAATCAGCCGTCCGGCTGCTGTTTGCAGTGCGCTCGAGACGATTACCCGGGCCGTTTTCCCAAGGAGAGTCCGGGCATGATTCACCACGATCATGGTTCCATCAGGGAGATATCCCACGGCCTGATGTGATTCGCGGCCTTCCTTCACCAGGTTCAGTTCGAGCTCGTCTCCGGTCAAGAGCGATGGACGCAATGCATGAGCCAGATCATTGAGATTCAAAGCGGACACCTGTTGCAGACGCGCCACCTGACAAAGCGCGCTATCGTTAGTCAACAGCCGCGCCTGCAAAACTTTCGCAGTGCGGACCAGGCGTGCGTCGACCGAACTTTCGCCTTCATAGATCGTCTCGTGAATCGTAATCTCGATATCGTTCGATTGCTGCAACTGATTCAAAATTTCCAGGCCGCGCCGGCCGCGTTCGCGTTTAAGCGGATCCCGCGCGTCGGCCAGAAGTTGCAGTTCACCGAGAACGAATCGCGGCACAATCAACGTTCGACTGAGAAAACCGGTCGCACACAGATCGGCGATTCGACCGTCGATAATGACATTTGTATCGACGATGACGGGCTCGCTTTCCAGGGCCTGGCGGCTAAACCGCACGTAAGGAATAATGAGCGAGAACTCATCGCGATTGCTGCGCATGGCCAGCATCATTCCAAGATAGCCAAAGGTGCAAAACACAATCAGCCGTGACATCCACTGCACGGTCTCGGATTGATAATGGAGAACATCGGACGCCATCAGCAGGTTGCCGAAGATCAGGCCCAATAGCAGCCCAAAGGTGGCGGACGAAAATGCCCGAAGCGAAAATCCTTTCAGAAGCCGATCGGCCAGGACAACAACGAGACCCAGGACGGTTCCGCTAACAAGGCCCGTCCAAAGCGTGCCTTGAAATTCCGCGGAGATACTGGCCCCAATCGCACCACAGAAGGTGACGAACAGCACTCGTAGCAGATTAACTGTCAGTAGTGGTGTCACTTAGTGTCGCTTAGCGTCCCCCGGGTCGCTGCGGCACCTTCTTTTCGCGAACATTTATGTCAGCGTTTGCCGCGCTATCGCGGTAGAACAGCACTCCGTGTGCCCTGAGGTTACTGATTAAAGCCTTGAGGTCGGCAGCCAGTTCTTTGTTGCTGATGAGAGTCCCCAGAAGACCGTCCCCATGCGAAGCCTGACGAAAAACGTCGCCCGCCGACTGAACGGTTTTGCGGGCATCAGTCAGCACCAGTTGCAGTGAATCGGCGTCCTTTTTCATCGAGCTCATGGTTGCGTCCGCCTGAGAAATGACGCCTTCAAGCTTTTGCGATGATTGGGCGAGAGAGTTTGTCGTCTCGCTCAAGTGTTGAAGACTGTTCTTTAAATTGTCCATGTTGGGCTGGGACAAGGCGTCCTGACCCAGCCGATCGACCACGCCGTTGATTTTTTGAACTGTTCCACGCAAATCGGTAACGAGTGCGCCGCCTTCGCGGGTCAGATCGTCCAAACCGGTCTCACGCACGCCCACGATGTAACTGTTCGGCGCGATGAACTTCTTTCGTTCTCCTGGCGGAATGGTGACGTTAACAAACCGGTCACCGAGCAATCCGGAGCTGCCCACGGTGAATTTGCTCCCTTCGGGAACTTTGATGTAATCGAAAATCTTCAGGGGAACATCAACACCGTTACCTTCGCGGGTCATACGCGGACCGCCCGCGACTTTGCCAATTTTGGCGCCGGCAAGCAGAACATCGGATCCCTTAAGGAGACCGCTGGCGTCGTTGAATCGAACCTTTAGTGGATAGTAGGTTTTAAATCCTTCCCCTAACCGGCCAAATTGCACGACCAAAGCGCCAATAGCTGCCAGGCCCAAAAAAACGAAAACCCCCACTTTCAGTTCTACACCACGGTCGTGCCGATTCATCGCTGAAGAGGAACTGTCGAATGTCAGCGTGATTTGGCAAGGCAACCGCGTTAAAACGTACACGTGCCGGAGGCACAGCGGACATTAGCCGGTGGCGCAAGCCACCGGAGAAACGCATCGCAACCAAATACTGCCCCGGCAGGGGCAGCGGAAATGATCCTCCGCCCCTTCCGGGGCGAATGTTGGACGGCGCCAAAACCGGTGGGTAAACCCACCGGCTAATTTCCCGTTGTGCCTCCGGCACACTTGATAATGCGAACCGTGAAAGAACGATCGTTACTGCTGCTCCGACCGACCCGTCAAAAAATCCTGAAGAAGCTGATCCGTCGTATTCTGGAGTTCGGCGGCCGTTCCGTGGAAATAGATCTGACCTTCGTGCAGGTAGGCGATGTGGTTTGCGACGTCGAACGCGCTCTTCATATCGTGCGTGACCACGATACTCGTCACTCCAAAACGTTCCTGAAGTCGCCGGATCAAATGGTTGATGCTGTCGGACACCACCGGATCAAGGCCGGACGTGGGTTCGTCGTAAAGAACGCATTTCGGCCGACGGATAATCGCGCGCGCCAAGCCGACCCGCTTCTTCATTCCTCCGCTCAAATTGACCGGCATCTTCTCCTCCTCTCCCTCCAATTCCACCACCTCGAGCATCTCGCGGACTTTTTCCGCCAGAACGCGCGAACTCCGTTCGCCGGCCTCGCGCAGCGGAAAAGCGATATTCTCTGCCACAGTCATCGAATCGAAAAGTGCGGCGCCCTGAAACAAAATCCCGATTTTTTCCCGAATGGCGCCGAGCTGCCGTTCGTGCAGTCCGATAATATTCTGACCTTCGATCCAAATCTCGCCGGAATCCGGCTGCATCAAGCCAATCAGATTTTTGAGCAAAACACTTTTTCCGCCACCGCTCCGCCCAATAATTACAAGCGTCTCACCGCGACCGACCTCGAGGTTCACTCCACGCAAGATTTCCTGATCGCCGATGCTTTTGACCAAAGAGCGCACCGCGATCACCGGGGCGCCGTTTTCCCCGGCAGATGCCGATTTGGCGGCTGATTCAGCTTTCGATGTCAGAACGTCGACCACGGCAAACAGTCACCGCTCAACTACAAACATTCAATGCCCTGCATGGGATATATGGGAGGGATAGGACCAATTCGCCGCTGAATCTGCCGTTGTAACGATGTAACGGTTTTAACGATTTAACGTCGGCGGAGCTATTGATATCCTGCCGGATAAATGATGTTGAGAGTCATCGTCAGGAAGAAATTACAGATCAAGACGGCCAGTGAGCCGTTCACCACCGCTTCGGTGGTGGCGCGACCAACGCCTACCGCGCCTTCGCGCGCGGTTAGGCCCTTGTGACAACTGATGAACACGATCAGAATGCCGAAACAAAATGCTTTCGACAGTCCCATAATAATGTCGCGATTCCGGGTCCATCGGACCATGTTCGCCATGTAGTAGGTGCCGTTGATTTCCAGGAGCGAAATGGCCACCAGATAGCCGACCGCAATACCGACAGCGATGCATTCTGCGACCAGGAGCGGCATGGAAACCATCATGGCCAGAGCGCGCGGCACCACCAGGTAATCGGTCGGATAGACCGCCAGCGCTCGCAGGGCATCGATCTGTTCGGTCACTTTCATCGTGCCGATCTCGGCTGACATGGCAGCGCCGACTCGGCCGGTAACCATTAACGCCGTCAAGACCGGCCCAAGTTCGCGACAAATAGCGACCGAGACTACCGCGCCCACTGCAGAACCCATTCCGAGTTTATTGAATTGAAAATAGGTCTGAGCGGAGAACACGGCGCCGGTAAATGCGCCGGTAATCACCACCACCAATTGGGAACGCAGACCGATGTCGACTATCTGATTCAGAAAAAGCCGCCACCGCAGCCTGCGGGTGAAAATCGAACGGAAAGTGTCCGCGGCCAGCAACAGCAGTTCACCCAGATAACGTGAGAACCTGATGAACGGCGAGCCAAGAGCGATGAAGAAACGGCTGAGCATGGCAGAAAACAGCGGGGTAACGTGAACGTTAGCTACGATTGGCGTTCACGAAAGCGCGCAATTCGAAGCCGCGAATCGTTGTGCACGGAGCGGCGGTTGATTACACTCCGAGCAACTGAGTCGGAGATTTCGGCCGCAGCTCCGCCGGAATGGCGCCAACAAACCGTGGGTCCAAACCTAATCGGCGGAAAATCGCGCGGATCTCACGAAACGTTATCGTTGGTTCGTCGTCGATCTCCAGATAAACGATGTCGTGATTGCTATCCACCTTGTATCGCAGCCCGGCGATCGTTTCGAACTCGTGATCCAGCTCCAGGATTTTGTTCAAATCACGAACACCGGCGGCGTAAACTTCGAGTTCAATCATGGGGCAGCCGTCACTCTAGCCAAGCGCTCTTTCCCCGTCCATAGATTACGTCCCGAGGAGAGTGCCGTTTGCGCGAAAACCAGAGCTGCGATACAGGATTGCAACAAATGAAACCGGGGTTCTGTCGTTTCCTGATCGGCAATGTATTGCTCGCGTGTGTGTTGCTTACCGGCTGCGAAACTACCCAGCCAGCTGGAATCCAGGCATCGAAAGCAGCCATGGCGCAAACCATCGCGGCTGAGCCGCCCGGCGATTATTTTATCGGACGACGCTATTACAAACCCGATTACAAGTTTTGGGGATACGTGCGCAAACCGGGGCAGCCGTGGTCCAGCTCGCAGATGGTGATGTTGAACGAAGAGAAAAAACTCGCGCCGGATCGCGAGCAAATGAATTTCGGCAGCGACAACAATTACGAGTACAAACTCTACGGTCACTTCAGCGGCGAAACGGTTTACGAGCCTGCCAGCAACGGGTTTTATCCCGAGTTCGTATTAGAGAAGATGGAGGTGATCTCGACCAATCCGGCACCGATCTTCAAGAGCCAGATGAGCGGTCGCGAAGCAGCCAGGGTGACACGTTACACGATCGAGCGGCCGTGGAACTACTAGCGCCTTCGGCGCAATGACGAAATCCGAATGACTAATGTCGAAGGAATACCGGAGTGGCACATAGCGCGGTTAGTTAGTCATTCCTTCGTGCTTCGTCCTTCGTGCTTCGTCATTTATTCGACCGCGCTCGGATGAGTAAAACTTCATCGACTGTGGCAAAGCCAGATCCATTAACCGTCGAATTTCTTCGTTATCTTGCGGTCGAACGCAACGCTTCGCCCCGAACGCTTAAAGCTTACTCACAAGCGTTAACGCAATGCGCGGCCGAATTAAAGACGCCGTGGAAGAAATGCACCGCCGATCAATTCCGCGATTATCTGTTCAGCCTGATGAAGCGGAAACAGGCGCGCACCTATATCCGCCTGCAATTTTCCGCGCTGCGCACCTTTTATCGATTTCTCGTCAATCGAGAGCGATTGAAGCACGATCCAACCCGCGAATTACAGCTTCCGAAGCTGGAGAAGAAGCTTCCGCTGGTTCTGACCCGGCAGCAGATCGACGAGTTACTCGCCGCGCCTCTGAAGGTCGCGAAACAACGCGCCGCGCCGGCCTGGATGCCGCTCCGCGATGCTGCCATCATGGAATTGTTTTACAGCAGCGGACTGCGTCTGAGTGAGTTGGCCTCCCTGAATGTTCCGGATCTGGATCCCTACACCGAATCGGTCCGCGTTCTGGGGAAAGGGTCAAAGGAACGCGTTTGCCCCGTCGGCTGGCCGGCGATCGAAGCGATTTCGAAATACCGGGCCGCCGCGAACGCGCACACCGGCAAATTGTTTATCAACAAATCGAGAAAAGGAATGTCGCCACGCTCCATCTGGTTGATTCTCAAACGATATCTGCGACACACCTCCATTCCGATTTCGATCAGCCCGCATAAGTTGCGTCATAGTTTCGCCACTCACTTGCTCGATCGCGGCGCTGATTTGCGCAGTGTGCAAACGCTGTTAGGCCACGCCAGCCTTTCGACTACGCAAATTTACACTCACGTAACGGTGGAGCGGCTGAAGAAAGCCTACGCTAGCGCGCATCCACGGGCATAGCGACTGGAGGTGCTTCTGTAGCGGCGGTCTATGACCGTCGCTCGAATTTCTCTTGAAGTGCGAC
>AR_comb_assmDRAFT_10363330_pt1 | contig 11917 bp, 9 predicted proteins | sample ArasoioldDNA_FD_10543 | JGI IMG/M metagenome (IMG submission 10543) | reverse complement strand
TTGTCGGCGGAAACGGTCCACGAAAACTGGATGTACTTCAGCTGATCCGGCGGCGCGGAGAGGCTGGCGCTCGACGCGATCGTACGCACAGCGTTCTGCGCCACGCGGCCGAGCGGCAGCCGCGGCACGCGAGCCACCCGCAGCGCTGCCTTCAGCGGAATGCCCGCGGCCGGCGCGACGTTGTAAATACCGCCGGCGCGATGCTCGATCATCGCCGCCACCGCTCCTGCCAGATCCCGCGTGCTGAGCAGTTGAATCGTCGGATCGTGGCCGGGATACGTGATCGCGAGGCGGCCCGTCAACAGCCGGCTGAAATAATCTTCGCCGTCGAGTACCGCCGCCGCGCGCAGGATAGTGTGCATCGGCGACGGTGCACCGCTACGCTCGCCGATCTGCGCGCTGCACGCCTCGACTTCACGCCAGCCGTCGGCGATGTCGCTGCGTCCTTCCGGGATGAAGGTCGACTCGTCCAGCAGTCCGGCATTCTGATGACTCGGCGAATACACTGCTGCGCTGCCGAGCACGACGGCGTGTTTCAACGGCAGCGACGCCAGCCGCGCGCATATTTCGCGCGCAACGTTCAGGTCTGGACCGGTGCTGGCATTTCCGGAGTGAAGCGGCGAGCAGACGACGGTATCGTAGCGGCTGAACGCGGCTGCCTCGATGCGCTCCGGATGGTGCGACACCCGCTCGCACAGCTCGACCTGCGGCGAGCGGCTGAGAGCGTCAACCAGGGAATCCGCGATGCGGTCGCGACACGCGACGACGGCGATCCGTGCCCGCACCGGCGTGGTCTACGCTTGGACCGCTCCCAGATACTCCTGCACCACGTTGATGGTGTCCTGGACGGTCTGGACGGCCTGAAGACGCTCCTCGGGCACTTTGATCTTGAACGCATACTCGATGTCGACCATTACTTCCAGGGCCGACAACGAGTCGAGTCCGAGATCCTCGCGATAGTTCGAGGAGTCGTTGATTTGTTCCGGCGCGATGCCCGTGATGCGGTTCACGCTCTCGCGAATGGTGGCACGAATTCGGTCTGCGTCGCTCATGGTTGTATGAATCGTTTTGGGGGACCGGTATGTTGGCACAGTTGGCCGGAAAATTCTACGCTCCTGCGCCGGTGATCCGCTGAGCCACATCGACGGCCGACACGATGACCGGCGTGATCCCCCCGCCCGGCCGGGTCCAATGGCCGCATATATAAAGGTTGCGCACCGGCCCCTCGATGCCCGGCCGGCGCGGGCCGAGTTGGTCTGGCGACATTTCCCAGCCCAGCATTGCGCCGTGCAAATTCAATGTAAATCGCCACGAAGTCAGCGCCGACGCGCTCTGCCGGCTGGCGATGTGCCCGGTAACCCCCGGAATTTTCGACTCGAGCCGAGTCACCAGGTCGTCTTCGATCCGCTCTTTGTGGGCGCGCCAATCGGCGACCCGGTCGTAGCCAATTTCCATGATCCGCTGCAAGATGATGATCTGGCCGTCGACCGGCGCCATCCGCGGTTCGTACATCGTCGGGACGAAAATCTTGAACGCGTCGTAGACGACGTCGTCGGCGTCCCACGAGCGCCAGTGGTAGCCGGTTGCCGGTTCGAGCGCCGAGAGCGAGACGTTCCGCAGGCCGAGGTGAACAAGAAAACATGGACTGCTCGGCCGTAATTGCTTGAGGTTCTCGATCGCCCGCTCCCCGACAATCGCCGGGCCGAGCATTCGTTCGAAGGTCAACTCCAGGTCGGCGTTCGACACGATGTGGCCGGCGTTGACCCGCAGGGTGTGGCGGTGGCTACCCAGTCCGGTCGCGATCTCGACGCCGACCGCGACGCCGTCTTCCACGACGATCCGCTCGACCATCGAGCGCATCAGGATGTCGCCACCCGCCTCCTGCACGATGCGAGCGAGGTCGTCCGCAAACGCCTGCGATCCGCCTTCCGGGTAGTAATTGCCGAGAAAGTACGACAGCCGCAGCATCGAATCGAACACAAACGAGGTGCGCGACGGTCGCGAGCCCCAATGCGCGCAGTCCGCCGACAGCAACAGCCGCAGCTTGCGATCCTTGAATTCGCGGTGCAGCACTTCGTGCAGCGTCAAATCGCGCAGCGCAGCGAACTTGTCGTGCTCCCGACCGCGAAAGTAATACAGCAGGCCGTACATATACGCTTCGCGAACCTTCAGAAAAAAGCGGTCGAGCGTCGCCGCTTCATGCGGAAAGGTTGCCTTCAATTCGTCGAGGTATTCGTCGAACTCCGCCGACACCGAAAAATGACTGCCGTCGGGAAAATGAAAGTGATCAACCGGATCCATCTTCACCCAACGGGTGCGCGAGCCGAGCTTTTCGAGGATCGCGCCGGTGATCGTCATCGGATTGCCGAGCAGCGGGTAGAAATGGGTGGCGGCGTCGAAGGTGAACGGACCACGATGGAACGTGCTGCAGTAACCGCCGACCATGTAGTGCTGCTCGACCAGCAGCACCTTGAGGCGGGCGCGCGCCAGCAGTCCGGCGCAAATCAGACCGCCGATGCCGGCGCCGATGACCACGACGTCGTAGCTGGATTTCGGGTCGGCCGGGAGCGCCCGAAACGCTCTCATGGAGTCTGCGGGCGGTTGCGGCCGTAGGCTTCGTGCGCGTTGACGAATTCGCCGGAGGTAATCGCGCCGGCCATCGACAACTCGCCAGCCAGCACCGCGGCTGCGACGATTTCAGCGAATTTCGGCGCGTGCGTCGCACCGGCACAGCCGAGCATGTTCAGACATTCGGCGCTGGTGCCGAGCATCGTGCCGCCGCCGACGGTTGCGACGGTCAACGACGGCAACGTGACGCTGGCGTAGAGGTCGTCGTCCGGCGTCAGTTCGTAGTCGGTGATGCCGACCGCGGCGTTGGCGACGTTCGCGACATCCTGGCCGCAGGCGATGAACATCGCCGTCAGGCCGTTCGCATAATGCGCGTTGAAGCCGATCGCGTTTGCCTGGAGGTGACCGAGCATCGTGTCGTGCCACATCTCGACGATTTGCCGCGGCGTGACCCGCATGTAGGACTGCAGCACGGCCGCCGGAATGCGCGCGCCGGCGACGACCGTCTTTCCTTTCCCGCCGGCAAGCAGGAATCCGCTGGCGCGTTTTTCACTGCTCATGCCGCTGAAAACGCGGTAGCGCGGGGCGTGCCCTGCCGCGACCAGCCACTGCGACGCGCGCTCGGTCGCCTTGACGATCATGTTCATGCCCTGCGCGTCGGCGGTGCTGTAGTAGAAGCTGACGATCACCGACCGGCCGGAGATCCGCGTGTCGACCCGCTGCAATTTGCCATGGCGCGTGGTCGATTCGGCTTCGGCGCGGAGTGCGTCGACGTGGCCGGGCAGTGCGGTAGCGAACGCTGCGGCCTCGCCGACGGAATCGAACGAAAACATCGGGCAGACGACGTTGGCATCGACAATCACTCGTGCGTCGACGCCACCGGCCCGCGTCAGCATCACCATGCCGCGCTCGTACGAGCGGACCAACGCCCCTTCGGTAGTCGCCAGCGGCACGTAGAACAAACCATCCGCGTGCAGCCCGTTGACGCGCAGCGGTCCGGCAACGCCGAGGGGCATCTGCACCGAGCCGATCGGATTTTCGATGTTGCCGCGCATCAGCTCGCTCGGGATCGCCGACGCGGCGATCAGCGGCAGGTCGACGCCGAGTTTGCGCTGCAGCCACTCCCGCCGCTCGCGCACCTGGTCAGCGGAATAGCCCTGCCCGGTAAAGCGTGGAACCAGTTCGATGCCGGCCTGGCGGTCGTCGACAGCCATCTAGTGGAGCGTGGCCCGAAGCGGAACGCGGAGGTAATAAACCATGCGAGAGAGCCCGCTAGTCAGTCGATAACACAAGCGCGCAGCAGTTGCCTTCGGGGGCGATCGCGGTCACCAGCGCATGGCCGGCGCGGACCTCGCGGGTGTGCGGTGACGCGTCGATCGCGAGAGACGGATCGAGCTGTTGCAAGCCGGCGACCCCCGGCAGCCGCCCAGTGCGCATCGTCTCGAGCGCGGCGAGCGCCTGGAGCGCTCCCGATGCGCCGAGTGCCTCGCCGGTCATCGCCTTGATCGCGGCGACCGGGACGCGCGAGCCGACGGCCGCGGCGATCGCCGCGCCCTCACGTGCGTCGAGTTCCGCGCTGCCGCTTGCGGACGAGACCACGAACGCGACATCGCTGGCCGCGATACCGGCGTCCTTGAGTGCCCGCTGGATCACGCCCGCCAGTCCGGTCGCCCGATTGTCGCGGCTCCGACCCGAGACACCCTGCGGCAGTTGTCTCGGGTCAGACCCGAGACAATCAGCGTGACAGGTTGGGTCGTAGGCGGCGGCGAAGCCGGCGACGCGTGCCAGGACCCGCGCGCCGCGGGCGATGGCCGATTCCTCGCCTTCGAGCGCGAGGAAGGCCGCGCCCTCACCCATTCCCATCCCGCTTCGCGCCGCATCAAACGGCCGAGGACCGCCCCCACCGTTCGGTGCGGCGAGCCGCGCCGCCTGACGCGAGCCGTGAAACGACTCGTAGCAGATCTCTTCAGCGCCGCCAGCCAGCAGCGCGTCCGCGCGCCCGGCACGAATCATTTGCATCGCATAGCCGATCGCTTGGACACCCGAGCTGGCGCCGGCCGAGACGGTGGTGTTGATCCCTCGCAGTTTCTGCCAGATCGCCACTTGCCCGGCTGCTGCGTTCAGCACCGTGTTCGAAAAATCCATCGGGCTCGCGTATTCGGGGCCGGCCTGCTGAGCCCGCCGATCGAATTCGCCGATCGTACGGACGCTGCAGAACATCGTGCCGAGTATGAGCCCGACCGGTTGCGCGACGCGCCGCTCGGTGGTCCAGCCGCTGTCGGCCAGCGTCAACTCGACGCCGACCAGCGCGAGGCGACCGGTGCGATCGAGCGGTCGGACGTTGCCGGTCTTCACGTAATTCTGCGCATCGAAGCCAGGCACTTCGGCCACCTGATAGCCCGGCGCGATGTCGGCAGGAAAGACCGTCGGTGCAGCGAACCCGCTGCGCCCTTCACACAACGCTTGATGAATCTGCGACGGATGATCGCCAAGCGCGCAGATTGCTCCTATTCCAGTCACGACCACGCGGCGAACGGTCACGGGCGATGCTTTCTGAAGATGACGGAGGCGTTGTTGCCGCCAAACGCGTAGGCGTTGTTCATCGCCAGTTCCACCGGCACCTGCCGCGCCTGGTTCGGCACGTAGTCGAGATCGCATTCCGGGTCCGCCGTCTCGTGATGAATCGTCGGCGGGATGCGATCGTCGCGGACGGCCAGCGTGCAGGCAGCGGCTTCGATCGCCGAGGCTGCTCCCATCGTATGCCCCAGCATCGACTTGATCGAACTCATCGGCACGCGATACGCGGCTTCGCCGAAAGCCTGCTTGACCGCGGCGGTTTCCACACGATCGTTGACCGTCGTGCCAGTGCCGTGCGCGCTGATATAGCCGATCTCATCGGGACGAACGCCAGCGTCGGCCATTGCGATTTGCATCGCGCGGGCGGCGCCGTCGCCCTGCGGCGCGGTCATGTGATTCGCGTCGCAGGTCAGACCGTAACCGACCAGTTCCGCATAAATCCTGGCGCCGCGCGCGAGGGCGCGATCGCGGCGTTCGAGGATCAAGATCGCCGCGCCTTCTCCCGGGACCATGCCTTTACGGTTCTTGTCGAACGGCTGACAGCGTTCCGGTGCAATCGCTCCGAGTCGCGCAAAACCGGTATAGGTGATCCGCGAAAACGCGTCCGATCCGCCCGCCAGCATCACCTCGGCCTCGCCGTTGCGGATGTTGTCGGAGGCGTGCGCCAGCGCGTAATTCCCCGCGGCGCAGGCAGTGGGAATCACGAGATTCGGTCCCTCGAACCCGAATTCGGAAGCGATGTGGGCGGCGATCACGTGACAGGGATACTGCTCGATGAATTCCCGGCCGATCGCGTCGCGCGTGCCGGCCATGTCCTGATCGTCGAACTGCTCGATCATCGACGGCTCGCCCGAAGTCGTGCCCATCGAAACGCCGGTGCTTGAGGGATCGAGCGTATCCGGATCGAGCGCCGCATCAGTCAGCGCCATGCGCGCTGCGGCGATCGCCAATTGCGAAGCCCGCCCCATGCCGTTTGGCCGCAGCCGCTCGATCAGGCCGCGCGGATCGAAATTCTTGACCTCGCCGCCAATGTGGACGTTATAGCGTTTGGTGTCGAACGATTCGACCGGTCCGATGCCGCAGGCACCGGCAATCAGCGCGCGCCAGAACGCATCGACGCCGATCCCGACCGACGTGACCAATCCGAGGCCGGTCACGACGACGCGTGGACGTAGTTCCATGGGCGAATTAGTATAGATGAAGAGGCTATCGCGGCTCATTGACATCAGATCCTGCGCGTTGAACGCTTCTCTCCGTTCTCTCCGTCACCTCCGTTTCGGTACGGTGAGTCCGTCGGCCCCGGCAGCGGCGTCGGCGACCATCGGGCTGTTGATCGGGCTGATTGTCACGCTCGCAGCGGTCATCGCCGATGGATGGTATATCAGCCGCCAGATGGCCGGCCTGCGGTCGCTGCAGACCGACCTGGCCGACCGCAATCGCCGCGACTCGCTGCAATTGCTGCGCATCCAAAACGATCTCAATACGGTCGCGCTCGCGATGCGCGACATGATTGACACCACCGAATACCCGCTGATCGCTTGGACGGCGCAATTCGCCCGGGTGCGGCAGGATCTCGAGGACGCGCTGCGCCGCGAAGAAGCGGTCGCCGTCGCGCAGCGAACGCCTGAGCAACGCCTTTACCTGGCCAGCTCGGTCAGCCAGTTCTGGGACGCCGTCGACCGTATGTTCGCCGAGGCACGAGCTGGAAGGGACGAAAACGCACGCGCACAAATTCGCGTATCGCTGCAAGCTCGTCAGGCGGCGCTCAGCACAGCAGTCGCACGGCTGCTGGTCGCGAACAACGAAAGCGAAGAGCAGACCGCGCGCCAGGTTCAGGATATTTACTCGCAGGTGCAGCGACAGGCGTTCGTGTTTCTTGGCGGCACACTGGTCGCGATTCTGTTGACCAGCTTGTACGTGATTCGGTCGAACCGCCGGCTGTTCGTCGAACTCGCAGCGCTGTCGGAACGTCGCCAGGAACTGGCACAGCAGCTGATCACCGCACGCGAGTCGACGCTGAGTGAGATTTCGCGCGAGCTGCACGATGAATTCGGCCAGATCCTGACGGCGATGGGATCGATGCTGGCGCGCGCCGGCAAGCACGCGCCTGAAGGCTCGCCGCTGCGCACCGAGCTGCGCGAGGTGAACGAGATTGCGCAGACCGCGCTCGAAAACGTGCGCGGCCTGTCGCAGACGCTGCATCCGTCAATCCTCGAGGATGCAGGGCTCGACGACACCATCGACTGGTTCGTGCCGCACGCGGAACGGCAGCTCGGCATCCGCATTGCCTACCAGCGCAACGGTTCGGCGGTGTCGATGGACAACAGCGCCGCGGTGCACGTCTACCGCGTGCTGCAGGAAGCCCTCAACAACGTCGCGCGGCATTCCGGGGCGCCGGAGGCGTGGGTGCGGCTGCGTGCCAACACCTATGGGCTATCGCTCGAAGTCGAAGATCACGGCAAGGGGCTCGATGCCGCGACCGAGCGGCGCGGCCTCGGTATCATCACGATGCGCGAGCGCGCCGAGCTGGTGGGCGGCGACATCGAATTCATGCGACCAGCGGCTGGAGGAACCTTGGTGCGGCTGACGGTGCCACGATGATTACAGTACTCCTCGCAGACGATCACACTCTGGTCCGGCGTGGCTTCCGTCGCATGCTTGAAGACGACGCGGCGATCAGCGTCGTTGGCGAAGCCGGCGACGGCGATGAAGCGATCCAGCTCGCGGCACAGCTGAAGCCGAAAGTAGTGGTGATGGATTGCGCGATGCCACGAACCAGTGGACTGGTCGCGACTCGCAAGATTCTCGAGACCGACCCGAACGTGGCGGTGTTGATGCTGAGCATGCACGCCGAAGAAACGCTTGTCCGCCAGGCGCTCGATGCCGGAGCCCGCGGCTATGTTCTGAAAAGCGCGCTGGACCTCGACCTTGCGTCGGCGGTCCGCCGTGTGGCGTCCGGCGAGCAGGTGCTCGACCCGAGCGTCGCCGGCACCGAAACGCTGCGCGGTGAAGGAGCGCGCGCCCTCTCGCCGCGTGAGCTGGAAGTGCTGCAGATGATTTGCAGTGGGCAGTCGAACAAGGAAATTGCGGCGGCGCTGGGGCTGAGCGTCAACACCATTGCCGTGCACCGGGCGAACATCATGAACGCGCTCGGCATTCACAAGACCGCCGAGCTTGTGGTCTACGCGATTCAGCACGGGTTGGTGACGCTGAAGGGATGACCGTCAGTCGTCGGGTGTTCCTCGACACGCTGGCCTGCGCCGGCGCGCTGTCGCTGCTGCCGGCCGTGGCGCGCAGCCAGCCGGCGCGCGCCATTTCCGCTGCGGGATCATCTCCCGGATTCCAGCTGGCGGATGTGACCGGCTCCGCCGGCATTGCGTTCCGCCACAACAATGGCGCCTATGGCGGCAAGCTGCTGCCCGAAACCCTCGGCGCGGGATGCGCCTTCCTCGACTACGACGCCGATGGCTGGCAAGACATCCTGCTGGTCAACGGATCGGACTGGCCCGGGCACCGGCGTTCGGCGGTTGGTCGATCGACGCTGCGGCTCTATCGCAACAACCGCAATGGCACGTTCACCGACGTGACCCGCGCGGCCGGCCTGGATCTCGAGCTGTACGGAATGGGCGTCGCGGTTGGCGACTTCAACAACGACGGATTTCCGGATGTGCTGATTACCGCGGTTGGCCAGAACCGGCTGTTCCGCAATACCGGTAAAGGAACGTTCGTCGATGTCACCAGTGCCAGCGGGCTGGGCGGCCGTCTTGGCTTCAGCACTTCGGCGCTGTGGTTCGACTTCAACCGTGACGGTTGGCTCGATTTGTTCGTCTGCAACTACGTCAAATGGACCGCCGAGCACGATGTGTTCTGCAGCGTTGACGGCCAGCAGAAATCGTACTGCACCCCGGAAGCGTATCGCGGCGACACCTGCTGGCTGTTCCGCAACCGCGGCAACGGCACGTTTGAGGACGTCACCGCCGCCAGCGGCGTGTTCGACACCAGCTCCAAGTCGCTCGGCGTGGCGACGATCGACGTCGATCGCGACGGCTGGCCCGACCTGTTCGTCGCCAACGACACGCAGCCCAACAAGTTGTATCGCAACCTGCGCAACGGCACCTTCAAGGAGGTGGGCCTCGACGCCGGAGTCGCCTTCAGCGCCGATGGTAAGGCGCGCGCCGGCATGGGCGTCGAAGTCGGTGATCTCGACAACTCGGGTCGGCCGAGCCTGATCGTCACGAACTTCGAAAACGAGATGATTGGGTTGTACCGCGAAACCAGGCCAGGCGTGTTCGAAGATGTCGCGATTCGCGCCGGTGTCGGACCACCGTCACGCACCACGCTCGGGTTCGGTTGCGTTCTCGCCGATCTCAATCTCGATGGCAGACTCGACCTGGTGGTCGCAAATGGCCATATCGACGAGACGTTGCGCGGCATTCGCAGCAGCGTTGGCTACGCGCAGCCACCCCACTTGTTTCTGAACCAGGCCAACGGCACATTCCGGGACGTCGCCCCGACCGCCGGCGCCGAGTTTTCTCAACCGCGCGTTGGACGCGGTCTGGCCTACGCCGATTTCGATCGCGATGGCGACGTCGACCTGCTGCTGACGACCAACAATGGACCAGCCAGGCTGTTTCGCAACGATCTATCGTCCGGCAATCGGTCGATCCGCGTCCGGCTGCAGGGCACCACATCGAATCGCGACGCGATCGGTGCCACCGTCTGGCTCGAACACGACGGCACCACGCAGACCCGTACCGTGAAAAGCGGCGCGAGTTACTTGTCGCAATCCGAACTGCCCCTGACCTTTGGTGTGGGAAAAATCGACCTGGTCGATCGCATGGTGGTGACGTGGCCGAATGGAAGAGTTGATGAGGCCAGAAAGGTAGCGACCGGGAAGGCGTACTGGTGGCGAGAGGGAGAGGGGTTAAAGTATGAAGGCTGAATTATGAAAGATGAAGGATGAAGGATGAAGGATGAAGTCTGCTTCATTCCGACCGCCGGGCGATTCGAGTCACCCTGCGCGGTTAGGCAGACTTCAAACTTCAGCCTTCACACTTCAACCGATCCTCGTATTCCGCTCCACGGTCACGCGTTCAACTCGCGTGACTTCTTCCTGCTTCGGTATCCGCCGATCGACGCGATACAGGAAGCAGAGGTACTTCTGATCCTCCGGCGGGATCCGCCATCCTTTGTCGTGTTCGCTGCCTGACGTTCGGTTTTCGGAGGCACCGCTGCTCGACGCGGAAACCGACGTCGATCCAGGGGTGCTGACGACCGTCGTCGATTCCTTTCGCGACGATTTGGCTTTCGACGATTCGGACGGATAGCCCTTATCCCCCCAGCCGTCAGGGCGCTCGCTGTGCCCGTGCCGGGCGCCGTCGAGGAACTTCGCGATTTTCACCGCGGCGTAGGTGCTGTTGTCGGCCGAGTAGTTCACCAGTTCTTCTTGCTGTTTCTGCAAAATGCATTCGTAGCCAGGTTTCGTGAACACGATCGACCAGATCACGTATTTCAGATCGTCGCCGCTCAAGTCCTGATCGAACGTCCCGCTGGTCTGGTTGTTGAACAACGTCGACCAGCCCGATTTTGAACCGGGGCTCGAATTGGACGCCGAACTTCGCGTCGAGTCGTAGGACGACGAGGAACTGTAGCCGTTGCTGGCCGAGCTCCTGCCGCTGCCGGTCATGCTTTGCGCACTGCGGATCATCATGTCGACCGCAGCGCCGGTCATGCGCATCGGCCAACGAACCATCGTCTCGACGACGGCGTCGGTCAGATTGTTCGAGGTGTCGGCGCCCGAGGTGCTCGAGTAGGTGCCGCTGTAGTAAGTGCCGTTGTTCATTAGGGTACGTGCCTCCTGTCGTTCTGAATAGCAAGTCACATGCCCTGCGCTACAATTCGGGGCCAGCCCATGTAGCGTTTCTCCGCGACGCTGATCATTGTCGCGTCGTTGTGTGCGCCAACGTTCGCTCAACCGCAAACTGGCGAGCTGCGCCTCCTGGTTCGCGACCCGACCGGCTCGGCTGTACGCGCAAGCGGCGTCATTTCCAGCGACATCACACAGGTCGAGCGGCGATTCACGACCGGCGACAACGGTAGCTTTATCGCGCAGAGCTTGCCGTTCGGGCTCTACCGCGTTTCGATTGAACGAACCGGTTTCGCCGCCTACTTGGCAGTCGTAGACATTCGGTCCCCGATCCCCCTCCGGCTTCCCATTACTCTCGAGCTTGCGCCGGTGGTCACAACCGTTCGTGTGTACGGCGATCGGGCCGGGGCGGGCAGCGACCATTCGCGTGCGCGCCGAATTCCGACCGGAGGCAACGGAGACGGAGACGACGGAGAAGACGGAGACGACGGAGACACGGGATCAACACGGAGTAACGGAGCAACAGAGCAGAACAAAGAATTGTTCTTGCCGTTCTCCGTTCCTCCGTTGCTCAGTGTTGAATCCGTACCTCCGTCTACTCCGTTATCTCAGAAATCAAAAGCGAACGCGCTGCGGATGATGCGTGACGCGTGAATGTCGCCCGGCGCCAGGTACGCATTGAATTTGTGGCCACGGAGACGGAGACGACGGAGCAACAGAGAAGATATCTGGTTAGCGGGTTTCTGAGTTATGGCGAGTTCTCAACTTGAAACGGCAGCGAGCGGATTTGAGAGAAAGGCCACAAGAACCAACCGGTCGCGCGCAGTCCGGTTCATGCGATCCTGTCTGCTCTACGCCCAGCCTGCAGCTAGCCAACGCGTCATGAAGAATCCCAGCAGCCACGGA
>AR_comb_assmDRAFT_10325623_pt1 | contig 11918 bp, 7 predicted proteins | sample ArasoioldDNA_FD_10543 | JGI IMG/M metagenome (IMG submission 10543) | reverse complement strand
TTAATTTTTTCAACATACTCCTGAAAACAACAGGGTGAGTAAGGAGAAACGGTAGACCCACCGGATGCTGACCCGAGCACGCCCCAAGCAAGCTTCCGGTGGGTTTTTTACTGGTCGTTAGTCCTCGGTCGTTGGCCGATGGCTAAACCTCTTCTAGCCCATACCAGAACTGCAGAAGACGCTGAGCACACAGGTGCTTATTCGTGTTTCCTCTTGTTCCTCTGCGTTCGTGGCAATCATCTTCAGTTTCACTGCACAGTCGGATGTTCGCTCAGGTAGGTGTCGAGCACCTTTTTCCACTTTCCTTGGGCTTTAAGGATGAATTCCACCGCATCGCGCAGTGCGCCATCGCCTCCAGCATGAGGTGTGACGTAGTGCGCTTCCTTCTTCACTTCGGTGCGTGCGTTCTGTACGGCGACAGCTAAGCCTGCGGGTCGCATGGCCGGAAGGTCAACAATGTCGTCGCCGACAAAGGCGGCTTCTTCTGGAGCGAGTGCTGCTTGCTGAATGAGGTCCCGGAACCCGGTTCCTTTGTCGTGACATCCTTGAAGCACAAATTCCAGCTTTAGATCGCGGGCGCGGAGAGCCACTGTTTCGGAGAAGCGCTTCGTGATGAGTCCTGTGCGCAGCCCTCCAAGCCGGGCAAGTGAAATGGCAACGCCGTCGTGCGCGTGAAAGCCCTTGAATTCGATCGAGCCTTGGGCGCTGAGTTGATTCGAACCGCGGTCGTTTTGGTCGCGATCAGGCAGGAAGTACATTTTGCCGTCGGTGAGGACTCCGTCGACATCGAAGAGGAGAAGTTTGATTTTTCGGGCGCGAGCTTGAGCGGAGAGTTTGGACATGCTGGCCTAAATTACAACACAGAGGAAGCTGGGGCGCTGAGGTTTTGGGGGAACCGCTCTGGGCAGCTGAACTCCTGGCCTTCGATTGCCTTGCTAGGCTTACACGCCCCGCGCCACAGACTTGCGCGTGGGGCGCCCCGGGCGAGGCGCCCGGGGCTACACGATCCCGTCCGGGGCTACTTTCCTGCGGCGGATTCCAGGTCTGTTGCCGCCTTTTCAATTCCGACTGAGATCTTTGCGATCACTTCCGCGACTATCGGGATCTGCGTGTCGGCTTCCTTCCACTTCTTCTCGTCCATGTATTCGCGGACCGCGGCCACAGGCTTGGCACCGTATCCGGTATAGGCGCCGGGCGCGTATATCTGGTTCTTGAACCAGGGACGCTCGGGCAATCCTTTGTCGTTGAGGAAGAGGCGCGAGATGCCGAGTAAGTCAGCATTCACGGCGTCGAGAGCTTGCGGCGATATTGATGCGGAATTCGCTTTGAATTTGTTGAGCGCCTTGCTGTAGTGCTCGGCGCTTTTCTTGAGCAATTCGAGCGAGTTCTTCATCGGCGCAAAGTTCATGTAGGGCGGCACGAGTTCAACCGGCGGCGGGAGCATGATCTTATGCGGGTCTGCGATGGCGTTGAATACGCCTTCCTGCAATTGCAGGTTGCGCTCGGTGAATTCGTCCTGCTTGTCTTTGAGAAGCTTCTCGAGGTCGGATTCGTACTTGGCGATGGCTTCGGCCTGCGGAGTGTAATCGTACGGCAGAAGGTCGGCATCGGCAAAGCGCATCACTGCAATACCTGCCGTTTGCGCGAGGGCGCGTTCGTAAACGAAATCCTGATCGGCGAAGTGGGAGTACCAGTAGAAGTCATCGTAGATGGAGTGGTACTGATCGCCCTCATCCTCTCCGCCGAAGCCAATGTCGAGCGAGGGAATCCCGGCGTAATCCTGAAACGCGGTGTAATCGGAGCCATCGCCAAGGGCATCGACGCGGAGATCGGAACGTTTGCGGACCTGGGAGCGCTCCTCGGCATCTTTTGCGCGGGAAATGGCGCGGAGATGGGCGCGATCGAAGACCGTGATGTTCTTTTCGGGATCGTTGATGTCCCGCGCAACGGAACTGACGAAGTTTTGCAGGTCTTGCGTGCCCCCGGCGAAGAAGAAGCCACGCTCGTTGCCGTCGCTGTTGAGATAGACGACCGCGTGTTTCTGCAGGTCGGCGAGATGCGTTTCAACCCACTCGACGGACCCCAGGAGTCCGGGCTCTTCGCCGTCCCAGGCGCAGTAGATGATGGTGCGCTTAGGAGTCCAACCTTGCTTGTGAAGTTCGCCGAGAACACGGGCTTCTTCGAGTTCGGGGGCCATGCCAGAGATGGGATCTTCGGCGCCGTTTACCCAGGCGTCGTGGTGATTGCCGCGAATCACCCACTGGTCGGGGTTTGATCCGCGTAGAGTGGCGATGACGTCGTATAGCGGCTTGACGTCCCAGTTCGATGTGACCTTCAGATGCACGCGCGCTGGCCCCGGACCGACGTGATAGGTCATGGGGAGAGCCCCGCGCCAGTTTTCAGGAGCGATCTGACCTTGAAGAGCGGAGAGGAATGGTTGGGCGTCGGAGTAGGAGACGGGGAGCACGGGAATTTTGGTGATGGTCTTGGCTTCTGCGACGGAAAGCCGCTTGGCGCCGGGAACAGCGCCGACACCTGGGGTTAGCGGGTCGCCTGGATAGTCGGTGTCCATCACGCTGCCGCGCTGGACGCTATCGCGCGAGCGCCAGCCACCGGCGGGATAGTCATCGCCCCAGAAATATCCGTCACCGTGCGGGTCGGTGTAGATGATGCATCCGAGGGCGCCATGTTCGGCAGCGACCTTGGGCTTGACGCCGCGCCATCCGGACCCGTAGCGGGCGATGACGATCGCGCCTTTGACGGAGACGCCGAGGCGGTCGAGCTGTTCGTAGTCCTCGCGGTTGCCGTAGTTGACGTAGACGAGAGGACCAGTGACGTCACCGTCGGCGGAGTAGGCGTTGTAAGTGGGAAGCTGTTCGGCTGTTTGATTCGATGTGGGATCGACGGCGAGAACGGGTTCCTGCAACTTAGCCTTGAAGGGCTTGGGCGCGAGCAGTTCAAGGACGCGTTCCTTTGGCGTGGGAAAGAGAACTTCGAAGGTTTCGATGCGGGCGTCCCAACCCCATTCTTTGAAGCGGGCGAGCATCCATTCAGCATTGTCCTTGTCATAAGCCGAGCCGACGTGATGGGGCCGGGCGGTTAGGCGGCGCATGTTCTCGCGGATGTTGTCGGCCTGAACGCCATTCTGCAGCTTCTTTTCCCAATCGCGCTCTGTGGAGGACGATTGGGGCGAGTAGCCGAGAAGCGGAGCTGGATTGGGCTCGGACTGGGCGGTGGCGAAGGTGAAGGTGAAAAGAAGGACGTAGGCGGCCAGCGAACGAAGCAGGTTCAAATGGATCTCCCAGGGTGGATGTGAAGAGGGAATCTTATCATCCGGATGAGAGCGCAGGAGAGCGGAGGCGTGGCTTGGTCGGATGGCGAACAATTTACGAAAATCCGTAATCGGAATAAAATAGTCTAATGCCTTTGATTCCTTCGTCACTTGCCTGGGCGCATCCACTGGTGGCGGAGTGGTTTGTCTCGAGATTTGGCACTCCGACGGAGCCCCAGGAACAGGGTTGGCCGCACATTCTAGCCGGGCGAACAACTTTGATCTCTGCGCCTACCGGGTCCGGTAAGACTCTGGCTGCGTTCCTTGCCTGCATTGATCGCCTGGTGCGAAAGGCTGTGGCCGGACATTTGTCGGACCGGACTGAAGTTCTCTACGTTTCTCCGCTGAAGGCTCTCGGCAACGATATTCAAAAGAATTTGGAAATTCCGCTCGGGGAGATTCTGGCTCTGGCAGGTGAGCGCGGGTTTTTGATGCCGGAGATTCGCACGGCCGTGCGTACCGGGGACACACTGCAACCCGAGCGGCGGGCGATGTTGAAGCGGCCTCCGCATATTTTGGTGACGACCCCGGAGTCGCTCTATATCTTGCTGACTTCTGACAGGAGCCGGGCGATCTTGCGCGACGTGGAGACCGTCATCGTGGACGAAATCCATGCCGTGGCAGACGACAAACGCGGGGCGCATCTGACCTTGTCGCTGGAAAGACTCGAGGCGCTCACGCATCGCAAGCCTGTGCGGATCGGTTTGTCCGCGACACAGAAACCGATTGAGGAAGTCGCGCATTTCCTGACTGGGAGTAGCCGGCCCGATCCGATTGTGGTCGAACTCGGGCACAAGCGGAAATTGGATTTGGGAATCGAAGTGCCTCCGATGCCGTTGGGGCCGGTCGCGTCCAACGAGATGTGGGACACGATCTACGACCGCCTGGTGGAGTTGGTGAAGCAGCACCGATCGACGCTCGTGTTTGTGAATACGCGGCGGATGGCGGAACGGCTGGCACATCAGTTGGGGGAGCGGATCGGCGAGGAGAATGTTGCGGCGCATCACGGAAGTTTGTCGCGCAAGCTGCGGCTGGCAGCCGAAAGGAAGCTGAAAGAGGGTCAAGTACGCGTGCTGGTGGCGACTGCCTCGCTCGAGCTGGGAATTGATGTCGGGTTCGTGGATCTCGCCGTACAGATCAACTCTCCCCGCGCGATTGCCGTGGCTCTGCAGCGAGTGGGGCGTTCGGGACACTGGCGGGGCGCGGTGCCGAAGGGGAGATTCTTCGCGACGACACGCGACGATCTGATGGAGTGCGCCGCGCTTGTGCGGGCGATCAAGCTGGGGGACCTCGACCGGCTGATGATCCCGGATGCTCCGCTGGATGTGCTGGCGCAGCAGATTGTGGCGGCTTGTGCAGCGAAGGGATCGCCGTCATCGCGATCCAAGACAAGCCATCAGGATGGCGACGTGACAGCCGGCGTGGAAGCCGGCGCTACTCCCGAGGGGTGGGATGAGGACGAGTTGTTGGCGCTCGTCAGGCGGGCTTATCCATATCGCAATCTTCGCCGTGAGACTTTTGACTCGATTCTTGAGATGTTGTCGGAGGGAATTGCGGCGCGGCGCGGGCGGTACGGGGCTTATATTCACCGCGATCGCGTGAACGGGAAGCTGCGAGCGCGGCGCGGTGCGCGTCTGGCAGCGATCACCAGTGGCGGGGCGATTCCCGACAATTCTCTTTATACCGTCGTCGCCGAGCCGGACGGGGTAGTTGTCGGAACGGTGGATGAGGATTTCGCCGTCGAGAGTAATCGCGGCGACATCATGCTGTTGGGAAATTCCTCGTGGATCATCCACCGCATTGAGACAAACAACGGCAGGATGCTCGTGCACGATGCGCATGGAGCACCGCCGAGCGTGCCGTTCTGGCGTGGGGAGGCTCCGGCGCGAACGGAGGAACTATCGGCGCACGTGGGAGATTTGCGGCAGAAGATCAGCGAGATGTTGCCACGAACTTCTCCCGTGGGGTTTTCGGCAACGCAACCTGAAGTAGCAGCATGTGTCTCGTGGCTGAAGGATGAATGCGGGTTGGATGACTCTGGAGCAGAACAGGCGATTGAGTACATCCTGCAGGGGAGAGTTGTGTTGGGTGCGGTGCCGACGCAGACCACGATCATCGCAGAACGATTCTTTGATGAAGGCGGCGGGATGCAGTTGATCATTCATGCGCCATTTGGCGGGAGGATCAACAAGGCCTGGGGATTATCGTTACGGAAAAGATTCTGCCGCGGATTCAATTTCGAGTTGCAGGCGGCGGCCACAGACAACGGACTTAACATCGCGTTGGCCGAGCAACACAGCTTTCCGCTTGGAGATGTCTTTCACTTCCTGAATGCGGAGACGGTGCAGCCAATTCTGGAGCAGGCGGCCCTGGATTCCCCAATATTCGGCACGCGCTGGCGCTGGGACGCGAACCGCGCGTTGGCTCTTCTGCGCTTTCAGGGCGGCAAGAAGGTTCCGGCGCAAATTCAGCGCATGCGATCGGATGACTTACTGGCATCGGTGTTTCCTGATGCCGCGGCGTGCTTCGAGAACATCGAGGGCGAACGGCAGATTCCGGATCATCCGCTCGTGGGCGAGGTAATGAAAGACGTGCTCACCGAGGCAATGGATGTTGAAGGACTGAAGAATGTATTGCGCGGGATTGCGTCAGGCGAGATTCGCGCCGTTGCCGTCGATACGCCGGTGCCCTCGCAGTTCTCCCACGAAATTCTGAATGCGAATCCGTACGCCTATCTGGATGACGCACCCTTAGAAGAAAGACGGGCGCGTGCAGTGGAGATGCGTCGGGTGCTTCCAGAATCGGTATTGGAGGAAGTGGGTGGGCTGGATCAAGGCGCCATCGAACAGGTACGACGCGAGGCATGGCCAGATGTGCGCGATGCGGATGAACTTCATGATGTTCTGCATACGCTGGTAGCCCTTCCGGAAGGGGCCGTCAGCGCTCAGCACTCAGCATTCAGCCTGTCCGGGCCAGCTTACCAGGAAGAAACTCGCTTTCGGACTGAGCACTGGCGCGGTTACTTCGATCAACTAACGCGTCAGGGAAGAGCCGGAATCGCTTCGATTGACGGGCGGAGCTTCTGGGTTTCTGCCGAGCGTGCGCGGTCGTTCCAGGCACTTTTCCCTTCGGCACGATTTGAGCAGAGGCTCACAGAAGTCGAGACGGGCGAAGTTTCGCGGGACGAAGCTTTGCTGACCGTTGTCATGGGATGGATGTCTGCGATTGGTCCGACGACGGCATCGCAGCTTGGGAACGCACTGGGACTCCCGGCGTCGGACATCGAAAAAGGGCTGCTTCGGATGGAAGCGACCGGCACCGTTTTGCGCGGCACATTCAGTGATGCAGCGACGCGGGCGAGTCGTCCAGTTGAGAACGGTGGCCCCGAGATTGAATGGTGTGAGCGAAGGCTCCTTGCAAGAATTCATCGACTGACTGTGGGAATGCTGCGCAAGCAGATTGAGCCGGTGACTGCGGCACAGTTCATGCGGTGGTTGCTGCGGTGGCAGCATATTGCTCCGGGGTCGCAGGCCGCTGGTGAGCGTGGAACCCTGGAAGTGTTGCAGCAGTTGCAAGGGTTCGAGATTCCTGCTAACGCCTGGGAGCGGCAAGTACTGCCGCGAAGAGTAGCGGATTACGATCCGAAGTGGCTGGACCAGCTTTGCCTGACAGGTGCCGTGGGATGGGGCAGACTGTCGCCGCATCCAGCGACATTGGAGACAGGTGGTACTGCCAATGAAGGTGTTCCTCGGCAGAGGCGGGTCATTCCCACGAGTGTAGCGCCGATCACATTTTTCGTCAGAGAGGAAGCGGATTGGATGGGGCTCAACCCTCACCAGCCGACGAACTCTGGGCAAGACGTGGCGCGGCCGGGCATCGGTCTGAGTCATGGGGCGCAAATCGTTCTCGAATTTCTGAAGCATCGGGGAGCATCGTTCTTCGCGGACATTGTGCGCGGGACCGGAAAACTGAAGGCGGAAGTTGAGACGGCGCTGTGGGAACTGGTGGCCGCTGGAGTGATGACCGCCGATGGCTTTGACAATCTACGTTCGCTGATCGATCCCAAACGCAGAGCGGGACAGGGAACTGGCCGGAGCTTGCGTCCGAGGCACAGTGCTGGACGCTGGGCGCTGCTGCATGCCGACGCGGCAGTGGAGCGCCCGCGAGCGGTAGAGGCCGCGTGCTGGATGCTTTTGCGCCGCTATGGAATTGTGATTCGTGATTTATTAGCCCGGGAATCGAATCTGCCATCGTGGCGCGAGTTATTGATGGCGTTCCGGCGGCTCGAAGATCGGGGCGAGATTCGGGGCGGCAGATTCGTAGACGGATTCCTGGGTGAGCAGTTTGCCCTGCCGGTCGCGGTGGAGTCGGTCCGGGCGATGCGCAGCCTGCCTCTAAGTGGCGAGGCCATTACCCTGTCGGCGGCGGATCCGCTGAATCTGATCGGGATTTTGGTGCCTGGCGAGAGGGTGCCCGCCATTTCGGGGCGAACGGTGAGCTATCAAGACGGAGTGGCAGTAGCGCCTTCGGAGAATCAGGTGGTAGTTAGTACCGCCGCCAGTTAGTGACCGAGGCACTTGATCCGCCCGCGCCTGCTTTTCAGCGGAAAGAAGAAGGCCAGAGACTCGATGAGGGGGTCCCCCGAGCCTCTGGCTCCAGCGATTCTCGGCTAGAACTGATCGAAAGCGCTTCCCCCATCGCTTTTGCCAAGTCTCGCATTCTTATAAGGTGCAATCGTAGTTCCAATTCTGGAAGCCAGTACGACCGGTCCTGATGGGCCGAATCTAACTTATGGCTCATCTATGAGTTGCCAATAGTGCGCGTTATTACTTCGGTAAGGAAAGTAGCGCCCAGCGGGCGGCGACAGCTATCTGATTGGCTAGTCCAACTAACCGTTCGGATATTGGAAATGGTCAACTCGAAGCATGCATTCGGCCTGCAGGTATGGTATGTAGTTGTGCACGCCCTGGAGACCCTGATTGCGGCCGAGACTGGTGGTGATAGCGGGACCTTCGAGAGATTCCATCATTCCATTGCCTGACGGGGAAGCTACGGTCGGCCGGGATCCTGCGAACGCGGTAGCCATCATCGATCCGTCTGTTTCGCGAAAGCACTGCTTGCTGCGCGAGGAGGATGGGCGCTTTCAGATCCGGGATCTGGACAGCCGCAACGGAACTTCGGTCAACGGGGTGAACATCAAGGAGCAGTGGCTGCGCCACGGTGACGAGATCACAACCGGTGACTCGGTTTTTCTCTTTTTGGTGGAAGAGGAAGATCGAGCCTCATCCAACCGTGTCGAATTCGACGAGAGCCACCCGACAGCAGAAACCAAGATCATTCATCCCAAAGAAGTGGTGTACCTGCAGCCGGACCGGTTGTTGCGGGAACTGCCGGCGACATCGCAGCTGGCGCTGAATCTGAACGCTCTGCTGAAGATCAGCCGGGTGGTGCACGCAATTCACGATCTGGAGGAGCTGCAGGCACAACTACTTGATCTGATTTTCGAAGTCGTGCCGGCGGGTCGTGGCGCGATTTTGTTTTCAGACGGATCAGGCCAGGACTTCGGTTGCCTCTATGCCAGGACGCGTCAGAAGGGCCAGCCACAACTCGTGCGGGTGAGCCGCACCATTGCGCGGCAGGTGATCCGGGAAAACGTTGCGATTCTCGGGGTTGACGTTGCGTCCAGTGTTCCTTTGCGTGACGTGGAAAGCCTTGTGGCTTCGGAAGTGCGGTCCTTGTTGTGTGTGCCCTTGAGTGTTTTCCAGCGGATGATCGGATGCATTTACCTGGACAGCACCAACGCGACGAACCGTTTTAGCGAAGATCATCTCCAGTTGATCACTGCAGTAGCAGGGATCTCTGCTGTAGCGCTGGATAATGCGCGCCGCCTGCAGTGGCTGGAGCAAGAGAACCAGCGACTCACGACGGAGGTGCGCCAGGATCAGAGCCTGGTGGGCGAGGGTGCCCGGATGAAGCAGATTTTTCAATTTCTCGCGCGAGTCGGGCCGGCTGATTCCACAGTTCTGATTGAAGGCGAAAGTGGAACAGGAAAAGAGCTGGCAGCCCGAGCTCTGCACCGCAACAGCCAGCGCGGTACCAAGCCATTTGTCCCAATTAACTGTGCGGCAATTCCTGAGACTCTGCTGGAGAGCGAATTGTTTGGGCATGAGAAAGGTTCCTTCACGGGTGCGTTGGCCCTGAAAAAGGGACGCCTCGAAGTGGCCGACGGCGGGGTGGTGTTCCTCGATGAGATTGGCGATCTAGCTCCTTCACTGCAAGTGAAGTTGCTGCGTGTTTTGCAGGAACGAGAATTTGAGCGTGTGGGCGGAACGCATCCGATTAAGATCGACGTAAGGCTGGTCGCCGCCACGAACCACGATCTGGATGAAGCTGTACGCAAGGGGGAATTTCGACAGGACCTTTACTACCGGTTGGCGGTGGTTCGATTAACGATGCCTCCGTTAAGGGAGCGGCGTGAGGACATCCCAATGCTGACGCGGCATTTCGTGCAGAAGCATGCCAAGCGGTGCAAGGTGAAGGCGAAGCCGATATCCCGCGAGGCTATGGCGGCGTTGGTGAACTATGACTGGCCTGGAAATGTCCGCGAACTCGAGAACGCGGTGGAGCGCGCACTTGTCATGGGCTCGTCGGACATGGTGCTGCTTGAGGATCTGCCGGAATCACTTTTGGAGCAAAACACGCCGGAAGAAACCGTCGAGGGCAGATATCAGGCGAAGGTCAAGGAATTGAAGAAACAACTGATTCTGGATGCAGTGGAACAGACCGGTGGAAATTACGTGGAGGCTGCGGGGGTTCTGGCTGTGCACCCGAACTATTTGCATCGGTTAATTCGCAACTTGGGTATCAAGGATGAGCTGAACCAGACGCTGCGAGCCCGGGGGAAGATGTCGGGGGGAGCGGCGTAGCTATTGCGGAAGTGCCAGCTGCACCAACCGCGCGGGATCGAGATAAGTTTTTTGCCAGCGGACTCGGACATCGAGGTGAGGCCCGGTGGCTCGGCCCGAGGCGCCGCTTAGTCCGATCTCCTGGCCGCGTTTCACGTAGTCCCCTTCTTTCACCTTCAGTTCCGAGAGATGCAGATACAAGGTGAGAAGGCCTTGTCCGTGGTCGATCACGACAAAATTTCCTTCGTAGTAGAGGAATCGGGCCAGCAGCACTGTACCTTGGTTCATGGCCGCGACCGGTGTTCCTGTGTGGACGCGATAGTCAAGGCCGTAGTGCGGGCTCTGGGCCACACCGTTGAAGATACGTCGTGAGCCAAAGACATCGGATGTTTCGGCGTCCACGGGTGGAGTGAAGTTGCCGTTCCACTCGCGGTCCGGAGTGACGCGGTTCAGATAATCGTCCTTTACCTTCTTCGCCTCTGCGATCTCGGCTTCCTGCTGCGGGTTGGGCTCAGTAAACTTCTTCTCCACCGATAACGACACTTTTATTTGGGGATAAGGTGCGGCGGTCACGAGGCACGATCTCGTGAACTTCACTGGGGCTTTTGATGAAAGATTTTCCCCGGAGAGTTCGAGGGAATACTTACCGGGCGCCGTTTCTATGCTGACGCCAGCCAACGCGAACCATGTTTTGGTCGCGGTATTGTAGGTGAAAGCGAATTCATGTCCAAGCAAAGTACCGGTGAGAGAGCTGAGTTTGATGGGGGGCTTTACCTGGAACAGCACGGGAGCACCATTCAACAGCCGTGCGGGCTGTGAGGTTACGGTCCACGAAACGGCATGCGACCGAACGGCGAGACAGGCGAGAATCGCGAGGATGAGGGCAGAGCGATGCATACCTTATTTTCAGCCTAGCACTTGTCCGATGTGATCGACATATAATCCGTCCGATGCGTATCCGGATTCTCACTGTTATGTGGTTGCTGTGCGCATTGGTCACTGCGTGCGCGGCGGCTTCGAACTCATTGCATGCGGATCGAGTTGTTGTCCTGAAGAAGGAACGAACATTGCAATTGTTGAATCAGGGAAAGATCATCAAGACGTACAAAGTGGCGCTTGGAGGAGACCCGGTTGGGCCAAAAGCGCGACAAGGAGATCACAAGACTCCCGAGGGAGTCTACCTCCTCGACTCACGCAATGCGCACAGCCAGTTTCATCGGTCAATTCACATTTCTTATCCAACTGCGAAGGAGCGTGCGGCAGCGCGGGCGAAGGGTGTTTCTCCGGGAGGTGATGTTTTCGTACATGGATTGCCGAATGGCTATGGGTTCGTGGGAGCATCGCATCGGCTGAAGGACTGGACCGACGGGTGCATTGCGGTCACGAACCAGGAAATTGACGAAATCTGGGATGCAGTGCCAGACGGGACTCTGATTGAGATCCGACCTTGAGTCCAATCTCGTCACCACCGAGGGAGTAGAGGGCGTTTGAGAACGGACAGTTCGAGCCATAGTTTCCTCTTTTTCGCGGGGCTGGGTCGATGAGACAGTACCTGTGCAAATTCTTGCAACGTTCGTTGCGATGCGGTGCAGGAAATCTCATTTTTCCCCTCCCGCCAGCATGTCTGCCAGCATGTCTGACCTTGACTTCAACAGTGGCATCCCTCAGACTTTGCAGGCCTC
>AR_comb_assmDRAFT_10237307_pt1 | contig 11920 bp, 9 predicted proteins | sample ArasoioldDNA_FD_10543 | JGI IMG/M metagenome (IMG submission 10543) | reverse complement strand
GAAGCGCTGATGCCAACACAAGATCTCTATCACGACGTTGTCAGGGACGCGCTACGTAAGGACGGATGGCGCATTACGCACACTGCATTGCAGCTCAAAGCCAGGGCAGAAGCTAGCACAGGGGAACCCTGGGAGGGACCGTGGCTGATTGCTGACAAGGACGAGCGCAAGGTCGCCGTCGCCGTCAGTAGTTTTGTAGGACGCTCCAACCCGGCAGATATCCTACAGACGTGGAGACAGTTGGCGCTCTCCCGTTCTCGGCTCTATACCATGGACTCTGACCGAGTCGTGTACTTGGCTGTACGTCAGGCGACCTATAGTGCCTGTTTTGGAGGAACCGAGGGTGATCTTCTGCTGGCAAAGGAGCACATGCAGTTGATTGTCTTTGACCCACGTGCCGAGGTGATTGTGCAATGGGTTCCACATTTCTGAGCAGACCCTGGGGGCACGAGTGGCTGAGCACTAGCAAATTTTGTCACCGATTGATAACGCACCTCGATTTGGAACTGTAACCTATAGTAGTCCACTGCCTGCCCAGCGGGAGAGCCCCAGCAGCGTCCATTGTGGGCTTCTCTGTAGGTTGAGAGTTGGAGTCGTGGTGGACTATAACTCTACGATAACACTATGACAGAAGCCCTTTTCAGTGAGCGCATTTTGGCGAAGGTATTGATCCTAAAATACTGAGAGCTTTTATTAGTTATTGATGATAATGTCTAATCTGCTGCACATGGGAGAGCCCGGAACGACAAAATGATGCGTATAGGAAGACAGCAATGATGCTCATGCGCTGGAAAGTCCTGGCATCGAAGTTTTTTTTCGCCCCTCTCGCCTGCTTGGTTCTGACAGTGGCGCTTCTCGAACTGCTACTGCCGCTCTTGTATCGCCGGTATGCTGGCTTCTTCAGGTTGAGCATCACCGCAGCAAGCGTGCACAGAGACAACGCCCAACTTTTCTTCAGCTCCAAGAAGTTCGACCCTGAGCTCGGTTGGGACATTCCTGCGCGCAACTATGTCGCCACAAAGCAGTACCTGGCGCAGGCCTATGGTGACTCGTTCGTCCACGGCGTCGAAGTCGACCTGGACGATACCTGGCAAGCGCACTTCGAACGACTGACTGGCGAGGCCATTTTGAATTTGGGTGTGGGCGGCTATGGCCTCGATCAAGCCGTGCTGAAATTCGAGAAGTATGCGCGGCATTCTCCGACGCGCATCGCGATGCTTGGACTGTACAGTGAGACGTTCCGACGGGCCTTATCATATCATGCATACTACTACTTTAGGAGGCACGACTTCACATTCGCCTTCAAGCCCATGTTCGTCAAGAGAGACGGGCAATTCGAGGTGATTCGACCTCCCTGCGCCGACGCGGCGTGCTTCATGGAGCTGTTGTCGAATCCCAAGCACGAGGTATGGCAGTGGCTTGCACACTATGACTACTGGTACCAGGCCAACAAGGAGAAACCAGCCCCGGGGTTCCCGCATACGATCAAATATATGCGTATACTACCCAAGATACTGCGAGCGCGGCTCGGGCAGCCAGGGGTGGAGAACTACTACTTCGTGAATGCTGATTCGCTCGATGTGGTCGAATACCTCATTGAGCGGTTTGTGCACGACAGTAAAGACATGGGCATGACGCCGGTGTGCGTGATGTTGTATTCGCCCGCCGATCTACGGGTGATCAAGGATGGCATTCGGTTTGATGACGAGATACTGAAGTTCCTGACAGCGCGGAGCATCCTCTACGTGGATACGGCGCAATACATCCTTGCCCAATATCGGCACGACGATCGCTTTAAGGCTCTCGGTGCACCCGGAGGACACTTGAACGGTCGGGGTAACCTCATGGTGGCGGAGGCACTGGCCCAAGGGTTGGCGTCGATGGCCCTGCTTGGGCACTGACGGCTAGGTCCGGACACCGCCTTGATTATCACCGATTAGGCGCGGTAAATCCACAGCCCAAAGAGCACCGATGTAAATAAAATGCTGATGCGGTTTGACAACTCTACCACCAAGAAGCCCTTTCAAGTTGGCCAATTTTGGCGAAGGTATTGATGATGATATTGCGTCATAATAGATCTCGCACAGACTTCTCAGTACCTAGAGCAGTTTATACTTGCATTTCTAGATCACTCTATGGGACAATTGGCGCTAATGTGACCAACAAAATACAATGGATATAGTTCCATATAGGGATGACCGCAATGTCCCCAGGCTATAGCAGAAGGATGGGACCATGACAGACATTCTAGGTATCTCAGCCTTTTACCATGATAGTGCTGCATGTGTGGTACGCGATGGGACAATACTTGCCGCGGCGCAGGAAGAGCGGTTTACGCGGAAAAAACACGACCCAGGCTTCCCGAGCAATGCTATACGTTACTGTCTAGGCGAGGCGAACTGTACTGTCAAGGACCTCCGCTCTATTGTCTTTTATGACAAACCCCTCGTGAAGTTCGAGCGGCTTCTGGAGACATATCTGGCGTTTGCGCCGCGTGGCCGGCGGTCGTTTGTCGCCGCCCTGCCGGTCTGGCTGAAGGAAAAGCTGTTCCTAAAAACGATGTTGAGCAAAGAATTGGCTGCGCTCGCCGGCATCAAAAAGTCAGCCCTCCCCCCGATCCTGTTTACCGAACACCATGAGGCGCACGCGGCCTCCGCATTCTTCCCGTCCCCCTTCCGCACGGCTGCAGTCTTGTGCATGGACGGGGTGGGCGAGTGGGCCACCACCTCGGCCTGGCTGGGGCAAGACAACCAGCTCACCCCGCTGTGGGACATCCCCTTTCCCCATTCACTCGGGCTGCTGTACTCGGCGTTTACCTACTACACCGGCTTCAAGGTCAATTCCGGTGAGTACAAAGTGATGGGGCTAGCGCCTTATGGGAAACCCAAGTATGTCCAGACGATTTACGACCATTTGCTCGACCTCAAGCCGGACGGGACATTTCGCCTTAATATGGACTATTTCAACTATTGCACCGGCCTGACCATGACGAACGAGCGCTTTCACACCCTCTTCGGTGCGCCGCCCCGTCCCCCCGAATCCCTCCTACGCCAGGAGGACATGGATCTGGCGCGCTCCATTCAGGACGTCACGGAAGAAGTCATGGTGCGCCTCGCCAGGACCATGCATCGTGAGACGGGTGCTGAGCATCTCTGTCTGGCCGGTGGGGTGGCCTTGAACTGCGTGGGCAATGGCAAAATCCTACGGGAAGGGCCATTCAAAGGCCTGTGGATTCAGCCCGCGGCGGGCGATGCCGGCGGTGCGGTCGGGGCCGCGCTCGCGGCCTGGCACCAGTTCGAGGCGCAGCCACGCCTCTCCCGGCCAGCGGGGTGGGATGGGATGCAGGGGGCCTTCCTGGGGCCAGCGTTTAGCAACGCCGAGATTGAACAGTTTCTCAAGGCTACAGACGCTCCTTACGTGCGTCTGAGCGATGCGGAGTTATATAACCATATTGCCGAGGAACTGGCTGCCGAGAAGGTCATCGGCTGGTTTCAAGGGCGCATGGAGTTTGGGCCGCGGGCCCTCGGCGCCCGAAGCATCCTGGGCGATGCCCGGAGTCCGAAGATGCAGTCGGTGATGAACCTCAAAATCAAATACCGGGAGTCCTTCCGGCCCTTTGCCCCCTCGGTCTTGCGGGAGCGGGTGGCCGATTATTTTGCCATGGACACCGACAGTCCATACATGCTGCTGGTGGCCCCCGTCGTCGAAGGGCGGCGCACGGCCATGACTGAGGAACAGCAAACGTTATGGGGGATCGATCTGCTCAACGTGCCACGTTCGGATATTCCAGCGGTGACGCATGTCGATTACTCGGCCCGGATTCAAACGGTCCACCCGGAGACGAACCCCCACTACTATAGCCTGCTCAAAGCGTTTGAAGCCAAAACGGGCTGTGGCGTGATTGTCAACACCTCATTCAACGTCCGTGGCGAGCCGATTGTCTGTACGCCAGAAGAGGCCTATCGCTGTTTCATGCGTACGGAGATTGACACGCTCGTGCTGGGCAACTGCGTGCTGGACAAAATCGACCAGAAGCCGCTGGTCGAAGACACGGACTGGCGGCAGGAATTTGAGTTGGATTAACCTGCGGAAGAGCAGTCTATGAGTGATACGAAACACTTACGGTCTTTTGGACTCATTGTCGGGGGCATCTTCGCTCTTATTGGCGTATGGCCAACAGTGTGGCGTGGTCAGCCCCTCCGTCTGTGGAGCCTTATCCTGGGAGGCATCCTGATTGCCCTGGCACTCGCCTGGCCTCGGAGTCTCACCCAAGTCTATCGCCTCTGGATGAGCGTGGGAGAGGTCTTAGGGTGGATCAATACGCGTATTATCCTGAGTGTGCTTTTCTATCTCCTCTTCACACCGCTGGGGTTGTGCATGCGTCTCCGCGGCAAGGATCCCATGCGTCGCACGTTAGCGCCAGAGGCGGAGAGTTATCGTGTCGTGCGCCAGTCACGGCCCTCGTCGCACATGCGGCATCAGTTTTAAGCGTAAGGCAGCAAGCATATGGGTGAATTTATCAGTGAGTTGTGGGCGTTCATGAGAGAGCGCAAGAAGTTCTGGCTCCTGCCCATTGTACTCGTGTTACTGCTCTTTGGTAGCTTGATGGTACTGACGCAGGGTTCGGTGGTAGCGCCGTTTATCTATACCCTGTTCTGATGAGCGCAGCCTGGAGAAGCATGGGGACGATTCCAGTGGGGCGTGGAGGGTAGGTGCACACGGCGCTATTCGTAGCGCAGGGCTTGAATCGGATCGAGGCGGGCAGCTTTACGAGCAGGATAAAAACCGAAGAAAATGCCTACGGCTCCAGAAAAGACCACGGCAAGCAGAATGGCTTCGATCGGCACAATCGTTGGCCACTCGGCTATGGCTGAGACGAGCTGCGAGCCAACGACACCCAATACCACTCCAAAGAGCCCACCGAGGGTACTCAATACCACAGCTTCCAGGAGAAATTGTGTCAAAATATCCTGGCGCTTGGCACCAACCGCCATACGGATGCCGATCTCGCGCGTGCGTTCCGTCACCGACACCAGCATGATGTTCATAATACCAATGCCGCCAACCAGCAGCGATACCGAAGCCACGCTCGCCAGCAAGATACTCATGCTCTGGTTAGTACTCTGCGCTGTCGCGGCTACATCAGCCAGGTTGCGAATCATAAAATCGTCGTCCTGGTTGCTCTTCAAGCGATGCCGCTCGCGGAGGAGCGTTTTAATTTGACGCTCCGCCTCGGGAATGAACTCTGGACTTACAGCAGAGACCATGATGCTTCCTACGGTACCCACCATAGCTGCGCCCATCACCTTGCGCTCTGCAGTGGTGAAAGGGATAAGCACAGCATCGTCCTGATCGCTCCCCTGGGTCGATTGTCCTTTCGGCGTCAGGATACCCAGCACGCGAAAGGGCACATTATTAATACGTACGACCTGGTCTACAGGGTTTTGGCCAGGGCCAAAAAGATTATCGACAACCGTCTGGCCCAGCACTGCCACTGTGGCGCCGCTCTCATCGTCCTGTTTGGTCAAGAAACGGCCAGCAGTCAGCGGCCAATCGCGCACAGTCTGATATTCCGGAGTGACTCCAAAGATCGATGTACTCCAGTTCTGGTTACCAACGACCACCTGCTGCACCTGGCGACGCGTGTAGGTCACCGCACTCACCGCCGGGCATTCCCGCTGCATGGCTTTGGCATCGCTCACTCGCAGCGTCGAGCGCCCGCCGGCTCCTGTTCTCACACCACCCTGAGTGACACTGCCGGAGAGAATTACCAGCATATTGTTGCCCATGCGGGCAATTTGCTCCTGCACAGCCACACTCGCCCCCTGGCCAATGCTGACCATAGCAATGACCGCTGCAACGCCGATAATAATGCCCAAAATAGTGAGGAGCGAACGCAAGGTGTTACGCCGTAGGGCTCGCAAGGCAATTCTGACAGTGACAATGAGTAAACGCATGGCGCTCTCCTAGAGGCGTCGACCAGCCCCAAAGCCCGGTGGTGGAGCCGGACGTTTGGACGCTTTCGACGCGAGAACCCCCGTAATGACCTGTTGTCCAGCGGTGAGCTCCCCTGCGACGATCTCTGTATGGGTATCATTAGCAATGCCAATGGTCAGTGGCCGCGGCTCTGGGATACCATTGGCATCCAGCACCCAGACCCGTCCAGGACGGGTCTGGGGCTGCGTGTCGTCTCTGGCTCTGAGCCATGCCTCATACTTCTGGCGTTGTTCAGGTGTGAGCAGCTCTCGGATCTGCGCCCGGATTTGCGCCTGCATCTCCCGCCGCATGGCCTGGCGGCGCTCCTCAGACTCTTCCTCACGTATGGCCCTGAACTGCTGCCCGGTCTTTTGCAACACCTCGCCGAGACGGGTTTGCTGCTCCGGGGTTAGTGACAACTCTTTGGTGAGCTGCTGCTGCATTGCTTGGAGACGCCCACCCCCGCTGCCGCCTCGTTGGGGTGCTGGTGGCTGACCATCCTGGGAGCCGGTATCCGATGCCGTGCCCTCTGGCTGGAAGCGCAGGGCCGCAGTAGGCACTTTGATGACGTCTTGGCGCTCAGCGACTAAAAAGGAGACATTGGCCGTCATCCCTGGTTTCAGTCGCAAGTCAGGGTTGGCGACTTGCACCACAGCATCATACGTGACAACATTTTGCACCGTGATCGGAGCATTACGTACTTGTGTCACTTCACCGGTGAAGGTGATGTTTTGATAGGCATCCACCGTGAAGGTGACCCTTTGCCCTACCCGCACGCGCCCAATGTCCGCTTCACTGACGTTCGTATCGACCTGCATCTGCGTCAGATCCTGGGCGATGAGAAAGAGAACCGGAGCCTGCAAACTTGCCGCCACAGTCTGGCCAACGTCGACGCTCCGAGAGACCACAATACCATTAACCGGAGCACGGATGGTGGTGTGTTCGAGGTCCAGCTCTGCCGCCTGCAACGCCGCCTTCGTCTGGTCGACCTGGGCTGCCGCAGCCAGCTCCTGAGCCGCGGCCAGGCGCTGCTGAGCACTCGCCGACTTGAGCTGGCCAGTGGCAGCCTCGAGCTGCGCCTCGGAGGCCTTGAGCTGCGCTACCGCACCATCGTAGGTCATTTGCGCAGTGTCAAGATCATTCTGAGCAATGAGAGATTTGCGGGTCATTTCCTTATTGCGCTCGAGGATACGACGTGCATCAGCGAGAGCAACTTTGGATTTGTCGATATTGGCTCTGGCGCTCTCGACGTTGGCTTGCGCCGTTTCTACCGCTGCCTTGGCATTGATCGTCGTCGCCTGCGCTACCTGCACTGCAGCCATAGCACTGGCCACACTCGCACGCGCCTGGGCGACCTTGGTCGCTAGGGGTGCCGGATCGATCTGCGCGATGACTTCCCCCTCTTTCACCGATGAATTAAAGTCCACGAACAGCTTTTGAATGATGCCCGAGACCTGCGAGCCTACCTGCACTGTGGTGACGGCGTTCACAACCCCTGTCGCGTTCACGGTCGTAGCAATGGCCCCGCGCTCGACCGCCACCGTCAGATACCGTGGCGGTTGCTGCTGGCCCTCATAGTATAGATAGCCGCCGCCAGCCGCACCCCCTAGTACCAGCATGAGCACCAGACTCATCAATAGCTTATGCCCCATACGTACTTTTCCTGCCTACCTTACTTGAGAGGAATATGCCACTTCTTACCGCCCCATCTCTCCTGCTTGTTTTGATACCACGCCTGTTACCAGAACACGGTTCAGCACTGGGCGATCTTCGATCACCAGCCCATCCTTGAACAGAATGACACGTTTCGCGTACTGCGCGATGTCTGGCTCATGCGTGACCAGCATGATCGTGATACCTTGCTGCTCATTGAGTGTTTGCATGATCCCCATAATCTCGTTGCTGGTCTGGCTATCGAGATTTCCGGTTGGCTCGTCCGCCAGAATAATGGAAGGCTGGTTCACTAAGGCCCTGGCAATAGCGACCCGCTGCTGTTGGCCACCAGAGAGTTGGCTCGGTTGATGCTCAGCTCGCCCTTCTAACCCGGTCGCCTTGAGCGCTGCCAGGGCACGCGCCCGACGGTCGTGGCTGTCGGTCCCGTTATATAACAACGGCAGTTCCACATTCTCAACTGCACTGGTCCGAGCCAGCAGGTTAAAACTCTGGAAGACAAAGCCAATCTTCTTGTTGCGCACCTCAGCCAGCTGATCGCTCGACATCTGTGACACGTCGACCCCATCCAGCGTATAGCGTCCTGTTGAAGGACGGTCGAGGCAGCCCACAATGTTTAGAAAGGTCGATTTACCGGAACCCGAGGCACCCATAATGGCGACGAACTCCCCACGCTCGACACACACGTCCACACCACGCAAGGCCTCCACACGCACTTCACCCAGGTCATAGACCTTCGTAAGATGCTCGACACTGATGACTGCATTCACGTCCACAGATCTCTTCGCCTATGCAGTTATAAAGTTATAACGCTGACTAATGCCGCAGTATTCTGACGCAAAGCCAGGAGCGATGCAAGATATCCCTATAGGTCGGATCAGGGTATTCATCTTGATGCGCGTTAGCCTCCTTTATTTAGACACCCCTCACACATTTTGCGATTACAGACAAACAGTGATATGCTGCGATAGCCGATCGCGGCTTTACTCTACGGCCATGCTTATTGAGAGACCCAGCCTATGTCAGCACCTAGGTCGACACACCCACGCTCTCCATCTCAGACGCACTCCTACGCGACCTGGCTGCGGCGTATACGCCTCTGGTCGGGCATCGCGCTGTTCGCCTATGTCACGACCCATCTGGCCAATCATGCCTTGGGGCTCGTGTCCTTCGCCGCGCTTGAAGACGGACGTAGCTGGTTTCTGCTGCTGTGGCGCAATCCGTTGGGCACCGTGATCCTGTATGGGGCCCTGGCGAGCCATGTCGCCCTCGCCCTGTGGTCACTATATCAGCGCCGACGCCTGCGCATGTCTATCTGGGAAGCTGTGCAGCTACTCATGGGCTTGACGATCCCCTTTCTGCTGACGACGCACATTGTGGGAACGCGTCTAGCGCACACCTGGTTTGACGTGCAGGATTCCTACACGTATGTCGTACTGGCGCTCTGGTGGTACCGACCAGATCTCGGCGTACTCCAGGCTATGGTCCTGCTCCTGGCCTGGCTGCATGGCTGTATTGGCATGCATTTCTGGCTGCGCTTAAAGCCGTGGTATAGCTGTGTGGTGCCGTGGCTCTTTGGGGTAGCCATCTTGCTACCAACCCTGGCCTTGCTCGGCTTCGTGCAGGCCGGGCGCGAAGTGGCAGCGCAGGCCCGGGACGCAGCATGGCGCCAAGCGATCCTGCAAGAGGCTAACGCACCAGGCGAGGCGGCCCGCCAGCGTCTGAACCAAGTCCGTACCGTCGTCCCTCTCACCTTTGGTGCGGCTATCGCAGCCATCCTGGTGGGGCGCGCCGTACGCCGGCGCTTCGAACCGCGTCTCGAGACGATCCAGATCATGTATCCCGACGGGCAGAAGATCATCGTCCCAGCCGGTTTCAGTGTGCTCGAAGCAAGCCGATTCGCCAAGCTTCCACACGCCTCGGTGTGTGGTGGCAGGGGTCGTTGCTCAACGTGCAGGGTACGTATTGTGCAAGGCGGAGCCCTCATCCCACCGGCCAGCGTGGAAGAGCGCCGTGTCCTTGACCGGGTCGGGGCACCGCCCAACGTACGCCTGGCCTGCCAGTTACGTCCCACGCATAATGTGGCAGTAGTCCCGCTCTTGCCGGCCAACGCCCAGGCAAGTGCTGGCTTTGCCACACCTGGGCATCATGCGGGGCAGGAGCAGGAGATTACCGTGTTGTTCGCTGACCTGCGCGGTTTCACGCGGCTAGCTGAGCCGAAACTGCCCTACGATGTCGTCTTCTTCCTGAACCGCTACTTTGAGACAATTGGCAGCGCCATTACAAACGCTGGCGGCATTGCCAATCAATTCACGGGTGATGGGGTCATGGCCCTCTTTGGGGTAGGCCAGAGCCCTATGGAAGGATGCCGACGCGCCCTGCTGGCGGCCAGTGCCATGATCCGCAGCCTTGCTGAACTCACGCAGACCCTGGCAGATGAACTTCCAGACCCGCTCAGAATGGGCATTGGGCTCCACACGGGACCAGCTGTCGTTGGACGCATGGGCTATGCCGAGACAACCTATCTCACAGCAGTTGGGGATACCGTCCATGTTGCCAGTCGGCTAGAAGGGCTCACGAAAGAATATCACTGCCAAATGGTGCTCTCTGAGCAAGTCGCCACGTGCGTAGGGCTCAACCTCACAGCGTATCCACGCTATGAGATAACTGTCCGCAACCGCACTGAGCCATTGGCGATCTATGTGGTGGAGGACGTGCATAGTGTCGCAGCAGCACTGAGAGCTGGCGTGTAATCGACTCAGCCGAGCAATGTACCATTCAGCTCAGGCACCCCAACGGCGCTTGGCGGTGCCGGTGCAGTTTCGGGATAGGTCACACGACCATTAGCGTCAATGACGACCACGCCACGAGCGACCAAGCCATGGAGAATTTCTTCGGGTGTAAGGTTCTTCTTGTGGTTCTTGCAGAAGGCCCGAATGCTGTTTGACAGTGTCACTTTGCGCACCGGGCGCGACCTGGCTGGTTGTAAGTACACCGTACAGTACTCGGTGACTGCATCACCATCTGTCTCCCCCTGCGGTTTCGGAGGGTCAGTAGAGAGGCGTTTCGTTCTGTGTACTTTCCCGTCCAGACGCTCAACCTGGCGATTGGCCCCCTGGAGCATATGCACCACGTGGTCCAAATCGGTGTCCTGGGACAAGATGAGAAACTCTGTGTCAGGCGGCATTGCAGCAGCCAACCAGCCAGCCCAAAAGGCCAGGCCAAAATCAGCAGCATTTTTGCCTTTCTTCTGCATACCAATAATCGCCAGACGCCCCTCGTGAATAGCCGTCGCCAGCAACGGCACCATGCCAAGGGGGACTTTGGGCTCCGTACCCCCATAGCACGCAATGACACGCGTGTACTCAGTAAGCGTCTCAGGCAGGCGCTCAAGTTGCCTCGGACAGTTGTCGAGATCAATCAGTAAGGCCCGCATCACCACAGGCGGATGTGGGGATAGCTCCATATCCTGGCCATGCTCTATATCGTGTAACGTGCTCCAACCTCCCTTGTTGACCACTACCCAGCACGGTTGCCGGCTATTGGCTGAATATGGCAGCAGCCAGGGCCCAAGCCATGGTGCTCGGCTCGCTGACCTACCCTCCGATGGCGCATCCCAACGTGGCAATCAACATGCGTTTGGTGTGGTGCACGGCCTCAGCCGGCAAATCGCAGTCTGCGTCCTCCTCATGGGCAAGACGTACTGCTACACCACACGCATACGGCTGCGCGAGCCATTCGACGAAGCTTTACGCCTGCCTCTGCGGGTACTGGCCTGCGCCTGCCGTTGTCTGAGTTGCCCAAGAGCACCGTCAAGCCACTCCAGGTCCGCCTGACACAGCGTCATACTACGCTGCAGCGTGAGGAGCGGAAAAAAGGTCTCGTCATCGGCCTCAGAGCCCCGCATCTTTTCTTGGAACTCCTGGGCTCTTCTTTCACACATCGCGAGTTCTTGCGCAATCTGTTTCCGGCGTTCGTCAAGAAGCCTGATGGTGGTATCATACGACAACATATGCCCAAAAAATACCTTGAGCAATAGTGCACTTTTGTAGGAATCCGGTTCCACACCCGAAGACTGCAGCCATTGGAGCATGGCTTCTGTCCCTTCAGGCGTGATCTGATAGAGTCGCTTATCTGGCCGGAGCGTCTGCGGCACTTCGCGCATGGTGACCAAGCCGTGGGACTCCAGGCGGCGTAGTTCACCATAGATCTGGCTCTTCGCTGGACTCCAGTAGAAATGCGTAATACTCTTGTTGATGAGTTGCTTCAAGTC
>AR_comb_assmDRAFT_10061032_pt1 | contig 11921 bp, 9 predicted proteins | sample ArasoioldDNA_FD_10543 | JGI IMG/M metagenome (IMG submission 10543) | reverse complement strand
ATGGCTGGCGGTAAGCTGGACTCCTTCCGTATGCTCACCCACCCCGGCACGAGCATCGTCCCGGGCGCCTTCGTCGCGGCAGAGACCGCCGGCGTCTCCGGCAAGGATTTCCTCACCGGTCTCGCGGCTGGCTATGAGATCATGGAGCGGCTCGCAGCCGACTTCATACCGACGGTGATGGCGCGTGGCTTCCATGCCGGTCCGGTGTTCGGCATCTTTGGCCCTGCCGTCGCTGCCGCGAAGATCCTGCGCTTTACTGAGGATCAGGTGAACAGCACGATCGCGCTTTGTGCCAGTCTGGCGAGCAGCAACCTCGAAGGGCCCCGGAGCGGTGGCCGTGCGCTGCGCGAGGGCGCAGCAGTCCGCAACGCTATGCTGGCAGTGGTGCTAGCGCAGCAGGGGCACGTGGGCGGCGAGACTGTCCTGGAAGGCCCCGCTGGCTTCTATCACGCCTATGCAGGCAACAACAAGGGCCAGCTCACTTACAGCTTTGTCGGCGACACCCACACCAGCCTGGACAAGATTCCGGCCAATCTCGGGAAGGAATGGCTGTTCCGCGAGACGCTCTACCGCATCTACTCGACGGCCGGCTACAACATCGCCCACGTTGACGTCACGGCGCAGCTCTGCACCGAGCACAACATCAGATATGAGGACGTTGAGCGCGTTGAGGCGGTGGTGAATTGGCTCGAAACCCAGTATCCCAGCCCAGCCTTCCCGAGTCGGAGGGAAGACGCGGCGCCACGGCCGGGGAGTACGCCATACTACACAGCATATGGCGTCGTCAAGCGTGGCTTCCCCGTGTTGCGTGGCCAGGGAGCTGCTGCGAGTGGCGCTGATGACCCACCCGAGGTCCTGGAACTGATGCAGCGGGTAACGATCATCCCGTCACACCAGATGACGCTCTTCGGTCCACGCATCACGATCTACACCAAGGACGGCAAGAGCTACACGAAGCAGTCCACGGGGCGCGAGTTCATGTGGGACTTCAACGAGGAGGCGCGCCGTATTCGTGACGTCATCCCCGGGCTCCCAATCGCAGCGGCGCAATTTGAAACCATCATCGCGACCTGCAGCGACCTCGACCGCCAAGACCGCGCCGACAGGCTCATACAGCTGACGCTGAAGCCGGCGTAAGAGCCGCACGGTGCTGTGGTTACATGGCTTGCCAGTCCCCCGCCTGCTCAAACGCATAGGCAGCGCGGTAGATCGTGGGTTCGTCAAAATGTTTGCCGATCAGCATCAAGCCTGCTGGCAGGCCATTGATCATGCCACAGGGCACCGTCATGGCCGGGTGATGGGTGATGTCGAAGGGCGCGGTGTTCCCGATCATCTCCAGCGCGCGCTGCACGTAGAGCGCCCGCGACGCGTCTGCTGGGGGCAGCGGTGTCGGCGTCATGGGCAGCGTAGGCATGAGTAGCAAGTCGTAGGCGGTGAACACTGCATTGTAGGCTTCCACCAGCCGGCGGGTTACATTGATTGCTTTGCCATAGTAGTGGCTGCCGTGATATTTCTTGATATAGACGCCGAGCGTAGTAATCAGCTTGGTCGTCTCCGACAGCTCATTGGCACGCGCAGGCCACCCGTGTAGTTTGTCGATCAGGCTTGTCACATACAAATCGGGGCGGGACAGGCCATAGCCGTCACCATACATCATGGTCTGGGTGATGCCCTCTACACCGATGGGCGTCCATATGGCCGGGCCGAGCAGGTGCATGGGGATCGAGACCTCTTCGACCGTAGCGCCCAGCTTCTTGAACAGCTCTGCCCCTTGCTGCACCTTCTCATCCACTGCCCGTTCCGACTCGGGTCGGCCAAAACCTTCCCGTACCAGGGCTATGCGCAGGCCGCGGACGCCGCGCTCCAAGCCGTCAGTATATGACTGGACCCTCGGGGCGTACTGGCGTGGATCGTACCCATCCGGCCCCGCGATGACCTCCAGTAGCAGCGCGTTATCCATGACCGTCCTCGTCATAGGCCCGGTGTGATCGACGAAGACTTCGATCGGCATGATACCAGTATAGGGGACCAGCCCGTGGGTCGGTTTCATGCCATAAATGCCACACCAGCACGCGGGGATACGAATCGACCCTCCCTGGTCACCGCCAAGCGCCATGTCTGCCTCACCCAGGGCCACGACGACACCGCTGCCAGCCGACGAGCCGCCCGCCGCGTATCCCATTTTGTAAGGATTGTGCACTGGACCCTTGGCGCCCGTGTGACTGCCTCCGGAAATGCAGTACGATTCGCAATGCACCTTGCCCACGATCTCGCCACCAGCGTCCAGGATGCGCTGGACGATCGTGGCATCGATCTCCGGCACATACCCTTCCAGGATGGAGCAGCCATTCATCATCGGCACCCACGCCACCATGACGTTGTCCTTAACCGCGATACGCTTGCCGTGCAGCGGACCTGAGGCAGCCCCTTTGATGGCGGTCTTCACATACCAGGCATTGTGCGTGTTGTCCTCAGGGGGTGGGAAGGAGCCCGGAGTACGCGGGTAGCGCACGACGGGGAGGTCGTCGGGCATCGCATCCACGAGGTTATAGGCGTGGACATTGGGCTTCATCAGCTCAACATAGGACTGGATGTCCTCATTGGTCAGCGACAGCCCGACCTCGGTGGCCGCTGCCTGGACTTGTTCAGGCGTAGGGACTTGTACTGCCATGCTCGGTCTCCTTTCCATCCCACAGCACCGAGGATGCTGGTAGATTGGGGTTTTGATTGAGCAATGATCCGCAGGCTGGAGGTATACGCTCCTCTTCTGGCGCATTGCTGCCTTGCTGTACAGGAGCAGGTCCATTACATTCACACCACTGAACCTGCTGGATACTGAGTCCAAGGAGACTACTATGCCACCATCACTGCCTCCTCTGCTGCCGGGCGGGATACCCCTGCTAGGCCATCTGCGGGCATTCTATCGGGACCGGACGCACCTGCTCCGCCAGGGCTATGCCGCCTGCGGTCCGATCTTTCGCCTCCGGCTCGGTCCACAATCTGCGGTGGTTCTGGTGGGACCGACGTATCATGAATTTTTCTTTGAGCAGACCGATAAAAAGCTGGCGCTGGACAGGGCCTATCGCTTCATCGGACCCATGTTCGGGGAGCCGGTGAATTTTGTCGCTGGTCCCGAGGCCTACCGGGAGCAGCGGCCCATCTACGGAGAGCTCTTTACCAGCCGCAAGATGGCCATGTATATCGCCATTATGGCGCAGGAGGTACACGCTTGGCGCGATACGCTGGGCACAGAGGGCACTTTCGAACTGGTCGCCACCTGTGAGCAGCTGACGCGGCACATCGCGGCGCATGCTTTTCTAGGGGCGGATTTCCGTCAGCACCTGGACGAAGCGTTCTGGCACCTCTATCGCGATCTACTCGGCGGGCTTGATCCCATCCTTCCCCCGCAGTTGCCGTTGCCCAAATTTCGCCGGCGTGACCGCGCCAAACGGCAGCTGCATGCCCTGCTGCAGCCGCTGCTCGCCGAACGCCGAGAGCATCCGGCGGCCCACGACGATTTCCTGCAAACCCTTGTCGAGACGCGCTATGCCGATGGCCGCCCGTGGACGGACTCCTTAATCATCAGCTTTATCTTATCCCTGATATTTGCTGGCCATGAGACAACGGCAGCCCAGACGAGCTGGGCCCTGATTCTCTTGCTGCAGCATCCGGGCTATCTGTACCAGATGCGCGCCGAGCAAGACGCGCTGCTGCCACCCGGGAAAGGCATTGATCTGGAGACGCTGCGGCGGTTCTCCCATCTCGCATTGGCCTTACGAGAGACCGAACGCCTGCGCCCGTCGTCAGACCTCCTACTGCGATACAACGCTGAAGCGTATGAGCTTGGGGGATACTGCGTGCCACGGGGCTGGCTGACGCTCCTCTCCCCGCACCTGTCGCACCAGCTGCCAGAGGTGTTCCGGGAACCAGCGTGTTTTGATCCACTGCGCTTTGCGCCTGGGCGCGCCGAAGACCGACAGCACCGGTTTGCCCTGATCGGGTTCGGTGGTGGCCTGCACAAATGCGCCGGGATGCAGTTTGCGCTGCATGAGATGAGTGTCATCATTAGCCTGCTTCTGCAGCAATATGACCTGGAACTCATCACCCCTGATCCGCAACCCACGAAAGAACTGCGGGCCACACGGCCGATTCCGTGCTGGATACGCTATCGTCGTCGCAGCGCCGCCACTAGCGTGCCGTGAGTCCACAGAGCTTCGCCCTCTTGGGGTGCTCTCCATCTCTAGTTCATCAAGCTTTCTAGTTCTATCGGTAATATACGCATGTATCCGCTACTGATACACCTACGTTCCTGCTAGGATACTCTCGATAGAACCCATAGGCGATATGCCGCGCACCGCCTATGCGGGGAGGTAGGTACACAACCCCGTGAAGCGGCGGGGCATATCGCTCACGTTACCTGGTGCCAGGACAAGCGGCTTAACGGGACACCAGGTTGGGGGTGGGTTCTGCGGGAAGCGGTTGGGCGTCGATCTCTCGCGCCCGCTTTTCCAACGCCGGCATGAGGGCATTCACGACGTCCTGATCATAGTCTGCGGCCACACCCGGGTAGCCAGCCCGTTGGATCATGTCCCGCAGCTTCCCGCTCTTGAACTGCTCCAGCGTCCACCCCAGGGGGTCGGGCACCAGCGTCTTGTCCCAGAAGATGCGGTGATTCTTGTTCCGGGGACCGTAGTGATAATGCGGGGCTTCGCGGAAGCAGTCGAAGGCCAGCAATTCGGTTTCTTCCGCGTACGTGCGCCCAGGCGTTCCCGCCAGGTCGGCCAGCACGTGGATCGCCAGGCCACCGTCTCCTCCGACCTGCTTCCGCATCTCCAGGCCAAACCGGAAGTTACCGGCCTCAAAAATATCGGTGCCCCGATTGTGCTTAACGGTGTTTCTGCCGGTGGCAAAAGCTGCACGGGCAGCAGCTTCGACCTCGGCCAGTGTGTGCGAGACTGCCTTCATATCGACCTTGTTCGCTACATCCTCGTATCCGGCGGCCCGGAGCATATCAGGAAGCTTGTGCTGTATCTGCTTCACCGACCAGCCGATGGGGTTACCGTCCACGGTGGGATCCATGCGGCAGAGTTTGTTCACAGTCTCGGGACCATACACATAGCTGCGCTCCTCGTCGAAACAATTGAATCGCAGCAACGTCGTCTCTTTGTCCCCAGCCTGGCTGGTGACCAGAATGGCCACGCCCTGGTCGGAGTGGTCGTCGATGTTCCCGTCCCACAGCTCGTGCTGGACGACAAAACTCACGCCGCCCGCTTCAAATTTGGTCCTACGTCCTGGCTGTGCCACAGTCAAACCTCCACAATGTCAGTTGCGTATGTTGGGAGCATGAGCAGTTTACCAAACGGCAACTGCTCTATCAAAAACGTCAACACCGAGGGGAATCGTATGAGCAGCACCTCCCTAAGATTCAGGGTATATCGAGCCATCGTGGTTGTCCTTACGTCCTGCGCTTACGCTCTGTCCTAAGTACCCGGACACAAGTTTGACCCCCCTTTTGTAAAGGGGGGAACGAATATGCAAAAATTTCTGTCCAGGTACTTAGCCATCACATAGCACGTGCTATACGATAGCATAAAAGCCTTTCTGGACACAGTCAATGAGCACCCGCGTGTCCGCCGCGCTAAGGTACTGCTCGCAGCCCTGGACGAACTGGCGTCCACAGTCGTGGCAGTGCCGCTGCTTCCCGTTGTGGATATGCCCATTTGCCTCTACTTGGAGGGCTTGCACCGTGGCCCTACTTCTCTGATGATCATGGCTGTTGACCTCCACGGGATGGGCCAGCGTTTTCACCGCATGGCGCAGAGCGGGCAGCGGGGGCCTGCCTGGCGGCCTCGCGAGTGCTGGCGCGACTGGGGGGAGGCTCCCGATTGTGCAGGGTTGGTGCGCGCCGTCAGTGGAAAAGGCCCTTTAATTTTCCTATACTCTTCACTGCCTGATGGTAAGGTCGTGGCGTGCACACCAGAGCGTGGATGAGTCAAGCCTCTGCCGCGATGGGAGGTCGTGGCTGGCGTGGGCTGTGCTTGCTGGTGCCACCACCCGGGCGAGGTTGGTGGCAGCCGGCGACGTCACATCCGGGAGAGGCCCAAGTGCATGGGCGCGCTGCGAACGCGTGTAGATTGGCCACCAGTAGCATGTTGCTGACATCGAACAACCGGTGAAAACATCGTCTCGATGGGGGCTGCCCCGGGAGCGATAGCGATCTGCCGCTGCCAGGCCGGCGCGGCCTACAACGACACGCGTGATCTCTGGAAGAATGCAGGACGTCACTACTCTGAGGAGCATGCTGCATGGCACACAAGATTCGCCTAGGGTTTGTTGGAGCCAACGTGCGCTCGAATTGGGCCTCCCAGTCGCACTTCCCGGCGCTGCTGGCCAGCCCGGACGTCGAACTGACCGCGGTCTGTACCACCAGGCCCGAGAGCGCGGCAGAGGCGCGCGAAGCGTTTGGAGCGAAGCTCGCCTTCCACGATTTCCGGGCGATGGTGGCCTCGCCAGAGATCGACGCGGTGGCCGTGGTGGTGCGGGTGCCAGCGCACTATGAGCCGACCAGGGCCGCCCTCGAAGCCGGTAAGCATGTCTACACCGAGTGGCCGCTAGGCCAGACCACCGCCGAAGCCGAAGCGCTGGCGGCGCTGGCCCAGGCTAAGGGGGTGCAGACCGCGGTCGGCCTGCAATCGCGGGTTAGCCCCACGCTCATGTATATGAAGGAGCAGATCGCGTCCGGGTATGTGGGCGAGGTGCTGTTCTGCCACGTCAGCTGTATTCGTGATGGCAGTTTGGAGCGCCCCTCCAGCCGCACCTGGCAGCGCGATGCCCACCTCGGCGCAAACACCCTCACCATCGCCAACGGTCACGTTATCGATGCCTTGCGCTTCGTCGTCGGCGACTTCGCGCAGGTAGCATGTGTGGTCACGACCCAGGCCCGGCAATGGTACGAGACCGACACGCAGCAGCTGGTGGAGGTCACCGCGCCGGACAACGTGCTGGTCAGCGGACGGTTGGCGAGTGGCGCGGTGGCTTCGTCCCATGTCGCCGCTGCCCCCTGGGCCGGCAGCGGCTTCCGGATGGAGGTCTACGGGCGGGAAGGCACGCTGGTTGTCACTGGCAATGTCTCGTCGCAGCGTGGCGAGACGCTGCGTCTGCAGGGCGTTCGTGGTGGTCACGCGCTCAGCGACTTGGAGGTCCCCGAGCGCTTCGTGGCTGTCCCGGCCGACTTCCCGCGCGGCGATCCCTTCAACGTCGGGCAGATGTACGCGCTGTTCGCCGAGGCGATCCGCACCGGCCAGAGCCGCGTGCCCACGTTCGACACCGCGGTGGACCTGCACCGTTTCATCGATACGATCAAGCAGGCATCGGATATGGGCCGGGAACTGCCTGTCGCCTGAGGCGCTGCACGGGATCCGCCCGATGGGCCTTCTTGTAGTATACTCTTCTCCATGACACGTCCCGTCTCCCTTGTTGACCTTCAGGAGGATGTATGCCTGCGAAGACGACGAAACAGTCGGAGGATTTGAATAATCCCTATGGCTACAGTGACATGGACTGGGCCGCCCAGCTTGATCCCGCCTACGCCGCCGCCCGAGCTGAAGTCCGGCGCCTCAGTGTGGGCGAGGACGGCGCGCTGTCAGTCAAAGTGAAGGAACTGATCATGATAGGCATCCTAGCGTCGCGGGGCCTCCAATATGGTGTGGAGGCCCACATGCGCCGCGCCATCGACTATGGGGCTACCAAAGAGGAATTGTTCGAGGCCATGAAGGCGGCGGCAGTCCCTGGAGGTGGCGTTGCCTACAGTGTGGGCATTCGGGCCCTCCAAGCGTTGGAACAGGACGGCGCCTTCCCACCGCCCAGCCCGCCTCCTCCCGCACGCCGTCAGCAGGGGTAAGCCGCCACTCAACCCCGTGCTTCCCTCACCACAGCACGCCGGCGGGGCACCGCCGCCCAGCGGTGAAGGGGCCGGACACGAGGTACCTCGAAGGCGACCGTCCAGCGGGGCACGTCTCGGTGGGGTGTCTTACGTCTGCCATACACACACGGCTCTTGCGCGCTAGCAAGTTTTCTGGCACTCTGCCTCTCGGCATCTTTCGGTCACCCCCGTGCGGTGGCGCCGCCGTCTGAGGTCGGAGATGGTGGGATGCCAGAGCGGCAGCATGCACCCTAGCTCAGGAGAACTATGCGTGAACATTTTTGTGGGTAACCTGGCTTTTACCACCACGGAGCAGGACCTTCGCCAGCTCTTCGAGTCCTATGGCAGCGTCGAGACGATCCGGATCATGACGGACCGCGAGACCGGTCGGTCGCGGGGCTTTGGCTTCGTCGAGATGCCGGACAACCGCGCGGCGCAGACGGCCATTGACGCCCTCAACGGCACGTCCCTGGCCGGCCGCGCCCTCACGGTCAACGAAGCGCGGCCGCGCGAGCCGCGCCGGGAGCCACGCCAGCCACGCTGGTAAGCTACTGAGGACCGTCGCTGCGTACCGCGACGGTGCCCCCCCTCTGGTGTTGTTACTCCACCAGGCTGGGCAGGAGGGGAGGCCTTCGAGAGGAGCCCCGTGCTCTACGTGATGGATGCGGGCGTCGCCATCACGTGGTGCATACCAGCAGACATGTCCATCAGGGACATCAGTGAAATTTGAGCAATCTGAGCGTAAAAGACAAAGCATTTCGGGAGGGTCCATGAAATATGACGTGGTGATCATCGGCGCGGGAGCGGCGGGATCGGTGTTGGCCAGCCGATTGGCTGCAGACGCGCATACCTCCGTGCTGTTGCTGGAAGCGGGACCGGATTACCCTGATCCAGCCGATCTTCCGGACGACATCAAGTTCGGCCACACACGATTTGCCGAAGCCCCAGACTCGAAACACAACTGGGCCTTGCGGGGTACCATCACCGAGGAGCAAGGAGAGATCCACGTAGCGCAGGGCAAGGTAGTCGGGGGAGGGAGTTCCATCAACGGTCAGGCCATGCAACGGGGATTCCCCGAGGATTTTGACGCCTGGGCGGCGCTCGGCAACGATGAATGGTCGTATGCCAAGGTCCTGCCGTACTTTCGCAAATCGGAGCATGATCTCGACATTCAGGATGCGTACCATGGCACGGATGGCCCCCTGCCCGTCAGGCGCCGGCAGTCAGGTGCCTGGCCTGCCATCCAACAGGCCTTCCATGCCGCCTGCACGCAGGCGGGGTTCGGCACTACGGCGGATACGAATGGCCCACACCCTTCTGGCGTTGGCGTGGCTCCCTCGAACAACCTAGACGGGATGCGTATGAGCGTGGCGATCACGCATCTCCATCCGATGCGCCACTACCTGAATCTGACGGTGCGGGGCGGTGTGTTCGTCAGGAAGATCGTGATCAAGGATTTACAGGCCGTCGGGGTGGAAGCCGAAAGCGGGGGGAAGGTGTTCTACGTCGAAGCCGACCGCGTGGTGCTGAGTGCCGGGGCGATCAAATCGCCCCACCTGCTCATGCTCTCGGGCATCGGCCCCGAGGACCAGCTTCAGCAATTTGGGATACCCATGGTGCATCAGCTCCCCGGCGTTGGCCAGAACCTCTGGAACCATCTTAGCGCCCAGATGACCTTCAAGGTCAAAGATGGCATCCCCCTCGCGGCGGCTGCCGATGCGGCGCACTTTAGTTTACACTACACCTCTGAAGGGTCACAGGCTAGCAACGACATGTTGCTGAGGACCAGTCCTGTCGTCGACCCACGGCAGGAGCGCGTCCCCGGTGTACGGACCCGTTACCTGAACGGTGATGTGCCACCTGACCGGGTGGCACGCATATCGTGTACGCTCGGATTGCCCGACGGTGCAGGATACGTCAGGTTGGCCTCGGCCGACCCCAAAGTACAGCCGGCCTTCCACTACCGGTATCTCCAGCATCCCAACGACATGCGGCGGGTGCGGGAAGGCCTGCGCTTGGCGATAAGACTGCTGGAATCCGACGCGTATAAAGACGTGGCCGATCACCGGCTCTACCCCACGGATGCCGTTCTGGCCGACGACGACGCTTTGAATCGCTGGATACGCCAAACCGTGGGAACAGCCCGGCACGTGTCCGGGACCTGCAAGATGGGACCTGATGCAGACCCCATGGCGGTCGTAGATCAATACTGCAGAGTCAGGGGAGTACAAGGGTTGTGGGTGGTGGATGCGTCGGTGATGCCGCGCATTCCCAGGTCCGGGGGTGCCCATGCAACGGTGGTCATGATCGGCGAACGTGTCGTCGACTGGATTGCGGGCCGTGTCCCGGTATCCAACGGCTAATGCCATCGGGAGCCCATCAGGGATGCTATGCCCCTTTCACCATCGTGCGAGGGGACCTCGTCATGGCACCGCACCTGTGGTTGTATCAACTTCTGCTGGCTGCTCTTGTGTTGCTCTGCCTCATTAGCTATAGATATCGCCGCCTGCATGTCGGAGAGAGGGCGTAAAGCCTGGAGCCAGGCCGTAGGAAAAGCAAAGTCTTTTGTTTTTCCTGCGGCCCTTTCTTCCCCAACACGAGAGAGGTTCACGGACATAGGTGGACTGTCTTCAGAGAGAGGCGGCAGCGTGTGTCCCTGCCGCCCTGTCCTGTGGACACCCCACCCGCCCGTCTCAGCGGGCGGCTGTCGCGGGTTGATGCGCTCGGAGGAAATCGCGTACTTGGTTTATCGTCTTGTCGAGCAGGTCCTTCGGCTCTCGCCAGGGATAGACTGTCACCTCGGCCTTCGGTGCCAGCGCCGCGATATCCATGGAGACCTGGTACGGGTGCGCTGGGGTATCATCCGGCATGACCAGCATTGGTGTCTGGCACGCACGCGCGAAGTCGCGCGACACGCTGTACACGAAGTCGGGCTGGACGCGGTAGAGATTGTGCAGGTACGCTTCGATAGTCTCCATGGTCAGGTCGGGCCGTCGAGCGAGAAGCTCGGGTGCCCAAGTATCCCGACCGGAGTTGTACATGACGTCCGGATTCTCCGGCCGGTGCCCGACGGGCTGGCAGAACACGCCAGCCACAACGCGGTCGGGGGCCCGCTCCATGAGCTTGAGGGCAAACGGACCGCCGATACAGTAGCCCATAAAGAAGAACTCCCGGATGCCGAGGTGGTCCATCAGCCCCAGTTGGTCGTCGGCGAAGGCACCCCACGGGTCGTTGACCGGGATTGGCCCGCTGGACTCGCCGCCGTTGGCATTGCGCTGGTCCATTGTGATGCAGCGGAATTCATTCTTGAAGGCCTCCATGGCGTTGAACACTGCAGTCGCCCAATTGCTGACGCGGGAGTTCAAGCCCCCGCCGGGGGTGACCAACAGAGGGAAGCCGGACCCAGCCTCCTCGTAGCGGATGCGGACGTCGCCTTTGGTATAAAACGGCATGGCAGTTGCTCCTTCCACAGTGTGGTATCCAGCAACCGCACACCCCTCGGCCAGCCGTGCATGCACTTGGCGTCGTCGGAGCGTCACGGGTGCGTCGGTGCCCGGGTGCCCAGACGGGGCGCTCGCGGGCGTGTTGTCCGTCGATGGTCGGGGGTATCATATCACAAAAGCTCGCACACCGTGTCCACGACACCAGGGAGGCCCACGCGCCGCCTCTCTGGGAGACCAGTCCTCTGGTCTCCAGTGACGTTTTTACGCTCCTACAAACCGCGCTACATTGAGCGCGGCTACTTATCCCCGCTACACTGGTAGGGCTTCTCCGCCTACCGGGCGGACGCCCCAATCACTGAAACCGCCGCAGGATTGTGGACTGCAGTGTGCTAGACGGTCACTGGCTCCTGCTCCGTGAGCAGAAGGGGTGCGGGCGATCCCAAGTTGAGGTTGTGCGTCAATCAAGCCTACTTGCGACAGAACCTGCGCTTCCTCTCCTGCGGCTGAGGCGTCCCCTCAGTTGTCAAATTACGCCCAGAATGCCGGTAAACACGACA
>AR_comb_assmDRAFT_10352981_pt1 | contig 11922 bp, 10 predicted proteins | sample ArasoioldDNA_FD_10543 | JGI IMG/M metagenome (IMG submission 10543) | reverse complement strand
TTGTGGGACCTCTGGATGTTCGAGCATGAATTCCGGCTTGAGCGGTCTTCCACCTTAGTGGTGGACAACCTGTACACGAATGACATCTTTCATCGGCGAAGTAATGCCCAGGGTCAGTAGAGGTTGATTGACCGTATGTCCTCGTTCCTGTAATTGGCCGATCGGAGCATAAACGGTGAGTGAATCTGTTTCAACCGTTACTTCATAGACTTGTGCCGCATAATAGGGCTTTACACCCGGCCGCATTCCCCAGTAACCATCTGTAAATTTCATGGTTGTTTCCTTGAGGTCGTCTTGTGGCTTCCCAGGTAGGAGAGTCATTGTGAATATTTTATGTGAAGCTGTTCACTTTGACCAGTACATATAGACCTCACAGCTTGAGTGTAATTCGGATTATCATCGCGGCCTTAAAAGGTGAGAGCATGTCCTGTACTCAGCGTTTCATCTTATTAGGGATATTTATTCTTACCGTGATTGCCTGTGGGCTGATCCCGCAGTCAATCCACGCGACTGTGACAGCTGCCGCTGCCTCAAATACCCCCGTTTTTACGGCCACTATCGTTCCTACAAATACTGCGATTGCAACGGATACGCCGAAACCATCCAATACTCCTTCGCCCTCCGAAACCTCTGTGCCGCTGACGACCACATTCAATGCAATAATTGCCCTGCAAACGCAAATGGTAGGAACTCTCGTTGTTCAATTCGGCCCAGCGATGCACCTATCCGGATTTCTCATGTTTTATTCCAACCCTGTTGGCACACCATTGGAAAGCTGGCATGATATACCTATCATGAACCAGTCTACTACCGGGCAGGAGTTCCAATCAGATATTTATAGTTATAAGACTGCCGCAACGTTGGGGCAGGCGACCGATTTTTATAATAAGTCAGCAGCATCTCTGAACTGGTCATGTTTTCCGCCTACCAGCGGATCTGCCGGCACCGGAGACCAAGCCACACACCAGACCACATTCATTTGCGGTCCATTGAACATTGTTATTGCTTCCTTCGATAACGATCCGAATCAAGTGCTTGTTGTGATCAATAAAGCTCTATAAATATTCGTATGATTTCCTTGCATTATAATGAGCATGCCAAAAGGAGAAACCTATGACACGTTTTACCAAATTTGCTTTTCTAACGATCTTGATCCTCTTTGTGCTTGCCTGTAATGCCGTTACCCAGCCCTTTAGCCAGGCGAAAGGGATTGCGGAAACAGCCCAGTCGATCGCCACGGCCATGCCTGTCCAGACCTTGCAATCGCTAGCTACCCAGATGGCAACCCAGTTCCCGGCTGGAACGTTAGAGGCGCTTCCCTCTGCGCTGCCAAGCCTCGAAGCTCTCACTACCAATATGCCGAATATTCAGGGGTTTATGAATCCAACAGGTGCTCCAGTCTCTGAGTGGAAAGGGATTCCTGTCATGCCCCAGGCGACCGCAGGCCAGGAAGATACGAATTCCAGTACTTATACCTATAAAGCCGATGCTACTGTGAAAGACGCTCAAGACTTTTATACGACTCAGCTTCAAAACCTCGGCTGGAAATCCTCATTGAATCTGCCTGGAGATGCCAATGGTTCCCTCCAGGTTTTCCAGAAGGACAACAATATTCTCACCGTTACCATCATAGAGCAGGAAGGAAAGGTCTTAGTAATTTTAGCTATGGGATAACAAAAGTTATTTTTGAAAAGAGCAGCCGCATAGTTGCCCTGTTTGATTCCAAATTCTGGCAGCGAAGCAATATCCTATAAGTTTGGAGATTTATATACCATCAGGGTATGGTGGGTGTGACGATCCCCTCAAAGCCGCGCATAAAGACTTTTTTCTGCACCCTGAGGGTTTCTTGCGAAGGGCGTAAACTTGCACCGTACGCGTACCCCTTGATTTGAATTGCTAAGAAATTCAAAACAAATCATTGGTCGATGCCGGGGAGTGCCGTGTCGAAACCAGATGTTTCAAGAAATCATTTGTTTCTATGAAACTGGCGGTTTCGATATGTGGCGCTTTAGAGCGACGCCCCTACTCAACCACCGAATTATCCTCAAACACAATCCTTCCGTCGATAACCGTCAATACGGGTTTGGCGCTACGGATATCCGCCGAGGGTATTTCAAATAAATCATGAGAGAACAGGACGATGTCGGCCAGATAGCCTTCTTTGATTTGTCCTTTTTCATTCTCCATAAATTCGGTATAAGCCGCATCACGGGTATAGCCCAGGATGCATTCTTCCAAAGTCAGACGCTGGTCAGGATTGGATTCATCGTATTTTTTTCGGTTGAGTGCAACATAAATGTTGATCATCGGGTCGAAAGGAGCTACGGTCCAGTCACTGCCGAGGGACAGCGTGGCGCCGGCATTCTTCAGTGAGCGCCAGGCGAAGGAGAAGGGCCAGCGCTGCGGACCGGTACGGTTCGTCCATACCCTGTCTTCTTCAGTGCTGAAAGGCGCGTGACTGGTCTGCATGGAGGCGATAACACCCAACTCCTTGAAACGGGGCATATCTTCCGGTTGGCAAACTTCGATGTGCTCCACACGGTGGCGGCTGTCGCGCTTTCCATTGGTCTTTTGGATCGCTTCGTAACCGTCCAGGGCCTGCCGCACCGCACCGTCGCCACAGCAATGGACGGCGATCTGCAATCCCATCTGGTCGCACAGAGATGCCATGCGGGTGAAATGCTCAAGCGAGAAAATCGGTTCCGCTTTTGTATTCGGCGCGTCTGCATATGGATGAATGTTGTAGGCGGTATATGATTCCCAAACACCGTCCATAAAGAATTTTGCTGCGCCACCGCGCACATAATCCATTTTGACCTTGGCCATCTCCCAAGCTTCCGCCATCATCTCCTCCGTCGCTTCCGGTTTGACGTGATATGGGACATAGACGCGCATGTTCATCTGGCCGGCATCTTCGAGAGCGGCATAGGCCATTAGTTCCTCCATGTCGCCGTTCATATTGTGGACACTGGTAATACCTGTTTTGTTGAACTCGTGAATCGCTAGCTTCAATAATTCACGTTTGCGGGCCGCGTCCGGGAGGGGGACAAGGTCCATGACGGCATGCATAGCATCGCCTTCGCGCAGCTCGCCAGTGGCGACTCCGTTCTCGTCCCGGACAACGATCCCGTTTGTCATATCGTGCGGAGCTTCATGTAGGATTCCCGCCATCTCGAGCGCTTTAGTATTTGCCCAGGCCGTGTGACCATCAAATACACCAACATAAATGGGGCGGTCCGCCATGATATCATCCAGCTCTTGACGAGTAGAGATTATGCTATAGCGGATGCCGCGCCCAACAATCCATGGATTTGTTTTATTGCTGTCTGCAAACTCAGTCAAAACAGTTTTCAAATCTTCTTTTGTTTTGACATTTTGCAATTGGGCATTTCCCATCCAGATCGAGCCCCAAAGCAAGTGAACATGCGTATCGATAAATCCAGCGGTGAGGGTATGACACTGTCCATTAATAAGACGGGTCTTATCGCCGCGCATTACTTCAGCTCCCGTGTTGTCTCCTACATAGATGATACGATTACCTTTGAGGGCTACTGCTTCTGCATGCGGATTGGATCCGTCGCTCGTAAAGATCCTCGCGTTCGTGATGATCAAATCGGCTAATTGAGTCATCGCTTCCTCCGGGTGCAAAATTATATACTTTATTTGTCTTTTGTTTCATCTACCTTTAACTTTTCGCTGTTTTCTTCACAGGGATAGGTAACTAAAAATTATTAGCGATATGAGGCAGTATAATCAATCCCGATGAAGACGCAGATCATCACGCTCGAATCGCATGACGATCTTATTTCCGTGCGTGACCGGATGTCTTGGGCAAAAACACCGCGCATTTTACTAGTCTGGCCCAAGTACGAAAAGGTGACCCTCAGGCAGGTGGATCTGAAAGTCCTGCAAAGGCATGCAGCCTCACTCGGTGCACAGCTAGGCCTGGTCTCACGCATCCGGCGGGTACGAATAGATGCAGATGCTCTGCATATTCCGGTATTTAAGTCTACGGGAGAGGCGCAACGCCTGCCCTGGCCCAAGGCACGCCGCCGCAGGCGGTTGATGTGGCGTCCTCCCCGCAAGGACCTGCGCGAGCAGCGGGAACAGGTTACGCTCAAGGAAGGAGCGTGGCGGACTCATCCTGTAACGCGCATTCTGACATTCCTGGCTGGCGTTCTGGCGGTTTTGACACTTGTCGCTTTGTTCATCCCGCGTGCCCAGATTACGCTAACTCCGATTTCAAGAACACAAAGTCTTGTGCTGCCTGTAACGGCAAATCCTTCTGTCGAATTAGTTTTTATTACTGGCAGTGTTCCGGCGCGTGAAAAGCGGATCATTGTGGAAGGTACACAAACGGTACCTGTGACGGGTGAGGGAGTCGTCCCACAATCGAAGGCCAAAGGCATTGTCGAGTTTCACAACCTTACCCAACAGTCTGTTACCATTCCAGCGGGGACAGTGGTGCAGAATAAAGAAGGAGTCCGTTTTGTAACAACCGTCGAGAGTGAATTGGAAGGGGGTGTCGGTAAGATCCTGCAACTGCCCATTGAGGCAGTGGAGGGTGGAATCGCAGGCAATGTCGAGGCGGAGACGATCAATGCCATTCAGGGCCGGCTGGGGCTTTCTCTTTCGGTGATTAACCTGAAGCCTACATCGGGGGGACGAGAGCTACCATCTATACAGGCAAGCGATGCCGACCGCGAACGCGTAAAGACTCTTTTGATGAAAGATTTGGAACAGAATGCTCGTAAACAGCTTGCCGCTGAACTATCTCCGGGTGATCTGCTTTTTGATAAGACCTTGAACATTTCACAAGTTCTCAGCGAGAAATATGATCCGCCTGCAGGCGCGGCTGGAACCAAACTAGATTTGAACATGCAAGTGGAGTATGCCATTCAATACGCGGCCGCCTCTGACTTGACCAAACTTGCCACATTGGCGCTTAATGCATCTTTGCCTCCTGGCTTTTCTTCGGAAGCTGGTCAAGTCACAATCAAGCCAACCACAACCCCCACTCTTGGTGAGGATGGCTCGGTAAAGTGGACGATGCGCGTCGAGCGTATGATCATTCAGCAGATCGATCCTTCGCGAGTAACACAAATGATTCAGGGTTTTGGCGCCTGGAACGTCAAGGAAAAATTGAAGAAAAATCTGCTGCTTGCCGCCGCTCCTGAGGTTCAAATTACTCCTTCCTGGTGGCCGTGGATGCCCATCGTTCCATTTAGAATTTCGGTGGCAACGGAATGAAATTTTATGCCAGATACAGGGACAAGAAGAAGATCAATACAGAATCTCTGGGGCTTCGTGTTTCCATGGTTCAAATAGGTGGCAAGTGAGGGTACTTGCAATAGATCATGGTGAAAAACGGATCGGCCTCGCATTGAGCGATCCGACCGGGACAATTGCCAACCCTTTCAAGGTAATTGACCATGTTTCCCGCGTAATGGATGCTGCCCAGGTGGCGAATCTGGCACAGGACAACGATGTCGCTTTGATCGTGGTCGGCCAATCCTTCGACGATGAAGGAAAGCCCAATCTGGCAGGTCGTCGCGCTGCGAAATTTGCCGCGGCCTTGCAGCAGCAAACCTCCATTCCAATCGAGCTCTGGGACGAATCCTTCAGCACACAGGATGCCCGCGCCGCAAGAATAGAGCTCGGTGTCTCTCGAAAGAATCGTGGCGGCCATCAGGACTCACTCGCCGCAGTTGTAATTCTACAGTCATATCTTGAATCTCGAAGACAAAAGTAAATTGTAGTTTATCTGTTTTCCTCTATCGTATATACTTCGATTCCATGCGTAGACTCATCATTGTATTCTTTATCCTCTTTACATTAGCTTGTTTGCTTTTGACTTTTTTCTATATTCCCTCCCGTGCCACGTGGTTATATGGAAAGCCATCCGCCAGGCTATCTCTGCCGCAGAGGATTCAATATTCTGCTCTATTGCTCTGGGACGACTACCTGGTCAACAAACCTCTTGATCTTCATGGGGTGGAGCAAAGTTTTACCGTGGAGCAGGGTGAATCGGTAATTTCACTTGCACGCCACCTTGAGCAAGTTGGTTTGATCCGTGATGCGGGGGCATTCCGCGCCTACCTCATATACGCCGGGCTGGATACCAGCATTCAAGCCGGGGAATATAAATTGAGTACGGCGATGTCGGCCATTGATATCGCTCGTAAATTGCAGGACGCGACACCCGAGGATGTGACCTTTATCATCCTGCCCGGTTGGCGGCTGGAGGAGATCGCCGCCTCACTCCCGACCTCCGGCCTATCTATCTCGCCGGAGGAGTTTCTCTCTGCCGCGCGATCATCGCATCGTGACTTTGAATTTCTATCTGGCTCGGACACAACAGAAGGATTTCTTCTTCCTGACTCATATACCGTGCCGCGTGGCGTGACGGCACCGGAGCTGGTCAATGGCTTCCTGCGCAACTTTGGTCTGCACCTCTCGCCTGATATAGAAAAGGGGTTCGAAAAACAGGGGTTGACCGTCTACCAGGGTGTGACCCTGGCTTCTCTCGTGGAGCGTGAATCCATGCAAAATGAAGAGAAACCCATTATCGCCTCGGTATACCTTAATCGTTTGAAGCAGAACATGAAACTGGATGCGGATCCAACAGTCCAGTATGCGCTGGGATTCAGCATTCTCCAGAATAGTTGGTGGACCAGTCCGCTGACCCTGATCGACTTAAAGGTCAATTCACCGTATAACACCTACCTCAGTACCGGGCTACCTCCCACACCGATCGCCAGCCCGGGGATTAATTCGCTGCGAGCGGTCGCGTATCCTGCCGAGACAAATTATCTTTATTTCCGTGCCAAGTGCGATGGCTCTGGCTTCCACGAATTTTCACAGACATTTGAAGAACACCTCGCCAATCAATGTCCATAATTTAATCTTTGTACAGTCACCTCATCAGGAAATGCAAGGACATCAATCATGACATATCCCATCCTCGAATTTGATCCATCCCCCGAAGCTTTTATCGAACCGGCCAAAATTCACCGGGCCTATGACCTTCCAGAACATTGTGTGATCTGCTTCTTCAAGGAAGTTATCGATAAGGTGGTGGAAGAGCACAATGCCAAAATCGTGGCGAAAAACCGCTGGGAGGATGGCCCCCATTACATCTATGAGATCTCATACCAGGACCGGCGTCTGGCGTTTTTTCATCCGGGGGTAGGCGCACCAGTTGCTACAGGCCTGCTTGAGGAAGCTATTGCATTTGGCTGCAGGAAATTTATCGCCTGTGGAGGCTGTGGTGTTTTGGAGAAGGATATAGCGGTAGGCCATCTTATTGTTGTGTCGGGGGCTGTTCGGGATGAAGGAGCCTCCTATCATTATTTGCCACCAGGTCGAGAAGTCGTTGCGAACGCTCTCGCAGTCGATGCGCTAGTCAATGTCCTGAACGAGCGGGCGCTTCCATACCAAGTCGGGAAAACCTGGACAACGGATGCTCCGTATCGGGAAACAGTGAATAAGATCCAAAAGCGACGTGAAGAGGGCTGTCTCACTGTGGAGATGGAGAGCGCCTCCCTGATCGCGGTTGCCCAGTTCCGGAATGTCCTGTTTGGGCAGGCCCTTTATGGAGGGGATGATCTCAGTGGTTTCGAGTGGGACAATCGCCAATGGCAGTCGAGAAGCGAAGTACGCGAAAATTTATTCTGGCTGTGCGCAGATGCATGCTTAAGTTTATAAGAATTTCATCATGCGTAAAAGGATGGTGCAGAGCGTTGTCGCTCTGCACCATCGTGTTTTAACCATTTACTTTGCAAATCGGTTAGAGACCTATCACTGGTATGTGACGATATAGGTTTTGTTCCTTACAAGGAACGTCCCGGCCAGAACCATCAATAATCCGATCAATGCCAGAACAAATCCCTGGATCACGACCGGGATGAGCATTTGGCTGGCGACAGCGCTGGCGGTTTCACCGATGGCTGAGGCAAGCAGGGAGGGTAGAAAGATCGCTCCCTGGGTCTGGATGAGGAATTGAAGGATCCAACCGACAATCGGAGAACCGACCAGGGCGATCAAGGCGGCAAGTGCTCCAGTGATCAAAAGCGGCCAGCCCCACCAGACCAGTAGGTCATGCAGGCTGCGGACAGCGAATACAGCAATCGCCAGCAGCAGCAGGATTAGGAAAAACGGGGAAAAATTGATTCCCGAACGTACCCACTGCAATTTCAGGCGTGGGTCGTTGGGAGTGCCGCTTGCGGTGCCCGGCACCAGTGCGATTTCATTTGGAAATGTAGTTGTAATCGCTTGAAGCTGAGACTGGATAAACGGCTCGAAAAATGATAAGGCCTGTTCAGGCGGGTTACATAAGGTTATGCTTCCCTGGAGCAGACCGAGACCCATCTGGGTGAGCTGCTGTACGGTGCAATCTGGCTGCGTCTGCAGGAATTCCTTGACGATACTAACGCCTGCATCTCCCGTTAGCCTGGCTTTGATTGGCAGGAGGGAAATGGTCACCGAATTGCTTTTGAAGTTCAAATAATCGAAGGCCGAGTCCAGGGTTTGATCGGTCATGGCCCGCAGTTCTTCGGGAGGCAGAAATGCGGAGATGGTGGTTTGCCACTCCTCGGCATTTAGCTCCTTCAGGAAAGGAGGAATATTTCCGTTTTGGGAAATCGTATCTGCGAGCGTTGCCGCCAGGAGGGCGGGCATGCGTTCGTAAAGCCTCTGGTTTTCAAAGGCCTGTTTATAGGTATCGGCACGAAATGCTTTATTCTCGATATTGTATAAAATCAAAACCGGCACGCCGGTCAGGATGAATAGTACAGCGCAAATGGCGGCAAGAGTTTTTAACATGTATGGCTCGTTTCAGACCTCATTTATGATATCGATGTAATCCTCTGTGACAGGCTGGCCGTCTGATGCGCCCAGCAAGGCGAGCAGCTCTCTGGTTAACTGGCCCTTGCGTTCTGCATCCTTTCGGCTCCAGGTACGGCTTTTGATCTCAAGGAAATAGCCAAGTTCTGGTTCGGTCATTTGATCGAGGTTGATGAAAAATTCCGTATCCTCGTACTTGACCAGCCAGCGCAGGCGATCTTTTTCGATGGCCGTTTCAGATTTGGGTTTGAAATATTCACGATAGAACCGCAGGGAATGGGTGGCCGGAGAAAGATAACGGCTGCGAGAAAGCAAAACCTCCTCGAATTTTCCCTCCCTTTTCTGTCCGATCAGCGTCAGCCTGGCGCGCACATTGGTGATGATGCCTTTGGCATCATCGAAGAAATCATCTTCACGATAACGCAGCCGTCCCTGGGAGGGATCGTCAAAGAAGAAGTAGATATCGTGTTCGCGATAATGCCGTCTGCGGATCATCTCAATTTCCGGCTCTTTCAAAGAATGGATAACTGGCTCCCGGTCCGTTAACTTGACCTTGACTTGCACTTCGAACGATTCCTCTTCCATGGAGCCGCCCAGCGCGATCAGCTTTGAGAGAACGGACTGTTCGCGTTCGATCAGGAACGCGTCGATTCTTTTGGCGATCTCATTGGCCTGCGCCAGGAGCTCTGCTTCGTTGAGGGTGAGCAGACAACGATCACGCATCAGCCATTTCCCATTGACCATCACATCGCTGACGTCGGTTGACTTGCTGGCATACACAATCTGAGCATAGGCGTTGTCCGGAGAACGCTTGAACGAGGGAGCGTTATGCAGCGGCGAGATATCCACCAGGATCAAGTCGGCACGTTTACCTGGTTCCACAGAGCCGGTCAAATGTCCGATATGAAGCGCCTGTGCTCCGAAACGGGTGGCCATGAGAAGCGCCTGTGGAGCAGGCAGGGAGGTAGGATCGTTGGTGACAGCTTTGGCGATGAAAGCAGCCAGACGCACTTCTTCGAACATATCCAGGTCATTGTTCGAGGCAGGCCCGTCGGTGCCAATTCCGACGTTCAATCCAGATTCGAGCATTTTCACCACTGGCGCAAAGCCGGAGGCCAGTTTGAGATTCGAAGATGGATTATGAGACACGCCTGCCTTCGCATGTTGCAGCGAGCGGATTTCTCCAACGTCAATGTGGACACAGTGCGCTGCGATCAACTTCGTTTCCAGGAGACCCTGCTTTCTGACATAGGGAACCACCGGCATTCCGTTCTCATTACGCATATTGTCGACTTCATACGACGTTTCAGCAAGATGTGTATGAAGGGGGACATCAAATTCCTTTGCCAGGTCAGCGGTGGCGCGCAGGATCTCCTCGGTGCAGGTGTAGGGTGCATGCGGTGAAACGGCAGGGACGATGAGAGGATGGTCCTTCCAGCGCTGGATGAATTCACGGGCCATCTGCAGCGAGTCTTCATAGGAAGCCGCGTCCGGCGCGGGGAACTTCATCACGGTCTGCCCACAAACCGCGCGCATACCTGCCTCCGCGGCGGCTCGGGCGACATGCTCTTCGTAATAATACATATCGTTAAAGGTGGTAACCCCGCTGCGGATTTGTTCTCCACAGGCAAGCAGTGTCCCCAGGCGGACAAATTCAGGCGAAACAAACTCGCGCTCGACGGGCATCATGTAACCCATCAGCCAGACATCCAGGCGGAGATCATCCGCAAGCCCGCGCAGAAGAGTCATCGGCACGTGCGTATGGGCATTAATCAATCCCGGCATGAGAATTTTGCCGCCGCAATCGATCGTTTCCGCCGCGGAGAATCCTTGTGCAATATCCTGTTCAAATCCCACTGCTACGATGCTGTCACCTTTGACTGCGACTGCACCAGGCGAATATTGTGTTAAGGATTCATCCATGGTCAGGACAAATGCATTGGTAAAGAGAGTGTCGACATGTTGAGTCATTCGTTCTCCTTTGATGATCAAACGGTCAGGGACGACCTTTGGTGGTTCATTGGGCTTTCCTTCTGGCACCACAATTTTCTTAACACCTTGATTTCATAACCAATCAACCCGGTTGGGTCGGCCATACTTTTTATGGCACAAAATTCAATAATACATCAAGAGCCTTGAGATTACTTTCAAAATCGGTATTCTTGTGGGTGCTCAATTCCATGTCCACTGCCGCTTTGGCGCCATTTTCTACGGCCCAATCTGCCAGTGTACCCGTATATTTGCAGCCGGTGTCCACTGGTGGATAGGGATATCCAGTAACTTTCCCCAGTGCTGCCGCCAGACGTATGGATGCCCGTTCCCAGGGTACGCCTCCCGGGAAAATACCGAGAGCGGCACTATGATAACTGATCAAGGCCTGGAGTTGGTGACTGGCGATAAAGCTCATCACTGCTCTTGTCTCGGGCTCCGAGCCGCCATATGCGCCGCCTGTGGTGGGGCGGAGGACCCAGCAGCCATCGCGATTCCAGTCGGCGGTCCAGTTTTCGCTGGGAAAGTTACGGTTCAGGTCTACACCGTTGTCGTTGACGCGCCCGTCCTCATTATCTGCGCGTACCTCAGCATCTGGGTTTATGTCGCGGATAATGTAGAGGGTCGCATCCTGCGGTACGACAGCCGGGTTACGGATGATATAGGTAATCAGCTCGTTTGCCAGTGCAATTGTATTGCCCTCATAGCCGCCATGAATGCCTGCCACGATGAGATATTGTTTTCCTCCATTCCCAAACGTATACGCTTCAATAGGCCGTCCTGCAACAGAGAACCCAATAATCGAAGGACGCGGTCCATAGGTCAGGACAAACGGCGTTGGCGTTTCAAAGACAGGCGGTGTGTAAAACGGATTGGGCGTTAGCGTAGGGAGAAAATAACTGGTAGGCGGAATCTTACGTGTTTCGGCAGAGCGGGGCGTACGCGTAGTGTTCACTGCCGCAGAAACCTGCAGCTCTGTTCGGGAGAGAATTAAGTAGCCGAGATATATGAAGATCGCAAGTATGTTAACACCCCAAATGAGAACCACCCAAGCATGCCGCTTTTTCCTCGTTGAGGACATGTCAGTCG
>AR_comb_assmDRAFT_10205948_pt1 | contig 11929 bp, 17 predicted proteins | sample ArasoioldDNA_FD_10543 | JGI IMG/M metagenome (IMG submission 10543) | reverse complement strand
AGATCTGAGGTCATTAAAAATTATAACGTCGTTATTATATATATACTATATGATATCAGGGTTGGTCAATTCAAGTTATCACGCTCAAATTTCTAAAATATCGCTAGCGATTTTATCTTATTTGCCATAGGGTAATTTACTTGTTTTGTCCTCTTGAGGTCTATCATCAAATCTTCTAGCACATTTTGTTCAAATGGGATTAATTCATATAGAATTTTTATTTTGTAGTTTGAAAGTTCTTTTATTAATTCATCATTTTCAATCCCTTTTTTCTTGATAAAGCGAGAGAATTTTTTAATCAGAAAATCATTTTCAATAGCAAGCCAATATGAAATTTCTTCATGATAACGCTTCATAATGTAAAATCTCAGATATTCACGGGAGTATGTATTCAAGTTGAATTTCAATTCCCTTGCAATTTCTACCAACAGTTTAACCTTGTCAGTATTTCCAAATATAGTAAAATAGTCTAGGAAATTGAATTCTTGATAATTGGTCAAGTTGTTTATGATGGAATTGACGGTTTTAGCAACAACTAGCTCATATTCGTCAACCAGGTTAAGATACAGCAAAAACCCCTTTATATTCAGATTATATCTCCAATTTCTAGGATTCATCTTAATTTTTCCAATCATCCACTCTGCACGATAAGCATCCTTTTCAGTTGCTTGAATATTCTTAATTCTCTCCTGTGCAGTCTCTTTGTAGGTAACCTTAACAAACCTTTCAACATCCCTTTGTCCAGCAAATTCAGGTTTGTGAAGCTTCTTTACGATTTCATAGATATACGAATTTGGGGTTTTTCTATCACTTGAAAAATTTTTAATCCATTTTTTCTCTATCTGCCTAGAAGATAATGGGACATTACTGAAACCTATAATTTGCAAAACTTGAAAATATTCTATTTTACTCAAAGTTTTTATCCCTAACAATAATTTCACGTTCACAATTACTCAGATATTGACATTATATATTGTTATTTAAATTACATAGCGAAATATGTCAAAGACTACGATAATCCTGGAGAAATCAACTAGGGAAAATCTCCTTAGAATTGGGAGAAAAAATCAGACTTATGATGACTTGATAAATGAACTGATTGAGCTGAAGGAGCAGCAGATTTGTAATATTGCAAAATGATTGTCATGCCCCTGGTAGAGAGGCACAACAGGCAGGACAAGACACCAACACCGCGAAATGGAGATTGGATGATCATTGATAGATAGACCAGAAGATAAATCTATTCTCCCCGAATTTGACAAAGACAAATCATTTGTTTCGCTTGAAAAAGAGCTTGCGAGGATCTGGAAGCAATACCATTCGGAGTCTGGGCAATGAAGAGATACAAGAACGACGATCCGATGGAGAAGAGACAAGCAAATGAACTTGCAATTAGGATTCTGGAATCAAATGACGAAATAATCAAGAACTTTTCAAAAAGGTGCGAATACAGACCTGGCTCAATACTCTATCGAGAGCTGCATAAAGATACCTTCCATAAATTAGCAAAAGAATATGATAAAAGACATTCAGAGATAAATTTTGACGATATTAGGATTGATAGTGATAGTGATGATGAGTTTTTGGAGTACGATACAAGATGACAATAGTATTACCCAATTCAAAGCATGTTGCAGATGTTGACAAATCAGATAAAAAACTATTCATTGTTACCAGAAAGAAGGAAAGCAAATATACGTATGAAAAGAAGGAAGATCTACCATTACCATGGATAAAATGCCCCTGGTGTGATTACAAGGATAAAATTCAGTGTGATTTGGAATGGCATATTCTTGAAAATAAAAAATGCAGAATAAGACTGTACAAAATGAAGATATCACTCGAAGAAAGAAAGCGGGATTTGGAATGGAACAAAGATCCATCTTCTTGGATGTATGACTCTAATGAATATTTTTCACCATATTCAGTACTTGGGTATCGAGAAAAGGGAATGATACCATGTAACAATACTGAATATCGACTGTACAAAGCCATGAAGCTAGCGAAGCGTAAAGCAGGAATTGGATGATAAAAATGGATTTAGAATTAGATAATTACCTCAAACATTCTGGTATCAAATCCATTAGTAAAGTCAAAAGCACCTTAGAAATCACTACTAATGATAAAATATATCGAATTAAATTCAAGGATGGACAAACACAAGAAGACACAGCAAAATTTCTGGAAACTGAACTGGATGAACCACTAGGACGTAAATTATCACAGTATATTATAGTGTTTATATGCAAACCTGAGAACTACTGTAAAATTGAGATATCAAAATATGAACCAAAATATCATTATGATAATTTTGAACAATGGCAAATAGCTGTTGAATCTGCATATCACAAACTGCATAAAACTGTAGATGACAATTTACCTCAAGCCTGGTCTGCTATTGAGTTCATTCTATCAATAAAAGCTATACTGCACATCAAAGAAATTACTTTACCCTATATTGGAATAATACTAGGACCTCCAGCAGGTGTAAAAACAGTACCGTTACGATTGCTCAAAGGCAGAAAACACACCTTCTTTACTGACCGTTTTAATCCGCATGCAATGGTGTCACACGTTTCAACTTTACCTCGAGGGATGAAAGAAGGTAATCAACACATGTTGAACAAAATGAAAAACTGTTTTGTAATAGCTCCAGAGTTAGCATCTTTACTTTCAGGGAGAGAGGATGAAGTACGTGAAAATATCCAACTTATGACACGAGTAGCTGATGGAGAGGGACTAGAAACAGATTCTGGTCTTGGTCACAAAGGCGTAACAGGAAAAGTACAATTTGTGATGGGAGGGGCATTTGTCGAATTCTCCCCTATGATTTACGGAATGCTGACTACTTTTGGAGCGAAATTATATTTTTTCCGTTTGCCCAAAATCAAAAAAACACACAAGCAATATCTTGATGATCTGAAGGGAGAAACATTCACAATCAAATTTCAGCGAATGAAGGATGCTATGGATGAATACCTGGATATCTTTGAGTCATGCCCTAGTGCAGAACTCGAAGACAATTTACAAAAAATATCATTGGATAAATTTAGGAGTAATGAATCTGAAGATGCCCTTGATATCATTGTTCATTTAGGGATGCTATTAGGACGTTTAAGACTCGTAACATGGACCAAAGAATACAGCACGAATAGAAAGAAGACAACCCAAGAAGGGGACAAGACAGAAACTATTGAAAGTGAAGAAAGGGACTTTTCATTCAACACAAGTTTGCTTGAAGACCCATCCAGAGCAAACCAACAGCATTACAATCTTGCTTTAGCACATGCGTTATCAATTGGTAGAACCTCAATAGGAATTGAAGATATTCCCCTGGTAGTAAGGGTCACACTTTCAACTGCACCACAGAATAGACATAGGGTTTTTGAAGAATTACTGGATAATGGGGGTACTATCACAACGAAGGATATTGAAGATGCCTTGCATATTCATAGAAATACAGCGGGAAGGACAATGACTCCAATCGCAGCATGGTGAATCTTTTGAAAATAAAATTTGGTGAATCATTATCATGGGATTCAAAGACAGCAAGTCCTCAAACAATGCAAGTGATTCCAGTCAATTTTGCAACTGAGCATAAGCAAATGTTAGAAAAATTGCATCAATTTGTTTCTCAAAAATATTTGGCAGTACCAGAAGAGCATGATAAGCTAATCATATCCCTTCGTACTGCTTACGCAAAAGAACTTAATCTTGACAAGGAACAAACTTCATATGATGACAGTTTAGACGCATTAACGTTAAATCTGAAAGGTTATAATATTGAATAATCAATGCATACTAGGAAATTTCAAATCTATTAGGTATGTGGCTAACAGTATTATTAGTAGTAGCATTTAAGAAATTTATTGACTTAATGAAATGGTCGCGAATTTCAGTGTTGCTAGGGCTGTCGAATTCCTCTGGATTTGATATAAAAGCGAAAGTGTACCCATGATCACCAACAAAGGTAATCCAATATTGTATTGCAAGTGTAACCGGGTAGGTTTCATATTTTTGCTCAAATGTCATGAGGAATGAACCGGTACTCTGGTTATCAATAGTAAGGTAGGAAGGCGGCTCTATCACTCGTGTGTCATATTTATAAGTGCTTGTTAAGCCTTGATAAAACGTATTAAAAGCGCGTTGTAAATCAGCACTACCAAAGGCCGTGAATAAATCTTTATCATAACCAACTGTTATAGTGCTGGTCTTGGTTCCGATATTTGCGTCTGAGATACTTATTTCACTGCCTGCTTCAAATCTGTTCGTCTTTTCTTTAAGAATCCAGTCGGTGGGATACTGGAACTCAATTTGATATTTGTCGCTTGTATAATTAGTATATTGAATAGCAAACACCGGTTGTGTAACTGAAACCATATAGGTTAAGGTTAATGTTACTAAGCCTAGGATTCCAAGTGCGAAGGTCCTATACAACATACGTCATCTATAATTTTTGTATTTAAGTTCTTCGCCTTAGTTTGAAAGGATACAAGATTAATTGAATGAACTATAATTTTCAGAAAACCCAATATTCCTCTGATTCACTTCTATATCTCATCATTTGTTCATCATCAAATCCTGTTTCAGTGTCCTTATCTCTATCAACAGTAGCATCCTAATTAGTTTTCCTCCTTTTCTTTTTTCTTTAGTTCCAATTCAGCGAGGTATTTTTCATCAGCATCTAATCTTTTCTGTTCTTCCTTTAGGTCATCCTCAGAACTCGATTCTTCTTTCTCCTGCTGTAACCTAGCCCATTCCGCTATTATTTCAATGTTCTTATCTATGTTCTCTATTTGACCGCTTTTTATTAACGCCCATATTAACAAGATACCGAAGATTATAGTGCTAATGCCACCATGATATGTACCGTTTCCCAAAATTCCTGAATTATTTTATTTATTCGTTTAGAATGTTCATTTTTTCCTTGGGTTAAACTGCTGACACTCTATGTATGTTTTACTGGTATCAACAAGGCAATCCTTATACGGTTTATCTTGCTCAGGTGTTACTTCTGGTTTTTCTAAAACTAGAACGCTATCACCCTCGTTATTCTTGCCCAAGAACGTACTCACTGTTTTATCCTTATTAGGTTCATATCCTAGTCTTTCAAAGTATAAAGTGTTTTTAGCGATTGCCACTAATCCTTGATATCCACTGCATTCAGGAACTAATATATCAATATGAAGTATTACTTTAGTAGGGCTAACTGTTTCAACACATTCTGGAATTGGAATCGTTTTTTGACCTGTATATTGACCTTGTTCTTGTCCATAGACTTGATTTAATGATAATAATACTATAGAACCTACTACTAATGCAAATATTATAGCAAATTTTTGTTTCATTTAATTTCACTTTTGCATATACATTACTGTGCCTAATGGCTTGGTTACGACTGCCTTAATTCAACCATTTTTCACGACATTCCTTCTCAGTTCCTTCTCCGGTCTTTATACAATTATAAAAACTGAATTCTGAGGATGGTGTACCTTTACTATCAAGTGGCATAGTTGTAGTCGTTTCTGTAGTTGTCGCGTTACCAACTGGTTTTATTGATTGCATTACTTGTTCAACTTTTGGTAAGTATTTATCAAAGTCATTTTGTTCTGCAAGGTATGAAAATAGGACAGTTTCATCATCATTAACATGCACAGCAGCTACCATTGCAACCATATCTATATCCTTTCCAAACAGAGCGGGCACTGTGTATGTTCCTAATGCGTAAGGTGCTGTGTGATTATTTACTATGTATTTGTCAGCCCCAGATTCATAAGGTGTTGCATCATATATTGTTCCTAATGCTGATTCCATTGCCTTTACCATCATATCATCAGATTGACCAACTATGGTGCCCGATGGGTCATCACTGCGTACTCCTTCAAAGTTTACCTGAACTGTTAAGCCTCTTCCGTATGTAAGACTTGCATCACTACTTGAAAACCTGTTTTCTCTTCCTTCAAGTTTCCAGTTGTTTGGATATTGGAAACTAAATTCATCAGGAACTGTGTGTGACTTTATTGCATGTGCTGTTGATACTGGGACAAATATTGCTATCACAATAATAGTCAGAGTTAAGACTATGAGACTCTTCATATGACATGCTATTTCTTGAGGAAATAGAAAAGTTTTTCCCGAGTAAGCTAGAATTTTCTATTCATCTACGGTAGTCTTGTGAGAAGATAGCCCCCAATGGAGATCGAATGCAATACTCATAAGGTTTGAAGAACATTAAGAATTAGGATCATTTCAGATAATGCGGATAAATGATCATTGCCAAGAACAAAGAAAATGCAAATACTAATGTTCCAATATAGCTGTACAGACTTTTAAAGTAGCCACGATATAATGAAATGAGTTTGAAAAACTGGGTTTTAATCACAATTACAGTTACTCTCACCCTACTGTTTTCTATTTCCCACAGTTTTGCATGGCATGAAAATTTAGGAATTGATGCTAACAAGGCAGCAGAATTGTATCAAACAAAACCAAATGACCCAGCAATAGTTCAATGGAAAAACGCTCTACAATTAGCAATAAATGATATGGGTAAGTGCTTTGATATAGAGACAGCGATTGGTTGTGAGTCATTGATGTCAACCATAAATAGCAATTGTAAGTCACATCCTAATGAGTTACTGGCTTGTAATGATGTTAGAATTGCTCAATATCCACTAATACTGAAGCAAGCCCAAGAAGCGCAAAAAAAGGCTGAAGCGGAGCAAAAAAAGGCTGAAGAAGAACAACAGAAGGCTGAACAACAGCGTATAAAAGACGCTCAAGAAGCACAAAGAAAGGCTGAAGAACAGCGAATAAAAAAAATCGCAGAGTTGAAAGAAGACACCGCAAATAAAATAATCAATACATGTGTAAATACGAACTCCGATATTACATGCGATGGCAAATTTCGTTTCTTGCAAAGTGACTGTTTAACAAACTCCTCTTCATTTAAGTATTGTAAAGATGAACGCTTTATTGGCTATTTGACCAAACATAATATTATTCTGAATTCAACCGCACCAAATTCAACTGCATTACCTTAATTGGTATTGTTCAAACATTTTATTTTATTACCTTACTTAATTTAATTTGTTGGCTAAGTCCGAAATTTGATTTTGATTGGTATTGCATCAGTTTCCAATTCTTGATGTTATTCATTTGCATTTGGACTCTCACATAAGACTAAAGACATAGGTGGACAATTTTTGTTGTCAGAGTTGTCAAATGCAGAATTGTTATTCTTGTCCTCAAAATTTGAATTGTTAGTCATATCTTCATTGGCTTCGTTACTCAAATCCTCTTGCGCTGTATTGACTTTAAAAGAATCTACCATTTTATTGACTAGAGGTAATGTTTCTGGAACTTTTAGCGGCTTATCTATGTATGATAGAGTATATAATTTTCCGTTAGCAATTGTAAGAATATCAAAGCCGTAATACCCTAGGGAATTTTTATTATCCTTATATTCGATTTTTATTCCGTCAAAATTTCCAACTGGAATATAACCTTGTCTGATTAGAGCTTGGGAGTTTTTCGGCTTACATCCATCCAGCTTTGCACGTATTGCCCTAAGGATTTATTTTGTAATATCATCGTGTTGTAATCAAGTTCAGGTTCAATTTTATGAATATTAACTCTAAAATTACTGCTGGGTGTAATGGAAAAATCAAGAGCGGGAAATTCAATTTTATCCTCTGGATTCTTCCTTATCTCAAAATAAACTTGATCATTTTGACCATCACCATCAGTATCACTTTGCACGGCTTTCCATTTTGATGGATGCTGAATGCTAAAATCCAGATCCTTATTCGTATAAGGTTTAAAGTTGTCCGATTGAGGGTTTACTGTCTGGTTTATTGCTAATATTACGATTGCAAAGATTACTGATAAAACGCAAAATTTTAGTTTCAATTATTTCCCACATGTTACTGCGTATTATTATGAAACTGAAAAGAATCAATCATAGTTTTTATGAGAGGTAAGGTTTGCTCTGAGAACTTATCTCTGATTTTAAACTGAAGCACTACACTAGATAACTTTTTGAATCGTCTGCATTCTCAGGAGGAAAAGCAGTTCCAATTAGTTTTTCAGTGTAATCTCTATTTCCCTGTTTTAATTGGAAAAATATTTCAAATGCCTTCTTATTCCCTAATTTAGAAACAGAATTGTAATCAAGTAAATCAAATCCTTTCGCTTTCTTGAACTTATTATACGTGGAGTCTGAAAATTGTTGTAGACTCGTTCCGCCCAGTCCAGAGTTATCTACTAGTATGTAAAGACATACTTCGCCACATACAAATATTTTAGTGAAATGCTGACCTTGTTCGCTTAGTGGCTCTAATGTAACAATGTCCGTGACAAAGTCGCCCGGCTTATGGTCACCTTCTACTATCCCCCAATCCCGTGGGTAGAGGAGTTGGAATCCAAAGTCGGTGTTATTGTATAGTAAGAAGCCTCCCTTGCTCTGTGAAAATGCAGTTTGACCGGGATCTGAACTTCCCTTAATCTCCACCTGATTATTTAGAAATATGATCAAGGCGAAAACTGAAATTAAAATTCCAGATACCAAAATCTTCTTGTAATACAACTGAGCTAAATTATAACTGGAATATTTAACTTAGTAGATAAAAAGTTAGAAATTCTAAGGATGGTAATATAGAATCCATTGTCGTGTCCAACTACAATTCTCTAGGTTCTATAAAAATATCCTAGGAAGAATACTTCAGACTATATTATGATTCCTCAGTAAGATAACCTCGTAAAATAACTTGATCATATACCTCATTATCAGTACCTGCATTAACAACATGTGCTTTCACATAAATAATGCCCTTTGACGAAACTACAAAACCACTTGTCATCTCTACGTTTATTCCACCCACACCCGAATTATCTAATGTAATAGTGGATTCAAAAACTGTATTAGGCGGATTTGACATTGCCACGGTTGCAATAGATATTTGAAATGTCTTAAATTGCCCTGGATTTCCTTGAACCGGTATCCAACCCACGTCCGTTACAACCAAGACCTTCCCTGCTGGAATGGTAAACGGAGCGGTCGCTCGAAAACCGTCTGCTTCGATTCTAAAAAATTCCAAATTATCCCTAGCATCTGCTCTAGGTGTGCCCTTAAGGGTAACGTGATTGGCTGGGGATTGTCCCATATGAGTAACCATTAGTTTGTACTCCTTATCACTAATTTAAATAAATTCCGCCAAACCAAAGAAATAGATGGTTATCTTCGTTTTGTTTCTAGGAAACACTTAATAATAATACACAGTAATTCGCCCCCATGTACCACGAACAGCAATTCGATTCGTACAAAATTTTTATTTATAGCCAGTATCAGAATATCGACGCGATAATTCAATTCTTTTCGAAGGACATCTTTTCGGACGGAATAGTTGGGCAAATAACTTTTAAAGATGATGTTTCTACGTTCGGGACGAATAGTGTAAATCAGGAAGGTTTCATTAACCTTTATTGCCACACATCTAGATTTAATGATATAGTGAATCTTCTCAGATATGAGAAACCACTTGTTCTAGGTTTTGTAGATGAAACCCGAGTAGGAACTATTTCCACTTCGCAAGGCGAACCTCCTGGCGAACAAGAAGCGGTTTAAGTAGGAATATATTCCCTAAATGAAGACCAAATTTCAATTAGTTGGGTGTATTAAGGTTGAGTTTGAAGTGATATGATACTAAGTGATTAAAGTACAGGATTTGTACTAAAAAGCAAAATCCTATTTATTAAAATGACAACATCACTGATCATCTGATCACTTATCGTCTGCTGACTTTTAGATACTTAATAAGGTAATTCTATCTGTGAAGAACATAAAGATAATATTGTAGAGAAAAATATCTGAACACTATGTCATTTGAAATACCGGTTGGTCAAGGCCCTAGGATGCTAGCTTATGATCCCATTCATCATTATGTGTTTGTATCTAATTATGGCGACAATAGTGTCTCTGTCATAAAAGAAGCAGAACGGGGAGTATTTACTACCATTAGAGATCCAAGTTTTAATTATCCTTTTGGAATAGCCTTCAATCCTTCTAATGGCTTAGTCTATGTGACTAACCCTGGCGTATATCCTGAGGGAGGGAATATTGTATCAGTGATAGATACACCTGAAGTAACCCCGCAAGTAATCACTACTATTAAGGTAGGCAATGGTCCTCACGGCATTGCGTACCATGAATATGATCACAACATGTATGTCGTCAACTACATAAGTGCTAGTGTCTCTGTCATTGATAGTTCAACAAATACAGTTGGAAGTAACGTGTATCTTGGGTATCTCCCATACTATATTGCCTATAATCCACTCAATGAATTGATGTACGTGCCTAACTTTCTATCTGGTATGCCACCGTGCCCTACCCCAAGTACATGTCAGGAGCCTCCTACTGTAGACGTAATAAAACCAAGCGGGATAGTTAAGCGTATACCAGTTGACCGTTTATCGAATAATATTGCATTTAATCCAAAAAATAAAAAGATGTATGTGATTACCAATCAGGACTATTACTTTCCCAATGAGATGGGACGTATCCTTGTTATGGACGCAGACCCTTTAAGTGCTAGTTATCAAACCGTGGTAAATACTATAGAATCGAATGAGTTTGGTAGGTCTATGCAAGGAATTGCTTATAATCCAGTTACTAAATCGATATACGTAACGATTGATGCAAATGTCAATTTCGGCTAATTTGCCGTAATTGACATTGATGATAATATAACACAGTTTATACCAGTAGGTAATGGACCTTGGGGTGTCGGTCTAGCGCTTGACGGGATTCTGTATGTTGCTAATCAGCTATCAAGTACCGTATCTCGACTAAAGTTGACTTAGTTGAATATTTTTGTTGTTTACTTTGTCATATTTTGAAATCTAGATCCTTCAAACCATCAGACCTTGACGGAAAATAATATTTGTTTTTATATTTCCATCTTGACACTTGCAAAAGTGCTTCCCTGCGCTAATGTATTATTGATTCTTTTATTGATTTTAACAAAAAATGTATAAACTCCATTTCTCCACTCAGGCGGATCCTCTCCAGTTATGCTCTCAAATTTGAAGACTCTCACGCCATAAACACCACCGCGTCCAACCAGCAAATCATAAGATCGCCGTTCGTCCCAAGTATCTTGATAAGGACCTTTAGCGGGGGAGAGAACTGGGACAAGAAGAACATCGTTCTCGGAGGACACTTGAATTTGGGTATTATTGCCGTCCGTAATTGAAAACATAATGTAAATTACACGATTTTCTGGGGGGTCCGAACTTACCTGTGAAACTGCTGTAACTTTTAATGGTTCAACTGGTTCTGGTTTTGACAAATTAACGATTAGATAATATGTTTGATATTTAGTGTTATTGGACTGTATCGCTAAAATTCTACAAGTATGTAATGACCAATGAATGAATTTTATCCAACCAATGACTGTCATACAAAAATTTGGAATTCTAGAACTAGTTTTAAGCTAACAAACTACGGAAAAGGCAACACTAGCCATCTTGTGAAGTGACAAAAGATGTCAAAGGGAATGCATGGTGGTCGCGGAGGCGTAGGCACCGGTACTGGAGGCGGTAGTATAATTATGGGTAAAAACGGGAAAAATATTATTATTAATTCAGGTCATTGATTCTGAATAACTTAAGAGTGTGTAACCTTTCTTCAAATCTTTTTTTAAATCCAATTCTTTTATGTGATCAAAATCAAGTTTTTGTCTTTTCTTCCTTCTAACTGTCCTACTAGCTACTCCTAGCATGGTATTTTTAGCATTATCAAATGGATCGTCTATAGTTTCAACAAAATCATTTATGACAGGTTCCACTTCTAACTCGTAAATAGGTACTAATGAACCACACTCGTGGCATTGACGCCATTGATCCTGATCCGGCGGAATAGGTTCAT
>AR_comb_assmDRAFT_10261666_pt1 | contig 11930 bp, 8 predicted proteins | sample ArasoioldDNA_FD_10543 | JGI IMG/M metagenome (IMG submission 10543) | reverse complement strand
CGGCAGCCGATCCGACCCAATTTCGCCGGTACGTTCAGACGTCCGACGCTGAGTGCTCGGTGGCGAAGGGCGTCTACACGGAAACGAATAGCGGTTGGTTCAGCGATCGGACCGTCTGTTATCTCGCTTCTGGAAAGCCGGCTCTCGTGCAGGATACGGGGTTCAGCCGCCGCTATCCGACCGGTGAAGGCCTGGTGCCCTTCACGACGCTCGAGGAAGCGGTCGCCGGCGCCGAGAGGATCGCGCGTAACTACGATGCGCATTCCCGGGCGGCCCGCGCGATCGCCGAAGAGTGCTTCGCGTCCGACAAGGTGCTCGGCGAGTTCATCGACGCAGTGGGTGTCAGCGTCTAGCGGCATGGAGCGTTTGAGGATCCTCTGTTCCGGTTTTCTGGTTCGACATCCCGTGGGCGGCCATGTCTGGCATCACTTTCAGTACCTAATTGGACTCCAGCGGCTTGGACACCACGTGAGTTACTGCGAGGACTATGGATGGCCTCGGTCGTGTTACGACCTCGGCCGCCATCTCATGACGTCGGACCCCACATACGGCATTTCGTGTTTCGAAGAGTGGCTGCGGCGGTACCAACTTGACGCGCGATGGTCTTATCTCGCAGAGGACGGCACTGCACATGGGATGTCGCGAAAGTGCCTCGCGCAGCTCTGTCGCGAAGCCGACGTTTACATCAATCTTGGGAACGTGAACTCGATACCGGAGGCGGCAGAATGCCGTCGGCGCGTGCTCGTCGACGGGGATCCGGTATTCACGCAAATTGGCGCGCACGGGACGGGCGAAGCGCCGAGCGAATATCACGTGCGGTTCACCTATGGAGAGAACGTCCACCAGCCTGGCTGTGAGATGCCAACCGCCGGCTGCAACTGGCTGCCGACGCGACAGCCGGTAGTCCTCGACGCGTGGAAAGTGGAGCCGGGTGACACCTGTGCGCCGTTCACGACGGTGACGAACTGGTCGCCCTTGCGTGCCTGCCGGCATGAGGGCCGCGTCTACGGCAACAAGGATGGTGAATTCGAGCCCTTTTTCACGCTGCCGCGCGACAGCGGCGAACAGATGGAAATTGCGATCGGCGGAGAATATGACCGCGACGTCGTGCCCGGACGGTTTACGGCCGGCGGCTGGCACATGGCGGACGCGCTGACGATCTCACGTGACCCGTGGACGTACCAGCGCTACTTGAGGGCATCGCGCGCCGAATTTTCGGTGGCCAAGCATGGCTATGTCAGCACGCGCTGCGGCTGGTTCAGCGACCGCAGTGCGACCTACCTTGCGAGTGGCCGACCAGTTGTGATCCAGGACACCGGATTCTCGGAGTGGCTTCCTACGGGCGAGGGCGTTCTCGCGTTTACCACGCGCGAAGAGGCCATGGCCGGGCTGCACGAGGTGAACGCCCGTTATGACATGCACTGTCGCGCGGCGCGAGCCCTGGCCGAAGAGTATTTTGATGCTCGCCATGTCCTGTCCAGCCTCCTCGACCGCGCTATGAGCTCAGTGGATCGATGACCGAGAAACTTTCGCTCTATGAAAGAGCTCGAACGTTCTTCGACGAGCTTTGGAAGCAGGGCGACCCCTGGCAATTCGACAACTCGGTGTTCGAGGGGCAGAAGTACAGCCGAGAGCTCGAGCTTGTCGCCGACCATCATTACGACCGCGTACTGGAAATCGGTTGCGGCGCGGGCGTGTTCACTCAGCAGCTGGCCGCGATCGCGGGGGTCATTGTCGCCATGGACGTATCGCCGGTGGCCGTCGGGGCCGCCAGGCGCCGAACAAGCGCTGCAGGAACGATCGACTTCCGCGTTGCCAACATCATGGAGTACGACCCGCTGAGCGAAGCCCCGTGGGATCTGATCGTCCTCGCCGACACCATCTACTACCTCGGCTGGTTGCACCCGTTCTTCGACGTCGCGTGGCTCGCCCATCAGCTTTACGCCGCAAACCGACCGGGAGGTCGCTTGCTGCTGGCCAACACGTGCGGTTCGAAGGACTATCTACTCCTGCCGTGGATCATTCAGACGTATCACGACCTGTTCGTCAACGTCGGGTATCGAAGCGAACGTGAGGATTCGTTCCTCGGAACGAAGAACAATACGGACCTTGAGACGCTGATCACGATATTTCTCAAACCAAGCATTGACTCATAGCGTCCGCGCATCGATCGTCATCACGTCCTACAACTACGCCCGGTTCCTGCAGGGTTCAATCGATAGCGCGCTTGCACAGACCTACCCGAACCTCGAAGTGATTGTGGTGGATGACGGCTCGACGGATGGCTCCCGCGACATCATCGCCGGCTATGGCGACAGGATCGTGCCCATCCTGAAGCCGAACGGTGGAATGGGTTCGGCGTTCAATGCTGCCTATCGTGCCAGCCGGGGCGACGTCATCTGTTTTCTCGACGCCGACGACACACTGCTTCCCGAGACGATGGAACGAGCGGTACCGCTTTTTCGACCAAACGTAGCGAAGGTCCATTGGCCGCTGTGGGTTGTCGACGAGCAAGGTCGGCGGACCGGGAGCACTTATCCCGAGCAGCCGCTGTCCGAGGGGGATCTTCACCAGCGGGTATTGCGATATGGCGACGAGGCGTACGTCTGGCCTGTCACGAGCGGCAATGCCTGGTCGCGCGACATCCTGAGCCGTCTGTTCCCGATTCCTGAACCTGATTATCGCGAGAGTGCCGAAAGCTATCTGGCCACCCTGGCACCTGCGTTTGGCACGGTGAGCGCCATTCGGGAGCCACTGGGGACGTACCGCTTGCACGCCCAGAGTCTGTCTCACAGAAGCACTGTTCACGATGTGATGCGCGTCACGAGCCGCCGCCATGAGTTGATTCAGGAAATACTGCGGAGGGCCGGCTTTGACGTCGACCGTCGTCTCTGGTCGCCAAACGCCGCCACTCGTCAACGGATTTCCGAAATATGTGCAGAGCTGGAAGGCATTCTGCCTTCTGCCAGTCGATTTCTCTTCGTGGAATGGAATCAGTGGGGGCCGAGACGTGTTCTCGCGCGATGTCACGCCGTCCCTTTTCTGGAGCGCGATGGACAGTACTGGGGAAGACCTCCTGACGATGCGACCGCCATCGAGGAGCTCGAAAGACTGCGGTCGGACGGAGCGATGTTCATCGTCTTTGCGTGGCCCGCGCTGTGGTGGCTGGAGTACTACTCCGGACTGGCGGCACACCTGCGCAGCCGCTATGTGAACGTGCGAGAGAACGAGAACGTGTCGGTGTTCGATTTACGACAGGATGCGTGGGCGACGATCGCCGCCGACCTTTCCCAAGCCAGTCTCTGTAAGTGATCGACGTCCGTCATTATTGGCACGCGTACTACGGAAAAGCGGCCCGGTACATGCGCCCGTACTGGCCGCTGGCTGCCGTATCCATCGCCATTGCGTTGTTCTCGACCGGCGTCGCGCTCCTGATGCCGTGGCCGATGAAGATTCTGATCGACAGCGCGCTCGGCAATCAGCCGCTGCCGAGGTACGTCGAGTGGATTCATGGGTTCGCACCAGGCCGGGTGGAGCTATTGGTCGTCGTCGTGCTGGCCGGCTTCGTGCTCGTGCTGGTGTCTGGCGTTCTCAACGTGATCGATAACTACGCGTCGACCAAGCTCAATCTGCGTATGGAGCTCGATTTCCGCAGCGACATGTTCCAGCAGGCACAGCGCTTGTCCATGTCATTCCACGATCAGGGGCGGCCCGGATCGTTGATTTATGTCATCAACTCGATGGCGGGCTCGGTCACGGGCGTGCTGACCAGCGTGCTGCCGATCGGCCAGAACCTGCTGACGCTGGTCGGCATGTTGTGGATTTCGATGCGTATCAGCCCGAGGCTCGCGCTGGTGTCGCTGACGGTCGTCCCCGCCATCTATTACTCAATCGGTTACTACACGACGCACATCGGCGGCCGACTGAGGACCGTCAAGGGCCTGGAAGCGCAGACGCTGGTGATCATCCATGAGGCGATCTCGATGCTGCGGGTGATCGTCGCGTTTGGCCGCGAAGACCACGAACACGCGCGGCTGCGCGAGCAGGGCCAACGAGCCATCGACGCTCGCATCGATGTGACGGTACGCCAGACCGTTCTTTCTCTCGCCGTGAACAGTGCCACGGCGCTGGGTACGGCGCTGGTCCTGGGTTACGGCGCCTGGTTGGTCATGCAACAGCGACTGACCGTCGGTGAACTGCTCATCGTGCTCGCCTACATCGGCTCGGTGTACAAACCGCTCGAGGCCATCAGCGGCAAGATCGCCACGCTCCAGGATCAGTTCGTGAGCCTGCAGCTGGCGTTCGACCTGCTCGAACAGCAGCCGGATATTCAGGACGCGCCAGGGGCTGTCACCCTCTCGGCCGTCAAAGGGCACCTGCGATTCGACAACGTCAACTTCCAGTATCCCGGCCGGCAGGGGACCTTGGCCGACATCTCGTTCGAGGTTTTCCCTGGGGAAGCGGTGGCCATCGTCGGGGAGACCGGTGCCGGCAAGAGCACCTTGGTCAGCCTGCTGCCGCGGTTCTACGATCCCGTCGATGGGCGCATTCTCCTTGACGGCGTCGATATTCGACGGGCGACGCTTCGATCGCTTCGGCAGAACATCAGTCTCGTCATGCAGGAGTCGTTGTTGTTCTCAATGAGCATTGGCGACAACATCCGCTATGCGCGGCCCGACGCCACCATGGACGAGATCGTCGAGGCGGCGAGGGCCGCCAATGCGCACGACTTCATCATGCGCCTTCCGGAAGCGTACGACACGCCGCTCAACGAGCGCGGCGCGAAACTGTCGGGTGGAGAACGGCAGCGCGTGGCGGTTGCGCGCGCGTTCTTGAGGAACGCCCCAATCCTCATCCTCGACGAACCCACGTCGTCGATCGATTCCAAAACAGAGATCGTCATTCTGGACGCACTGGAACGTCTGATGGCGGGCCGTACCACGTTTCTGGTCGCGCACCGGCTCTCGACGCTCCGCAACGTCAGCAGGATTCTGGTGCTCGACCGCGGACGAATCGTTGAACAGGGGACGCACGAACAACTGCTGGCCCTCGGAGGGCGCTATCGGCACCTGCACGACGTACAGACGGGAAAGGTCAGGCGAGAGCCGACGACACCTTCGCTGGAACGCGGTGTGCTCGCGTGATCGAATAGCCACATGCATCGGAGGCGACCGACGATTCTGATCAGCGGCATGATCGCGACCAGCCCCAACCAGGGCGGACTCTCCTGGATGGTCATGCAGTATCTCCTTGGATTCCGCCGGCTCGAATATCAGGTCGTGTTTGTGGAGCAGCTGCAGGAGAGCTCGCTGGTTCCAGCGCACGCGTCTCTCGAAGCATCTGCCAATGCTGCGTATTTCAAGACGGTCATGGCCGAGTGTGATCTTACTCACGCCTCGTCGTTGATGCTGCGCAGATCCGAAGCAACCGTCGGATTATCGCGGGACGCCGTGCGTGATATCGCCAAGAGCGCCGATGCGTTGATCAACATCTCTGGATGGCTCGACGATCCAGAGTTGACGAGCGACATTCCGGTTCGCGTGTACATCGATGTCGATCCTGGATTCACGCAGCTGTGGCAGGCGGTGGATCGAATCGACATGCGATTCGGCGACCACACTCACTATTTCACCGTCGGGCCCAACATCCTCTTGCGCGATTCTCCGGTGCCCACCTGCGGAATTGAGTGGATGACCACTCTGCCGCCGGTGGTGCTGACCGCCTGGCGCCCAGGCGGCGCAATCAAGTCGGATGGCCTGACGACGGTTGCCAACTGGCGCGGCTACGGATCGATTGATTATGCCGGCATCTCGTACGGCCAGAAGGCTCACTCACTTCGCGAATTCATGGCGCTGCCGATGATGACTGACGAGCGATTCATGCTCGCCCTTGCCATTCATCCCGATGAAACCCGGGACGTCGAAGCGATGGCCGCCAATCGCTGGACGTTGCTCGATGCAGACAGCGCTGCTGCGACGCCAAGGCGCTACCACGCATTTGTCCAGGGGTCGAAGGCGGAGTTCGGCATCGCCAAGAGCGGATACGTCCGATCGCGATGCGGATGGTTCTCGGACCGCAGCGTCTGCTATCTGGCTTCCGGCCGTCCGGTGATTGCTCAGGACACCGGTTTCACCGATTTCCTTCCCACAGGCAACGGACTATTCAGTTTTCAAACCGCCGACGATGTGCTCACGAGCATCGACTCGATGAATCAGGACTACCCGAGGCATGCGGCAGCCGCTCGGACGATTGCGGAAGAGTATTTCGATTCTGACAAAGTGTTGACGCGATTGATGGCCCGCGCGGGCATCGCCGCATGAGCCAACTGGCGTCCCTGACGGTTGAGGACGTGCTCGAGAGGTGCGCTAGCGTGCCTGGCCGAATTCTGTGCGTCGAGCGGGAGGCATCGCCACTCAGCGCCAGTTGCAGGCTGGAGCAGTTGCGTGTTCGCTTCGAGGGAGGCGAGACACTGAACCTCCTTTTCAAGGATCTCGGACCGGAGGGGTTGACGGAAGAAGCCCGGCGGATCAGACCGCAGTTCATGTATGACCCGCATCGCGAGATTGAGGTCTATCGGGACCTCCTGCCGACGGCTCCCTCAGGTCCGCCGTTCTGCTACGGGTGCTCGGTGGACGATCAGGCCGGGCGGTACTGGCTTTTTCTCGAGCGCGTCGCCGGACGCGAGTTGTACCAGGTTGGAGACCTGGCTCTCTGGCAGGAAGTCGCGCGGTGGCTCGCCCTGCTGCATCTTCGCTTCACCGGCCTGCCTCAGCTGGACGAACAGCCTTCCACGAGGTACCTGCTGAAATACGACGAAGGGTTCTACCGACTCTGGTGCGAACGGGCAGTGCGTCTTCTGAGGCAGGACGGGCGTGACAGAACCCCCGCAGGCCGTCAGGTGGTGGAGTGGCTCTCCGAGTCGCACGAGCGTGTGATTGGTCGCCTGCTGGCGCTCCCCTCAACGTTGATACACGGGGAGTTCTACGCTTCCAACGTCCTCGTGCAGACGGGCGACGAGCTCAGAATCTGCCCAGTGGACTGGGAGATGGCGGCGATCGGCCCCGGCTTGATGGATTTGGCGGCCCTCACCGCCGGATCCTGGACGGACGAGCAGCGCACGACTATCGCTCTAGCGTATTACGACTTACTCGCTGCGGCGGAAACAAGTTGGCGTCCGCTCCTTCCGGAGTTCCTCACCGCGCTTGATTGCTGTCGCCTCCAGGCGGCGCTGCAATGGCTTGGGTGGGCCCCCGAATGGACCCCCCCCGTCGAGCATCGGCATGACTGGCTGAGCGATGTGTCGCGCGTAATCGCAAGAGTGCGCGTCTGATCAAAGGAACTGTCGACATGATGGCCTGTTACAGAAGTTCACAACAATACGCCGCGTGCTGCCGAACGGTGGCGGTCGCCCTGCTTCTGCTGTGCGTGCACGCGACCACCGCCGGTGCCGCGGACTATTTCGTCAGCTCCAGCGGCAACGACGCGAACCCTGGTACATCCGCAGCCCGCGCGTGGCAGACGATCGACAAGCTGAATTCGATCGCCTTCGCAGCGGGCGATCGCATCCTGTTCGAAGCCGGCGCGACATTTCACGGCAATCTCGTGTTCGATGCAGGCGATGCGGGATCCGCAGCGCAGCCGATTGCGGTCAGTTCGTTCGGCAGCGGACGCGCCACAATCGACGCCGGATCCGGGATCGGCATTCGGATCTCCAACACAGCGGGTTTCGTCATTTCGAATCTCAACGTCGTCGGTTCGGGTCCGACCTCGAACACCGGCAGCGGCATCTTTCTGCGGACCGATCGCGACGATGACGCCAAGTTGCCGCACGTGCGAATCGACGGCGTTGACGTGAGCGGGTTTGGCGAGTCAGGAATTGAGATCAGAGGAGACAACGGAGAGTCCGGTTTCCGCGACGTGCGCATCACCGCCTGTGACGTCCACGACAACGCGAAGGCTGGAATCGCTACCTTTGGCGATCGACCGTACGCCCATGCGGACGTCTACGTCGGCCACTGTCGCGTGCACGATAACACCGGTGTAGCCGGCCGAATGAGGCATACCGGCAATGGAATCGTGTTGTCCAGCATCGACGGCGGCGTCATCGAGCGCTGCGTGGCTTTCGGCAACGGTGCACTCAACACGGCCAACGGGGGCCCGATCGGGATCTGGGCCTACGACAGTACGCGAATCACGATTCAATTCAACGAGTCGTACCGCAACCGGACCAACAGTGAGTCGGATGGTGGCGGGTTTGGCCTCGATGGGGGCGTCACCAGCTCGGTGATGCAGTACAACTACTCACACGACAACGACGGTGCCGGCTACATGCTGGCGCAGTTTTATGGTGCGCCCAGATTCGCGGATAACACCGTGCGCTACAACATCAGCCAGAACGACGGCCGCAGGAACGGCTACTCGGCAATCGATATCTACAACGGCGGGAGCAGGGTAGAGAATCTGGATGTCTACAACAACACAGTCTTTGTGAGTCCCGTGATGTCGGGTCGGATGCCGCGTGCTTTTCGCATGTCGCATTTGACGACCAACGTCCATGTGCGCAACAACATCTTTTCCACGATCGGCGGTGTGCCGATCATCGAAATCGGTGACGATGCCGACCACACGGGACTTCTGCTGCAAGGCAACGCGTACTGGGCTGGCGAGGCTGCCTTGACCATCCGCTGGGGACGCACGACCTTCCACGACTTGCCGGCATGGCGTCAAGCATCCGGCCAGGAGCGATACATGGGCCGCGACACCGGACTGTACGGCGATCCCCAGCTTGCCGATCCGGGCCATGGTCAGCCGATCGATGATGCGGACCGACTTGCGACCCTCTCTGTGTACCGACTCGCAGACAAATCGCCGCTCCTTGATGCCGGCTTGAACCTGCGCAACCTTTTTGGTGTGGATCCGGGACCTCACGACTTTTACGTCAACACCGTTCCTCAAGGAATGGAGTTTGACATCGGCGCCAGCGAGCGACCGATATCGGGACAACAACGGCCGGCCACTCGCTGAACGCGTGGTCGGCACAGCCCGGACCGGGATCGGGCACGTCTGAAAATATTGTGCGAAGGTGGATCTGCGGTCTCGCAGTGATCGTGCTGTTGGGGGCGGCGTCACGCTCGAGCGCTCAGGACAGGGGTGAGCTGCACGGCAACGTGAAAGATGTTACCGGCGCGGTCATTCCGGCTGCGGCGCTCGAACTCACTGATGCGAGCGGTCACCGATATCAAACGTCAACTGATACCGTCGGCCAATATCACTTTACTGGCCTTTCCGCCGGATCGTACGTGCTGCTCGTGACCGCATCGGGATTCGCCGCGTTTACTGCCGCAACGGAGCTTTCCCCGGCGGGCGCCAGGACGCTTGATGTGACGTTGCAGGTCGTAGTCACCGAGACCGTCAACGTCGTGTCCGAAGTCGGCCTCTCGACTGAGGACGCACTGTTCTCGCTGGTTTTGTCAGGAAACGAGCTCGATTCACTGCCCGATGGCGTGGGTGTCGTGGAGCGTCTGCGCGAGATGACCGCGTCGAGCGGCCGACAAGGCGAATCCACCGTGTACGTGAATGGCTTCCCTCAAACTGTCCGTCTGCCACCAAAGGAAATGATCCAGCTGATACGCATCACCTGGAATCCTTTTGCGCCGGAATTTGCGGAGCCCGGCCGCGTCAGAGTGGATATCGTCACTAAACCCGGAGCCGGCGGGTGGCATGGTGATGGGGGGAGTACGACAAGTCCGGCGGAACTCAGCGCGTACAATGCCTTCGCTAGATCGCCGACTCCAGACCGGACGCGCAGCTACAACGGCTACCTGTCGGGGCCGTTGATCAAGAATCGTTTGAGTGTCTCGGCTTGGGCCGGCCAGTGGTCGCTCGACACCAACAGGGTGGTGAACGCGAGGATCCTTGATCCGACCACGCTTGAGCCCGAGTCGTTATCGACCACGGTCTTTGCGCCGACCCGCGTCACAAGCGTCTGGTTTGGCGTGAACTCACAGCCTGGGCACCACCACACAATCGACGTCTCTTTCAGCGAGACGCGTCAGAACGACAAGAATCAAGGCATCGACGGCGGCCTCGACTTGCCAGAGCGCAGCTACTCCCGAGCCGTCAGGGACGACGTCGTGCAGTTGTCGCTCACGTCCCTGTTCGGGAAGGCGACAGTCAACGCCGTCCGCGTCGGATTGAGCCGCCGAACGGCCGGAACCTCGACGCCCGAGACGGGACCGGGAATTAAAGTCCTCGATGCGTTCAACGGCGGCGCAAATCAAGATTTTTTTCAGACCGACAGCCGGAAGGACGCTCTTCAGGTCAGCGATCATCTGACGTTCGTCCGAAAAACGGCATCCTTTAAGATCGGCATCGATGTCGATGGAATTCAGCGCAAGGATCTCGATCGCTCCAACTTCACCGGCACGTTCGTGTTCGGTTCCGACGTGGAGCGCGATGCGCTCGGCGTCCCAATCCTTGGCGATCGCGGAACGTCCACCCCAGTCACGCCGCTCGAAGACTACCGGCGAACGCTGCTCGGACTCCCCGGCTACGGTCCGTCGCAGTTCTCCGTCGTGCGCGGAGATCCACGTATCAACTACACCCAGTCGTGGGTAGGTTGGTTCGCGCAGCACGACTGGACCATTCACCCACGACTCAGTCTGTTGTACGGCGTGCGGCACGAATTCCAGACGCTCATCGAAAGCCACACCAACTTTGCGCCAAGGGCTGGTCTCGGTTGGGCCCTCGACGGCGCGCGCAAGAATATCGTCCGGCTTTCGGCCGGCCTATTCTTCCAACGTCTTGGCGACGATCTGATGAGCGATCTCATACGGTTCGATGGACTACGCCGGCGGCTCGTCGTCATCGAACGACCGTCGTTCTTCCCAGAGGTTTCTGATCAAAACGAAGTGCCAATCACTGCAGCGGTGCACACGTTGGCAGAACACCTGAAATCGCCGGAATGGTTCACCTCGACGGTCGGGTACGAGCGGAGACTGCCCGGCGCGGTCGTCGGCATCAGCGCGACGCGGGAAGTCGGTTGGCGCCTCCTGCGTGTGCGAAATGTCAACGCTCCCATCGGTGGACCTTCTGGTGCGCGCCCGTTCCCGGAGCGCGGTCCAATTCTGGGGTACGAGGGGACCGGGTCGTCGCTGCGCCGCGAACTGCTCGTGACTCTGCAGACGGCCGGAATCAAGGCAGTCAGCGTCACCGGCCATTACGCGCTCTCGTCTTTCCGGACCGACACGGACGGGGCATCGACTCTTCCGGCCAACTCGTACGATCTCTCGACGGAGTACGGGCCGTCCCAAACGGATCGCCGGCATCAGGGATCCGTTGGCGTATCGTTCACGGTGCCGTGGGTGGGCGTTGACGTGACCTCGTTTGTGACGGCTGCATCAGCGCAACCGTTCAACATTACGACCGGACGCGACGACAATGGCGACTCGCTGTTCACAGATCGTCCGGCGTTTGGCGAGCTTGGCGCGCCCGGTGTGGTGACGACGCCCTACGGCGTCTTCAACCCGACGCCGGCGCCGGGCGATCGGATCATTCCCCGAAACTTCGGACGTGAGGCGAGTCAGGTCAGGTTGGATCTTCGTGTTGGGAAGACGTTTGGTGTAGGGGCAGGTGTGAAGCTCGAATTGACCGCTGACGCCCAGAATCTCCTCAATCGCGCGAACCTTTCAGACTTCAACGGCGTGCTGACATCTCCCGTATTCGGTCGCCCGAACCGCGCAGTCAATCCGCGGCGCGTGTCGCTCGGAACTCGACTCAGCTTCTGAAGCATCGGTGCGCATCACTTCGCCGCGCTGTCTGGTGGTGAACGCAGACGATTTTGGATTGAGCTCGGGCGTCAATCGGGGAATCGCCACAGCCCACGAACAGGGCATCGTCACGAGCGCCAGCCTCATGGCGTGCGGTGCGGC
>AR_comb_assmDRAFT_10209347_pt1 | contig 11930 bp, 12 predicted proteins | sample ArasoioldDNA_FD_10543 | JGI IMG/M metagenome (IMG submission 10543) | reverse complement strand
GTCTGCGACCAGAACTTCGGGAACTCGACGTCCTTCTGCTCGAACGCGGGGCCGTCCTTGCCCGGGATGTACGCGTGGCGGAGCTCCCACTCGACCTCCTCGAAGGGGTCGCGGCCCGGGATCGTGAAGTAGCGGCGCGGGGCGACGCTCGCCTCGGCCTCGACGACCTCGTTCACGATCTCGTCGGCGCCTGCCGTCGCCTGGGGTGCCTGCTCCTGCGTTGCCATCGTTTCCTCCCGAGCCGAGTCGGACATTACGTTTCCCCGCTCGGCGGAGTGACGAGCAGCGTGCGAGCGGACCAGGGAGGGTAGGAGGCGGGCCGGACGGTGCGAGGGCCGGAGGATTTCTCTGGAAAGCGGCTTTCCACCCCCGGATTTTACCTGTGCCCGTTCGCCCCCCCGGAGCTGGCGCCGCGCGCGAGGACGCCGATCACGGCTGCTCCGGCGAGCGTTACCGACGCCACCGCGAACGCGGCGAGGAGCACGACGCGAGAGGTCGAGGACGCCTCCTCGGAGCGCGGCGCGGCCGTCGCGGTCCCGTCGCGCACGGCGCTGTAGAGCGCACGCTCGATGACGTCGGCCGCGTCCGTGTAGTCACGGATGTCCGACGGCAGGTCGTCGAGCGCGTCCTCGTAGCAGCTCAGGCGGTACAGGTGGTCGACGCGGCCGTTGTCGGACCAGTCGAGCAGCACCCGCTCTCCGCAGGGGGATGCGGCGTCGGCCGAGCTCACGAAGCCCAGTGCGAGCACGAGGCTGGCGAGCGCGGCGAGAACGACGGCGGCTGAGGTGTCGGAGGACACCGAACGGATCGGGTACCCGGTTCCGGCGGCCGTGAAACGAGCCGCCGTCAGGTCGTCAGCGGCTCAGACCGGGAAGTCGTCGTCGTGCGGGGCGTCGTCGTGAGCCGCCTGACGCCGTCGCGAGAGGTAGCCGAGGCCGCCGGCCGCGAGCAGCGCGAGCGACATGCCGCCGAGCACGATGAGCGGGACGGGCACCGCCGAGGGGCCGGAGGTGTCCACGTCGGGCGTCGCCTCGCCCCCGTTCGAGCCGTTGGGGTCGTTCGGATCGTTCGATCCGCCCGAGCCGGGCTGACCGTCCGAGCCCGTCGGGTCGTCCCCCGGGGTCGGGTCCGGCCCACCCGGGGCGAGCTCGCCGCGGAGCGCGCTCTGCAGCGCCCGCGAGATGACCTCCTCGGCGTCGGCGTAGTCGCGCAGGTCGTCCGGGATCGCGTCGATGGCGTCCTCGTAGCAGTGGAGCGGGTAGAGCCGGTCGATGCGCCCGTTGTCGAACCAGTCGGCGAGCACCTTGTCCCCGCACGACGTCTTGGCCGCCGCGGTCGCGGGTCCCGTGGACGTGAGCGCGACGACGGCGCTCGCGACCACGGCGAGCAGCGCGGCCAGCGCGAGCGGATGTCGGATGGTGTGCAAGGGGGAGGTCACGAGGCGCTGCCGGAGGCCCAGCTCTCGGGCGAGTCTTCCGGCTCGAGGTGATCCGAGCGTTTGGGCAGAGTAAACGATCTGTTAGACGGAGCCGACGTTTACCCTCCCCAGGGAGGCCGGCAAACGCCGCGACCGATGGTAGCGTGGCCCGCCATGGATGCGGCGCCGGAGCCGGCCGCTCGGGCGCCGGGGCTCGGCACCCTGGTCTTCGCGGGTCTCGTCGGGATGGTGCTCCTCCGGGCCGCGGTCGCGGGGGACGGGTCCGGCTTCGGCGCGACGCTGCCCGTGGGCGGCGCTGCGGTCCTTCTCCTGCTCGGCGCGGTGGTCGCCGTCGCCCTGGGCCGGCTCGCCGCCCCGCCCGTCGGCCGCTCGGGGCTCGTCCTCGTTCTCGTGTTCGTCGCGCTCGTGGCGTGGACGGGGGTCACCGTGTGGTGGTCGATCGTCCCCGACCGCAGCTGGGACGTGTCGAACCGCGGGATGGCATTCGCCGCATTCCTCGGGCTCGGGATCGTGGTGGCCGGAGCGGTCGGGACCGTGGCTGCCCGGATCGGCGCGCTGCTCCTGGCGGCCGTCTCCGGCGTCGTCGTCGGCTGGGCGCTGCTCGCGAAGGCGATCCCCGCGCTCGATCCCGAGGGCGACCGGGTCGCCCGCCTCCGCGAGCCCGTCGGCTACTGGAACGCGCTCGCGCTGGTCGCGGACGTCGCCATCGTGCTCGGGCTCTGGCTTTCGACCGCGAGCGGTCGGCGGACGATCGTGCGCGTCGCGGGGGCGCTCCTCACCTATGCCGCGACGCTCACGCTGCTCCTCACGCTCTCCCGCGCGGGCGCGGTCGCCGCGGTGGCGGTGGTCGGTCTCTGGCTCGTGCTCAGCAGCGAACGCCTCGCCGGCGGCCTGTTGCTCGCAGCCTCGGCGGGGCCGGCCGCGCTCGTCGGCGCGTGGGCGTTCACGCGCCCGGCTCTCGTCGAGGACGTCGCGCTGCGATCCGATCGTGAGGCGGACGGAGCCGTGTTCGGCGTGCTGGCGCTCGTCGGGGCCGGTGTCGTGGCGCTGCTGGTCGTGCTCTTGTCCCGGCGGACGCTCGCCGGGGACACGCGCCGGAAGCTCGGCCGCGCGCTCGCGGTCGTGGCCGGCGTGGCCGCGATCGCGGTCGGGGGGCTCCTCGTCGCGGGCGCCGCGGGGGCCGTGTCGCAGGGTCGCGACTGCGCCGAGGTCGTCAACGACCCGGGCCGCTTCGGCTCGCTCGAGAGCGCGCGGCTCTGCTGGTGGGGCGAAGCGTGGGACGTCTTCGCCGGTCACGCGCCCGGGGGAGCCGGCGCGGGCTCGTTCGAGGTCGCCCGCAAGCGGTACCGGGTTGACGCCCGGAACGTGCTCCAGCCGCACAGCGTGCCGCTCCAGCAGCTCTCCGACGGAGGCTTCGTCGCGCTGCTGCTGCTGCTCGCCGTGATCGGCGCCGGCGGGGCGGTATGCATCTGCGCCCTGCGGCGCCTCGGGGGCGAGGAGCGCGCGGCTGCGGTCGCCCTCGTCGCCGTACCGGCGGCATATCTCGTGCACGCGCTCGTCGACTACACGTGGGACTTCGTCGCGGTCACCGCGCCGACGATGTTCGCGCTCGGCGTCCTTGCGGGTGCCGGGCGCCCCGGGGGACGGATCGTGCGCCGCCCGCTCCTCGGGATCGGGGCGGTGCTCGCGGTGCTCGCGGTCCTGGTCTCGTTCTCGGCGCCCGAGGTCGCGGATCGTGCGGTCCGCGCCTCGACCCGCGCGCTCGACGACGGCCACTTCGATCGCGCCCGCGATCGCGCGCGGCTGGCGCAGCGCCTCGATCCGCTCTCGGTCCGTCCCGTCGTCGCGCTCGCGCGGATCGAGGAGCGCCGCGGAGACCTCGACGCGGCGGAGGACCGCTATGTCGACGCGGTCGAGCTCCAGCCCGAGAACCCGGCGACGTGGTACGCGCTCGGGATCTTCGAGTTCGAGGCCCGCCGGCGGATGTGCGCGGCGTACCGCTTCCTGAACGAGGCGTACACGCTCGACCCCTCCGGGAACCAGTGGGTCGTCGGCGGGCCGCTGGACGTCGCGCGCGATGCGGTGAACGCCGGCGCCTGCGAGCCGAGCGGCTGAACACGCACCGGTGACCGTCACCGCAGCTCACTGTCACCGGCGTGTCGCGCCGGGCTACGCGCCGAGGATGAACACGAGCTGCGCGCGGCCGAGCTCACGCGTGCGCATCCCGTCGAGCGGGCCGAACCGCTTCACGCGGAGGTCGCGTGCGAGCCGGCGGCCTTCACCCGCGAAGCCGGGGCGGTACATGACGAGGCTCGTCGCGTAGTCGGCCCGGGACGCGTTCCCCACGTGCCCGATCTTGTAGCCGCGGCCGCGCACGCGCGAGGCCGCCGCCGCCGCCGCGCCCGTGCGTCCGTTCCCGTTGAGGACGAGGACAACGGTGTCGGAGCGGGGGCGCTTGGCGGCGGGGGCCCGCGAGGGTTTGCGAGCTGCGGGCTTCGGCGACGACACGGGGGCGAGGGCGCGGTCGCGGGCCTCGAGCTGGAGCCTGGCGGACGCCGCGTCGACGAGCGCCCCGCCGGCGATGACGAGCAGCAGGATCAGCTCGACCGCGGCGACCGCGACGGCGACGTACGCGGCGGTGCGCCAGGGTCGGACGAGGGCGTCGGAGCCTGGGAGCGGGTGGTCCACAGGGCGCTCGTTTCGCTCGCCGCGTCGCCACTCCTGCAAGGGCCGCGCACTAGTCTTGCGCGGTGCGCGTGCTCCGGCACCCGGCCGCGACCTTCGTCGCCATCCGGGCGGCGTTCCTCGTCGGGACCGGTCTGGCGCTCGTCTGGGCCGTGCCGTCGAGCCAGGCCGCGATCTCGTCCGGCGGATACGACGCGCTCAGCGACTACCTCTTCGGCGGCTTCGCCCAGTGGGACAGCAACTGGTACCTGAGCATCGCGGAGGACGGTTACCGGAGCGAGTCGGCCGCGTTCTTCCCGCTCTTCCCCGCGCTCGTGCACGTGGTCGGCGCAGCGATCGGCTCGAAGATGGTCGCGGGCGTCCTCCTCTCCCTCGCCGCCGCCGCGGTGGGAGCCTGGGCGATCGTCGAGATCGCACGGCCCCTGGTCGGCGACGCGGCTGCCAGGGACTCGATGCTCCTCCTCGCGCTCTACCCGACGGCGTTCGTCTTCACGTCGGTGTACTCGGAGGGCCTCTTCCTGGCGTTCGCCACGACCTCGTTCCTGGCGGCGCAGCGCGGGAGGCCCTGGCTCGCGGGCGTGCTCGCGGCGCTCGCGGTCGCGACGAGGCTGACCGGGCTCGCGCTCGTGCCTGCCCTCGTGGCGCTCCTCTGGCCGAGGTCGCGGGCGCAGATCCCGCGGCTCGCCCCAGTGATCCTGCTTCCGCTCATGGCGGTTGCCTCGGTCGCGCTGCTGTTCGACCAGAAGCTCGGAGACTCGCTCGCGTTCGTGCACGCCCAGCGGTACTGGGCGCGCGACCCCTCGTGGCTCGGCCCGCTCTCGGGCGTCTACGAGGCACTGGCAACCCTGCCGGAGAGTCTCGACGCCCTGGCGTCGCTCCCTGCCCGCATCGGGACGCCCGACGACCCTGCGTCGGTGCTCGAATCCCTGGGCGCCCAGAACGCGCAGGTCGGGCTGTGGAACGTCGTCGACCTGCTCGTCCTCGCGGGCGCGGTAGCGCTCACCGTGGTCGCCTATCGGCGGCTCGGGCTGGCATTCGCGCTCTTCTCGGCCGCGTCCCTGGCGATCGCCACCTCGGCTCCGGGCGGGGTGCTGCCGCTCCACAGCATGGTCAGGTTCGTCATGGTCGACTTCCCCGTGCTCATCGCAGGGGCGACGCTCATCTCCGATCGGCCCCAGCTACGGACCGGTGTGCTCGTGACGCTCGGCGCCGTCACCGCGGTCGCCGGTGTTGCGTTCGGCCGCGCCATCTGGATCGCCTGAGAGCCACTCCCAGGTCGCCTGGAGCCCGTCGTCCAGATCGACCATGGCGCGGAAGCCGAGGTCCGACGCCGCGAGCTCGGTGCCGAGGACGCTGCGCTGTAGCTCCCCGAGTCGTGCGGGCGCGTGGACGGCGTCCTCCCCGGTGCCCGCGACGCGGCGGCAGCGCTCGTAGAGGTCGACGACCGACGTCTCGTGGCCGGTGCCGACGTTGTAGACGCCGCCGTTCTGCCCGAGCGCGGAGATCGTCGCTCTCGCGACATCTCCCACGTACACGTAGTCGCGGGTCTGGAGCCCGTCGCCGAAGATGCGCGCCTGCTCGCCGCGTGCGAGCGCGCCGAGGAAGATCGCGACGACGCCCGCCTCGCCGTGCGGATCCTGCCGCGGCCCGTACACGTTGCCGTAGCGGAGGGCGACGTGCCTCGCCTCGTGAAGCCGGTTGTACGCGCGCAGGTACTCCTCCCCAGCGAGCTTCGCCGTGCCGTACGGGGAGAGCGGCGTCAGCGCGGACGACTCCGCGGCGGGCCCGTCGTCGCACTCGCCGTAGATCGCGCCTCCCGTCGAGCTGAACACGACCTGCGCGCCGTGTCGGCGCGCGGCCTCGAGCACGCGCACGGTTCCCAGCACGTTCACCTCGGCGTCGTACACCGGCTCCTCGACCGAGACGCGCACGTCCGCCTGCGCCGCGAGATGGAGAACCGCCTCGGGCCGAAGGTCGTCGACGAGATCGTCGAACGGCTCGCGGATGTCGTGCACGTGGAGCGTCGCCTGGGGGGGCACGTTCTCGCGCTTCCCGTTGGCGAGGGAATCCAGGACGACGACCTCGTCGTCACGCGCGACGAGCGCGTCCACCACGTGCGAGCCGATGAAGCCCGCTCCACCTGTCACCAGCACACGCATCGCGGCGCATCCTAGGGACCTGTCCCCGAAGGCGCCCTGTGCAAGCATCGGCGCACTCGTGTGGCGTTCACAGTGCCAGGCACTGTTAAGGACGCCCCGACGTCCGCGGGGGATCGTCGGACATGTCCACGAAGGCGCCCTGTGAAAGCCTTGGCGCACGCTTGTGGCACTTACAGTGCCAGGCACTGTTAAGGACGTCCCGGGCGGTCTGCGGCGGCTCCGGCGAGGCACTGCTCGCCTGGCGCCGGGGTCGAGGCCGCTGCCAAACCGGCCCGCCTTCGCCGCGACCGTAGGATCCCCGGTGCATGTTCGTCTCCTTCGAGGGCCTCGACGGGTCGGGGAAATCGACCCAGGCGGAGCTCCTCCGCGCGCGCCTCGAGGCCGAGGGCGAGGAGGTGGTCGCGACGCGCGAGCCGGGAGGGACGGAGCTCGGCGAGCGGCTCCGCGACCTCGTCCTCCACGGCGGGCACGTGGCGCCGTGGGCCGAGGCGCTCATGTACGCGGCCTCCCGGGCCCAGCACGTGGCGGACGTGATCAGACCGGCGCTCGACCGCGGCGCCTCGGTGATCTGCGACCGCTACGTCGACTCGTCGGTCGCGTACCAGGGCGTCGGCCGCGGGCTCGGGCTGGAGCGCGTGCTCGAGCTGAACCTGGACGCCGTCGGTGGCCTCCTTCCCGACCGCACGTTCCTCCTCCTGCTCGACCCGGCGGAGACGCACACGCGCCTCACCGGCGACCACGACCGGCTCGAGCGCGAGGGGCAGGAGTTCCGCGCGCTCGTGGACGCCGGGTACCGCGAGCTCGCCGTGCTCTTCCCGGAGCGAATCGTGACGCTCGACGGATCACGCGCGCCCGACGCGATCGCGGAGGAGGTGTATGGAGCCCTTCGCGTCCGTTCCTGAGCAGCCCGAGGCGAAGCGGCTCCTCTCGGCCGCGCTCGTCGAGGGCCCCGCGCACGCGTACCTCCTCCATGGCCCTCCGGGGGTGGGGAAGCGGACCGCCGCATTCGCGTTCGCGGCGGCGCTGCTCGGCGACGAGCGGCGCGTGCTCGCGGGCACGCACCCCGACCTCTACCTGCTCGAGCCGCTCGGGGAGATGATCCGCATCGACGAGGTGCGCGCGCTGCGCCACGACCTGCACATGCGACCCTTCGAGGCGGCGCGCCGCGTCTACCTCATCCTCGATGCGGAGCGCATGAACGAGGACGCCGCCGACGCGTTGTTGAAGGACCTGGAGGAGCCGCCGCCCTACGCCGTGCTCGTCCTCGTCGCGGGCGAGCTCGGGCCGCTGCCGCCGACCATCCTCTCCCGCTGCCAGCTCGTCCCGTTCCGCCGGCTCTCCGAGCGCGCGGTGCGGGAGTGGCTCGCCGCCCGCGCTCCGGACCGGAGCGAGGAGGAGGTGTTGGCACTTGCGCGCGCCGCGGCGGGTCGGCTCGACCGGGCTCGCCGGCTGCTCGATCCGGCGGGCGCCGGTCGCCGCGACGCGCTGATCGACGTGGCGCGCTCCGTCTACCTGGACGACGGCTTCGAGCCGAGCGACGCCGCGGCCGTCCTCCTCGGCGCCGCGGACGAGCGCGGAGGAGAGGCGAAGGAGCGCGAGCAGGAGGCGATCGAGGGGGTCGACCTCCCGGCGCGCGAGGCCGAGCAGCGCGTGCGCCGGGCGCAGCGCGGCGCCGAGCGCGAGGAGCTGCTCGCCGGGCTCGAGGCGCTCGAGGCGTGGTACCGCGACATCGTCGTCCTCCAGGCGGGCGCAGAGCGCGCAGCCGTGCACGCCGATCGGCTCGCCGAGCTGCGGGAGGACGTCTCGCGCGACCTCGGGCACGGCGCGCTCGAGGCCGCGGAGACGGTGCGGGAGACGTGGCGGGCGCTCGAGGAGTTCAACCTCAACCCCACGCTCGCGCTCGAGGCGCTCTTCGTGCGGCTGCACCGCGAGCTCGGCGCCGCGCACGTGCGCTCGTAGCTCGCGGATGACCGACGCGAGCATCCTCGTCCCGACCCACCGTCACGTCCTGCTCCTCCCCTGGGCGCTCGCGAGCGCGCTCGACCAGGACGGCGCCTCGGTGGAGGTGCTCGTCGTCGGCGACGGCGTCGAGGACGCGACGCGAGACGTGATCGCGCGCCATGCGGACGACCCGCGGCTCAGGTTCTTCGACTTCCCGAAGGGGCCGCGGAACGGCGAGGCGTACCGCCACGAGGTCCTGCAGGAGGCACGGGGCCGGATCGTCTGCTACCTGTCCGACGACGACCTCCTCCTCCCCGACCACGCCGGGGAGATGGGGCGGCTCCTCGAGGACGCCGACTTCGCACATCCCCCGTCGGCGAGGCTCACGACGGACGGCGAGGTCCAGTTCTTCCCCTGGAACTACGGGCGACGCGAGTTCCGCGCGGCGGGCCTGACGAGGGTGGGCTCGGTCGGGCTCACCGGGGTCGCGCACACGCTCGAGGCCTACCGCCGGCTGCCGCGCGGCTGGCGGACGACGCCGGCGGGAATGCCGACCGACCACCACATGTGGCGCCAGTTCCTGGAGCTGCCCGGGCTCCGCGCGGTAATGGGGGAGCGGCTCACGTACCTGAACTTCCCCGACCCCTTCTGGAAGGCGCTTCCCGACGAGGAGCGCGCGGAGACGTTCGCCGGGTGGTATCGGCGCTCCCGCCAGCCGGGGTTCGAAGCGGAGCTCGACCTTCGCCTCCGGCGCGCGATGAGGACGGCGGCGGAGGACTACCACCTGTGGGCGCGCGACGAGCAGCGGAACGCGGACGCGCTGCGCTCGAGCCGTGTCTGGCGCCTGCGCGGGCTGCTGACCCGGCGCCGCTGAGTATGCTCCCCGCCGTGGCAACGGTTCCTGCGGCGGCGGAAGGCCTCGAGCACGCGCGGAAGGACGCTCCCTCGGTCACGGCGGAGGGGGAGTCGCTGCAGCAGCCGATCGAGGGCGTGCTGATCCGCCGGCCGCCCACCCACGCCGACGAGCGCGGGACGATCTGCGAGGTCTACGACCTGCGCTGGGGCTTCACGGACGACCCGCTCGTCTACGTCTACCACGTCACGATCAGGCCCGGGCAGGTGAAGGGCTGGGTCCTGCACCGGGAGCAGAACGACCGCCTGTTCGCCTACGAGGGGACGCTGCGGATCGTCCTCTACGACGCGCGCACGGACTCGGAGAGCTTCGGCCGCCTCAACGTGCTGCACATCGGCGGCCATGATCGCGCGCTCGTCAGCATCCCGGCCGGTGTGTGGCACGCCGTTCAGAACGTCGGGCACGACGAGGCCGCGTTCATCAACCTGCCCTCGGAGCCGTACCGGCACGACGACCCGGACAAGTATCGGCTCCCGCTCGACAACGACGTCATCCCGTACCGCCTGACGAAGCCCCGCTAGCCCGGAGGCTTGCGGGGGCGCCCGGCCGAGCGCGAAGCCGGGCGCGGGACGCTCTCGAAGGACGTCGGCGCCCGTCCCAGCTCGCCGAGAGCCCGCTGCGCCTCGGTCAGGCCCTCCGGCCGGAGCGCGTACCAGTAGCCCCTCGCGTTCCCGGCGAGCGCCACGAGCCCCGCTGCGCGGAGCTGCGTCAGGTGGTGGTGCGTCGTCGACCTCGCGAGCCCGGTCGCCTCGGCGAGCTCGTCGAGCGTCGCCTCCGCGAGCGCCAGCCTGCGGAGGATCTGTACGCGCCGCCTATCGCCGAGCGCCCGCCCCACGGCGACCGCCCGCTCGGCGAGAGAGGACTCCGGGTCGTGCGCCTCCTCCGCGAGCGGATAACAGATCACGCGAGCGTCGCGGTGCTGGCAGAGGAGGAGCAGCGGGCGCGAGCCGGCCTGTGGCACGAGGACCACGCGCGCGAACTCCGGCTCGGGCTCGTACAGGTACCCGCGCGTCACGTCCGCGATCAGGTCGCGTGGGGCGAGGCCCTCCGCCCTGCGGCGAGCAGCCTCGGCGCCGGCGACGAGAGACCCCATGATCTCGTCCTCCCGGGGAGAGAAGACCTCGGCGGCGAAGAGACGGAGCGCGTCGAGGACCCGGGCCTTCGTCTCCTCCCCCGAGCCTGCGAGCAGGTCGGGGAGCGCCTCGCGTGCGCGCCCCGCGTAGTAGCGCGGGTGCTCGAGCAACGCTGCCGTCGCGGCCTCGTCCCCGGCCGCGGCGCGCTCCAGCGCGTCCGCTCCCACGAGCGTCACCCATGCGGGCACGTGGACGCCGACCAGATGGCGGCGCAGCTCCAGCGGGTCCACCGCCCCCAACGCGTCGACGAAGATCGCCGCCGTGGAGGCGGGCAGCTCGAGCGCGAGGCCGAGCAGGTGCAGCCACGCCTCGCCGCTCCGCTCACCCGCGGCCTGCACGGCCCGGGCGAGAGCTCCCGACCAGCCGACGCGCGGCCACGCCCAGCTCTCCTCGAGGGAGTCGCCGGAGGACGTCGCTGCGGAAAGACCGATCAGCAGCTCGAGCGCGGAACGCGCCTCCACACGGACCGCGAGGCGCGGCGGCCACGGCTGAATGTCGCGGATCGGAGTCCCGTTCATTTGACAAGAATAGTAGTTGTTCGATAAATATAGAACACACGCATGACGACCCTCCGCTATCAGCTCCTCGGCCGCAGCGGCCTCCGCGTCTCCGAGCTCGCCCTCGGGACGATGACGTTCGGCTCGGGCTGGGGCTGGGGCGCCGACCTCGACGAGAGCCGCAGGATCTTCGACCGCTTCGTCGAGGTCGGCGGCAACTTCGTCGACACGGCCTCCAACTACACGGATGGGTCGAGCGAGGAGTTCGTCGGGGAGCTCGTGAAGGGCGACCGCGACCGGTTCGTGATCGCCACCAAGTACACGCTGTCGCTCGACCGCGTCGACCCGAACGCAGGCGGCAACCATCGCAAGAGCCTCGTCCGCGCGCTCGAGCAGAGCCTGCGGAGGCTCGGGACCGACTACGTCGACCTTCTCTACCTGCACATGCGCGACGACACGACGCCGATCGACGAGGCGGTGCGCGCGCTCGACGACCAGGTCCGGCTCGGCAAGGTCCTCCACGTCGGGATCTCCGACTCGCCGGCGTGGGTCGTCGCGCAGGCGAACACGCTCGCGGAGCTCCGCGGTTGGACACCTTTCGTCGCGCTCCAGGTCCCCTACAGCGCCGCGGGCCGCTCGCCGGAGCGCGAGCTCTTCCCGATGGCGGCGTCGCTCGGTCTCGCTGTCGTCACCTGGGGCGTCCTCGACGCGGGGATCCTCACCGGCAAGCCCACGGAAGAGCGGCGCTGGCCGGAGGACGACGTCTCCGAACGCGCACAGCGCGTCGTCGACGCACTGGCCACGGTCGCGCGTGAGCGCGGGTGCACCCCCGCGCAGGTCGCGATCGCGTGGGTACGTCAGCGACCCTCTCCTCCGGCTGTGATCCCGCTCGTCGCGGCGACCCGCGAGGAGCAGATCGTCGAGAACCTCGCCGCGGCCTCGATCGACCTCGACGCGGCCGAGCTCGCCGCGATCGACGACGCCGGCCGGCCCGATCTCGGCTTCCCCCGGGCCTTCCTCGAGTCCTCGGGCGTGCGCGAGCTGATCTACGGCGAGACGTACGAGCGCATCCTGGCCCGCGCCTGACCGGCGCTACACTCAGTCGGCCTCGCCGACGTAGCTCAGCTGGTAGAGCACTTCACTCGTAATGAAGGGGTCCGCGGT
>AR_comb_assmDRAFT_11053087_pt1 | contig 11932 bp, 6 predicted proteins | sample ArasoioldDNA_FD_10543 | JGI IMG/M metagenome (IMG submission 10543) | reverse complement strand
CAACTTAATTATACTATGACATTGCCGTCACTCATTGCACACTATTACCCCAGTGGGTTGCTAGGTGTTGGAATAACTGCGCTGATGGCTTCATTCATGAGTGGCATGGCAGGAAATGTTACTGCCTTCAACGCCGTATTTACTTATGATATTTATCAACCTTATTTTGTAAAAAGGAAATCGGATCAGCATTACCTGATGGTTGGAAAAGTAGTGACTGTGGTCGGCATATTGATTTCAATTGTGACTGCCTATATTGCCAAAGGCTTTAATAATATCAATGATTTTCTTCAGTTGGTATTTGGATTTGTGAATGGGCCGCTCTTTGCTACTTTCTTGTTGGGAATGTTCTGGAAGAGGACTACTGGTCATGGTGCCTTTGCCGGACTTTTAATGGGAACGTTTGCTGCAGCGGCAACACATGGCTTAACTATCGCAGAAGGAAAAGGTGGATGGATAAGTCCGATGTTTGAGATCAAGAGTGGAATGGGACAAGCATTCATTGTTGCATCCGTTTCCTGGATCGTCAACTTCTTTACTACAATTTTAGTGAGCCTCGCAACGCGTCCTAAACAGGAAGAAGAGTTGAAAGGGCTTGTTTATTCATTAACTGAAAAACCGAAATACGTTGGAGGCAAATGGTATCAACGTGTGGTTCCATTGGCGATATTGCTACTAGTGATCACCATTCTTCTTAACCTCATTTATTTTTAAGCCATCAACATGTTGAAAAGATTAACACAACTCAGCTTTGTAATCGGATTGTTCTTCACGATAACGTCGTTGATATTATTTGGAAATTTTCTGTTGACAAAAACACCAACGCCATTGAATATATACACGTCAATCGCATTCCTGGTCTTCGGCATTTATATGATGTTGATTGAACGGAAGAAGGTTGATTCTACTGAGCATGATACAGACTTTTTATAGCTGGAGATGGATGCGGAAATTGGCAACTGGCAATTCAAATTTGTTAGCGCCCGTTAAGCACTAATAACCACGAATTGCACTAATCCTCGCGAATTAGGAATCAGCTACCACTCTGGGCATAATAAGTTTATCGATTCCTTTTTATCTAATCAGTGTGAATTCGCGCAACTCGTGGCTAAAAATGTCGCTCACGAGTTTCAATCGTCTACAAATTACTTAGACTCTTCCACCTGGATTGCCCATTGCCTGTTGCCTGCTGCCTATTTCGGAGCGTGATGTTGAATCTTAAACCTGAATGAAGGTTCAATAAGTCTTTGACTTTCCGTGGCCGATCAAGAACCTACTTCCATCGAAAATACTCTGTTATAATAGTGGCCGAACGTATTATTACAGACTGTTTTAGCGTTATTTGATAGCCTAAATCCAAAGTCTGTGAAAAGATTTATACCCCTCTTTATTCTCATTTTGGGAATGGTTAATGCCAACGCCCAACCCTTGAATGATTCTGCCGGAACGCTTAAACAGCAGAAGGAAAATGTCATTAGTACCAACACCATCATCAAGATCGAAAACCTTGGCTTCAGGGTGAATAGTGAACTACCTGAATTAAGGCCTACTATTTCTCCTGATGGAAAAAGACTCTTCTTCATTTGCGAGGATCATCCGGAGAATACCAAGTATCGTGCAGTTAATAATTCTCAGGACATCTGGTACTCCGAAAAAGACAGCAATGGCAGATGGCAGGATGCGCAGCATCTTGGATACCCTCTCAACACCATGCAGTATAACGCCGTGTATTGGATCTCTCCCGATAACAATAGAATTCTCATTCGTGGCGCCTTCATTGATGGCGCATTTGATGGAAAAGGAATCAGCATGTGCCGCAGGTTAAAGAATGGAAATTGGAGTCAACCTAACATGCTGCAGATAAAAAATTATCATCAATATGATAGAGGACTTGAATCAGGCGCCTCAATGCTTAATGATGGAAAGACGCTGTTGCTATATATGAGTCCAGAGAAAGGAGGAAGTAAATATGACCTCTTTGTATGTTTCCTTCAAGGCGACGGTACCTGGAGTGAACCAAAGACCCTGGGTAAGAAAATCAATTTGCCAGACTATGATGAAAGAACTCCTTATATGGCCTCTGATGGCGTCACTATGTATTTCAGTAGTGATAGACCAGGTGGCTTAGGCAACAATGATATTTACATGACCAAGCGTCTCGACAAAACGTGGCAGAAATGGAGTGAGCCCGTGAATCTTGGAAGTCCAATCAATACTCCTGATTGGGACGCATTCTTCACATTAGATGCGGGCGGCGAATACGCATACCTTACCACTAACCTGAATACCCTTGGTGAAAGCGATATAGTACAAGTAAGATTGTTAGAGAGAGAAAGACCAAATCCGGTTGTGTTGGTTGATGGTAACGTATACAATCAAAAAACAAAAGAACCACTTAGCGCATCTCTGATCTATGAAACATTGCCCGATGGAACAGAAGTTGGAAATGGTAATTCCAGCCCTGTTGATGGTTCATTTAAGATAGTGCTGCCATACAATAAGAATTATAGTATCAGGGCAACTGCAGATAAGTTCTTCGCGGTATCTGAAAACCTAAACCTTGATTCACTGGTTAAGGCAGGCTATAAAGTAATACATAAAGACCTTTACCTGGTGCCGATTGAAATTGGCCAGATAGTCAGGTTGAACAATGTATTCTTCGATTTCGATAAATGGGATCTGAGACCTGAGTCTTATGTAGAGTTGGATAGAGTGGTAACATTGCTTAAGGAAAACCCGAACATCGAAATCGAAATGAGCGCCCACACTGATAGTTATGGTTCCGATGATTATAACTACAAGCTGAGTGATAACCGTGCGAAATCCGTTCGTGAATACATTGTATCCAAAGGTATTCCTGAATCTCGTATCACGTCACAAGGTTATGGTGAAACCAAGCCCGTTGCTACTAACGAAACAGACGAAGGCCGACAGTTGAACAGACGTGTTGAGTTTAAAATTCTTAAAAACTAAGAAGGGAAAGATTCAAGGCACAAGGCACAAGGCACAAGAAAGAGCCAAGAATCAAGATTCAATAAGAAAGACAAGGCACAAGCTAGAATTCTAATTCGCTTGTGCCTTTCTTGTGTCTTAAATCTTGGACCTTCCTTGAACCTTGTGCCTTCCTTGTGCCTTGTACCTTGTACCTTGTACCTTGTACCTTCTACGCCATAACTTGAAATAATTTCCCTCGTTTGTCCGTTACTGAGGGTGCAATATCCTTTTAAAACCCAATCTCCCTGCCATGAACCGTCTGGCGAGCCTAACGCTATTTATTTCATTCTGCAGCATCAATACTGCTAATGCGCAATTAAAAGTGGCAATTGAAGGTGGCGCGCACATTGCTTCAGTTCCAGGAAATCAAAGTCCCGGTTGGGATACTATCAGTTACCGGTATGGCACAAGAACTGGCTATCATGTAGGGATACTCGCTGATATTGCCTTCTCACGAACTTCAAAATTTCATTTGCAGTCGGGCATGAACTTCTCCAATAAGGGAAGAAAATTTTCCGCGGTGTACGATACTGCTACCAGCTCCATTGCAAAAGTTGAAGCACTGCAATATGTGAATTACATGGAGATGCCGTTGAATCTCGTCTTTAAAATGAAGATTGGAAACAAAAGCAGTATTATCATTGGCGGCGGACCATATGCTGCTTTTCTTTATGGTGGCAGGGAAAGAAAAGAAACCTATAATACAGGAGGGTCTGTAGACATCGTAGAAAACAAAGACCTCAAAGTAGCGCCAACTAAAAATCTGTATAGCAACTTTGAATATGGAGTGAATGGTTTGTTCGGCTTCGAATTTGGGCGCGTATTCTTAACTGCCAACTATAGCAGGGGATTAAGTGATTTCTATACACCTGCCAATTCACAGGCAGAATTCAGGCACGAAGTGATGGGTGGAACAATTGGCATCTTCCTGACCAACCCTGCAAAAAAATCTACCAAACAAAAAGACACTGATAAGGATGGACTGCCCGACAGGGATGACGACTGTCCAACCAAGAAGGGAGATATGGCAAATAAAGGCTGTCCCGATAGAGATGGCGATGGTATTCTGGACAAGGACGACAAATGTCCAGAGTTTCCCGGCGTGATCAAACATAATGGTTGCCCGGCTCCTGATTCAGATCGGGATGGTGTAGATGATGACTTCGATAAATGTCCCCAAATAAAAGGTTCGCCAAAAAATAATGGATGTCCGATAGTAGATGCTGACAAGGATGGCGTAAATGATAGTGAAGACAAATGTCCAAACCAGGCGGGTTCTAAGAAGTATGGAGGTTGCCCTGCGCCAGACACCGATAAAGACGGTGTTAATGATGATGATGATAAATGTCCGTCAGCAAAAGGTACCCGCGCAAACAATGGATGTCCGGTTGGCAAGAGCGAATTGATCAGGAAAACTGAAAACCTTGCGAGGAGAGTACAATTCAATTATCGCAGTTCCAGTCTTACTTCAAAATCGAAGGCTGTGCTGGATGAAGTCGTGAAGATCTTGCATGCGAATCCGGAACTCAGTGTATTCATAGAGGGTTATGCCAGCAGTGATGGAAATCCTGCCAACCATATGAAACTTTCACAGGCAAGAGCAGAAGCCGTGAGGGAGTATTTGGAAACCAGGGGTATCGACGCTTCGCGCCTTACCGCCGAAGGATTTGGAGATGCGAACCCGCTGAATAGTCAACGTACGGAATTCTTACGAGCCAGGAATCGAAGAGTTGAGCTGAAACTCACCTATAGATGACCTTCCGATCGACCGCCTGAGCGACCACATACATAATATTTAGCAATTGCCCCGCCTCCCTGGCGGGGCAAAATTTCTCAATTCATTTCATTGTCGTAAATTAGGATAACTAACTCCTGGGACGGTACCTCCGTTAATACCCCCCTGTAAAAATCCCGGTCATTGTGCGTTTTCATTCTTCACTCAAAAAAGGCACAAATGAAAAGAATACATCCTTTCCGACTTACGTAACTCCGTCAACCAGGAACCGAAGAAGCCTGCGAAGCCTGGAATTCATTTTCATGATCCGGGAAAATGAGAGCAGTATCAGATCATGACAAGCGATCCTAGAAGATTTATGAATGGCCTAATGTCTAATTGTTAAACTTTGCGTTTATGAAACATTTACCTGCACTCAGCTTAATTCTCATCTTAATTGGATGTGGCACGAAACCAAAAATTGAAATGGTGGGCGCATACCAAATGACCAGCCAGGTACTGAACGACGGTACCAAAGACTCGGTTCTCGACAGAAAGCAATTAAAGATCTATACTGATAAGTATATGATGTATGCTTCGCCTAACATAACTGATTCCTTCGCCAACTTTGGGATCGGCAAGTATGAGATTGATAATGGAAAAGTGATTGAATACAGATTCTATACCGCCGAGGAAGGAGAAAAAATGGACACCTTCAAGTTGGATATCGAAAAGACGTACAATGGCTACAAGCAAGTAATTAATGATATAACAATCCAGGGTAAGAAGTATAAACTCACTGAAACATATGAATCATATTCCACTGATCAGAAGAGTCCACTGGATGGGGCATGGAGGCAAGTAAAAAATATTTACTTCCCCAGTAATGGCGACTCTTCAGTGAACAACAATCCCCTGGAGTATAAGGCATTTCAATCTGGCTATTTTATTTGGGCGATTACGGTAAAAGACTCCACCAATAAGAAAACGTCAGTTTTTGGATATGGACCTTTCCAAACCATCAACCCGGACCGCATACGCGAAACTGTAGCCAATTCAACTTTCGTATCAGGTGTTGTGGGGAGAAAATATGATGTAGATATAAAATTCAACGGCAACGATACGTATCAGCAAACGCTAACGTTTGCAAATGGAGACAAGTCAACGGAGGTTTATCAGAGATTAAAATGAGGATGATACTCTTACTTTGGGAAGAACCCGAAAGAGGACCACAGACCACAGACGACAGACGGGCCACTGCACTATTCGAAATTTAATTTTGAACTGTCTTTTTAAACTTGTGTAAAAGCCACTGGGTATTAATCAGTGGCTTTTTAATTTGGAACTAGTATCAAAAACAGCAGTTTGAAATCAAGCTACGCGTTTTGATACGACAGTCGTCTGTGGTCTGTGGTCTACTGCAGCACCCACATCACACCATTCGTATCATCGGTTCCTGCATACTGCCTGGTTACTGCCTCCTGCACATTGGTGCCATTATAACTGAATTCAGATTGGGGATAGATCCATCTCTTTGGAACCTTTCCGCCATTCTGCGTGCCGGGGCCAGTACTCAATGTGGGTATTCCTGTGCGGCGCTGTTCAAAGAAGGGCTCCCAACCTGAGTTCAGGAAAAACGAAATATACTTTTGCGTGATGATCATCGGTATTGCGTTAGCAGGATTATATACAACGCTCGGCTGCGCAATATAGGTGGCTATGTCAGCGTCAGAAATTCCATAGAACTTCATTGAAGCTGTAATGCCATTGTAATAATGCTGAGCAGCGTTGCCAGTTGCCCATCCACGAGCAATACCTTCTGCAATCAGGAATTCCTGTTCCGCATATCCCAATAAAATCATCGGTTCATTTACTGGATCTTCAATATATCTCCTTGCAATTTTAGAAGCGAAAGGAGAAGCATCATTTTGATCTGCAACAGTAAGGCCTGCATCTATGCCCTCATATGAACTGAATACCCCTGCTGGTTGTCCTGTTACAGGTTCAGCAATTTTAAAAAGTCGAGGGTCATTCCTGCTCTTCAAAATGTCCACGAAACCTTTTTCCAGTGCGGCAAGACTCGGAATACTATTATTCTGGTATGTTGGATAATAGTTACTCACTGCGGTGGTGTTGTAAACAATCTGTCCATTATCTGCAATAGAAGTCATTAATGGATACTTCGTGGAATTGCTAAGAATTGACTGGAATTGTTGTTTTATATTGAGTGTTGCATCTGATTCTTTCTTTGAAAGATGAATGAGCACCCGAAGCCTGAGTGCATTCACAAGCTTTTTCCACTGCATCGCGTTTCCATTGTAGATAACATCGCCTTGAATACTCTTGGAGGGATCAAGAAGGTTATTGGCTTCTTCCAGTTCATTGAGGATTCCTGCATACACTTCCTTTTGTGTACTGTACTTCGGCTTGGTGTTTCCTGTAGTTGCCTTCAATGCTTCACTGTATGGTATGTCACCAAACGTTTCTGTAAGCTGAAGGAAATGGTAGGCCCTGAAAAATTTGGCAAGGCCGCGATAATTATCCAGGTTTCCTTTTGTTGCCAGATCCTCCATATTAGCCACCTGCCTTAAGATGTCATAGGCGGAAAAACTTCCCGTAGACCAATTATAGTTTACATAACTGTTCGGCCGTTCGTAATAGGTCATATGTCTGCTCGCATATGAAATCTCCATTGGCCATTGGTTGAAAGTAGAGGCTTCGATATTAGTAAGCAACAACGACGGCGTTGCCACTGAAGGTAAATTTGGATTCACCTGGTAGTATTCCTGTTTCTTACACGCAGCAGCTACCACAACAACCAGAAGAGTGAAGATTATTTTATTGATATGATTTCGTTGCATAAATTCTTTTTTTAGAAATACAAATTGAATAAGGCTAAAACTTCAGGTTGATATTGATTCCAATATTCCTGTATGAAGGTTCAGCAAGATCATAATCAGTATATCCGTCGGGATCCATAAATGGAACATCAGTAAACAAAAGAAGATTTCTTCCCACTACGGATAGAGTTGCTGATTTAAATGGAGTCTTATTCAGCAGCTTCGGGCTGAAACTATAACCAATAATCACCTCCCTCAATTTTACAAAGGTTCTGTCGTACAGCACCGCATCTCCAATACCGCCGGTATAGGTAGTGAATACCCAATCGATGTAATTCACTTTCACATCATTCTTTTTGAATTTGCGGGTGTCGCTGATCAGATTTCCAAAAGCATCGTATTGAACACTTCCGCTGACTGGTATTACGCCATCGCCAACATAAGTGGCCAATCCGTTATAGGCATCATCGCGGAAGGAATTGGAAGAGGACTTATGCATGCCACCCTCCCAAAGTTTAGCTTCAATTCCATTGATCATGGAGCCACCAATACGTCCGTCGAACTGGAAACTAAAATTGAAATTCTTATATGTGAAAGCATTGATGATACCGAATTCCCAATCAGGATTGTTATACCCGAGTTTTGTATACGCATTTACATATTGAGGAATTCCGCCATCGTAAACAATTTTTCCATCGGGGGAACGATCCCATTTCCATCCACCCAGCACGTCGATTCTATCGCCAACTTTTATGAGTCCGCGCATGCTGTCCCCTCCATAAAATTCTTTCTGAAAACTTCTATTCCTGGAGTAGTTAAATGTAACATCCCACTTGAAATCATTATTCCTGATGGGAGAGCCAGTCAAAACAATTTCAATACCTTTTCTATTCACCTTGTCTCCATTTACAAGAACGTACTCAAAACCCGAAGCCTGTGAAATAGGTACAGGGATCACGAAGTCCTGGTCCATGTAGCTATAATATGTAAAGTCTAAACCAATTCTATTTTGAAGGAATCTAACCTCCGCTCCAAATTCCTGTGAAATGGTTTTATTGGGTTTGAGATCAGGAGCAATAAGGGAATCAGGCAGCACCAGCGACGGTTGAGTATTCCAACGAATTCCTGTTTGGTAAACTGGTAGCGTCCTGTACGGGGTAACGTCTGTTGAAATGTTCGCCCAGGAACCGCGCAGCTTCACAAACGAAATCACCTCAGGCAACTTCACCATTTCAGACACGATCAAACCCAGCGAGGCTGAAGGGTAAAAGAATGAATTGTTTGGTTTTTGTAAAGTAGATGACCAATCATTTCTGCCAGTGATATTCAGGTAAACTTGATTTTTATAAGATACTTCTGCATAACCCAGCACACTATTTACCTGCCGTTCTATCAATTCATTTTCGCTCGTAACGGGATTCATTGAATTACTCAGGTTATACAATCCTGGTACACTAAGACCATTGGTGTGTGAGGAAAGTACATTGGATTGTTCATAGCGGCTACTTGCACCAGCGGAAACAGTAGCATTGAAATCCTGGAGAAATCTTTTCTTATAAGTCAGGAGCGCATCAGTCACTATCCTGAATTGGCTTGACTTACTAATGTCATAATTTCCAAAAGGTGCTTTGGATGAACCATAGTTGATGAAACTATAGGGTGTTTTAATATCACTTGTTGTACTGTTGAGATTTATTCCAGATCTGACCATCAGCGACAACTCATTTGAAAAATCATACACACCGTTCACTTGTCCCACCAAGGCATCATTGTAATATCCACGCAGTCTTTCATACGCAAGGAACCAGGGGTTATTATACCAGGTATAGTTGTATGTCATTTGTTCAATCCCTTCCTTACCGGGCACCCAATATTTTCTCATATCGTTAATGTCCGCTTCAGGTCCTAACCAAAGCAACACGTTATAAAAGAAGTTATCAGGACCATATCCAGTCACCGGATAATTGGGAGTGTATTGTTTGTTATAAGACAAAGTAGCATCAAGCCTGAACTTTTTGGAGAGTTTCAATCCGCCAGCCAGGTTGAGGGTGGTAGAATTCAAATGGGTGTTGGGAACTTGTCCCTGTTGATACAGGTGCGTCAGTGACACCCTGTAGTCGCCATAATCACTCTTTCCCGCAATGCTGATATTATTCGTAGTGAGCAATTCATTCCTCAGGAACTTTTCAAGATTACTCTGGCTTCTTGTGATCCAGGGAAGAGGTACACGCTGACCTGTAGCCGGATCTATTGGGCTATTGAATTGGGCAATTTCTACAAAACCACTTTGAGTGGTGGGATCTTTTTGATTCAGTTTTGGTCCATATACATAACCATAATCGTCATACAAACCTCCTCCTCTACCGTCAAGAAATGAATACTGACCAGCCCATCCCATTCCATAATCAGTTTGTGTTTTGGGAATATTGAGATAGCCAGCCGAGAATTGCGTGGTAGAGTTGAATGATACTTCCACGCCGTTGGCTCCGGCCTTTCCCTTCTTGGTGGTAATCATTATTGCACCATTTATTCCTAATGAACCATAGAGAGCGGATGCTGCCGTTCCTTTCAAGACCGTGATGTTTTCAATATCGTCTGCATTTACATTCCAGAAATTGCCGGTTGTTGGAACCCCATCAATCACTATGATAGTCTTTGCTCCCCTCAACATAACCTCCGGATTTTCGAGCATGGTGCTTTTCGATTCTATACTTAAACCTGCAACCTTGCCTGTAAGACTTGCCACCACATTCGGCTCCCGCGCCTTTTCAAGTTCTGACCCTTTCACTTCCTGTGCAGCATAGGCAACTTTTCTTCTTTCTTTCTTTATACCGAGCGCGGTAACTATTACCTCATTCATCGATTTTTCAGATTGCTTCATTGAAATACTGAGCGCATCACCATTTTGGACGGTGATCTCCTGCGGGTCAAATCCAATCGAAGAAATCTGAAGTACTTCACCTTTTCTAACAAGGAGACTAAATTCCCCGTCCTTGTTAGTGAGTGTTCCTCGTGCAGTATTACCTTTTACATTAATTGAGGCACCTTCAAGTGGCCTGTTGTCCTGGTCTACCACTTTGCCCCGAACCACCAGTTCACTTGCGCTAAGGGTACCGCTAGGGTCCTGGAATGCCTTGGCCTTTGCTGGAATCAACAATGAAGCACTGTTGATTAGGATCAGCAACGGAAGTATCGGCAAACTCCATCGTAGATTCTTGCTTTTCATAATCGTTGTTTGTGGTTAATAATCTGTGATCTGGACATTTATGGACTTGTAAAAAAAATCTTACTTGATTGTACGCTTAAATGATGCTGCGAATTTCCAGTTTGAAAACTATTAATTTTGGAATAGTCACAAGACTAAAATTATTGCTTATTCACCGGATGGTTTATAGGTTGAACTCGAATGTGACTTCTAAACAAAGGCAAATTCTGAGTATTGAAAGCTGCTTTAAAACCTATGTGCAAAAAAAATTGATTTAAATAAAGAATTTTATCTCCGAGGCATGAGTGATTTATCCAAAATCACCCATCGGTTAAGAAAATTTTCGGGCGTTTCAATTACGATCTTATAAAAACCGGAAGGGAACTTACTGATATCAATTTCCGCTTTCTCTTTTTGCAATGGAACCGTGGTGATTAATGTGTAGTTGTCTGAACCGCCCGCCTTGAAATTATTAGTGGTTGCGAGCCAAATTTTTGCTTTACCATTCTTTTGAACTGCATCCCATTCTATTTCGATTTTCTTTTCCTCTACCTCTATTTCAGGACCGACGGCTGAAATTTTTCCGATAAGTGGTATGCCATCTACTTCCATCATTTGATTACGCGGAATAGTGATGCCCTGGAACCGGGCGATTGTAGGCATAATATCTACAATCGAGATTGGTCCTTTCCTGAAATGTTCATTTAGATCTTTAGCGTTGGTTACTATCCATCCGCTTCTTTCCCGGTCTGATTGGCCGCCGTGATTTTTTCCCGTTGCAGCGCCTCTGCCATGGTCAGTCGTAATAAATATCAACCAATCCTCTCCAAACTGCTTTTTTCTATATTGAATAGACTCCCACAGTCTTTGCATTTGGTTGTCCATTTTTTCCACCGCATCATAAAACTCTTTGCTATCGCCATGCTGGTGGCCCATATCATCGGTGTACTCCAGGTATACCCAGGACAAATCAGGAGCATCGGACCGGATGTAACTTGCTGCTTTATCTACCACCGCTTCATCAATGCGATGCATGAATTCACTATTCTTATCATGCCGATAGTTCACAGTGTCCAATTCCAATCCATCAAAATGAAAATCAAACTTAATATTACCGGCGGCAGGAAGGCTTTCTCCTACCAATTTGGTACGGTTATCGAGCCAGGAAGAAAAGATGGC